>ENA-UEPG01002561-UEPG01002561.1-human-gut-metagenome-genome-assembly--contig:-NODE-2561-length-10998-cov-4.570552_pt1 | contig 10998 bp, 10 predicted proteins | sample MGYA00242893_ERZ507902 | MGnify/ENA primary metagenome ERZ507902 (study PRJEB26167, sample SAMN06115491) | human gut metagenome | host: Homo sapiens | place: China:Gansu | collected 2015-04-23... | reverse complement strand
ATACCACTTCGGCGCAATTATACGTTAATACATTATTCCCAGTCGAGCTACATTGAATCCGGCAATCAACCAAACAGCGCCGGCGATGAAGAGCAGCGTCCTCTTCTTTACAAGAAACTTAGCAATACCTTCTATTTATTTTGCTGCAAATACGCTTCTGCGTTGTTACATATTTTGTCAAATACACTTTTAAACACAGCGAGTTCTTCTTGTGAAATGCCTGCCAGTGCATGCTTTGCAAATTCCTTTTGAATGGCAATGCCGTCGGCAAGAATCGGCTGCGCGTCAGCCGTTAAATGCAGTTCAATATGCTTTTTATTGGTTGGGCTTTGCTGCCGTTCTACCAATCCGCGTTGCTCCAGCTGCTTTAGAGAAGTGGATACATGGGATTTGGTGTATTTGCAGATCCGTACCAAGCTTGCAGCGGTATTGCATTCCGGATTGCCGTACAAAAACATCAGAATGTCACATTCCATTTGTGTTAATTCATATTTGTTGCAAATGGTACGCATCAGCGATTCATAGCAGCAGGTGATGGTCTTGTGCCGATCTCGAAAATATATAGGAACAGCCCCTCTCGTATGTTCTATTTAGAACGATGGTGGGAGAATTGTACCACGGTACAGACCGTTTGTCAACAAGAATATCCAAATTCGTTTGTTTGGCGTACCCGGAACCGGCATTGAAAATAGCAGCGGGCTGTGGTATACTGTGCATTGTAAACGATGTAAGATCGATAAGGTGGGCGTAAGCATGCAACCAAAGGAATTGGAGCAATGGATAGGTACACAGTACGGCGTTTCGGCAGAATATCCCTGGGCGGTCAGTCCGGAGAATGCGGTGTTTCGTCATCGCGAAAACAAGAAGTGGTTTGCGCTGCTGCTGCGTGTCACCGGGGATAAATTAGGATGCCCGGGTACAGCGCCGGTATGGATCCTGAATGTAAAATGCGACCCATTGATGATCGGATCCTTGTGCAGTATGGAGGGCATTTATCCTGCGTACCATATGAATAAAACCCACTGGATCTCCATTGCGATGGACGATCGTGTGCCGCGTGTGCTGGTGCAGGATTTGCTGGACCAAAGTTATGCTTCCACTGCTTCTGCGCCAAGACGGCAAAAAAGGCGGTAAAAAGGAACGCTTTCGCCACAGAATTTGGCACGCAAGTACGGCAAGACCCCGGCACAGATTTTGCTGCGCTGGAATGTGCAGCAGGGGATCATTCCCATTCCCAAGTCCAAGAACCTGGCGCGCCTGGCGGAGAATATTGCCGCGTTTGATTTTGTGCCGGAGGGGGAGGATATGGCGGCGCTGGGCGGTATGAATCAAAACCGTCGCACCAGCCACGACCGCTGACCTTTGATTTTTGATCAAGCTGAAAAAAGCGTGCTGCACCGGGGTATGCGGTGCGCTTTTTGCTGCCCCGGCAGGGCTTGACTACCGGGCGAAAAATGAGTATAATAAAGCGAATACCATATTAGTATTTTATATATAGCACATAGGAGTGAAATTATGCGTTCTGATTTGATCAAAGAGGGACCCAGCAGAGCCCCCCATCGTTCGTTACTGCGTGCTCTGGGTATTGATGATCTGGAGATGAAGCGGCCGTTCGTTTCCGTGGTGAACTCCAAGAGCGACTACATTCCCGGCCACATGCACTTGGACAAGATCGCCGAGCAGGTGAAGGCGGGTATCCGCAACGCCGGCGGCGTGCCTTTTGAATTTAACACCATCGGCGTTTGCGACGGTATCGCCATGAATCACAAGGGTATGAAGTATTCTCTGTGCTCCCGTGAGCTGATCGCTGACAGCATTGAGGTGATGCTCACCGCGCACCCGCTGGATGCCATTGTGTTTATCCCCAATTGTGACAAGATCGTGCCCGGTATGCTACTGGCTGCCTGCCGACTGAACCTGCCCTGTATCTTCATCAGCGGCGGTCCCATGCTGCCCGGTAAGAGCGCCGTCACCGGCGGGCGTATCGGCCTGTCCGAGCAGTTTGAGTATGTGGGCGCCAATGCAGTGGGCAAAATGAGCGACCAGATTTTGGAGAGCTGTGCCTATACCGCCTGCCCCACCTGCGGCAGCTGCTCCGGTATGTACACCGCCAATTCCATGAACTGCCTGACGGAGACCATCGGCATGTCCCTGCCCGGCTCCGGTACCATTCCGGCTGTAATGAGCGCTCGTCTGCGCCTGGCGAAAGAGGCCGGTGAGCGGGTGATGGATCTGCTGAAAGAGGACATTAAGCCCTCGGATATTATTACGGAGAAAGCCATTGAGAACGCCATGCGCACAGATATGGCCATCGGCTGCTCCACCAACACCATTTTGCATTTGACGGCCATTGCCCATGCGGCAGGCCATGATATTGATCTGGCCCGGCTGGACGCTTACGGCAGAAAGACCCCCCAGATCTGCAAGCTGAATCCGGCCTCCTCCGTGTTTATTACGGATCTGAACGATGTGGGCGGTATTCCCGCAGTGATGAAAGAGCTGGCCAAGGGCGGTATGATCAATACCGATTGCCTGACCGTCAGCGGCACGGTACAGGATCGACTGGACGCTGCGCCGGACGCCGACGGTGAGATTATTCACACCCTGGAGGCACCGTTCTCTGCAGACGGCGGTATCGCTGTGCTGACCGGCAACCTGGCAGAAGACGGCGCTGTGGTGAAGAAGGGCGCTGTTGCACCGGAGATGATGCAGCACAAAGGTCCGGCCAAGTGCTATAATTCGGAAGAAGAGGCTATTGCGGCCATTACCGGCGGCAAAGTGGTTGCCGGTGATGTGGTAGTCATTCGCTATGAAGGACCCAAGGGCGGCCCCGGTATGCGTGAGATGCTGTCTCCCACCTCTGCCATTATCGGCATGGGGCTTGGTTCCTCTGTTGCACTGCTGACGGATGGCCGGTTCTCCGGTGCCACCCGCGGCGCTTCCATTGGCCATGTGAGTCCGGAGGCGGCTATGGGCGGTACTATCGCTTTGGTACAGGACGGCGATATGATCGAGATTGATATTCCTGCGCGCGTGCTGCGGGTAGATGTGTCCGATGCGGAGTTGGAGCGGCGTAAGGCCACCTGGCAGCCGCCGGAGCAGCACCTGACCGGCTACCTGAAGCGGTATGCCCAGCATGTGACCAGCGGCGCCAAGGGCGCAGTGTTTGAGGACTGAGTATGAAAAAAGACGGGACGGCCGGTAAAGGGCGTGCGCTGCTGCGCCACCTGGCGGTGGTGCTGGTGTTTGTGCTGGCAGCTGCGCTGGTGTTTACGCCGATATGGGTGCTGGGCGGGCGCTATGCGGTGTCTGCCGTGCATGATGTGCAGGCCAAGTTGCCCCGGGCAGACAGCGATTTGCAGCTGACGGAGCAGTACGACCCTCAGCCCAATACCTTTGGAATCGTAGAGGGCGCCACGGTGACCGGCGGTATGCACTTCGGTCGGCTGGAATGCAGCCAAATCGGGCTGGATTGCCCGGTGTATTATGGCGCCAATCGGGTGTGTTTGCGTGCCGGTGCGGCCGCGTCTACGGCTTATGGTTTGCCGGGTTACGGCAAGTCTACCGTTGTCACTGGGTACAATACAACGGTGTTCCGGAACTTGGGACAGCTGAAAAAAGGCGACCTCATCGGCTTTTCCACCAACTGGGGGCACTTCTCCTACCGGGTGACGGACCGCCAGGTACTCACCTCGGACGAATCCGTAGATGTGTCTGTGGTGGACAAGGAGAAGCTGATCCTCTTTTGTACCTATCCCCAGTCGCCCTTTGGCAACTTGGCGGATCAGCGGCTGTATGTGTTTTGTGAAAAGGCCTCCGGCCCGGCTGTGGAGGTGAGCACTGATGATTAAGATCAAAAAGCACGATCGGCGCGCTTGTTGCAGTGCGTTTTTGCTGTTTGTTTTTACCGGCGTGTTGACCCTGTCTGTGTTGGTGGGTGCGCTTTTTGGCAACCCGGCGTGTATGGTGCGCAGCCTTGGCGGCGATACTTATGTGGACGGCCTTTATACGGAGGTCCACCAGTATGCGGCGGATCTTTGCCTGGAGTACGGGCTGGACACGGCTGTGGCAGACGCAGTCACCAAGGACGGCGTGCGCACGGCGGTGCAGACCTATGCGGGGGTTATGTTAAAAAGCGAGGATCGCTCGGCCAAGCTGGCGCCGGCGCTCCAAGAGGTGCGTACCGCATTAGAAACGGCGGCAGCCAAGGCAGCTCCCGGCGCCACTACGGCGCAGGTGCAGGACTTTGGCAAGGCATTTGCCGATTATATGGGTGGCCGTATGGCGCTGGTTTTTGCGGCGGATCTGCAAAGCTTTGTAAATCTGAGTATGCGAGCCTCTGCGGCAGGGGGTGTGATCGCCTGCTGCGGCGTGGCGCTGGCGGTATGGCTGTTGAGGCGCAGCGGCGCTGCCAAGCGGCTCCAGCGTCTGCTGGCGGCAGACGGTTTCTGTGCTGCCGGACTGGTGACGGTGCTATGCGCTGTGATCATGCTGGTGCTGCTGCACCAAAAGGACCTGTATATTTTTCCCGCGTATCTTTGCGCGGCTGCTACTCGGTATATGATCGACTGGCTGTATATGTGCCTGGGTGCCGGCGGATTGCTGCTGGCGGCTTCCGGGATTGTGGCCTTTGCACGCAAGGGCAAGAACTGTAAAGGATGAACCGTATGGACAACGATGTAGTCATTTCTGTTGAAAATGTGACCATGGCCTTTAACCTGAATAAGGAAAAGGTGGACAACTTAAAGGAATATGTGATCAAGCTGTTAAGGCGTCAGCTGGAATTCAAGAAGTTTTATGCCTTGCAGGACATTAACTTCCAGGTGCGCCGGGGCCAGCATTTGGGCATTTTGGGCCTGAACGGTGCCGGTAAATCCACGCTGCTCAAGACCATTGTAGGCGTATACAAGCCTACGGAGGGCGCTGTGAAAAAGAAGGGCGTGATTGCGCCTTTGCTGGAGCTGGGCGCCGGCTTTGACCCCAACTACACCGGTAAGGAAAATATTTTTCTGTACGGTGCTATTCTGGGCTACAACCGGGAGTATTTGGAGAGCAAGTACGACGAGATTGTGGCATTCTCCGAGCTGGGCAAGTTTATTGACGTGCCGCTGAAGAACTATTCTTCCGGTATGAAAGCCCGCTTGGGCTTTTCCATTGCCACGGCCGTGGAGCCGGATATTCTGATTTTGGATGAGGTGCTGTCTGTAGGCGACGCCCGCTTCCGCAAAAAGAGCCTGGCTAAGGTCCAGTCTATGTTTGATCAGGGCGTGACCGTGCTGTTCGTGTCTCATAATATTCAGCAGGTGAAGGCCATTTGCGACACAGCCATTTTGCTGGAGAAAGGGCATATTATTGCCTCCGGCGATGTGGATACCGTGGCCGCCGTGTATGAGGAAAAATCCGGCAAAAAGAAATAAGGATTAAAATATTAAAGGCGGGTACTGCCCGCCTTCTTTGCAAAGAAATACCCCGTGCGGTTTGGAACTGCACGGGGCGTTTTGTTATGTTTATTATTTCACTTTAACGGACTTGGTGGCGCTCCAGGCAGAGTAGACTTTTTTCTTGCCCTCGGTGCGGTAGGAACGCATGCGCACATAGTAGGTGGTCTTGGCCCGGTAGGTGGAGAAGGTCTTGGAGGTGGCGCTTTCCTTTACCGTAAAGTCCAGAAAATTCTGCTTAAAGTTCTTGGTGGTGGAGTATTGCACCTGGTAGCCGCTGCACGCTACTTTGCCCCACTTAATCGTGATCCTCTTAGACTTAGGCGAGGTGGCGGAGCTGATCTTTGGGGTGGCGGTCAGTGTTTTGGTGCTGACCTTGCTGCTTTTGGCGCCGGTCTTGGTGCTGCTGTCTGTGGTGTACGCTGCCACCTGGAAGGTGTAGGCGGTGTTGGCATTCAGCTTGCTGACGGTGCCGGTAGTTTTGTTACCTTTGATCGTAGCTACCTTAGTTGTTTTTTTGGATTTGGTGTCGTAGCGATAGATATAGTAGCCGTCGGCACCGGCCTTTTTGCTCCACTGGAGAGCCACAGAGGCCGCAGAACGGCTTTTTACCTTAGCACCGCTGACTTTACCGGGTAGGCAGTGTTTGGTGTTGTAGGCGCTGTAAGGGCCGTATTTGCCTTTTACATAGGCTCGCACCCGCACGGCGTACTCCTCGGTATCTGTCAGGTTGTGCAGGGTGGCGCTGGTGCCGGTGACGGTTTTGAAGAAGTTGGTACCCTTGGTTTTGTTGGTAATGTCAATATAGTATTTGGTGGCGCCGGATACCTTGTTCCACTTGTATGTTAAGCTGGTCTGGGTGCGCCCGGTCAGAGTCAGCCCGGTGACCCGGTTCTTGGCTGCTGTGGTGGTGGAGGGCCTTGTGGTGGTCGTGGTGCTGCCGGAGGCAGAAGTGGAAATGTGGTTCACATTTGCGGTGGAAGCGGGCATACCGCTGTACACGGGAATAATAAAGGTCTTGGCCGTGTCCAGAATTTTAGCCGATTTATAGGCGTTATAGGTGGTAACAGACTCAGAAGCCGCCGCCTGTACATTGGCCATATATTCGTGGCTGTGCTTCTCTGCCGTGCCGGGGGCTACATTGAACTTTTGCAGATAGCCGGTGTTTTGGGTTTTGGAGAAGCCGTTTGCTATGTATGTTGCGCCGTTGTAAATGGATTTGTAGGGATTGCTCCAGGGACGGCCGTAGTTAAAGTACTTGGTGCGGCAAACACTTTTGGGCACATAGCCGGAGGTGCCGGTGGTGTAGCTGCCACCGTTATCTGTGTACAGGCGCACCCGGTAGTAGTTGCCCGCATTGGCGCGCCATACCATATACTGACCCTTTTTAGCCTTGGTCTTGGTACCGCTGACCTTGCCGTTTTTATAGTCAGAGTAAATGGTGGCGTCCTCCTCCAGGCGCAGATACCCGGAAGCCCATTCCAGCCCGTCCATCGCGCCGCTGTAAGCGCCGATATTGTAGTAGTTGTAAATGCCGATAAACGGCGCACGGTTGCCGCTGGCGCCGCCGGTGGTGGCTTTGGTACTGCCCACCTCCTGTACAATTTTGGAGGCCAGATAATAGGCGCTCATACCGCTGTTTTTTGCGGCGGCCAAAATCGCGTCGGAATACTTGGTCTTGCTGTCGTAGTTCTTGCGGGTCTTGCCGTCGGTGGTCAGGTAGTTGATCAGGGAATTGTGCATCCAGGTGGGGGAGAGAATGGTCTCCACCCCGGCTTTGGTCTGCTTGGCATTATACGCGGTGGATTCAAACTGGAAAATATGCTTCTCATCAAAGAAGTTGCGGGGATCCATATAGTGCATCACTGCGTTTTGAGAGGCAGAGTACCAGCTGGAGCCTTCCTGGGGCTTGTTCTTGCAGGAGGCGCAGTTGCAGTAATAGGCGGCAGACAGAGAAGACTGACGCTCAATCAGTTGCTTAGAGTGAGGGGAGCGCTCCGCTTTAACGGCAGCGGTGAAATTCAGTCCGGTCTTCAGCGGCTGAAAATCCCATTTGGGGTACTTATTGTGCAGGCTTACCAGCTTGCTGATATAGCTTTCCGGGAAGCCTTTGTCCCGTAACTGGTCGGCATAACTCTTGGCAAAGGCAGTTGTCGGTAATATTGTTAAAGTGGTCATTAACAGACAAATTGCCAAAAAAAGGCTAAAAGTTTTTTTTGTCATTCTGGTCGTCACCGTTCCTTAAATATTTGGCGGTATTATGCGCTTTTTCGCTTATTTTGCTTTATAATATCATTTCATCACGGCTTTGTCAATTTTTTGTAACCGGAAAATGTTGGCGAAACCCTTGACAAATTCGGAAAAATTGTGTAAACTTGTCACGCTGTGAAAAAAGAACACGGCCCATATCGAATAACGATCAAAATAATCGACCAATGACCAAGACCGAGAGAGAGGAGATCGGGAAACACTTATGAACAACGAAACAAAACAACAAAAACCCAGTAATGCGAGAGAGGGCAATGGCCTGCCGGCCATGCTGACTCGTCTGCGTGAGAACGCAGGTATGACCCAAGAGGAGGCCTCTAAGCTATTTCATGTAAATCGCAGCACTTATGCGTATTATGAGACTGGAAAGAGCCACCCCAAATACCCCCTGCTGTGTAGGATTGCCAATGCCTACGAGGTGAGCGTGGACTACCTGCTGGGTCTGAAAAGCGCTGCAAGCAACACCGCAGATACGCTACATGACGAAGGCGTGGCTTACGATGCCAATAACGAGCAGCCCTCCAGCTATTTGAAGGGCCGGATCAATGACGGTATTGCCGAGCTTAGTAATGTAGAGCGTATGGTGCTGTTTCGTCTGCGGATTATGGACAAAGAGGACCAAAATGGCATCGTCAACTTTATCAACCGCTTGGGCGAGTTGAACAAAGAGGAGTGGGAGACCCTGTTCCGCCTGTGCGTGATAGACAAAGAGGATCAGAAGAAAGTCCTTGACTTTATCAAGAGTCTGTAAGTAGGCGATCCAACACAAATAGAGAGCCACAGAGACCGGCAACGGTTTTTGTGGCTCTCTATTTGTTTAGACTTGCAGACCGTACAGTGCGCGGGCGTTCTCTGCCGTTTGGCGCAGCACAGCCTGGGCAGACAGCCCCAGCACCTGCCCAATGCGTGTGGCAATGTGTGGGATCAGAGCAGAGTTATTGCGCTGCCCGCGGCAAGGCTCCGGCGCCAGGTAAGGACAGTCCGTTTCCAACACCAGGCGTTCTAAGGGGATCGTTTCCACCACCTCCAGCGCTTTGCGGGCGTTCTTAAAGGTGGCCACACCGTTCAGGCCGATGTACATGCCCAGTTTGATGATCTCCTTTGCCATTTCCTTGCTGCCGGAGAAACAGTGCACTACGCCTTTGGGCTGCAAGGCTTGCAGCAGCTCCAGCGTGTCACCATGGGCTTCCCGGTCGTGTACGATAATGGGTTTGTCCACTTCCTTTGCCAGCTGGATCTGACGGCGGAAAAAGGCCGTTTGTGTGTCTTTGTCGCTGGCCATCCAGTGGTAGTCTAAGCCGATCTCGCCAACCGCCACGCACTTGGGGTCCGCCAGCAGCGTTCGTAGGCGCTCTATGTCCTCTAAATCGGCGCCTTCCAAATTCTCCGGGTGAAACCCGGCGGCAAAGTAAAACCAGGGATATTGGCGGCTCAGCGCCTGATTTTGCAGGGAGGAGGGCAGATCGCAGCCGCAGCTGACCACACCCACCACGCCTTGGTCGGGCAGCCGGCGGAGCAGCTGCTCCCGATCCGGGTCAAATTGAGGATCGTCATAATGGGCGTGGGTGTCAAAAATCGGAGCGTTTTTCATAAATCGAATTCCTTTATAAAAAAGAGCGACCGGTCCGCAGACTGCTCGCTCTTTTGTGTTTTTTTAGCGAATCTTGGTGCCGGCGGGCATATCGTCCACAAACAGCACCTGCACATCATGATCGCCTACATCGCCGGCCAGAAGCATACCGTTGCTCATCTCGCCGCACAGCTTGGCAGGTTTTAAGTTGGCTACGATTACCACTTTTTTACCGATCAGGTCCTCCGGCTTGTACCAGGGGGCAATGCCGCTGACGATCTGACGGCTGCCGTCGCCGTCATTCACTTGCAGTTTCAGCAACTTCTTTGCCCGCTTAATGGGTTCGCAGTCGGTGATCTCTGCCACGCGCAGCTCTACCTTGCTAAAGTCGTCAAAGGCAATCTGCGCCACACCGGGCACCTCTGTCTTAGGCTGCTGGGCAGCGGTGGCCTTCTCCATTTGGGCTTTAATTAAGGTGTTCAGTTCGTCGATCTCCTTGTCCGTGTCAATGCGGGGGAACAGGGCATCACCCTTGTGCACCGTTACATTGGCAGGCAACACGCCGAATTTGGCAGCGTTCTCATAGGTGATCAGGTTCTCGGTAGCGCCGATCTGCGCCCAGGCCTTGGGCATAGAGGTGGGCATAAAGCAGGACAGCAGGGTGGTGGTGATCCGGATCACCTCCAGCAGGTTGTACAGCACACTGGCCAGTCGGGCCTTGCGGCTCTCGTCCTTGCCCAGGATCCAGGGGGTGGTTTCGTCAATATACTTGTTGGCTCTGGAGATCACCTTGAAGATCTCTGCCAGGGCGTTGTTCAGCTGGGTCTCGTCCATATAGGCGGCTACTTTATCCCGCAGCTCCAGTGCTGGGTCAATGAGAGAGGCGTCCAGTTCTTCGTCTGCTTCTCTGCATTCCGGCAAGGTGCCGCCAAAGTATTTCTCCGCCATTGCTACGGTGCGGGACACCAGGTTGCCCAGATCGTTAGCTAAGTCCGCGTTAATGCGGTTGATCATAATTTCGTTAGAAAAAGAGCTGTCTGCGCCCAGCGCCATCTCTCGCAGAATGTGGTAGCGAATGGCATCTGCGCCGTAGCGCTCGCCCAGCACCAGCGGGTCTACCACATTGCCGATGGATTTGCTCATCTTTTGACCATTAAAGGTGATCCAGCCGTGTACTGCCAAGTGTTTGGGCAGCGGCAGATCCAGCGCCATCAGCATGGCGGGCCAAATAATGGCGTGGAAGCGCATAATATCTTTAGCCACCATGTGCACATCGGCGGGCCAATAGCGGTCAAAGTCGTCATACTTGTCATTCAGGTAGCCCAGGGCGCTGATGTAGTTGGAGAGCGCGTCTACCCACACATAAACCACATGACCCGGGTCAAAGGTGACGGGAATGCCCCAAGTGAAGGAAGTGCGGGACACGCACAGATCTTCCAAACCGGGCTTGATAAAGTTGTTGACCAGCTCTACCGCGCGGCTCTTAGGCTGTAAATAATCCGTCTCCAGCAGCAGCTTTTCGATCCGGTCAGCAAAGGGGGACAGCTTAAAGAAATAGGCTTCCTCGGAGGCCTCGGTGACCGCACGGCCGCACTCCGGGCACTTGCCGTCCACCAGCTGGCTTTCCGTCCAAAAGCTCTCGCAGTCCCCTGCCCTTTCAATATCTCTATGTTCTGGGGTAAAGGGAGTATCTGAAAACGTGGGTCCAATCCCTTTGCCTGC
>ENA-UEPG01002554-UEPG01002554.1-human-gut-metagenome-genome-assembly--contig:-NODE-2554-length-11050-cov-2.845439_pt1 | contig 11050 bp, 12 predicted proteins | sample MGYA00242893_ERZ507902 | MGnify/ENA primary metagenome ERZ507902 (study PRJEB26167, sample SAMN06115491) | human gut metagenome | host: Homo sapiens | place: China:Gansu | collected 2015-04-23... | reverse complement strand
CGGGGATGGCTGCGCAGCGCATGGAGTTTCATAAGGCCCCATTCACCGTATTTCGAATTCATCCTGAAAGTGACCCACGTGCCCTTGCGGACAACTTGATTTCGAGTCAAGCTCGTTACGACCACTTCGATACGCTTCCGTATAGAATATTCAATTTATGCAATCCTGTCACATGATTTCGAGTCAGCCCCGTTATGACCACTTGGATACCGCTGCAACTGGCTGTGGGCGGGTAGCGTCACAAAGCCACAATCACTGTATTGATTAGAATACCCTATTTTTGTGCGCTTGTCAATATTGCAGGGGCGTGTAAAATAGTTTATAATCTTATTCAGAAGCATTGAAACCGTGCATTGGACGGAAGGGAGTACCATGGAAGAATTAAAACGACGGATTTTAAGCGATGCGGTGGTCGGCGAGGGGGACATCATCCACGTGGACATGTTCCTCAATCACTGTATGGATATAAATCTGATGGAGCACATGGGAAACGCGCTGGCAAAGCGTTTCCGGGGTGTGAGGATCACCAAGGTACTGACTGCGGAAAGCTCCGGTATCGCCTTGGCCTGTTTTGTAGCACGAGCTCTGGATGTCCCGGCGGTCTATGCGAAGAAGTTCCAGACCGGGTACATCGATCCGGAGGTCTACTCGGCCGAAACCCACTCCTTCTCTCTGGAGAAGTCCTATACCCTGCGGGTCTCTAAAAAGTACCTGGACGGGGACGCCGTGGTTCTCCTGGTAGACGATATCCTCTCCAATGGGCAGGCCATTCTGAGCCTGCTGGAACTCGTCTCCAAGGCGGGCGGCGAGGTGGCCGGCGTGGGCGTGGCCATCGAAAAGGCCATGCGGGACGGCGGCCGTGTTCTGCGGCGGATGGGCATCCGGGTGGAGGCCCTCGCCACGGTGGAGCGCATCGAGGGCGACCGCATCATTCTGAAAGATTGAGGAATCGGGAAACATGGCAGACGAAGCACAGCTTGACGCAATTGCAAGGGCAAACGCCTTTGCCGTCTATAACGGTATCACGACCCATCAAACTGGGGACGGCACGGCGGAGGCCATCCTGGAGATCGGGCCGGATAGTCTAAACCCCTATGGTCTGCTCCACGGAGGGGCCTACTACACGCTGGCCGACTGTGCCGCCGGAAGCGCCTGCCGGACCGACGGCCGGAAGTATGTGACGCTCCACGGCAGCCTTGATTTCATCCGCTCCGCCAGAGCGGGTCAGGTGACCGCCCGGGCCCGGGTGGAGCACCGTGGCCGCACCACCTGCCTGGTATCCATCACCGTGGACGACGGAGCGGGTACGGTATATGCCAGCGGCCGCTTCACCTTTTTCTGCACCGGCACCCTCTGAGCAGAGGGGCGACCGCCCGGACGGCAAACGCTGTCCGGGCGGTTTTTGTTCCTGCTACTGCCCCCGCCAAGCGGCCACCGACCAGGTCTGCCAATGGGCGGCCTGCCACCTGGCGCTGTCCCGAAGCGTCTCCACCGCCTGGCGCAGCTCTGTCTCCTCCGGCTGGGCCTCCAGCAGCTCCTCCAGCGCAGGCAGAGCCCCCAGCCGTCCGTCCGAGGCGGAGAGTATCGCCCCGGTGTCCAGGCCGCGGCCAATGTTGTAGCGGGCCACCAAGGCGTCCACATTGGCGTAGTTAAGGAGCAGCCAGCCCGCCGCCCCCACGCTCAGCAGCACCCGGAACCAGCGGAAGTGCCGGTGCCACACCTTCCACAGGGCGGCTGCCAGGAGCACCGCCAGCACGGCCATCCCCCAATAGGTCAGCGCCCGCTTAAAGGACAACCCATAGGCCCCCACATAGAGGTTCATGCGCCACAGGGCGGATACCAGCAGCACACCGCTGGCCGCCACCAGGAGTGTACCCAGCACCTGCACCATCCTGAGCCCCCGCCCCTCACCCTTGCAGAGAGCAAGGCAGGCCAGCAGGCAGGCCAAATTGACCGCAGCTACGGCCACAAGCTGGAAAAAACCGCTGCGGGCATAGCTCGCATAGCTGATTCCCGCCCGGGCCAGGTAGTCAGCGCCGCCGAACAGCGCTGCGCACTGCACCGCCAGAAAGAAGGCATACAGGACATCCAGCACTGCCAGGACGGTGACCGGCCCTGCGGCCTCCATTGAAAGTCCCTCCACGGGCCGGGTAAGCCGCTTCAGCGGCTCCGGCCGCCGCAGGGAGTAGAGCAGCCCGAACAGGAATGGGGCGACAAGCAGTCCGAAAATCAACCGCAGGGCCCACAGCGCCAGATGCTCATCAAACCAGTCCGCCGCCCGGCGGGTCACCTGGGCGAACAGCGCATCCGCCGATGTGAGCAGGGGAAAGAGCACCATCAGCAGTGGAACGCACACCAGCAGTGCCCCCAGGACATAGGGCATCTTTTTGCGGGAGAGGCCCCGAATGGAGCCCAGCGCCTGAACCGGCGCGCCCAGATAGCCGAACAGGCCGCCCATCACCCGCAGGAAACGCTCCCCCAACATGGCGGATGTCCCAACGGAATACACCTCCATCCCCGGCCAGCCCCCCATTTGAATTCCCATCAGCAGAACGAGGGCCAGTGTGTTCCACAGCCGGAGCCACGGATTGGCAAACAGGACGAAGGTCAGAGCCAACAGGCCCACGGCGTACAGAAGAAGGCGGTTTTCCCGCCTGGCCAGCGGAGCGGCGCCGCCGTACCAGAACAGGACGCCATACCATGCCGCCGCCAGGAGGGTCATCACCAGGCCGGACAGGCCCCAGAGCAGCGCCTCCGCGCACAGGACGCCCACGCCCCATGCCAGAACCAGCAGCGCCCGATCCCTCCCGTCCACCCGAAACACCCGCCGGGCCGCCGTCACGGGCGGCGTTACCGGGATAGTCTTTTTCTCCTCCATTTGTCTCACTCCTTATATCTGGTACGGAGCCATGCCGCGGCGTTGAGCGCCAGGGTTCCAAGAACCAGAGCGGCGGCGCTGAGGGCGAAGGCGTGCGCTGTATCCTGAATGGCGGACAAGTCGCCCGCCTCCACCTCCAGGTAGACATGGAGAGGCACCAGGGACAGAGCGACGGCGCAGCACCCCAGACTGGGGGCGCACAGTCCCGTCCGGCGGGTCATCAGGGCTGCCAGGCCCAGCGCCCACGCCAACAGGCCCAGCGCCAGCGGGCCGAGGGTGCTCAGATCGTCCATTCCTCCTGTCTCAGGTGTCCAGCTCCTGGTAGTACAGGATGCCGGTATCTGGGTCATAGACCGCAAAGGTATAGTTGTAAGAGTACCGCTGCCACATATCCTCCGTCTCGTCCTCCTGACGGTCCTCCAGATACCACCATCCCCGGGCTGGCACGGGCCAGTCCGGCCAGTCCGACGCGCCGGCGCCGTCCGGGTAGAGGCGCTCCTCCAATTCCGGCTCCATGGGAAACAGACTCCATCCCGCGCTGGATACGGCCTCCTCCACCGCCAGGGCGTCCTCTTGGGAAAAGGTCAGCTCCATGTGGAGCAGGCCGTCCCCGTGGAAGTCCCCGTGGAAGCCCCCGTGGCTGTCCCCGGAGGTGACTGCCGCCGGCTGCGGCAGCACAATATCCAATTTCCGGGCCACGTAACCGGCGTCCTTCTCCCCACCGCAGCCCGCCAGCAGCAGGAGCACCGGCAGCACCGCAATCCATATCCGCATCATAAAGCAATCCCTCCTGTCTGTCTCTGAGGATAGCACAGGAGGGATTGTTTGTCAATTTATTATTATCGAATTTCAATAATATTTTTTTGAATATAACAAAAAACGGACAGTCAAAGGCCACCCCTACGGGTGTTCTGCCGACTCCGGCACGTATTCCAGCAGGTCGCCCGGCTGACAGTCCAACGCCTTGCAGATAGCCTCCAGCGTGGTAAAGCGCACCGCCTTGGCGTGGTTATTTTTCAGGATGGACAGGTTGGCCAGGGTGATATCCACCCGGGCGGAGAGCTCGTTGAGACTCATCTTCCGCTTGGCCATCATCACGTCCAGATTGACGACAATGGGCATGGCTTCCCCTCCTCAAATAGTCAGATCATTCTCCGCCTTCAGCTCCGCCGCCTGGCGGAACAGCGCGGACATGACCAGGCAGAGCAGGCCGCCCAGGATAAAGATGGGGACGAACAGGGCGTTATAGGTCAGCAGGGGCGCGACGGAACCGTAGTAGAACAGCCCCCACACCACCCGTGCCAGCGCGGCGGCGGCGATCAAAAAGCAACACACTGCCGCCCGCCGGAGGCTGACGCCGTTCTCCGCCCGGAAAGGGGCGCCCGTCAGGATGGTGCCCAGCACCCGGCGGCCCTGCCACAAGATTACGGCGGTGCAGATGCCGCAGAACAGCAGGAACAGGGCGAGGACTACCTCGTACACCCCGGCCGTCCACACCCAGCCCCAGCTCAGGACAAACGCGATCCCCACCCGGAGGGGAACCTCCAGCGGGTTTTCGTAGGGTGTCAGGGCCAGGAGCTCTTCCGGCCCTTTCATCAGGCTCATTCCGGGCACCAGCAGCAGGGCCACCAGATTACACACAAGCGTGATGGTCACCAACACTTTCAGAGCTCCAGCCAGCTTCTGCACAGCGGTCTTTTCCACGGTATCTCCCCCTTTAGGGAGAGTATACCATGGGTTTTATCGATTTTCAACAAAAAAGTGAAAGGGCGTCCACGTGGACGCCCTTCTGTTATACCCGAATGGCTCCCAGTACTTCGCCGAGAGAGGCATTGATGACCAGGCCGGCCTCTCTGTCGTAGGGGGTGGCGCTCTTGTTGATCAGGGCCAGCCTATTCCCGCGGTAATAGCGGATCAGCCCCGCCGCCGGGTACACCGCCAGGGAGGTACCGCCGATGATCAGCATGTCCGCCCCGGCGATGGCCTCCACCGCGCCCACCATGGTTGTCTCGTCCAGGCACTCCTCGTAGAGCACCACGTCTGGCTTCACCACCCCGCCGCACGCTGGACAGCGGGGCACGCCGCCGGTCTCCAGCAGGAAGTCCAGGCCGTAGAACCTGCGGCACTTCATGCAGTGGTTCCGGTGGACGGAGCCGTGGAGCTCGTACACCGTTTTGCTCCCCGCCGCCTGGTGGAGCCCGTCGATGTTCTGAGTCACAACGGCGGTCAGCTTTCCCGCCGCCTCCAGCTCCGCCAGTTTCCAATGAGCTGCATTGGGCCTGGCCTGCGGAAAGAGCATTTTGCTGCGGTAAAATCGGTAGAACTCCTCCGGATTCCGCTCAAAAAAACTGTGGCTTAAAATCGTCTCCGGCGGAAATGCGTATTGCTGGTGGTACAGGCCGTCCACGCTGCGGAAGTCGGGGATACCACTCTCAGTGGACACCCCCGCGCCGCCGAAAAAGACGATATGCCGGCTCTCGCTGATCCAGTCCTGAAGCTGTTTGAGTTGATGATCCATAAGAGCGCCTCCTTGATGCGGGCCGATGCGGGGATCGGATCCTATGTCCTGCGGTGGCGGCAGCGGGTGTGGGGGCAGGAAGGGCATCCGCCGCAGCCGCACCCCCGCTTGCCCTTCAGACTCTGGTGGAAACGGTAGATCAGGTAGGCCGCCGCCCATACGATCAGCGCCGCCACACCGGTATATACGATATATTTTAACATCCTATCACCCGCAGCACAAGAGAGCCGAGCTGATAGACCAGGAAGGAGCCCAGCCAGGCGGCCCCCAACTGCCAGCCGATGGAGGCCAGTGTCCATTTGGTGGAGTTCATCTCCTTGCGGATGGTGGACACCGCCGCCACGCAGGGCACATAGAGCAGGACGAACACCAGGAAGGAATAGGCGGCCAGGGGGCTTTGGAAGGTGCCGCCCAGGGCGGCGGCAATCGCCGCACCGCTGGCAGTGACAGAAAAGCCGTAGAACATGCTCATGGAGGAGACCACCATCTCCTTGGCCACCAGTCCGGTGAGCAAGGCCACCGCCGCCTGCCAGGTGCCGAAGCCCAAGGGGGCGAACAGGGGAGCCAGGAGGCCGCCCACGAAGCCCAGGATAGAGGACTCCTCGTTGGACACCATGCCGAAGGTCCCGCCCTCAAAGCCGAAAGACTGGAGGAACCAGAGCAGCACACTCATGGCCAGAATCAGGGTGCCCGCCTTCACCAGGAAGCCCTTTACCTTCTCCCACACGTGGAGGGCGATATTTTTGAGGGTGGGCAGGCGGTAGGGGGGCAGCTCCAGCACGAAGGCGGCGGGCTCTCCCTGGAAAACCAGCTTCTTGAGGAGGATGCCCGAGCCGATGGCGAAGAGCAGTCCCAGCAGATAGAGGGAAAATACCACCAGCCCTCCGTATTGGGGGAAGAAGGCGGCGGTGAGCAGGCCGTACACCGGCAGCCGGGCGGAGCAGGACATAAAGGGAACCAGCATGATGGTCATGCGGCGGTCCTTCTCGTTCTCCATGGTGCGGGCTCCCATGACTGCCGGGACGGTGCAGCCGAAGCCCATGAGCATGGGGATAAACGCCTTGCCGGACAGGCCGAAGCGCCGCAGCAGCCGGTCCATAATGAAGGCCGCCCGGGCCATGTAGCCTGAATCCTCCAGGAAGGACAGGAACAGAAATAGAATGGCGATCTGGGGCAGGAAGGTGAGCACGCCGCCCACACCGGCGATCACGCCGTCCACCAGCAGGGCCTCCACCCACGGTGCAGTACCCGCGGCGGCCAGGAGGGAGCGGACGCCCCCGGCAAACCAGCCGCCGATAAGGGCGTCCACCCCGTCGGCCAGCATCTGCCCCGGCCCGAAGGTGAGGGCAAACATACACAGCATCATCAGCAGGAACACCGGGATGGCCAGAACCTTGTGGGTCACGATGGCGTCAATGCGGTCGGACAGGGTGGGCGCCCCCAGAGGGCGGCCCCGCCTGACGCACTGGGCCACCACGGTCTGGATGAACTGGTAGCGGGCGTCGGCGATCAAGGTCTCCCGGTCGCCCAGATCATAGGCCCCCTCATACTCCCGGCAGACGGCCTCCAGCTCGTCCCGCTCCCTCTGAGACAGGCCCAGGGCTTTCTCCACCAGGGCGTCCCCCTCGATGAGCTTGATAGACGCCCAGTGGGCGGGGATATGGGCGGCGTAGGCCTTGTCGTGGATCAGCTCGCCCACCTTGTGATGGATCTGGTGGGTAAAGCCGTCGTACAGATCATCCGGCTCAATGGTGACGCCCACGTGCATCTGCCGGTGGGCCGCCTCCAGCAGAGTCTGAATGTTCTCCCCTGACCGGGCAGTGATGGGAATGACCGGCACCCCCAGGGCCTTGGACAGCCCCGCCACGTCGATGTGGTCGCCGTGCTTCTCCACCTCGTCCATAAAGTTGAGCGCTATGACCATAGGCCGCTCCAGCTCCAGAAGCTGGGCGGTCAGATAGAGGTTGCGCTCAATGTTGGTGGCGTCGATGATGTCGATGATGGCGTCGGGACGCTCCCCCACGATGAAGTCCCGGGCAACAATCTCCTCCATGGAGTAGGGGCAGATCCACCACTGTGACGGACTTGCCTTCCACCTGGGCCCGGCCCTCCTTCTTCTCCACTGTCACGCCCGGCCAGTTGCCCACGTACTGGTTGGAGCCGGTGAGGGCGTTGAACAGGGTGGTCTTGCCGCAGTTGGGGTTGCCCACCAGGGCCAGCTTCATCTCCCGTGTGTCGTGGCTGGCGTAGTCGGGCACGCCGCCGTGCTCCGCCGCCTCATGGGCGTGGTCGGCATCCATCCGGCGGAGGGTCTCCTCGTCCGGAATGTGCTGCACCATGCCGATGCGCCGCCGCCGTGTCTGGGCACGCCGCTCCCCCTCCGCGCCGGTTGCCACCCGGATCTGGGCCGCGTCCGCTTTGCGCAGGGACAGCTCGTACCCCCGCAGGTTGAGCTCCACCGGGTCGCCGAAAGGGGCTACCTTGCGCACCGTGACCTCGGTGCCCGGAGTCAGCCCCATATCCACCAGCCGCCGCTTCACCGGGCCGTTTTCATTGCCTACCTGGAGAATAACACCGCGCTCGCCCGGCGCCACCTCCTCCAGGGTTCTCTCGTTCTGTTCCGTCTGAGTCCTCATAGCCGCTCCACTCAAAAAATTTAGTTTACCTAAGTTAACTCCTTCATTATACTATGGTATCCAGGGCCGCGCAAGAGAGGGACCGGTGCTGTTTTCTACAAAAAGCAGGCGCTAAGGGGCGCGGTCCTGCGTAGTTCCGCAAAAAAGAGCGGACGCCCACTCGGGGCGCCCGCTCAGGGGGTTCTATTAGTCGTGGTCGTGCTCCTCACAGCCGCAGCCACAGCCATCCTCGTCTCCGTCCCCGCAGCAGCAGTCGTCGGACAGATCCAGCGCAAACTTCTGCTTGCAGCCGGGGCACTGAATCACGCCCTCTTCCAGGACAGACTCGTCGATCATCAGGGTGTCGCCGCAGTTGGGGCAGTCCACCTCAAAAAAATCGTCGTCCTCGTCGCCGCAGCAGCAGTCATCGTCGTCGTCATCCTCGTCAAACACGGCCTTCTCCACGTCGGAGAGGTCGTCGGAGATGGCGTCGATCTCCTCGCCCAGGGCGACGGTGTTTTCCTCCAGATCCTCGATGGACATGCCGATCTCCTCCAGGATGCCGATCATTACGGAGATGAGCTTGCCCTCCTTGGACTTGGCAGTGTCCAGATCCAGGCCCTCGGCCAGACCCTTCAGATACGCGACCTTCTCAGAAATAGTCATAATAATCTCCTTTTCACAGGCGGCCCAAAGGGCCTTCACAAAACGATGCGCCTTTACAGCGTCAGCTATCACGCCTCACACCCTCCGCGACGGCACACTGCTTACCGCTCCGCAAAAAACATCTTGCGCCTACGGCACAACTGCTTTTTCGTCTGCGCGGTTCGCTGTGCGCCTGTTCCCGGGCGTTCGGGCGCTTACGCCTTGCAGCGCTCCAGGTACTCGCCGGTGCGGGTGAGTCCCACGCAAAGCACACTTTGCGCGGGAACCCTTTGATTTCATTTGCAAGGCGGAACTGAATTCCGCCTTGCGCCAAGGTTTTGCCTCCGGCAAAACGCTTGTGTGCGCCAGAGGCGCGCCCCGCTGCGCGGGGCCCCCGACACCCGCCGATGCCCTTCCGCCTCCGCGGAAGTCCGGTAGGCAATCAGGCCTTGCAACGCTCCAGGTACTCGCCGGTGCGGGTGTCGATCTTGATCTTGTCGCCGGGGTTGATGAACAGGGGCACCTTGATCTCAGCGCCAGTCTCCAGGGTGGCGGGCTTGGTCACGTTGGTGGCCGTGTCACCGCGGAAGCCGGGATCGGTCTCGGTGATCTCCAGCTCCACAAAAGTGGGGGGCTCCACCGCAAAGATCTTGCCCTTATAGGAGTTGATCTTGCAGACCATGTTCTCCTTCACAAAGCGGAAGTTGTCGCCCAGCAGCTCGGCGCCGATGGGTACCAGATCGTAGGTCTCGGGGTCCATGAAGTAGTACAGATCGCCGTCGTTGTAGCTGTACTCCATGTCCTTGCGCTCCACATAGGCCTGCTCAAACTTGGCGGTGGGGTTGAAGGAGGTCTCGGTCACGCCGCCGGTGATGACGTTCTTCATCTTGGTGCGCACAAAGGCCGCGCCCTTGCCGGGCTTCACGTGCTGGAACTCCACCACCTGCATCACCTGACCGTCCATCTCGAAGGTCACGCCGTTCCGGAAATCACTGGCAGTAATCGTAGGCATTGGTATTCATCCTCCAAAATAAGGTTTCTCAAAATTCAGCTACGCTATTTTACCCCATTCTTCCCTTATTTGCAAGGGTTTTTACAGAATAATCAGCTCTTTGGGGGATTTGGTGAGGACCATACAGCCGTCGGCGGTCAAAACCGTCACGTCCTCAATGCGGACGCCGAATTTCCCGGGCAGGTAGATACCCGGCTCGGCGGACACCACGGCGCCCACAGGCAACAAAGTCTCGTCCCGGGTGTTCGCGTTGGGGGACTCGTGGATCTCGATGCCCAGGCTGTGGCCGTAGCCGTGGCCGAAATACTCCCCGTAGCCCGCGTCCTCGATGACCTTGCGGGCGGCGGCGTCTATGCTCTTGCCGGGCACGCCGGCCTTTGTCACGGCGATGCCCGCCAGTTGGGCCTCCAGCACGGTCTGATAGACCTTCCGCATCTCCCCGGTGGGCTCGCCCAGGGCCACGGTGCGGGTCATGTCAGAGCAGTATCCGCCGTACTTGCAGCCGAAATCCATAGTGATGAACTCGCCCTGCTGCACCTGCTTGGCGCTGGGGATGCCGTGGGGCAGGCTGCCGTTGGGGCCGGAAACCACGATGGGGTCGAAGCTCATCTTCTCCGCACCGAAGCGGAGCATATCGTACTGGAGCTTGGCCGCGATCTCCTGCTCGGTCATGCCGGGCTGGATAAACTTCAGGATCTCGGAAAAGGCGCGGTCGGTGATCTCCTGGGCCTTTGTCATCAGGGCGATCTCCCCGTCGTCCTTGGCCGCCCGCAGGGCGTCCACCAGCTTCTGGGCGGGCACCAGCTCGGCGGTGAGGCCCTCCTTCCAGAGGTTATAGTCCGCCACCGACAGATAGCCCTCCTCAAAGCCCAGCTTCCGGATGCGGCAGCGGTCGACGACCTCCTGCACCATAGCCCGGTAGTTGCGGCTGCGGCCGGTCATGGCGATCTCCGCGCCGGTGATGAGGTGATTGGCAGCCTCAATGTAGCGGGAGTCGGTGAAGTAAAAGCACCCCTGCGCCGTCACCACCACATTGCCCTCTCCGTGGAAGCCCACGGCATAGTATTCCCCGGGCTCACTGTTAAGCAGCATGGCATCGAGGCCATATTCCGGCAGCCTGGCCGCAATCTGTTTCAGATGATTCATGGTAAAACCTTCCCTTCTATTACATGCAATCTGTATAGTTCTCTCACGTAAATGGCGGATACCTGCACCGCCCGCCGTCAGCCGCAGGCGGCCTGATACAGCCGCTTCATGGTCAGCGCGTCCTCCGCCTGGGTGCCTGCGCTTGCCCCAGCGGGCCAAGGCCCGCCGGGGGCCCCGGCCCCTTCATCTGCACGGGCGAACTGAATTCGCCCGGCATCAAGGTTTTCCCTTCGGGA
>ENA-UEPG01002537-UEPG01002537.1-human-gut-metagenome-genome-assembly--contig:-NODE-2537-length-11151-cov-2.671844_pt1 | contig 11151 bp, 6 predicted proteins | sample MGYA00242893_ERZ507902 | MGnify/ENA primary metagenome ERZ507902 (study PRJEB26167, sample SAMN06115491) | human gut metagenome | host: Homo sapiens | place: China:Gansu | collected 2015-04-23 | study... | reverse complement strand
GCAATACAGGCTTGAATTAAAGACCGACCGCCATCATAGCAGTTGGTCTTTAATCAAGAAACGATCCCTATTCAAGCATTTGAAAATGCTTCAGTGCCTCCATAATCGCCGCTTCCTTTTCCGGCGGGCACTGCGGCACTTTGGCATCTTCCTTCTTCGACAAATTATAGTTCTGTCCTACCTCCAGACCACATTTCCGCTTGACCTGGGAGATATACAGGCTGGACACTTTCAGATCGTACTTTTCCAGCACATAGGCTTTAATCTCATCATAGGTGGCTTTGCTCTCCGCAGCAGTCAAATCCAGCTCGTCTAGATTCAACTCTACCTCGATATGCTGCTTGGTATTGAGTTTGGACAAAAGCACTACCGTCTCCACATGCTCCGTATGGGGAAAGAGATCCACCGGCTGGAGCAGCCGGGCCCTCCACCCCCATCCGGCCAGCAGGCGGAGATCCCGCCGCTGCGTCTCCGGGTTGCAGGAGATGTAGACGATCCGCTCCGGCCCCATCCGGTCCACCGCACCCAGGAACTCCGGGGTGCTCCCGGCCCGGGGCGGGTCCAGGAACACCACGTCCGCCCGCTCGCCCCGGGCGGCCATGCCCTGGAGGTAGGCCGTGGCGTCGGCGCAGAGGAAGCGGGCGTTGCCCGCGCCGTTGGCCCGGGCGTTCTGGGCGGCGCACCGGGCCGCGCTGGGGTTGAACTCCACCCCTAGCACCCGCCTGGCCCGCCCCGCCGCCGCCAGGCCGATGGTGCCCACGCCGCAGTAGGCGTCCACCACGGTCTGGGTGCCGTCCAGCCCCGCCCCGTCCAGGGCGGTGCGGTAGAGCACCTCGGTCTGCTCCGGATTGATCTGATAGAAGCTGGAGGCCCCCAGCCGGAACCGCACCCCGCACAGGGTGTCCTCGATGTACCCCCTGCCCCAGAGCACCTTTTCCCGCGGCCCCAGCACCGCGCTGGAGCGGCGGGGATTGATGTTCTGCACAATGGTCTCCACCCGCGGGCAGAGCTCCCGCACCTTGGAGACAAAGGCCCTGGCCCCGGGCAGGACAGGGGCGGCGGTCACCAGGGCCACCAGCACCCGTCCGGTGGCGCGGCTGTGGCGCACCAGCACATGGCGGACAAGCCCCGTGCCCCGGTCCTCCTGGTAGGGCTCGTACCGGCAGAGCCGGGCGGCCTGCCGCACCGCCTCCACCGCCTCGTCCAGGGCGGGGTGGTGGAGCAGGCAGGAGGCCACCGGCACCACCCGGTGGGTGCCCGCGGCGTAAATGCCGCTGTCCAGCCGCCGGCCCGGCCCGGTGCAGAAGGTGGAGATGGCCTTGTTGCGGTAGTGCCAGGGGTGCTCCATCCCCAGGATGGGGGACACCGGCCCGAACTCCCCCAGCAGCGCCTCCACCCGGGCCTGCTTTTGGCGCAGCTGCTCCGGATAGGGGGTCTCCAGCAGGGGGCAGCCGCCGCAGCCCTGCCGCAGCAGGGCGCAGATGTGTCTCTCCTCCGCCATGGCCTCAGCTCCGTTCCAGCCTCGCCACGGTTTCCACATGCGCGGTGCGGGGGAACATGTCCACCGCCACGGCCTTTTTGAGGGTGTAGCCCCGCCCGGCGAACCGCTTCACGTCCCGGCCCAGGGTGCCGGGATCGCAGGAGACGTAGACCACCCGCTGTGGGCCCATGTCCGCGATGGTGTCCACCACGTCCTCGGCCAGCCCCTTGCGGGGCGGATCCACGCACACCACGTCGGGGCGCCCCCCCTCCCCCTCCAGGTAGCGGGCGGCCTCCCCCGCGTCGGCGCAGAGGAAGCGGGCGTTTTCAATGTGGTTGCGCTGGGCGTTGGCGATGGCGTCGTCCACCGCCTGGGGCACCACCTCGGCCCCCCACACCATGCCCGCCTTCCGGGCCATGACCAGGCTGATGGTGCCGATGCCGCAGTAGAGATCCAGCACCGTCTCCGCCCCGGTGAGGCCGGCGAACTCCAGGGCCTTGCCGTAGAGCACCTCGGTCTGGGCCGGGTTGACCTGATAAAAGGAGGGGACGGACAGCCGGAAGGTGAGGCCGCACAGGGTGTCGGACAGGAAGTCCTCCCCCCACAGGGTGCGGTAGGAGTCCCCCAAAATCACGTTGTTGTGCTTCTCGTTCACCCCCAGCACGATTCCGGCCAGGTTGGGCTCGGCCCGGCGCAGGGCGCGCACCAGCTCGGCCTCCCGGGGGACGCCCCGGCCATTGACCAGCAGGCAGCACAGGCTGCGGCCGGCCCGGTTGGTGCGCACATACACGTGCCGCACCAGGCCGGTGAAGGTGCGCTCATTGTAGGCGGGGATGGAGTACTCCGCCATCCACTCCTTCACGGCCCCCCGCAGGCGGGCGGCCGCCTCCCCCTGGAGCAGGCAGTCGTCCACGTCGATTACGTCATGGCTCCGGGGGCGGTAGAAGCCGATGCGGGGGCCCTTGGCCACCGGAAACTGGGCCTTGTTGCGGTAGCGGTCTACCTGCTCCGCCCCCAGGATGGCGGAGACGTGGATCTCCGCCCCGCCCAGGCGGCGCAGGGCGTCCTCCACCCGGATGCGCTTGGCCTCCAGCTCCTCGGCGTAGTTCATGTGCCGGAACTGGCAGCCGCCGCACTTGGTGTAGTGCAGGCACCGGGGGAAGATGCGGGCGGGGGAGGGGTTGACCACCTCCTCCACCCGGCCCCAGAGGGCGCTGCGGCCCACATGGGTAAGGCGCACGTCGCAGGCCTCTCCCCGGATGCCGCCCTGGACAAAGACCACCATCCCGTCCAGCCGGGCCACCCCGGCGCCGTCGCTGGCGTAGCCGTCGATCACCAGGCGGCAGAGCTGCCCCTCCCGGGGCTTGCCGTTATCCATCCGCACTCACGTCCTTCATGGCGTCATAGGTCAGCACCGCAGAGAGCGGGCTGTTCATGGCGGGCAGGGCGCCGCCCTGGAGCCAGAACACATACCCCTCCGCCGTGCAGTAAAAGTTGTCCACCTGCACCGCGGCGGTGATGGCGTCCCGGGTGAGCGTCCCCTGCTCCACCGCCGCGGCCAGCTCGCTCCGCTGGTCCAACAGGGCGTCCACCACCCGCGCCCGTACGGCGTCGGCGTCGGTGAAGAAGTCGGTGAAGTCCAGCTTTTCCCCCATCACGGCGTCAAACTGCTCACTGAGCAGAAAGACGGCGGGGTGGGCCTCCCCCTCGCTGGACACATACAGGTCCCGGCAGACGCTGATCACCTTCTCGTCGGCGTAGGCGATCTGGTAGGTCATCTCCTGGGTGGTAGGGTAGAAGGGGAACCCCGCCGCCTTGGACACGTCGTAGTCGGCCACCGCCATCTCATAGGCCTCCTCTGCCTCCAGCATCCGGCTGGCCCCCTCGGCCTTGTACCACTCGTTGATGGCCGCCCCGGCGGGGCAGGCGTCGGTGTTCTGTATCAGCGGGAGGGTGAAGGAGGCGGTGAGCACCGTGGCGCCGTCGCCGGAGGTAAAGGTCTTGGCAAAGACCTGATCCCCCCACTTGGGAGCGGCAGGCGCCGGCGTGGGAGTGGGGGTGGGCACCGGCGTGGATGTCTGGATGGGGGTGGGCACCGGGGTCTCCTCCGGCATCTTGTCCCCGCCGCAGGCCGTCAGGGACAGGGTCAGCGCCGCGGCCAACAGGCCGGACAGCACAATCCGTTTTTTCATATTACGCTCCTTTACACTGGGTGATGGGAACAACATTATTGTACCATCTGCCTGCCGGGCCGTAAATGGAAAAAAGCAATTTGTAACCTTCCGTATTTTTTTGGTATAATGGACGAATCACAGCGGGAGGCGCGGCGGCCTGGACAACAACTATGGGCCCGGTGCCCTCATCTACGCCCCCTGCGTGCTGGCGCCGCAGGCGCGAAGGAAAACCGCAAAACGCTGGGTTTGTTCATAATTTCCCCTTTTTTATTGACAGGGGATATGATATACTAGGAAACTGAATTAGCATCCAAGTCCTGGGAGCCGAGGCGCCGGGGACAGGAACAAGAAAGGTGAACAAGACGCATGGGACTGTTGAAAAAGCTCTTTGGCACCAGCTCCGAGAAGGAGCTCCGCGCCATCAAACCCATCGTGGACAAGATTGAAGCCCTGGACGGGGAGTACTCCAAGCTCACCGACGAGCAGCTCAAGGCCAAGACCCCCGAATTCAAGCAGCGCATCGCCAATGGCGAGAGTCTGGACGACATCCTGCCCGAGGCCTTCGCCGCCTGCCGGGAGGCGGCCTGGCGCGTGCTGGGCATGAAGCCCTACCGGGTGCAGCTCATCGGCGGCATCATCCTCCACCAGGGCCGCATCGCCGAGATGAAGACCGGCGAGGGCAAGACCCTGGTGGCCACCCTGCCCGCCTACCTCAACGCCCTGGCGGGAGAGGGCGTGCACATCGTCACCGTCAACGACTACCTGGCCAAGCGCGACAGCGAGTGGATGGGCAAGGTCTACCGCTTCCTGGGCCTCACCGTGGGCCTGGTGATCCACGACATCCAGCCCAAGGACCGCAAGGCCTCCTACGCCGCCGACATCACCTACGGCACCAACAACGAGTTCGGCTTCGACTACCTGCGGGACAACATGGCCATCTACGCCACCGAGATGGTGCAGCGGGGCCACGCCTTCGCCATCGTGGACGAGGTGGACTCCATCCTCATCGACGAGGCCCGCACCCCCCTCATTATCTCCGGCCAGGGGGACAAGTCCACCCAGCTCTACACCGTGGTGGACGCCTTTGTGGCCAAGCTCAAGGGCCAGCGGGTGGCCAGCGTGGACACCAAGGAGGAGGAGGACCCCGATCTGGACGCCGACTACGTGGTGGACGAGAAGGCCCGCACCGTCACCCTCACCGCCCGGGGCATCGCCAAGGCCGAGCAGCAGTTCCAGGTGGCCAACCTGGCCGATCCGGAAAACACCACCCTGTCCCACCACATCAACCAGGCCATCCGGGCCCGGGGCCTGATGCGCCGGGACATCGACTACGTGGTGAAGGACGGCGAGGTCATCATCGTGGACGAGTTCACCGGCCGCCTCATGTACGGCCGCCGGTACTCCGAGGGCCTGCACCAGGCCATCGAGGCCAAGGAGGGCGTCACTGTGGCCCGGGAGTCCAAGACCCTGGCCACCATCACCTTCCAGAACTACTTCCGCCTGTACGGCAAGCTCTCCGGCATGACCGGCACCGCCATGACCGAGGAGGAGGAGTTCGGCACCATCTACTCCCTGGATATCGTGGAGATCCCCACCAACAAGCCGGTGCAGCGCGTGGATCACCCCGACGTGGTTTACAAGACCGAGGCGGGCAAGTTCCGCGCCATTGTCAACCAGATTGAGGAGTGCCACAAGAAGGGCCAGCCCGTGCTGGTGGGCACCATCTCCATCGAGAAGTCGGAGGAGCTCTCCGCCATGCTCAAGAAGCGGGGCATCAGGCACAACGTGCTCAACGCCAAGTTCCACGAGAAGGAGGCCGAGATCGTCGCCCAGGCCGGCAAGCTGGGCGCGGTCACCGTGGCCACCAACATGGCCGGCCGCGGCACCGATATCATGCTGGGCGGCAACGCCGAGTACCTGGCCAAGGCCGAGCTGCGCAAGGCCGGGCTCTCCGACGAGCTCATCGCCGAGTCCACCGGCTACGCCGACACCGACAACGAGGAGATTCTCAACGCCCGGAAGATGTTCGCTGAGGCGGAGGCCAAATACAAGGACGAGATCAAGGCGGAGGCCGACCAGGTGCGGGCCGCGGGCGGCCTGTTCATCCTGGGCACCGAGCGCCACGAGTCCCGCCGCATTGACAACCAGCTCCGCGGCCGTGCCGGCCGTCAGGGCGACCCGGGCGAGAGCCGCTTCTACCTGTCCCTGGAGGACGACATCATGCGCCTGTTCGGCTCTGAGCGGGTGATGGGCATGATGGAGAAGCTGGGTGTGGACGAGGACACCCCCATCGAGCAGAAGATGCTCACCAACGCCATCGAGAACGCCCAGCGCCAGGTGGAATCCCGGAACTTCCAGACCCGTAAGAACGTCCTTCAGTACGACGACGTGATGAACACCCAGCGTAAGGTCATCTACGAGCAGCGCCGCAAGGTGCTGGACGGGGAGAACCTGAAGGAGTCCGTTCAGACCATGCTCTCCACCGTGATTTCCACCGAGGTGCAGGCCCACATGGGTGAGCTCAAGCACATGGACGCCGAGAACTGGCGTGAGGGGTGCGCCCAGTTCCGCGGTCTGTTCCTGCGGCCCGACGAGTTCAAGTTTACCGACGAGGAGCTCCAGCAGTACGACGCCCAGGCCCTCACCGACCTGCTCCAGGAGCGGGCCAGCGACATCTACGCCCGCAAGGAGGCCGAGCTGGGCGAGCCCCTCATGCGCGAGCTGGAGCGGGTGATGATGCTCCGGGTGGTGGACGAGTACTGGATGGACAACATCGACGCCATGCAGGAGCTGCGCCAGGGCATCGGCCTGCGGGCTTACGGCCAGAACGACCCGGTGGTGGCCTATAAAAAGGAAGGCTACGAGATGTTTGAGAGCATGATCGCCGCCATCCAGGCCGAGACCATCCGCCGCATCTTCCTGGCCCGGGTCCAGGTGGGCGCCACCACCGTCAAGCGGGAGCGGGTGGCCAAGGTCACCGGCGAGAGCGCGGGCAGCGACGGCACCGTTAAGAAGCAGCCCGTCAAGAAGGGCCAGAAGGTGGGCCGCAACGACCCCTGCCCCTGTGGCAGCGGCAAGAAGTACAAGAAGTGCTGCGGCATGCACGAGGACGAGTAAAAGCAGTCTATGGGGTATCCAAAAGCGGAATGGGGCTTCGCTGGCGTTTGACCGGAAGCGCCTCCGGCCCCTAGATACAAAACCGCCGTGCCGCTTTGCGGCACAGCGGTTTTGATACCCCCGGCTTCGTGCCCGCGGCGCGGGTCGAGGTGTTTTTCGAAACGCGAGTTTCCGGAAAAACCGATTTCGATTTCCAGATGGAGGAAATCCATGAATATCATCGAGCACAACAAAAATGGCCTGGTGTATCTCACCGCCGACGGCTTTGAGGCCGCCGGCGGTGTGGCACACGGCTTCTCCACCCGCCTGGGCGGGGTATCGGAGGGGATCTACGCCACCCTCAACCTGGGCATGAACCGGGGCGACGCTCCCGACCGGGTACGGGAGAACTACCGCCGCTTCTGCGCCGCCATTGGGGCGGACATGGGGAACATTGTCTGCGCCAGCCAGGTTCACGGTGACACGGTGCGCACCGTCACCGCGGCGGATCTGGGCATCGGCCTGGACGAGCCGGAGCCCTGGCAGGCGGATGGCCTTGTCACCGACATCCCCGGTGTGACGCTGGCGGTCTACTCCGCCGACTGCCTGCCCATCCTGCTCTATGACCCGGTGCGCCGGGTGGTGGGGGCGGTCCACGCCGGCTGGCGGGGCACCGCCCTGGGCATCGCCGCCAAGGCGGTGGAGCGCATGGTGGACTGCTACGGCTGCGACCGGCTGGACATCCTGGCCGCCGTCGGCCCCGGCATCTCCAAGTGCTGCTTCGAGACCCACGAGGACGTGCCCAACGCCATGACTGAGGCCATGGGGGCCGCCGCCCTGTCCTCCATCGAGGTGCTGCCCACCGGCAAGTTCCACGTGGATCTCAAGGGCCTCAACGCCAAGCGGCTGGAGAGCGCCGGGCTGGACCCCGACCACATCGCTGTCTCCGCCGACTGTACCTGCTGCCTGCCGGAGAAGTACTGGTCCCACCGCTACACCCACGGGGAGCGGGGGAGCCAGGCGGCGATGATCGCAATCGTCTAGGGGGCATCCAATGCCCCCTAGATACGAGCCTGCGTGCCGGCGAAAACGCCGGCGACTTGGCTCGATACCCCCGGTTTCGCGCCTTGTGGCGCGGGTCGGGGTGTCTTTCCGGAAAATGAATTCCCGGAAAGACTGCTTTTCTATTTCGTTTCCCCGCAGGGCGGGGAAAACGCTGTGAGATAAGCAGCTATAAAATATGGATGCTCCATTGCCGTTGTACGCCAATCCAAAATTCCCTCGGAGAGCGGAGGGGGTATCGCGCCGCAGGCGCGTATCTAGGGGGAACTGGTTCCCTCTGGAAGGCGCGTATCCTGCCGCGCAGCGGCAGAGATTTTCCGCAGAAAATCGACGCGCCTTTAGGAAGGAGGCCGAGCCGTTTGCGAAACATTCTAGCCGCCCTGCTGACGGTAGCCCTGTGCCGGGGTCTGGCCGCCTGTGGGCCGGCGCCGGAGCCGGAGCCCACACCCACCCCCACGCCCAGCGTCTCCCCCTCTCCAGAGGCGGCCGAGTTCGCCTTGGCCTGCTACCCGGAGGCCGGGTTCCACCCCATTACCGGCTCCAACCGCACCAACCTGGCCCTGGGGGGCCTGCTGTATGAGGGGCTGTTTGCCCTGAACGGGCAGTTTCAGCCCCAGGAGGCGCTCTGCGCCTCCGCCTCCGTGTCGGCCGACGGCCTCCAGTGGTCCTTTATCCCCCGCAGCGGGGTGACCTTCTCCGACGGCAGCCCCCTGACGGCCGCGGAGATCGCGGTCTCCCTCAACCTGGCCCGCACCAGCCCCCTCTACTCCGCCCGCTTCGCCGGCGTGACGGACATCGCCGCCGCCAACGGCATGGTGACCGTCACCCTGAGCCGCGCTAACGGTGCTCTGCCCGCCCTGCTGGACATCCCCATCGTCAAGGAGACGGGAGGCGTCCCCCTGGGTACGGGGCCCTACGTGCTCGCCGGCACGGGGGAGAACCTCGCGCTGGAAGCCCGCTCCGACTGGTGGCAAGGCAAGGCCCTGCCCCGGGACACCATTCCCCTGCGGGCCATTCAGGAGGCGGACGATCTGATCCATGCCTTTGATACCCGGGACATTGCCCTGGTCTCCACCGACCTGACGGGCACCAATGCCCTGGGTTTTTCTGGTTCCTTTGCTGCGGTGGACTACCCCACCAGCACCATGCTGTACGTGGGCTTCAACACGGCCGACGGCCCCTGCCGGAGCGCCCAGGTGCGGCAGGCCCTGCTGCGGGGCTTTGACCGGGCCGCCGTATCCACCGCCCAGTTCTCCCGCCACGCCCAGCCCGCCGCCCTTCCTGTCTCCCCCGCCAGCCCCCTCTACGACGAGGCGCTGGCCCAGACGCTGGACTACGCCCCCCAGGCCATGGAGCCGCTCCTCACCGCTGCCGGCTATACCAGAGCCGACGGGGTATGGCAGAAGGAGGGGCGGCCGCTGGCGCTCACCTTTGTGGCCCCAAACAACAACGCCGACCGGCTGGCCGCGGCGGAGACGCTGGCCGCCAACCTGACCGACGCCGGCCTGGAGGTGGAGCTGCGGGCCCTGGCCTGGGACGATTACCTTCAGGCCCTGACGGCGGGGGAGTTCGACCTGTACCTGGGGGAGGTGCGGCTCACCGCCGACTTTGATCTCACCGCCTTCCTGACCCCCGGCGGCGCCCTCAACTACGGCAAGTACAGCGACGCCGAGGCGCTGAACCGCCTCAGCGCCTTCCGGGCCGCCGTGGGCCAGTGGCGGACGGAGCCGGCCCGGCAGCTCTATGAATATCTGGCCGGGCAGCCCCCCTTCGCGGTCATCTGCTTCAAGAACTGGTCCGTGCTCACCCAGTGGAGCCGGATCGACGGGCTGACGCCCGCCCAGCAAAACATATTCCATCAATTTTCCGACTGGAAGATCACATAAGGGAGAGAAAGAGAGTATGGGGAACGTATTTCGCTGTTATGTGGAGAAGAAGCCCGGCTTTGCTATGCCCTGCTGAGTGGTTTCCATGCCACCATTTACGACAATGGCAATAAAAATAAAAAGATCCAGGCGCTTCTTGACCGTAGTTGGAAGGTACTTGATAAACTCCTTGCTTCACTATTGAAGTGTCAGCTTTTAGTAGCCTGCTACGCAGAGACTTTTGATGACGAGTTAGCGAAAGAAGCTCATGAAATAATCAATGCTTGGGAAGGTCGTGATTTGACTTTGGCAGAACGGGAGGTTTTTGACTATCTGGAGAGTTTGGAGGCTAATCCGTATCCGAACTGGGAAGAGGTAGAGTAACAGGTAACTTACTTGAATGATAAAGGTAGATTGTTGTTGAGGCCTGACGATATGCTGTTTTCATTTTTACTTTGTAAAGCAAAAGGTGGCTATATATGAAAAGAGTATTTACATTCAGATTTTATTTTTGTGTCAAATCTTTCTTCTAATAACAAGCGTATAGCTAAGAATACACTGTTCTTGTACGTCAGAATGTTGTTTCTGATGTTTATTTCATTATATACTTCAAGGGTGGTCTTGGACAAATTAGGTGTTGAAGACTTTGGTATATTCAATGTGGTAGGTGGTTTAGCTACGATGTTCACTTTCTTTAGTTCATCGTTATCTAATGCTACTCAGCGATTCTTAAATATTGAGTTGGGGCAGAATAATTTGAATGGTGCAAAAAAAGTATTCAGTCAGTATTTTTTGTTTTATTGTATTATAGCAATAGTCGTTATTGTGGCTGCTGAGACTATAGGGCTCTGGTTTGTATGGAATAAGCTTGTTATTCCTCCTGATAGGGTTGTGGCAGCTGTATGTGTATATCAATTCACAGTACTTTCTCTGTGTGTTACGTTGATTGGCATTGTATTCAATTCCGAGATTGTTGTTCATGAAAATATGCGTATCTACTCTTATGTAGGGATATTTGAGGGGGGGGCTAAGTTGGCAGTTGCTTTTTTGATAAGCGTATCACCTTTTGACCGGTTAATTGTTTACGGATTGTTGTTGCTGATTACAACGTTGACTGTTCAGGGTTATTATGCTTATTATGGATTGAAGCATTATGATGAATGTCAGATTAGGTTTATTTGGGATAGAGCTTTGTTGAAGAAAACGTCTTCTATAGTAGGTTGGAATATGATCTCAACAGCTGTAGAAGCAGTGAATGATTCGGGTGTCAATGTTTTGTTAAATATCTTCTTTGGGCCAACAGTGAATGCTGCCCGTGCAGTATCTTATCAAGTAAGTAGTGCTGTCAACAGTTTTATAGTTAACTTTTTTACAGCTGTCCGTCCTCAACTTATGAAGTCTTATGCCAATGGAGATCGCGAATCTTTGATAAAGCTTTTCTTTAACAGTACCAAATTCTCATTCATGTTGCTTT
>ENA-UEPG01002526-UEPG01002526.1-human-gut-metagenome-genome-assembly--contig:-NODE-2526-length-11183-cov-2.894561_pt1 | contig 11183 bp, 6 predicted proteins | sample MGYA00242893_ERZ507902 | MGnify/ENA primary metagenome ERZ507902 (study PRJEB26167, sample SAMN06115491) | human gut metagenome | host: Homo sapiens | place: China:Gansu | collected 2015-04-23 | study... | reverse complement strand
CGACACGAGTAAAACAGCCGGAAAATTGAGTGTTATGGATGTTTATGACGGGACGCAGGGGCTGTATTTGGCCAGCAGTGGATATGCTACAACGGCAAATAAAAATGGATGGAACGGGGCAATGAAAACAATTCCGATTGTGGATTCAAACGGAACGAAGGGATCTGCTAATCTATATTGTTACGTGAACAGCTGGTTTGAGACGGGTTTGATGGGGCAGACAGGATGCCAGGCGGTTGCTTTTTGCGATACAAATGGAAAAATGATTTGTTGCCAGGAAATCTATAAGAATGACATGAGCGGAAACACAGCAGCTATGTGCATGTGGGTAGGTGGAAATAAACCGCGAGTTGTAAAGAAATATACATTTGAACCATGCTACAGAGACGATTCCAATCCATATAATCGTTTGCGTGGTGATAGCGATATTTTAAAGAGTGGCGAAAAAATACGTTTCTACTGGTTTGGCGGATACAAAGAATTCACAGTTCCGGAGTTAAAAGATACAAAAGTATGCAGCGTAAAGCTTTACATTGGACAGTGGGGAGCGCGAGATACAGGGAATCAATTCGTCACGAGAAATTATTTCCGTGGGATTTCCATCCGCATCGACAATGTAGAGAAATGGCGAGATATCCCGAACAAATTTGCGGCAAACCAGATCTTAACGGCAGACTGCAGCAATGGAGATGTTACATTGCAGGGGCTTCCACGGCAGGATCTTGGAGCACTTGGAAATGATTGGGAAGGGTTCTACTTGAAACCTGGGACGAATCAGATCGAATGTATCGCTTCGAACTGGGCAACACAACCAGAGTTTACGATGAAATACAGGGAGGTGTTTCTGTGATTTTGTATTTTACGGACAGACATATGAATGTTCTGGGGCAGGCGAGTACACATCTTCCGGAAGGGCTGAGAGTTTCAGATGACCTGAAAACGGAAGAAGTAGAAGCTGGTGTTGCAACACTTGAATTTACACTGAATTATACAGAAAAAACGAGAAAAGAAGCTTCTCGGTATGGGGCAGTCGGAAATTACATTCTCCGAAAGAATGGAGAGGAAGAGGAATTCTATACCATCATTACCAGTGAGGAGAATGTTTTTAAACAGGAAGTCGAAATTTATGCAGAAGACGCAGGAATGGATCTACTGAATGAAACGGTTGGAGCCTATGCGGCCGACAAAGCATACCCGGCGAGCTATTACGTTGAGAAATTCAGCTACGATTCCGGTTTTGAAGTAGGACTGAACGAGGTCAGCAATCTGAACAGAAAACTGTCCTGGGAGGGGGAAACAACAGCTTCGGAGAGAATTCTGAGTGTTGCCACACAGTTTGACGCGGAGGTATCGTACAGTTTTGAGATCGATCGGCTGCGGATCCGGCACAAGTATATCAATCTACATAAAAAACGGGGAACAGACAGCGGCAGGGAGCTGCGGATCAATCGGGAGATCAACAATATCATTGTAAAGAGTTCTGTGGAAGATCTGGCGACTGCACTGTCCGTTACAGGAGGTTATCCGGAGGAAAGCGAGACGCCAATCACTTTAAAGGGATACAAATACGATGATGGCGACATCTATTTATCCGGCAGCACGCTGTATTCCAGGAGCGCTGTGGCAAAATGGAGCAGGTATCTGTCTGAAAAGGGAAATGGAACAGGGCATATTGTCCAGTCATATTCCTACGATACCACCAGTCAGTCAGAACTCTGCAACCGGGCAGTTTCAAAGCTGAAAAAGATCTATGATGCAGCGGTATCCTATGAGGTTGAACTTGCGTATCTGCCGGATGGAATCCGGATTGGTGATACAGTGAACGTCGTGGACGATGCAGGAGAACTATATTTGTCGGCACGTATCATGAAGCTGGAGTCTTCAGCTGCGAACGATGAATATACCGCTACGCTTGGAGATTACAAGGCAAAATCAAGCGGTATATCAGATAAAATGGTGGAACTGGCTGCTCAGTTCGAAAAACTGGCACAGAACCGGACGTTTTATACCTGGGTTGTTTTTGGCGATTCAGAAACAGGCAGCGGAATTTCACTTAACTCAAGTGGGAAAAAATATATGGGCATTGCCTATAACCAGACGACAAAACAGCCTGCGTTGACAGACCCAGGCATTTACAGTTGGGTAAAGGTTGCTGGCGATCAGGGAATCGCAGGAGCACCGGGAAAAGACGGCCTGACAAGCTTTTTCCACGTAAGATACGCGGACGTCTTAAACCCTGCAGCAAGCCAGCTGAGGAAGGACACTGGAAAATATATTGGAACGTATACGGATTTTACATTTGAAGACAGTACGGATCCAACGAAGTATACTTGGAGACAGTTCCAGGGAGATGACGGAGAAGATGGAGCGGACGGAATTCCGGGTGTAAATGGAACCAATGGTGAGACCAGCTACCTGCATATAGCCTATGCAATCAGCGCGGACGGAAAGTCCGGATTTTCTACAACGAACAGCGTAGATAAGACTTATATCGGACAATACGTGGATTTCGCAAAAGAAGACAGCACGAATCCGGCAAAATACCGGTGGACGAAGTTCCAGGGACCAAAAGGCGACAAAGGAGATCCGGGAACGCAGGGATTGCAGGGAATCCAGGGAGAAAAGGGAGACCAGGGCATTCAGGGGGAAAAGGGCGCGGACGGAAAAACACAGTACACGCATATTGCTTATGCGAACAGTTCCGATGGAAAAGTTGGATTTTCCGTATCTGATGCGGCTCGTGATTACGTCGGAATGTATGTGGATTTTACAGCAGCAGACAGCACGGATCCGGCAAAATACAGCTGGTCGAAAATCAAAGGCGCAGATGGTACACAGGGAATCCAGGGCAAGCCGGGAACAGACGGAAAAACGCCGTATCTGCATGTCGCATACGCCAATAGCGCAGACGGGAAGACAGGATTTTCTGTTTCGAATTCGGCAGGAAAAACGTACATTGGCGTGTACACAGATTATACCAAGGCTGATTCCACGGAACCAACGAAGTACAAATGGACGAAGATTCAGGGGCCGCAGGGAACGCAGGGTTTGCAGGGAATACAGGGAGAAAAAGGAGAGCAGGGCATTCCCGGGAAAGACGGAAAGAACGGTTCAACAACGTACTTCCACATCAAATACGCTGCAGTATCTAACCCGACAGCAAGCCAGATGACAGAAGTACCCAATACGTATATTGGAACGTATGTGGATTTTACGGCAGCAGATTCAGCAGATCCTGCAAAATATACGTGGTCAAGGTTCCAAGGCATCCAAGGTGAAAAGGGAACGCAGGGTATTCCGGGAACAAATGGAGTAAACGGAAGAACGTCGTATCTGCACATTAAGTATTCGAATGACGGTGGAAAGACATTTACCGGAAACAGCGGCGAAGATAGTGGAACTTACATTGGAACATGTGTAGATTACACACAGAACGATCCGACCAATGTTAGCGCCTATAGCTGGGCGAAAATCAAGGGCGAGACGGGAGCAAAAGGTGATAAGGGTGATACGGGTGCAAGTGGAAAAGGCGTTAAATCTACTGCAGTAACATATCAGGCAAGTTCGTCTGGAACTACGATCCCTACTGGAGTATGGTCAGCAACTCCTCCGGCGACAAGTGCGGACAAACCATATTTCTGGACTCGTACGATCATCACCTATACGGATAATACAACTTCAACTGCTTACAACGTTGGTAGTACACCGGAAGGAATTGTCGTCGGTGGGCGAAATTTGGCGACCAATACCAATAAAGGAACAACCGGGTGGGGTTGGAATATGCAAACGGGTGGCTGTACGAAAACACTTGTGTCTGAAAATGGGGTTGATACATGTAAACTTACCAGAGATTCAGTGGCTCAAACTGGATGGTCTGTAATAGAGTTTTCTTATATTGGACGCAGTAAATGGGAAGCTAATACTGACTATACGGTATCTATCGATGTCAGGGCAAGTGTTGTCACGTCGATGAATCCACGTTTTAGGAACGCGAACGGCACGAATACCTTGATACAGTCTCGAAAAGTGATAAATAACACGACTGTAGCCAACGTATGGACTAAATTGGTATGGATTGTCAAATCAGTAGCTACGCTGCCGACAAATACTGGACAAAATACGTATTTTGTCGGAATGAATAGCGGAACAGGGGTTTCTTATCAGTTTAAAAATCTGAAGATCGAAAAAGGTAACATTGCAACTGACTGGACTCCAGCGCCGGAGGACTATGTGTCTTTCGTAGACGTTGAATACTATTTGTCAACCTCGGCAACTTCATTATCCGGCGGCTCATGGTCAACGACAGCCCCAACATGGGTTAACGGAAAGTATATGTGGAGCCGTACGGTAACAACGGACGGGGCTGGTTACAGAACATATTCGCCAAATCAAAATGGAGTCTGCATTGCAGGAGCGCAGGGAGCAACCGGTGCCAAAGGTGATAAAGGAGATACTGGAGGGACTGGTGCAACCGGAAAAGGCGTTAAATCTATTGTAGAACAGTATTACAAATCAACGTCAGCAACAGCCATGTCCGGCGGATCGTGGAGCACGACTTATCCTGGATGGGAGAACAGTAAATATATTTGGACGAGATCGGTGATTACCTATACTGACAACACGACTTCAACGACAACAGCTGTATGTGTAACTGGTCCTCAGGGACCACAAGGTCCTCAAGGTGTAAAAGGCGATAAAGGTCCTCAGGGAGATAAAGGTGCAACCGGCGCAACAGGTCCTCAAGGTCCACAGGGCGCTGCAGGTAAGGACGCAAATCAGGTAGTGCATACGGTAAATGGAAACGGTGAGTCAAATCTTTATGTCGAATTTGCTACAATAAAGATCACAGGTTCGTATGCAAATCAGCCAACAACATTTAAACTTGGTGGCAGAGGTTTTGAGACAACAGATGTCCAGTTTAGTTTTATCTCTGCAAATAACTCAGATCCTGGATTGGATTTCCTAAGATCTTCAGGCGGATGGTCGTTATGGATTTATAAAAAGACTACTTCAACGTGGGGCCTTATAACAAGATTAAGTGAACCGTATGGACAGCTGAGAGTATTTAACTATACTCAAGGTTCTGGTCCATATACAGTGACGTGGACATCAACCAAATTAGCTTCTTTACCATCTGGTTCAATTAATGCGAATCCTTTACAAGCAGCAAAAACAGCCACCAACTTTATGCAGTTTACTGATGGGACCGGATTGGAAGTTGGAAATAAAACCAGCGGATCTTGGGCTGGCTATCGGACTAAGATGTCAGCATCAGCATTTGAGATTCTTAACCGGGCAGGAACGACACTCGCATATTATGGTGATAAGTTGATCCAGCTTGGAAAGAACGCAAAAGATGCGGTTATTGAGTTATGTGGTGGTGTCGGTAAGATTTTGGTTGAAACAAAATCCGGCAATGCGGCTCTGTCAATCCAGAGCGAATATGTAGATATTAAAGGTGTCCACGAATCTGTATTGGAGACATCAAGTTCTTCTGGAAGCTGTATAGCCGGAGCTGTTGACGATTCTTTTGTTGTAAATACTTACTCGGATGCCAACAACAAAGCAAACTTCGATATTGGTAACGGTAGCATTATTCTTGAATCAAAGAAGAAAGGTTATCAGGCAGAGGTCGAATTTTATGGCTGTGGCTGGTCTGGAGGAGTGTATACTGGAGCGTTCGCACCGACCAAGGCGTACTCCGAAAAGATTATGTTAGGAGATAGTGGAAGAGTATGGGAGCGTTTGATTGTTAAAAACTCCCCACAGGTCACATCCGATCGCCGCGCCAAAACAAACATATTTCCACTCGGTGAGAGCAAGATCAATAAGACGGATATTCATTCAGAGCTGTTCGATCGCTTAAAACCAGTTCAGTATCGGATGATTGACGGTGATGGGCGCATTTGTTATGGGTTCGTCGCACAGGATGTCGTAGAAGCCATGCGAGAACTCGGAATCCGAGAAGACGAGCTGGATCTGGTACACCACGACAGGAAGAACACTGAGGATAGCTATATTGATACTTATAGTATGGTATATACCAATTTGATTGCGATAATAACGCATGAGCTTCAACTCGAAAAGCAAAGAAGATCGAACCTTGAAATAGAGGTTGCGGATCTAAGAAGTGAACTTGAATCCATGAGAGATAATATCTCTGGAGATACAAATTAATTTTTAGGAGGACAAAAATATGGCAGTATCAGCAACTTACACAAAGGACATTCATTATTCTGGAATCATCACAGTTGACGGCGAGACCGTTGTGTCTATGGACGCTAATATGGATGCAAAACATCCGGATGTTCCAATTGTCAATCGCTACATCAACAACGGTAGAAAGTATCGTGCCAATAAAAAGGATATCGATGATGTTGTTGATAAATTTGAGAATGACATCTGGGACGAGTATGATAAGTACACTGCAGAGCTGGAAGAAAAGGAAAAAACTGAGTAGGGCCGGAAACGGTCCTTCTTCTGCGTTCAATAGTGGGAAAGAGAGACAGAGCAGTGAATGAAATATTAATGCAGACATATACGATAGCACTTCCAGTGCTGCTGGGCTACATCGTCTGGCTCTTAAAAAATCAGAAAAGGGATCGAGACGCGAACAGTAAGGGAACTATGTTACTACTCAGAGTCCAGCTGATTGAGTACCACAGCAAGTACACACAGCTTGGAGACATCCCATCCTATGCATACCAGAACTTCTGCGAGATGTACGAAGCCTATCATGTGCTTGGTGGAAACGGTATGATCACAAAGATGAAGCAGGAAATTGATGAATTACACTTAAAAAAGAAAGGCGATTGACATGGAACAGATTATGAATTATGTAAAACCAGAACTGATCGTTGTAGCTATTGTCCTGTACTTCCTGGGCATGGGCCTGAAACAGGCACAGGCTGTAAAGGACAAGTATATTCCACTGATTCTGGGTGGTGTGAGCATTGTACTTTGCGCGATTTGGGTGCTGGCCACCAGTGAGGTGTGCACCGGGCAGCAGGCGGCGATGGCAGTCTTTACAGCGGTCACGCAGGGCATCCTTGTGGCGGGGCTGAGCAATTATGTGAATCAGATTATCAAGCAGACACAGAAATCAGAGTGAGGGCGGCCAACAACCGTCTTTTTTTGCGCCGGCGCAAATCTGCCGGAGAAAGGGAAGTATCATGAGAATTGACAGATCTTTTATCAGCAACCAGAACACCTACGAAGAGAACGATCCGCGGTGTATTGTAGTCCACAACACAGATAATTTCAGAGCGGGTGCCGATGCCCGCACACACGCAGAAGCACAGCATAATGGTGAGCTGTCCAATATGTCTGCCCACTATTACGTTGATGATGGAGAAACGGCGTACCAGGCAGCACCACACAGCCGCGGATGCTGGCATGTAGGCGTTAATTACGGAGGAACGAATCTGTTTGGAAAATATGGAAACCGGAGCAGCATCGGCGTAGAAATGTGTGTGCAGCAGGGGTACGATTACGAGAAAGCATTCCAAAACACGGTGGCCGTGGTCAAGGAGATCATGCATGAGACCGGCATCCCGGCGAGCCGCGTATACCGTCATTATGATATCTGCAGCAAGCACTGCCCTAGCCAGATTATGGAAAGGGATGACTGGGGTCGCTTCAAGAAGTTGATCAGCGATGCAGCCAACACGCCGAAGCAGCCGGAAAATACGAAATACGAGCCTGGAATCTATAAAGTCAACGATGCAGCGCTCAACATCCGTAAGAGGCCGAACGTTGACAGCGAAATTGTCGGAGTGATCCGGGATAAGGGCAGCTACACCGTCACTGAAATCCAGAATACAAGCTGGGGACGGCTGTTATCCGGCGCTGGCTGGATTAACTGCCATACTAAGTATTGCACTTATGGCGGTGCAGCTCCGAAAGAGGAGCAGAAACCGACCGCAAAAGCGATCTCAATTGATGGCGTATGGGGTCCGGAGCTTACCCGCCGCCTGCAGGAGATCTTCGGGACCGGCGTGGACGGGAAAATCAGTAACCAGCCCACGACAAACAAGAAATACTGCGTCGGTATCACAGCGGCCGAGTGGAGCAATCATCTGTCCGGCGGATCAGCTCTGATCAAGGCCATCCAGAAATGGTCGGGGGTAACTGCTGACGGATACATCGGACCACAGACCATCCGCGCGATGCAGCGCAAGCTCGGCACACAGGTTGATGGTGTGATCAGCAATCCATCCGCGATGGTACGCGCCCTGCAGGAATGGTGCAATCGCCAGTAATCGGCCAACAAAAAAGCCCCGGGGATCTCCGGGGCAAAAAGAATTGTTCTTTTTTCTGACCATTTTGTGTGTTCTGGTCACGTGTTATGATAACATATATATAGAAGAAATGCAATAAAAAATCCCGGGCAAATTACCCGGGAAACATATTGTATCATCGAAATATTTACAGTTACAATATATCATCTGTTATTGCATTCCGGTGGCCCGGAGTTCCATACCAGATGATAAGGGAAAAAACCAGTGTTTATGCGGGTTTGCGGGCTTTCGGAACAAAAATCAGGAAACGAAAAAGTCGAAATACATGGTCCCGGAAGCTTTTTCATAGACGATACGATCCACGATGGAGCGGAGCAGAAGTCCTTTCTTCTCGGCTGGTTCCTCTGGATTTTTCAGAATATCATTGATGTTTTTTATCTCTTTCCGGAAATCTTCTTTTGAGATTGTTTCCGGCAAGGCGGCGGGCGTAAGAACGCGGTCCAGTTCTTCCTGCAGGCTCTGTCGTTCTTCGGCGAGCCTTTTTTTGTTGGCACCGTATTCCTCCAGCGTATCAATCCCATTTTCATAAGCCATCTTCACGCGGGCTTCGCGGACAGCCAGATGGTCAAGAGCCTGTTGCAGTCGCTGGATGGTTTCATCGTCTTTTTGCTCCTGCTTTCGGTCCCGGACGCTGAAAGAGAAGTCCGCGCCGGCAAGGATATCATCGAAGTAACGGTAGACGGTTCGCTCAGCCTTGGCAACCGTGATTGAGTTGGAACCCTTGTGGAAGCCTTTTGCATATTTCCAGCATTGAAAGTACGGACAAGATGTGCTCCCGGCCGTTACCGTCATCGTAGCGCCGCAAATTGGACACTTTAAGAGACCGGAGAGCCAGTGGCGGCAGGTTGATGGGTTGCGGCTCTTAGGAGAGCGTCTGCGGGCATCCATGCGCTTGATACGATCCTGATAGCGTGCCGGATCCAGCCGCGTCTCGTGTGTGCCATCGAAAGAGATCCCATTCCAGACCACAGTACCAGCGTAGAAAGGATTACGCAGTACACGTTCGATCGAGCGGCGCTCCATGAGATTTCCGCGTCTGGTGCGGTATCCAAGATCATTGCATTTGCGGGCGATCGCCGTCGGATCCAGATGCTCAAGATCATATTGGTCCATGATGTATTTGACAATCTGGTATTCCGCTTCATCGATCACAAACGGTTTGCCGCCGCCTGCCGCCTGGTATCCAAGACATGGCGTTGTTTGGTAGCCGTGCTGCAGGGCCTTTTCCTTCATGCCGCGCAGAACTTCACCGGATAGACGGATCGAGTAGTATTCGTCCATCCACTCGATAATACGCTCGATCAGCGTGCCGAACGGGCCGTCAATCAGCGGCTCGGAGATGCTGATTACATCAATATTATTCTTTTTGAGGAGCGACTTGTAGACAATGGATTCCTCCTGGTTGCGCGCGAAACGGCTGTATTTCCAGACAAGGATCACGTCGATTGGATGGGAGTCCTGCTTTGCAAGGGCGATCATCTCCTGAAACTTCGGCCGCCGGTCCGCATGCCGGCCGGAGACGGATTCCTCGAAGATGAACTCTTTTGCGATAACAATGTCGTTCTTCTTCGCGTAGTCCAGGAGCAGACGCTGCTGCGCATCCGGAGAGAGTTCTGTCTGATCCGCGGTGCTGACGCGGATGTAGAGAGCACCGTTTTTAAGTGCTGACATAATATCACCTTCTTCAAATTTTCAATTTTGGGTATGAGAAAAACACCAAAACAAACGTTCTGCTTGTCTGGCGTTTCCGAAGATGATACAATATGTTTTGCGAACTGGTATCATTCTTCGGAATGTTACTGAGCCGTCCTGGTGTTGGCGCACCGGGGCGGTTTTTATTTTAGTCTAAATTCTGTATAGCGTAATCGGCTTCTTCGGCGGTAAACTGTTCACCGTATTCAGAAGTAAGCTGATCGCGGATCGCTTCTGGCGACATATCCATATTATCGCGGTAGTCTTTTGCGGTCTCGAGGGCGTTTGCGTTCCAATCAGCATTTATATTATCGACAGCGTACTGCGCCTCTTCAGCGGTAAATTTTTCCCCACTTTCAGATGTAAGCTGGTCATAGAGTCCGGCTTTCGACATATGCATCGTTTCATTGTAGTTTTCTGCTGTTGCAAGGGCATTTGCATTCCAGTCGGCGGTCATATTGTCAACTGCATACTGGGCAGCCTCAGCCGAGAACTGGTCTCCATATTCAGAGGTCAACTGATCGTAGATACCAGCTTTTGACATGTGCATTACTTCGCTGTAGCTTTCCGCTGAATTAAGAGCTGATGTGTAGTCCCATGGAACACTGGAGTCTTCGGATTCAGACTGCGTACTTACGGCTTCTTCGGTCGGAGTCGGGGTAGCCTCTTCCGTAGGTGTTGGAGTTTCGGTCTCGCTGATACTGCTGGAAGCAGTAGACGAAGAGTTTGAGGAACTCGAGGAGCTGGAAGCGGTTGATGATCCGCAGGCGGTCAATGCAGAGGCAGACAGCACGGCGGTCAATACGAGAGATACCATTTTCTTTTTCATAGACATTCTCCTTTTTTATATTTTATCGCATTTAGGATTCTGGTGCTACTTTAGATCCTTTGCTGCGATTGCAACGCCAACATAATGTTTGAAGGTTATCTTCAACGGTCAATCCACCTTTAGAGACAGGAATAATGTGATCAATTTCAAGTAATAAATGAGGTTCCTGCGCAATAGAAATACCGCATTGTCTGCAAGTAAATTTATCACGTTCTTTAATGTGCTGACGAAGTTTGCTTGTCATGAGAGCACGTTGTCCGGCCACACTTTTGCTGAATTTTATCTTTTCAGATAAGAACTGGATGAATTTATTTAGATTTTCAATATTCATTACCACTTCACACTGAGTAGAAGCATTACCA
>ENA-UEPG01002519-UEPG01002519.1-human-gut-metagenome-genome-assembly--contig:-NODE-2519-length-11208-cov-4.040607_pt1 | contig 11208 bp, 7 predicted proteins | sample MGYA00242893_ERZ507902 | MGnify/ENA primary metagenome ERZ507902 (study PRJEB26167, sample SAMN06115491) | human gut metagenome | host: Homo sapiens | place: China:Gansu | collected 2015-04-23 | study... | reverse complement strand
TTTACTGACCGGCCTGCGGGCCATGCTGGAAATGGCGCTGGTCTCGGCGCGTAAAAGCCGGCTGGAGCAGCTGGCTGATGAGGGAAGCAGCAAAGCTGCGTATATTTTAAAGCTTGCTCAGGAACCGACTGAGTTTTTATCAACGGTGCAGATCGGTATCACACTGGTCGGCATCGGCACCGGCGTATACAGCGGCGCCATGCTGGCAGCGCCTTTGGAAGGACTGCTGCGTGAGATCAGCGTACTGCGTCCTTATGCCGGCGTAGTGTCGTATACTTTCGTCGTGGCGCTGGTGACCTATCTCAGTTTGATCTTAGGCGAGCTGATACCAAAAAAAATGGCGCTCAACAACCCGGAAAAGGTTGCCATGAGCTTTGCTGGTTTTATCAAGGTCATTATTACCGCGTTTAAACCGCTGACTGTCTTTTTAAGCGTTTCGACCAGGTTTTTACTGAAGGCGCTGGGGCTTAAGCCAAGTGACGAACCTCCGGTCACGGAAGAAGAAGTGCGCGTACTGCTGGAGCAGGGCCGGCTGCATGGAGTATTTAACGTCGGCGAGCAGAAAATGATCGAAAACGTTTTTGAACTGGATGACCTGCGCGTAAGCGAGATCATGACGCCGCGGACCAAGATCACCTGGCTTGACGTCAACGATCCGCTTTATAAGCACTTGGAGGTCATTGCGGAAAAACAGTATTCCTGCTATGTTGTGGCCGAAGAAGATTTGGAACACGTCCTGGGAGTTGTCTATACGAAACGGTTTTTAGCCGATGTCCTGGGCGCTACCGGCGCTTCGATGCGCAGCTCGGTGCAGCAGCCGCTGTATGTGCCTGAAGGTATGTATACCCAAAAGCTGCTGGATATGTTCAAGGACACACGGATCAAGGTGGCGCTGGTCATGGACGAATTCGGCGGGCTGGCTGGTATGGTGACCCTGCGTGATATTATTGAGCATCTGGTCGGCGATCTGCCTTCCTATGATGAAGAATTTAAACAGGAGATCGTCGAACGTGAAGACGGCAGCTGGCTGGTAGACGGCTTACTGCCGATCAGCGAATTTAAAGACTTCCTTGATCTGGATGAGCTGCCGCTGGAAGAAAAAACGGGTTTCAATACTGTGGCCGGTTTCGTCGTTACCAATATCGGGCATATCCCGACTGCCGGCAACTACTTCCTGTGGAATGGCTACCGCTTCGAGGTTGTTGATATGGACGGCACCCGCATCGACAAAATACTGGTCGAAAAACTGCCGGAAGCGGAAGCTGCAGAGACAGATGTAAAGGACCAATAAACAGAAAAATAAAGCCCCGGCCGCTGGCCGGGGCTTTATTTTTATACAGACGCTGTTTTTAAAATTTAAGGGATGCGGCACGGTCTAAAAAGCCGCGCAGAATATCGCAGGAAGCGGCAAATTTGGCTTGTTCTTCGTCAGTGAGTTCGATTTCTAAAATTTCTTCCACACCGTTTTTGCCGATAACGCAGGGGACGCCTGCCGCCACATCGTGCTGACCATATTCGCCGCGCAGCAGGGTCGAGCAGGGCCAGACAAGCTTCTGATCGTGGAAGATCGCGCTGATAAGCATTTTGGCCACATTGGCGATACCAAATTCGGTGCAGCCTTTGCCGTCGATTTCAATATCACCGGCTTTTTTGACCTGCGTTTGCAGATCTTCCAGGCTGATTTCTGCCAAAACCGGACGTTCCCGGCGCAGCTGCAGAAAGGGCTTGCCGCCGATAAAAATGCGTGACCAGACGATAAAGCTGGAATTACCATGCTCACCCATACAGAAGCCGTAAATAGAACGGCGGCTGTAGCCGGTGACCTTGCTGAGTACCCGCAGCAGGCGATAGGTTTCCAGGCTGGTGCCTGTACAGAAGCAGCGGGAAGGCTGCCAGTCCATCTGCCGGCGGATGTATTCGCAGATGATGTCCGCAGGATTGGAAATACTGATCATGATACCGCGAAAATCGACCTGTTTTAAATGTGAAACAACTTCGTTGGCCATTTTGATCGAATCGTCGAACATATCCAGCCGGGTCTCACCGGGTCGACGGCTGCGGCCAAAGGCCATGACCATGATATCGGCATCGTGCAGCTCTTCATAGGAGCCGGCGCGGATACTGACATCTTTGCCGCACAGCGAGCCGCTGACACAGTCATCCAGATCCAGCGCCTGACCGATAGCTTTTTCTTTCAGGATATCTATCAGGACGATATCGTCGGCTTCACCGGATTGGATCAGTGCCAGTGCGACATGTGAACCAACGTGGCCGGCACCGACGATAACAACTTTACGGGTCTTGAACATAAATATTCCTCCTCTGCGATAAATGATTACTTATAGTATAACACTTTTTAGAAACATTGTTGAAATGAAGAAATTTACTGATTTTAGGAATAAGTTATTATTGGGCAGCAATCACAAAAAAGAACGGCAGCTATTGCTGCCGTTCTTTGATCATTATTTAAGCTGTTTACGTTATTGGATAACGCCGCCGGAAACAGTACCGATGATTTCTATATCCTTCATCGTAGCCTTATTGGCTTCAGTAACTTCTTCGGCCAGGACGGTGAAGTCTGCCCATTTTCCGGTCTCGATCGAACCGAGCCTGTCTTCCAGATGCAGCAGCCAGGCGGCATTTAAGGTGATGCAGCGCATTGCTTCATCGGCGGTCAGGCACTGGTCTTCACCATAAACTTTACCGCTGATGCCGGATTTGCGGTTGCAGGCGCACCAGGCGGAAAAGAGCGGATTGACCTCTGTGATCGGGTCGTCGGAATGCACGCCGAAGCGGACGCCGTGGTTGACAGCGCTGCGCATCGGCTCCATGCGTTTGACCTCGTAAGGCCCTACGGTGTATTCAGCATGGACGTCGCCCCAATAGTACAGATGGTTGGCGAAGAAATTAGCGCCGATATTCAGTTCATGCAGGCGTGCCAGCTGGTTTTCAGTTGCCAACTGCACATGCTCCACAGTATGGCGGTAGATGCTGGTTGGGTTTTCTTCCCGCAGGCGTTTTACTACGCGCAGTACCTGCTCGGTAGCGCCGTTGCCGTTAGTATGGATAGAGACCGAGTAGCCGTGTTCCTCACATTCCTTCAGGATATCGAACATGGTATCGTCGTCGTAGATCAGCTTGCCGTTTCTGGCGCCGCTGTAATATTCCTTATTCAGTAAATTGGCAGTATAGCCCTGGATCGAACCGTCAGCCAGAATCTTGGCGTGGTTAAAAATGAAACGGTCATTTTCGATCTGCTGACGCAGCTGCTGCAGGCCATTCCAGCCGCCGAAGACACCATCCATATTTTTACTGTAGAAAGGTTCCACAACAAAACGTACAGGCAGCTGTTCTTTTTTCAGAGCGTTAGTATAACCGTCAATAGCCTTCGGGGTCAGGATAAAGCCGAAAGCCTTATCAGCGATCGTGGTGCAGCCGTTGTGTTTGGCCAGCTTGGCGATATAACGGGTCGCTTTTTCGGCGGTTTCCGCAGCGTCGCCGCTGATCCGCATACCGCCTGCCTTTAAAACATAGGACATAAATTCGGGTTCGGCAACGTTGCCGTTGCAGCTGCCGTCCGGATAACGGCCGATATTGTCGTCGTGGACAGCATCGATGCCGGACAGCTCGATCGCACGGGTATTGACGGTCATCAAATGGCCGGAAGCATGGTTCAGGCAGATGGGTACAGTGCTGGAAACCTGGTCGAGCCATTTGCTGTTGATGTTTTCCAGCTTGGCGTCGCCCAAGATCAGCGGATCGATACCATAAGTACTGAGCCAGTTCTGATCGTTATATTTACCGGGGTTCTTTTCTATTACCTCACGCAGCTTGGCAATGATCTCGTCCGGCGTTTTGCAGCCTCTGGAAATCTCGCCGACAGCAGTATGCCGGTCAAAGTAGCCGATATAAACATAATTCATATTATACAGGCCGCTTTGCTGAGCGTGCATATGGGCTTCGATAAAACCGGGATAAATAACATTGTTGATAAACGTATCATTGATCTGATAAGAAGCAGCATGCGCTTTAAAATAAGCCTCCATATCGATAAAATCACCGACTGCGATAATAGTGCCGCCGGCAACGGCAACACATTCTGCCCACGGCATCTGCGGGTTCATGGTCACTACCTTCTGCGCGCGGTAGATAGTAACCTGAGCGTTCTGAAAGACTACCGGATCGGAAATCACCTGAAAATTTGCGGACATATACATAAGATCACCTCATTATAAATTTACTGATTAACAGTTAAAATCATTTAGTTATTTTTTCATTGGGCAGCGGTCCGGTGCTGAGCCAGAACAGAGCGCAAATGAAGCCCAGGACATACAGGCCCAGCTGAGTGGAATTTTGGCGGGTGCTGCGGTTGATAGCGGTCAAGACAGCGGCGTCATCGGCATTTGCCGCTTTATCCGCAATATATTTTGCGAAAGCAGCGTCCGGCATAAAGCCGATGGAAGCCTGCTCGCTGATAACGGCTTTGGAAGTACTGCTCAGATCGGCGCTGCTCAAAGCGGCGTCCTTAAAAGTACCGGTGATGGAAAACAGCATGACTACGCCCAGAATAGCGACGCCGATCGCCTGACCGACATTGCGGGTCGCGGTCTGGATACCGCTGGACTGCTGAGCGTCGCGGGCATTGACTGCCCCTGCGATGATATTGGAAGACTGTGAAGCAACAAAGCCCTGCCCGGCGCCGAAGAAGAACAGGCCCACATACATCAGCCAGTTAACTCCGTAAGGATTTAAGGACAACGCCATCGGGATCGTCGAAAGGGCAACCATAGCGATACCCGTGCGGCAGATCTTTTTCGGCGAAGCATCGGGACTGAACTTGGGGATACCCATAGAGAACACGATCATCGGGATCGCCATAGCGCTCATGGCTATACCGGTCATAATGGCGCTGAAACCGGCGACCAGCTGCAAATAAGTGATGACCAGGAAGAACGACCCGCCGAAGCAGAGGAACAGCATCGCTGTAAGATACAGTCCACTGCGTACCTGCGGCGTCGTTAAGAAGGAGGAAGGAATAAGACAGGAACCATAGGTTTTTTCAACATTACGTTCGATACGGACCAGGAGCACCAGAGTGATAAGCCCCAGCAGCGCGATAAACAAAGCCGGTGACATACCGAACAAAACTAACGGACTGCCGCCGATAACAGGCGGCGCGATCGGATCGATCAGGCCCCAGACTGGGATCTTGCTGATACCGATGATCAGTAAAAACAGGCCGGCAACGGCAACGACCGTACCTTTCAGGTCAAAACGCACTTTTTGTTCGGGCAGCGGTACATCGCCCACCAGCAGCGAACCAACAAAAACGATAGTAAAATAAACGGCCATGCAGCTAAAGGCTATGCGCCAGTCAAAAGTATCGATCAAAAAACCGGCGGCGATAGGGCCGAGGCAGGAAGCGATACCTGTAGCAGCGCCGATAGCCCCGAAAGCGAAAGCGCGGTCATTGCCCTGATACAAACCGGGGATCAGCCCGAGGACAGAAGGGATAAGGAAACTGGCGCCGATACCGACCAGCAGACGGCCGCCCCAGGTGAACATAAAAATGTTGCCGGAGAAAGCTACGACAAGTTCGCCGACGGCGCACATCGCAGCGCCGATGCGGAAAGTTTTTTTCCAGCCGACGATCAGGCCGACCATACCGCCGACGATCATCAGGCAGCCGGCGCACAAAGAATAAATAATGTTGGCCAGCTGGATGTCTGACATTGTCGCATTAAGACTGGCCAGCAGGGAAGCTGTAGCCACGGTAAGCACCGAATTATCGCCGGAAGTGCCGATCTGGGCCATGACCAGAGGAAAGAGACCGAGAAACTTGTATTTGCTGAGAGCAGAGCTAGTATACATAATGACCTCCCCAAAACTTTAGAATTTAAATATCTTGCAAGATTTTTTCTTGTCTTTATTGTAAAACCTGGGGTAGAATAAGTATAATACTAGTTATTGTATGTACTCATAAGCTATTTGTTATGAAAGGTGACGGTTATGGATCTATTACAGCTCAAGTATTTTAAAGTAGTCGCCGAACAGGAACACATCACCAAATCAGCCAAGCTGCTGATGGTATCACAGCCCTACCTGAGCGCTATCGTTGCCCGGCTGGAAGAAGAAATGGGCGGGCAGCTTTTTGACCGCGACGGACGTAACGTAGTGCTGAACGAATACGGCAAGATCCTGCTGCACCATGCCAACGAAGCCCTGCAGCATCTGGAGGACGCCAAAAAAGAAATCGCCGACATGCGCTCGCGCGATACTAAATACATTCGTCTTGGCAGCAGAAGTACCATGCTTTCCAAACGCTGGCTGGTGGATTTTCTTAAAGAACATGACGATATCAGGCTGGCGCATCTGCTGGCAGCGCATAACGAGATCATGGACGGACTTCTGAGCGGCCGCTTTGACTTTGGGCTGACAACTGGCAGGCTCGATCATCCTAAAATCATTTCAGTGCCGCTGTGGAAAGACCATTATACACTGCTAGTCGGAGCCAGGCACCCTATGGCCCGCCGCCGGAAGATCTATCTGCAGGATATCCAAAACGAAAAGATCTGCGCCCTGCCGGAGGATCAAAGCAAGCTGCGGATCGTTGACGAGCTGTGTAAAAAAGCCGGCTTCGAGCCGGACTTTGTCCTGGAAGGCAATGTTGAGCTACTGAGTGACTATATGCGCGAAGGGCTGGGCGTTTCTTTCGGACTGGCGAGCGTCAGAGATGCTTACCGTGATATCCGTTCCATACCGCTGGCTGACGAGATCGGTGAAGCCAGTATTTACCTGTCGTGGTGCGGTGAGCGTTATCTTACCAATTCCATGCTGACTCTGCAAAGCTATCTGCGGGACGTAGGCAAACAGATAGAAGCTGAAAGGTAAATTGCTGCATAGTATAAAAAAATAACGTATAAATAAAAAGACTGAGCTTAGGCTCAGTCTTTTTATTTATATTGCCAGGCAAGGCAGGAACTGCGCAGATGCCGATAGTCGTAAAGCCGCTGGCGTAATGCGCCGGGCAAGACTCGCAGACGGGTTACACAGGCTCAAAGTAAGTGTCTTGCGGGGGGGTACAAACGTGCTATAATGATTACGATTATTACTATAACAAATGTTTTTGATATAAAACAAAAAAGCGATGCTTTGGTTTCGATATTTTAAACTAAAATACTAATATTCTCGAAAACTGAGGTGAAGTATGTACGATGAAAGCTGGCTGCCGCGTATCGGCAGTAATATCCGCCTGCTGCGCGGTGCCTGTCAGTTCAACCAGCAGCAGTTTGCCGAACGTATCGGCATCAGTCAGACCCATCTGAGTAATATCGAGCATAACAATGTGCAGGTCAGCTTAAAGCTGCTGGTGCGCAGCGCCAATGTTTTGGGCTGCACGCTGGAAACACTGCTGGACAGAAAAGCGGCGGCTGAATGGGCACAGGCACATGATGCCGAGGCTGACGAACAGGCGGGTGCAAAAAGCAATAGTGTGCCTGAAACTGCAGCCGCAGAAACTGACGAACAGGAGCAGTACTCGCTGGAGGAAGTGCGCCTGCTGCTGAAGCTGCTGCAGCTGAGTAAGGGCCGCTGAAAGCAGTGGCTGTACTTTTTGCAGCTTGGATAAAAACTCTCAATACCAGCTCCGCAGTAATAACTGCGAGGATATAAACAAGTTTTTCAAAGGGGGCGGCAGAACAAAACGCAGCAAAGACTGAACTGGGAAAGAAAGGAGGAGCAAAGTGGCAGAACAAATACATATCGGGTTTGGGATCGACAAAAACTTCGGCAGATTCGCCGGGATCACCATCACCTCGCTGGTGCATAACAATATCGCTAACGAACTTATCATACATATCGTCTATGACGAATTATTGCCGGAGGATATAGACAGATTAAAAAAGACGGAGCAGTTATACCGTAACCTGACACTGCACTTTTACCAGATCACCAGTACCGAGGGGATGACCTTTATCGTACCGCCGGGGCATATCACGCAGGCGATGTATTACCGCTATCTGTTCAGCGAGATGCTGCCAAAAACGGTGACGCGGCTTATTTACCTGGATGCCGACATCATCTGCAAAGACGACATCCTGCCGTTGTGGCAGACAGATCTGCAGGGCAGAGTTTTGGGGGCTGTACGTGACTGGGGTGAAGCCAAAAGCTGCGGACGTATCGGTTTGAAGAATGGCCGCTATTTTAATTCCGGCGTGCTTTTAATGGATCTTGTAAAGTGGCGGCAGCAGCAGTTGACGCAGAAACTGTTTCAGTGGCTGGATAAGGTTGTTGATACCAAAATACTGTGGGGCGACCAGGACGCGCTCAACGGCGTTATCGACGGCGCGTTTACCGAGCTGCCCAAAAAGTATAACTGCATCGTCATCAACAACACGGTACTGAAAGCAGAGCCTGATGACGTTATCGTGCATTATATCGACTACGTTAAACCCTGGCATATTTACTATTACGACAGTGGTGAGAAAAAGCTGTACTGGCAGTATGTCAAAAAATCGCTGTGGAGCGATTTGAAACCGCAGGACGGCAATACGGTAGAAACGGTGCTGCTGACGGCGCGTTTGCTGCATAATCGCGGTGAGTATCAAAAGGCGGCCTCGTATTATGAAGCAGTGCTGAAATACCTGCTGGGTGATAAATATTTTTAAAGACTTCAAGAAGAAATAAAGATAAATCAAATTACTAAAATATAGGGAAGAAGGATGAAAATGAGTAGAGAAAAAAGTTTACAAAAGGCGATAGTTTTGAGTTTGGTGCTGACGAATATTTGGTGCGGCGCAGCCTATGCTGATAATGGCGCTGACGGAGCAGATGGCACAGTGCCGCCGGCAAAGACGGACGCAATCGGCAGCGGCGGCCTTACGACAGATTATACAAACAGCACTAATGACGGTACTGCTGGCGGTGAGTATAAGAGTCCTTATCCCGTCCCAATCCGTCAGAGAAAGGCGGCGGCAAAGGCGGTAATGGCGGCAGTATAAGTGCCTCCCATACAGTTAGCGGTACGGTCGGCGGAGCTATAAGCATCACAGCAGCAGCCGGCAAGGGTGGTAACGGCGGCAATGGTGGTTGGGGTAACTATAAAAATACATTTGGCGGTGACGGCGGCAGCGGCGGAAATGTTGATTTAGGTCTGACTGTAATCGGTGCTGTTCTTGACGTCGACCAGAATATAACGCTCACAGCTACCGGCGGCAGCGGCGGTAACGGCGGAAATGGTAATGGGTACGAGGATAACTCTGTAGCTGACAGGAATAATAAAGGCGGACAGGGCGGCAATGGCGGCGATGCCAGCGCTAAAGGGCTGATTCTTACAGGTGATGCTGCACAGAACACGGTAACAGTTGCCGATATTATCATTACAGCTACCGGCGGCAAAGGTGGCAATAACGGGTCTACTTACGATGTGGCAGCAATGGCATCACCGGGCAGCGGTGGTGCGGCTGCTGCTTACGGTATAACCAGTGTGGCTGCGGGCAATGCTACGATCACAGCTGCCAATATAACGGTCAAGGCTGTCGGCGGCAGCGGTGGTGATGCCGGCGTTAAAAATAGTTTCTATAAAGGCGATGTCGTGCCGGAAATCAATAGAGGCGGTGAGGCCAGGGCAACTGTTGCTTATGGCTTGCAGGCGCAAAATAGTGATATAGCATTAACAGCGCAGGCTGTAAGTGTTACGGCTACAGGCGGTACTGGCGGCGCCGGCGGCAGAAAAGGCTATGTATTTAATACTGATAGTACTAATCACGGCGAAAGTCTGACTGCTCTTAATGGTGATGTTGGCGCAGCAGGTGGCGCAGCCTATGCGGCAGCCTTTGACCTGCAGGGCGGCACAGCTGACTTAAAAGCAACTACAGTCGCAAGTACTGCAGCAGGTGGCCTTGGCGGTGCGGGCGGTGGTGGTGGTGGGGCATATAAGGGTGATAATCTTGATGGTGGTACCGGAGGCACAGGCGGTGTGGGAGGCACAGCTGAGGCCAGGGGACTTTCATTAACTGCAGGCAACGTTATCTTGCAGGCAACTGCTGTTACTGCAAATTCTGCAGGTGGCAACGGTGGTGAAGGCGGTGAAGGCGGCAATGGTATCAGCAATGGTAGTGACAATGGTAATGGTGGTAATGGTGGTAATGGTGGTAATGGTGGTAATGCTAAGGCTTACGGTTTTTGGAGCAGAGGAGCGGCAGAAGTTACTTCCGCTAGTATCAGCGTTCAAGCTACTGGAGGCAATGGAGGAAATGGAGGCAATGGCGTTGGCAATGCTAGTAATAACAATGGTAACAATGGTACCGGAGGCAATGGTGGCAATGGTGGTAATGCTTATGCCTATGGCGTGTATGGCAGCAGTAGTACGATTATTGCCACCGATAGCATCAGTGTTGAGGTAACAGGCGGTGCCGGTGGAAATGGGGCTGCTGGTGGAAGTGGTGGACGAGGTACAGATGGTAAAAATGCTACTTCATCTAGCATAGGTACCGTTGGCGGTATAGGAATCACTGGTGGCGTTGGCGGTAGTGGCGGCACTGGTGGACTGGCAACTGCCTACGGTCTGCACAGCAGCGGCGGGATCACTGTATTGACTGCGGAGAGTATCAACGCCCAAGCAACAGGTGGTGTTGGAGGGACTGGTGGCCAAGGTGGCAACGGTGGCACTGGTGGCCAAGGCGGTATTGGCGATACGAATTTTGAAGGCAGTCAGGGCGAATCAGGTGGTGGTTATGACGGCGGTGCTGGTGGTGCTGGCGGTGCTGGTGGCAGCGCTGTGGCCTATGGCTTGCACAGCAGCGGCGGTATTACGATACTGACAGCAGACAGCATTACTGCCCAGGCCAGTGGCGGCACTGTGGGCAGTGGAGGAATAGCTGGTTCTGGAGGAGTTGGTGGTGATGGAGGACGTGGATATGGTGGCGGCGCTAGTGGTGGTCAAAAGGGTGCACAAGGTGCCAGTGGTACAGCCGGTGCTGACGGACAGAAGGGCGCGCAGGCCGAAGCCTATGGTGTGTATGCTGATAATGGCGCTGTGATCACTTTGAGCGCGAAAACAAACAGCGGCACCTCCAGTGGCACGATCACTATCGGCGCTAAGGCGGATAATGCGACAAGGACAGAAGCATATGCAGTGTATGCCGATAACGCAACAGTGCTGTTTAACGATAATGCCGTATTAAATACCAGTGATGGCTCGTCTACTGA
>ENA-UEPG01002512-UEPG01002512.1-human-gut-metagenome-genome-assembly--contig:-NODE-2512-length-11264-cov-4.368106_pt1 | contig 11264 bp, 7 predicted proteins | sample MGYA00242893_ERZ507902 | MGnify/ENA primary metagenome ERZ507902 (study PRJEB26167, sample SAMN06115491) | human gut metagenome | host: Homo sapiens | place: China:Gansu | collected 2015-04-23 | study... | reverse complement strand
GCAATATCATAGAAAAATATGCATTTTCAGAAAGTATACTAAGTATTGAATCAGCATTAAGAGAGCAAAAATGGCAGCTGTTAAAGTCAGATGGAACAACGATTTTTAAGAATGATCCATCTATGCCACTTACAACGATCCAGAAACGATGGCTAAAATCTATCTGCCAAGATCCAAGAATTCATTTATTTCAAGATGACCTGAAGGAAATAGAATTTCCAGAAGAGTTGAAAGAACGGTTTATCTCCAATCCGGATGTTATCCGCCACGACAGCTATGCTACTTTTACCATCAACGGTGAAAAGAAAGATTGCTGCATGGTAATTTATTCAACCAGACCTTATGAGGGAGGCAGCTTCTTTCAATACCTCAACATTGGCCTCGTTCCCATCGATAAAAATACCTGCAAAGCGATTGAGAAAGAAGGTAAGGCAGTGGTTTACTCTATTAACGAAGCCTCTGATTTTTATGACAGAATGGGACGTAATACTCAGTACATCATTGACCCGGAAGAAGTGTTAGCCGATAACTTCAGTTTATTGCTGACAGGAATGACAGAGGGGTTGCCCTCACCGGAAGTGATACAAAAAATGGAAGAGGCTTGCAAATAAGCCTCTCCCACTCTATTGTTGCTTTTCTTATAGTCCTTTCACCGTTTTCATTAACTGCTCACCCAAGCCAATAGTATACCCCTGTGAAACAAATACTACGCGATTGAAAGTATCAGCAATGATAAATATGGGCAATGTATCTTTGTGTTTCAACTTCATATTCTTCACAATCTGTTGAGCTATGTCTTCTGTGTCAATTCCATAAATCACAGTATTGGGTAAATCGGGGAAGTCAGCAGCATGATATTTGCCGGCCTGTTCCTGATTCGGGAAGAGTAATACAAGCTTTCTACCCCATTTCTCCAAATCGGCTTTCAAAGCAGAGATATCCCGTAAGGCATGGTTTGTAGGTTCCTGATTCACTCCAAGAATACCGACAACGAAGTATCCACGGCCACAGGCTTGAAGCAGACTTTGCTTGTTGCCGCCTTCCAATGTTGTGAACAAGCTCTCCGAATTGAAGTTTCCGATAACCTGTACTTCATCTTTATTTTCACGCATCACCAGTTTCGTTTCTGTACGTCCACCCGCTTTCACATTCAATGATGTCATTTGCGCCAATACACCACCACTTGCCAAGCGGGTACCGGTTACCAGAATATAATCTCCGGCATCCAGAGACGTTCCCTCCTTCAGCAAACTGCTCCATGTAACGCCGCCACCCATGTCTGCGTCACCCTCGTCGTAAGACAATAACTGCAAATTACCTTGCGGAGTTACTTTGGAAATAGTGAAATGAGAATAATATTTCGGATTATCCAGTGACTGAATCGGTGTATATGTAGCTGCAAGCCTGCCCCTCTGCGCAGGTGCCTGTCCGGCTGCTTCGAAGTTCACATCTATGGCTCCGTCGTCAGTTATCAGCTGTACTTTACCCGTCACCTCATCAATGCGTGCAGGAACTCCCATGCTGCGTGCCATGGACACGAAGAAAATATCACGACTGTGGGCATCCGCCAAACGTGCTTTCCACACACCTTCGGGAGATACAGGAGGCGCCCCCAGATTACATTCCTTGTTCACCTGAATGTTCTTTGCCACCCATACAACCATCTTCATAGGCTCTGCTACATAAGCCTCAACATCTTCTTTCGAAATCACCTTACCAAAGAAAGTTTTATACGGAGTCAACATCTCATTGCTTACGCGCGGATTGCGCACATATTTACGGAAATATCCGGCATTCGTCGTACGCACACGAGACTGCATGTGATCTATCAACACATCCAGACGAACATCACGAAGGTCTTTTGCCGAAATCTGCTGCAAAAGGTCTATCCCGCCTTTCCTGGAGTTATCAGAACGCAGACGAGTCATGAACTCACGAATTACTCTGTAATTTCCACGGGCGGCAACCAGAATCTTGGCTACTGCATCCCGATCCAACTTATAATCTCGCGCAAAGTTGCGTGCTGCCTCTTCCGAGATGAACTTACCGACATAGGCATTACGGATAGAGTCTTCTATCGCCAGTCTGCGGTCATTTTCCGCCCGCTGTTCCGGCGTCACTTCGGGTAAGTTGGCACTTTCTGCGGGAGGCACGATATCAACATCTACCGTGAAGCTGTCACCCGCTTTCTTATCAAGGGTTACGGTCAGTTCCGATTGCTTGCCAAAAGAAAGTTTGGAGAAGCCGAAACGACCATCTTTGGAGGCCCAGACAAGCATATCCCCTTTTCCGGCAGTCAGTCCGCACATACCACCATCGTCGGTATGTTTCGTTGCTACGGTATAGAATTCCGCATAATTGTAGAGTTTGAACTCCACGCAGGCGTCAGGAACCGGATTTCCCGCTTCATCTTTCACCATAACCTTGGCTTGCGCTGTAGGCGCATAATTATCAATCACATTGATTTCTGTATACGTGGGGTTAACGGACATTACTTCTTCTTTTCCTTCATAACGTCCGAAAACCTTTGTGTGCATCAACATTCCGCGACTGGCAGGGGCATTGAACCAACCAAGATCCAGTACCGGTTCCGGTTCGCAAGCACCCAGGAAATGCCATTTACCATCTGCCCAGGCTTCCACCCATGCATGGTTATCGTCCGTATGTGCCCATCGTGGTGTATAAACCTGCCGTGCCGGAATACCTACCGAGCGAAGTGCCGCCACCAGCAAGGTAGATTCTTCGCCACAACGCCCGTAAGCAGTACTCACTGTTGCCAGTGGTGAACTGGTACGGGCATCGGAAGGCATATAGACAGCTTTCTCATGACACCAATGGTTCACTTCCAGTATGGCATCGTACAAAGAAAGGGACTTCACACGGTCTTTCAGCTCCTTATAGAACACTACCCGCGCACTATCCAGTTGTTCGTTGTTCACCCGCACCGGAAGTACAAAGTGTCGGAACAAATCTTCGGGAATGGTCTTCCCCCAAGGCATTTCCTCTGCGGCACGCTGGGATGCGCGGATATTCATTAAGTGAAATTCACCGGGATAATCAGTAATATCCGCCAGTGGCATATAGGCATAAAGGAATTCCAGGGCTTCCTGCTCATAAGTGCTCAGCGAAGCATCATCCAGTATCGTAAATAGTTCTCCCTGCGGCATCAGAGCCTTCTTTTGCTGAAAGTCCTGCTCCACGCGCGAACGATACGAAGCATCGGTCATAAAATGGGATTCTCCACAGGCAGCAAGCAGACAAAGTAGCCAGCATATTCCGAAAAGTTGTGTAGCTCGTCTCATAATACTTACATTAATTAAGGTGTGAGCTACAAAGTTAAAGAATTATCTGAAGTTTATTTCAGATGTACCACTAAAGTTGTATCCTCAGAGAAGGTAATACTGCATTTTTCATAGGAAGGGGGGCCCATAACGCCTTCGGCATCATTGCTGAAACCAAACTTCTCCACAGGAATACCGAAAGCACCGGTATCCAATTTACCATTTCCATTCTCATCCTGATACATGGAGAAGGCATAAGTTCCTGCCGGAAGCCCTTTACAAGGGATAGACACAACTTTATCCTTCACCTCTACTGCAAAACCGGCAAGCGGCTTCTTCATGAATGTCTCCTGAGAGTTGTAGATGGCGACATAAAGTTTACCAGCCACATTTTCAATACCACGTACTTCCAGAGTAAGATTTTGTGCAGACAGACTTTGAGTTGCAAAAGTCAAAACACATACGAAACTAATAATCATTGCTTTCATTTGAATTGTTTTTAAAGAGTTTATAAATAGATACGCGGACAACGCGGATTAGGCGGACGAACGCGGACCTTTCTTTTTAATTAAATTAGAAATTAGAAACATCATAAGCCGCCTTCTTCCCAAGTGTGATAAACACCCCGATATAGAAGAAATGATCGTTTGAAGCCAGAATAGCTTTATTATTCACCCGTCCAAACTCATTTTTCCGACAAAGGATATTGGTAGCAGAAGCATGGATAATCACTTTCTTACTGGGCAAGAATGTCAGTCCGAGATCAAGACTGTTATAAGGCTTCACATGATCATTCATCAAGCCCGACAAATCCGGATTATGATAGGGGCGCCCACTGCTGAAACGGTTCGTCAGACCGACTATCGTGCCGATTCGCGGAATGGAATACTTCAGCACTAGGGATGCATTGTGCCGAGTGGCATATTGCGGAGTAGTCAGTTCCGTATATTCCTGAAACTTCCGCTTGGCAATATTATATGTATAGGAAAGTTGGTATTCCAGATTCTTCAGCAGGACACGGTCATTAAAGAATAAGTCGAAACCTTTACTGTAGCCATAACCACCGGAAGTCAACACTTCCGGTGCATCTACCGTTCCCTTTTCCACCAATACCAGACGGTCATATTTCTTATAATAAAGTTCAGCTTTGTAGAAACGTCCATCACCCTCATACTGTGCACCCACATTATACTGAATGCATGATTCCGATTTCAACTTGTTCTCCTGAGCCAGCAATCTGCTAACCGGCAACTGTGTATATCGTCCCGCCGTAGCCGAGAGCACTACATCTCCCAAATAGTAATTAACAGCCAGGCGGGGTGAGAAATTCACCTTTTCATTCAATGAAGTATATTCTGTGCGGACAGAAAGTTCCGTCTTCAATTGCTCCACCGGATAGTAAGTTGCCGAAAGAAAGCCTGCACTGATCGTCGGATTGATTTCATGATGGCTATCTATTCCCTCCGCCTCTTTCATCTGATATTGATAACGATTCTCATACCGGCGGATAAAACTCTCCACTCCCATATCCAGACGAAAAGCCGGAGAAATACGCTTGAACACTTTTGCCTTTGCATGAAGTTCCTGTTGTTGTTCCATCCAATGATCTGCCGAAAGTGATACATTACCTATCTTCTGTTCAAAGAAAGAGAATGCTGCACCTGCAAACCAGTTCCATCCACCGGAAGTACGCTTACGGAAAGTTGTATTAAGATAGAAATTATTCTCATTCAGATCGAACAGTCTACGTTCAGCGCCTTCATAATTGGAAAAGTCAGTATGATCATAGCCGCCATAAATCTTGAAAAGCGTAGCATCATCGGGATGATAGCGGAATTGTGCCGATCCGGTCATCATCCGGTAGGGATCTTCAAAATCCGTACGTCCTGAATAGATATGATCATAGACACATAAGTCCTGATAATCCAGGTTCACCGAAAGCGAACCTTTATCGAAAGCCCGTGTACCTCCTCCACCGAAGCCTACCGTAGAGGCATTGATGCCTAACTTATTGATAGGGCTCTTATCCTTTGTCTCCAACGGTAACACAGCCGAGAGTGCATCCCCGTATTCCAACGGAGCCCCGCCCGATTCCAGATTGACACCACTGAACATAAAAGTGGAATAACGTCCGCGTGCCGGTGAGTTTATACCTGTAACCGTATAAGGATTCAAGACGTGCATTCCGTCAATGTATGTCTGTGTTTCATCACTACTTCCGCCGCGCACCAGCAGACGACCACTTTCTCCTTGTACCTGCGTGCCCGGCAGTGTCTGCAATGCCTGATACAAATCACCGTTTGCACCTCCCACAGTCACCAGTTCCACTGGACTCATATCACTCCAACGACTATTGGCAACAGGTGTTCTTTTACCTTTCACTACCACTTCGTTCAAATCTACACTGTCATTGTATAGTTGCAAGAAAACGGTATCCGTCACAGCTGTCTGCGCCTCCAAGTGCTGCACTATCAGCAATACACTTACACTAAAAAGTAGAATCAATCTTTTCATTTAATCTATGTTCTTTACGATTTCCGTCAGCAAACATAGACTAAGAATTTCAGGCAAAAAAATATCCGGGACAGACTGCCCGGATATGTGACAAACAGCACTCCTCCTGTGACGAATGGCTGTATTTTTCTTTATTCTGTGACGAATGACTACCCTTCCGTACCCCCTTCTATCAGCGTTTTTATCTCTTTTGCATAGCCTCTGGAAACCGGAACTTCTTCTGTACATCCTTCCAGTCGCAAACGGTATCCTTGTGAGTTTCCATCTACTTTTACCACAGTGCGTATGTTCACCAGAAAGGCCCGGTGACAACGGACAATGAACGAACAGGCAGCAACTGCTTCTTCCGCCTGCTTCATAGTAGCCCGCACTAACTTTTGCTGCATCTTATCCGCACTACTGTAAGCTACTCTTATATAATTCCCTTCTGCTTCTACATAAAATAAGGTATGGGCATCCACTTCCAGCATTTCTTTCGTTCCGCCGGAGAAAACCAATTGCATAGGAGTTTCTTCTTCTGCTACTTCTTCTGCTGCCCTACCCTCTTCTATCTGTTCCTCATTCCTTGTCCGAATCTTCTCCTTCTGGGTATTCTCTCTTTTCGCAAGAGCGTAGTTGATCTCCGTTGCCTCCTTCAGATTACGTACCAGCTGCAAATTACGATTCCACATCAAAAAGAAGACAATAGGGAAAGGAGCAAGAACCGCCACCCAAGCCAGACTTATCAGAAATCCTTTCCAGCTCAGTATGAATGAACCAAATACCCAAGCCGTATAGAAACAGTTACCTATCGCAATCAGCAAACAAGCTCCTAAAGTTCCTAACAATTCGCGCCCTAATGTCCAGTTCTTCTCACTATGATAACGGGGAAACAAAGCAGGAAACAAGTACGTGGAAATACTCAGTGCCAATGAAGAAACCACTCCATAACCTAACACTACCCAGAATTTATAGCCTCCCATCATAGAAATGCCAAAAGGCTGCAACACAAAAAGGATCAGAAACACTATAAGTGAAGGTATTATCACGCTTTTCCATCTCTTCACCAATGATGGATAAGGGCTTCGTAAAAGTGTCAACAGTTTATTTATCATTATGACTTCCTGTTTGTAAGGGTTGATTATGTGTAAGATGCTACAAAGGTATATAAATTATTAATAGATCGTACATAGGTCATTTATTCCATTTTTAGTCACACTTTTGTAATATGCATATAGCAAAACCGGGCGTTTCTAAAGAAAAACGAGGAGAAAGTGCATTATTTTATGTTTTAAAACATATTTATCGTGAACAATTCGTATCTTTGCAGCGTTAATAAGATAAAAGAAAAGATGTAAAACCCGCTTTCCGAAACGCGGAAAGCACAAAAAGATGACAATTATGAAAAAGAATGCAAATGAAATTTTTATGTTACAGTACCGTATTAAACGTTATCAAGCAATGGGAAACGGAACTATGTGCCAGGCTTTGAATGGCAAACTTCAAAAACTGCTCGCAAAGCAGGCTACCATGTAAAATAACACCTTTAAATAAAATGAATGAGGGCGGAAAACCGAAAAGTTTTTCGCCCTCTTCTTTTATCAGTCGCTTATGATGTCTTTTCCAAAAGGCGTCAAAGCCAATCCTGCCAGTTTGAAATGCTGTAGTCCGAAGGGGATACCAATAATGGTGATGCACAGCACCACACCGAATGCCAGATGAGAAAGGCAAATCCAGATACCGCCCAGAAGTATCCACAACACATTCATCAGTATATACAGGCAACCACCCGAACGTTCGCCACTCCGCACCGTTTTACCGAAAGGCCATAATGCAAGTGAAGCCATTTTCAGAGTTTGCATACCGAACGGAATACCGATAATGGTAATCATCATCAATAAACTGGCAACAAGGTATTCTATAGCGGTAAAAATACCTCCGAACACCAGCCATAATAAATTCATAAAACATCCCATAATTTTGCATTTCTTGTATTCTAATACGCAAATATAGTTTTTTTATTTAATAACAAACTTATACTTACCTGTTAATCGCGCATCTTTATCTTTCAAGGCAATACGGTAAATCTCCGTTCCCCAAACATTGGAAAGACGTGTATCAGGCAAATTGATTGTTTCAACGGTTGCTGTGAACTCACCGGGATATTCCAAAGTTACTTTCTGTCCCTGTACGTCTATCGTCACCTTTCCAGGCACGGAAATATCCACCTTTCCCCAAGTGAGGAAGTTCACCTGATTAGATCCTTTCGCTGATTTCAAGGAGAAGTTATCGGTAATCGTCAGTTGCTTATCGCCTAATGAATAGGCACGTATCCAGTTATTTACCTCGGCTTCTTTCGGATAAGCAGTCGCAATGTTCGCTGAGAAAAAACGTTTCTTCGGTTGGCAGACAACATCCGTAGCCTTATAATTCTGACCGAAACTCTGGGGTACTCCGTTAATCATCGGCAGGTTATGGTAATTACTTTGCATGGTCCAGATGGTATAACGTTCGCTACTGAACGTCTGACGTGTATAAGTTCCTACCCCCGCATCAATCAGCACAGGTATCGTATTGACATACAATGAAAATGTGCCTACATCATTATGATTATGACTTTCATTATTGAATCCGCCTTTCGTAGCCAGGAACCAGCCGGATTTATTGGTCAGATAGCAGAATTCCGTTTCAGGATACCAGGTACAAGCCGGTATGGTATGGGCAGCAGTCGTCTTTTCCAGTTCTCCATTCCATAATATGGACTGCAAGGAGCGGAAAGTATCATTACCCAAAGGCACAGAAGGACGTTTACCATCCAGTAGATAGGCTGCAAACTGCATCATTTCCTCGCTGCCGACTGCACGGCCATAACGGTAAATCAACGGTGCATCGCCTCCACCCTTGGCAGAAGCATCCGCAAAGTTCACTACCCAACCGTTTCCTACATACGTACGACTGATATATTCTCCCATCCGGCGAATCATCGGTTCCTTGAAAAGAGATACTTTCCCATCTGTTCCATCCGAAAGTATCTGGAGATAATCATACATTTTCCCGGCTGCATGTCCCCAATAAGAAGGACCTTCTTCACAAGCACCATCAGCCTTTACAAAATTGATGAACTTGTCTACCGACTGCATGCTGCGCCAAACAGCCTTTGCCAGACGATCACGGTCATTCTCTAATAAAAGATAGCATTGCAATACATTGGAGTTACACCAGGGATTCCAGTTATTAATAATCATTCCCGGTTTCCATTGGAAAGCCATCCACCATTCCCGGTCATTGTTCATATAAGGATCGAGAATACGTTCCTGCAAAGTATGACGCAAGCGCTGAGAGATTACAGGATCTATTTTATCGAAAGAATCATGGAAGAAGTAATATACCCACGACAACATGGAACCGAAATTTCCCGAACCCAGATCAATCACCTGTTCGCGATAATCGGGCAAAGAGCGTTTGGTGCTCTGGCGTACCAGATGGGCAGAAAGTACCCAGGAAGTCATCTCGCAACTGTAAAATGCTCCATTTATCAACTGGTCGATAAACCGTCCTTTTCCTTCGGCAAGTTCGGCAAGCATCAGGGTATTGATTGCTTTCCGGTTGGCTTCATAGGGATTTTGCATAATGTTCCGTTCACCGCTGCGTTCATATTCCAGGTAATCGGTAGCACGGATTACTTTCCATTCGTAATTAAGCATTTTCTCTCCGGCACGAATCAGGCTTTCTTTATTGGTACTCAGCAATTCGTTCCAGCCGGCACGGTCGTTATAAGCAGGATAAGGTACCCACTTCTGATTCATCACCAATGCTTCTTTCAGTTGTTCTTCACTACCGGCAGCTTTTTGCAAAAGATTTCGTTCAGTATATGCATGTGCGGAGATACCTGCCATGAAAAGCAGACAGAAGGAAATAAAAATACGGTAAAACGTGTTTCTCTTCATGATATTAAAAAGTTAGATTTCTTTTTTGTGATGAGGCAAAGATACGCAAGTTACGGTAAAACGGAGGTATTCAATTATCCGTAGTTGGGTACAAAATCATCCATTTGTATCTTGTTTTATTCATAAAAAGAAAGTACTTTTGTATTAACGCAACAGACGTTACAGTAACCACTGTTGCGTTACATCACTAAACATTTACTAAATATCAGAAAGTTATGAAATTCTATAATAGAAAAAGTGAATTAGAGGAGTTACACCTAATTGAAAATCTATCCAATGAAAGTGCCCAACTGGCAGTTGTCGTGGGCAGGCGACGAGTAGGTAAGACAACCCTGCTTCGCCATGCTTTCACACAAATTCCAGTCCTCTATTTCTTTATAGGAAAAAAGAATGAAATTCTTCTTTGTGAGGAATTCACAACGGAAGTTTCAGAGAAGTTGAACGAAAATTTAGGGCATTTTGAAAATTTCTCTGAACTGTTCCGCACTTTAATGGAAATTTCCCAAAGGAAAAATTTCACTCTAATTATTGATGAATTTCAGGAGTTCCTTAACATCAATCCATCCGTCTTCTCAGACATGCAACACATATGGGACAGTCATAAAGAAAATAGTAAAATGAATCTGGCTATCTGTGGCTCTATATATTCGTTAATGAAACGTATCTTTGAAAATGCCAAAGAGCCTCTCTATGGCCGTGCTACATCAAGAATGCTCATCAAGCCTTTTCGTATACACACTATCAAAGAAATTCTATCTGATTATAATCCCAGCTACTCGCCAGAAGATTTATTAGCCTTTTATATGATAACGGGAGGCGTCGCTAAATACATAGAACAATTAGTGATACGAAAAGCATTCACCAAACAAGCCATTTTTAAAACCATTTTCAAAGAAGGCTCCTACTTTCTGGAAGAAGGAAAAAGTGTATTGGTAGATGAATTTGGTAAAGACTATGGCAACTATTTCTCTGTACTATCATTAATTGCCAATTCAAAAACAGAAAGGGGAGCAATTGAGAGTACCTTGAATATGCCAGCCGGTGGTTTTCTGGACAAACTGGACAAAGAATATAATCTTATAAAGAAAGTACGTCCATATATGGCTAAAGAAGGGAGCCGTTCAAATCGCTACCGGATAGAAGATAATTTTCTGAATTTCTGGTTCCGCTTTATTTATCCGCATTTGTCAGCTCTCTACATGATGTCTGCGGAAGAGTTTTATGATACTTACATCGAACCGGGGTTAAATACCTACTTAAACCGTTACTTTGTGGGTGTCTGCATGGAATATCTGTGGCTTTTAAATCTTACAGGAAAATTGCCGCTTCATATTAAAAAAATGGGAACATGGATCGGCAAGACAGGAAATATTGATATCATTGCCCAGAATGAAGTGCGGGAAAATCTGGTCGGTTTGTGCAACTGGGAAAAACCGCAGGTCACAATGGAGATGTGTGAAGAATTGTTTGCAAATATGAAAAAAGCAAAGATCAGTGCGAATTATTATTTCCTGTTTTCTGCGAGCACATTTGAACAGGCAGT
>ENA-UEPG01002504-UEPG01002504.1-human-gut-metagenome-genome-assembly--contig:-NODE-2504-length-11320-cov-2.665925_pt1 | contig 11320 bp, 7 predicted proteins | sample MGYA00242893_ERZ507902 | MGnify/ENA primary metagenome ERZ507902 (study PRJEB26167, sample SAMN06115491) | human gut metagenome | host: Homo sapiens | place: China:Gansu | collected 2015-04-23 | study... | reverse complement strand
AGACCCCCGGCGGGGAAAGTGGAGCGGCGAGACTGTGCATTATTTCTATTGCGCTGGCGATGATCTCCCTGTTGATTTCAGAATGGCTGGCCAGAATCAGCCGTGAACGGGCGGGGCGCTAATCATGCTGGAACTGAATTTTTCCCAGACGTTGGGCAACCATTGCCTGACCATTAATGAAACGCTGCCCGCCAATGGCATCACTGCTATCTTTGGCGTCTCCGGTGCCGGAAAAACTTCGCTGATTAACGCCATCAGTGGACTGACGCGCCCGCAAAAAGGGCGGATTGTCCTCAATGGGCGGGTACTAAATGATGCCGAAAAAGGTATCTGCCTGACGCCGGAAAAGCGTCGCGTTGGCTATGTTTTTCAGGATGCGCGGCTGTTCCCGCATTACAAAGTGCGTGGCAATCTGCGCTACGGCAAGTCGAAACGTATGGTCGATCAGTTCGATAAGCTGGTGGCGCTTTTAGGCATTGAACCGTTGCTTGACCGTTTACCAGGCAGCCTGTCCGGAGGCGAAAAACAGCGCGTGGCGATTGGTCGGGCTTTGCTGACAGCACCGGAATTGCTGTTGCTGGATGAACCGCTGGCGTCACTGGATATTCCGCGTAAACGCGAACTGTTGCCTTATCTGCAACGGCTGACACGGGAAATCAACATTCCGATGTTGTATGTCAGCCATTCGCTGGATGAGATCCTCCATCTGGCAGACAGAGTGATGGTACTGGAAAACGGTCAGGTGAAAGCCTTTGGCGCGCTGGAGGAAGTGTGGGGCAGTAGCGTGATGAATCCGTGGCTGCCGAAAGAGCAACAAAGTAGCATTCTGAAAGTGACGGTGCTTGAGCATCATCCGCATTACGCGATGACCGCGCTGGCGCTGGGCGATCAGCATTTGTGGGTCAATAAGCTGGACGAACCGCTGCAAGCTGCGCTACGTATCCGCATTCAGGCTTCCGATGTTTCTCTGGTTTTACAACCGCCGCAGCAAACCAGCATTCGTAACGTATTGCGGGCAAAAGTTGTTAATAGTTATGACGACAACGGCCAGGTGGAAGTGGAACTGGAAGTCGGCGGTAAAACGCTGTGGGCGCGTATCAGCCCGTGGGCCAGGGATGAACTGGCGATCAAACCTGGCCTGTGGCTGTACGCGCAAATTAAAAGTGTGTCGATAACCGCCTGATTAAATCAGGTGGCTATAAATGAACCGGGCAATGCTGTCGGTGGTGTTATCACCAATCACAATGTTGGCGCGCGCTTTTACCGCGTCATCGGCGTTGCCCATCGCCACGCCTGTACCAGCGGCTTCCAGCATACTGATATCATTAAAGTTATCGCCGAATGCCACGACGTTTTCCATCGACCAACCTTGCGCCTCAACCCATTTCGTCAAACGTTTACCTTTGCTGTTGCCGCCGCGTGCAATATCAACCTGATCGTGCCAGGACCATTCACACTCCAGTCCCAGTTCATGTTCGACATGCTTACCAAAATGCTGCAATTGCGGCAGGTCATCGTGCGTCAGGGCGAACTTCCATACGGCGTTAACTTGTTGCGCCGTTTCAGCCAGAGAAGCGACTTGTGTGAAAGTCGGACGCTGTTCCGGCGGCAGGGTTTGCGCCCAGTTAGATGTGCGAATGACATGCCCGGTCGGGTGCTCATAGACCATTGCATCATCGACATACATCAGACCGTGAATGTGGTGTTCATTCAGCATCTCAATGAGTTGCAGGGCTTTAATAACGGGCATTGGGTCCGCTTCCAGCACGGTTTTTGCATGATAATCATACAAATAGGTGCCATTACAGCAAATAGCAGGTGTATCCAGCGCCAGCGCCTGATAAAAAGGATGAATAGCGACGTGATGGCGACCTGTGACGATGATTAATTGATAGCCTGCTTCGCGAGCGCGGGCCAGGGCTTCTATCGATGAAGGAAGCAGGGTCTTTTTCGGGGTCAATAAGGTGCCGTCTAAGTCGAGAGCAATCACGCGTGTGGTCATGGCGTATTCCAGATTAAGGTTAAGAATTTTCGTCTGCGCGAATGGTACACCGATACCACTATCGGACAAAATTCTGCGTTTTAATTCAGCATTCACCGCCAAAAGCGACTAATTTTAGCTGTTACAGTCAGTTGCTAAATGCAAAGGAGCATTCATGAAGCAAACAGTTTATATCGCCAGCCCTGAGAGCCAGCAAATTCATGTCTGGAATCTGAATCATGAAGGCGCACTGACGCTGACACAGGTTGTCGATGTGCCGGGGCAGGTGCAGCCGATGGTGGTCAGCCCGGACAAACGTTATCTCTATGTTGGTGTGCGCCCTGAGTTTCGCGTCCTGGCGTATCGTATCGCCCCGGACGATGGCGCGCTGACCTTTGCTGCAGAGTCTGCGCTACCGGGTAGCCCGACGCATATTTCCACCGATCACCAGGGGCAGTTTGTCTTTGTAGGTTCTTACAATGCGGGTAACGTGAGCGTAACGCGTCTGGAAGATGGCCTGCCAGTGGGCGTCGTCGATGTGGTCGAGGGGCTGGACGGTTGCCATTCCGCCAATATCTCACCGGACAACCGTACGCTGTGGGTTCCGGCATTAAAGCAGGATCGCATTTGTCTGTTTACGGTCAGCGATGATGGTCATCTCGTGGCGCAGGACCCTGCGGAAGTGACCACCGTTGAAGGGGCCGGCCCGCGTCATATGGTATTCCATCCAAACGAACAATATGCGTATTGCGTCAATGAGTTAAACAGCTCAGTGGATGTCTGGGAACTGAAAGATCCGCACGGTAATATCGAATGTGTCCAGACGCTGGATATGATGCCGGAAAACTTCTCCGACACCCGTTGGGCGGCTGATATTCATATCACCCCGGATGGTCGCCATTTATACGCCTGCGACCGTACCGCCAGCCTGATTACCGTTTTCAGCGTTTCGGAAGATGGCAGCGTGTTGAGTAAAGAAGGCTTCCAGCCAACGGAAACCCAGCCGCGCGGCTTCAATGTTGATCACAGCGGCAAGTATCTGATTGCCGCCGGGCAAAAATCTCACCACATCTCGGTATACGAAATTGTTGGCGAGCAGGGGCTACTGCATGAAAAAGGCCGCTATGCGGTCGGGCAGGGACCAATGTGGGTGGTGGTTAACGCGCACTCACCGCTGATTTACCCGGCGCAGTCTCTCCTGCGCCGGTGTATTAACCTATCTCCTGTAACGCGTGTCTCTGGCGTTCGACGATATTGGTCCACAAATTGTCTTTATCGTCAGTCCACAAATTAATCAGCAAGGCAAAAAAGCGTTCTGCTGCTGGAGAAAGTACGGCATCTTTACGGCGAATTATTCCCAATGTTCGACGTATAACGGGTTCCACCAATGGGATACCAATAATCGAAGAATAGGGCGCATGAGGCATTGCCAGGCCAGGAAGCGCCGAAATCCCCAGTCCCGCCTCCACCAGTCCTAATGACGTCGAAAGATGACGCACTTCGTAAAACCAGTCCAGCTTCCAGGGCTTGTCGGCCAGCTGTTGTTCTATCAACAGTCGGTTGCCGCTGGAGGAGCGTACGCCAATCATTTTGTAACCCACTAACTCCTGCCATTCTACAAGCTGCTTTTTGGCCAATGGATGGTCACGCCGACAGGCCAGCACGAACGGCTCGTTGACCAGTGGGGTAAAATCAATGGATGAATTTGTGACGTTGTTCATGTTTATGCCAAAGTCTGATTCGTTACACAGCACCGATTCCATGCAATTATTCGTGCCTTGTTCCAGAATCCGCACTTTAATATTGGGATACAGCTCATTAAATTTACCGATTGCCAGCGGTAAAAAATAAAATACTGCGGTCGGAATACACGCTAACGTCACCATACCACGATGATAAGCATTCATATCACGAATATTAAAAAGCGTTTCATCGAATTTCTTTATTAATTCCCGCGCCTCCGGGAGCAACCTTTTTCCTGCTTTTGTTAACGTAACCTTGCGAGTTGTACGCTCAAATAGTTGAATATGTAAATCTTCCTCCATCTTTTTTATTCTTCGCGTTAATGCAGGTTGCGTAATGTTGAGTAATTTAGCGGCTTTGTTAAACGAACTGGACTCTACCAGTATGACAAATGACTTCATACTTGATAATTCATGCTTCATTATTACTCCGGAAAATGGAAGCGACGATTTTGGGTGGCTGGCCGTTAAAAATTTTAACTGCATTTAGCCAACTTAAATTAATGAAAAAATGTTATTAATCGTTGAGCTAAAGTCATTAGAGATGCTTTGCCCTTAATGTAACCATATCGCAATAAGTTATGTTTTTAAATTGAGGGCATTATTATGAAAAAAATACCCTGCGTGATGATGCGAGGTGGAACCTCGAGGGGCGCGTTCCTGTTAGCGGAACATCTACCCGAAGATCAAACGCAGCGCGATAAAATATTGATGGCAATTATGGGTTCCGGTAACGATCTGGAAATTGACGGTATTGGCGGCGGTAATCCACTGACCAGTAAAGTCGCCATTATTAGCCGTTCCAGCGATCCGCGTGCTGATGTCGATTATCTGTTTGCGCAGGTAATCGTTCATGAGCAACGTGTCGATACCACGCCTAACTGCGGCAATATGCTGTCTGGTGTTGGGGCATTCGCCATTGAAAATGGTTTGATTGCAGCGACTTCGCCAGTTACTCGCGTACGTATCCGCAACGTCAATACGGGTACGTTCATCGAAGCTGATGTGCAAACGCCAAATGGTGTTGTCGAGTACGAGGGTAGCGCCAGAATTGACGGCGTACCGGGTACTGCCGCACCGGTTGCGCTCACTTTCCTGAATGCCGCTGGAACCAAAACCGGAAAAGTTTTCCCGACTGATAATCAGATTGATTATTTTGACGATGTCCCGGTGACCTGTATCGATATGGCGATGCCAGTCGTCATTATTCCGGCTGAATATCTGGGAAAAACAGGTTATGAATTACCGGCGGAACTGGATGCCGACAAAGCATTATTAGCCCGCATTGAATCTATCCGTCTACAAGCGGGTAAAGCAATGGGCTTAGGTGATGTCAGTAATATGGTTATCCCTAAACCTGTACTTATTTCTCCAGCGCAGAAAGGCGGGGCAATTAATGTGCGTTATTTTATGCCGCATTCTTGCCATCGCGCGCTGGCGATAACCGGTGCTATTGCTATTTCCAGTAGTTGTGCATTGGAAGGCACCGTCACCCGACAAATCGTCCCTTCTGTAGGATACGGCAATATCAATATTGAACACCCCAGTGGTGCGCTCGACGTTCATTTAAGTAATGAAGGTCAGGATGCCACGACGTTACGCGCATCTGTTATTCGGACGACCAGAAAAATATTTTCCGGTGAAGTTTATCTTCCCTGAAAAAATTCGTTGTCAGGATAAGGACAATCAATAAAGGACTTCTGTATGAGTCATACAGAAAGAACAGGATATTAAATGAATAAGAAATCGTTATGGAAGCTAATTCTGATATTAGCAATCCCATGTATTATTGGCTTTATGCCAGCTCCAGCAGGATTAAGCGAACTGGCGTGGGTGCTTTTTGGTATTTACCTGGCGGCCATTGTGGGGCTGGTTATCAAGCCTTTCCCGGAACCTGTCGTACTGTTAATTGCCGTTGCTGCCTCAATGGTGGTGGTCGGTAACTTATCCGACGGTGCGTTTAAAACCACCGCCGTATTAAGCGGTTACTCTTCAGGTACCACCTGGCTGGTGTTCTCGGCGTTTACCTTAAGCGCCGCATTTGTGACCACCGGTTTAGGTAAACGTATTGCCTATCTGCTGATTGGTAAAATCGGTAACACCACGCTGGGTCTGGGTTACGTTACGGTATTCCTCGATCTGGTACTGGCTCCGGCAACACCGTCTAACACCGCGCGTGCGGGCGGCATTGTGTTACCGATCATCAACAGCGTGGCGGTGGCTTTGGGGTCCGAACCGGAAAAAAGTCCGCGTCGTGTCGGACATTACCTGATGATGTCCATTTACATGGTCACCAAAACCACCAGCTATATGTTCTTTACCGCAATGGCGGGGAACATTCTGGCGCTGAAAATGATCAACGACATTCTGCACCTGCAAATTAGCTGGGGTGGATGGGCGCTGGCAGCCGGATTGCCGGGCATCATTATGCTGCTGGTCACCCCGCTGGTGATTTACACCATGTATCCACCAGAAATTAAGAAGGTGGATAACAAAACCATCGCTAAAGCGGGCCTTGCCGAACTAGGACCGATGAAAATCCGCGAAAAAATGCTGCTCGGTGTCTTTGTGCTGGCGCTGCTGGGCTGGATTTTCAGTAAGTCTCTGGGGGTTGATGAATCCACCGTGGCAATCGTTGTTATGGCGACTATGCTGCTGCTGGGTATCGTTACCTGGGAAGACGTGGTTAAAAATAAAGGCGGCTGGAATACCTTAATCTGGTACGGCGGTATTATCGGCTTAAGCTCCTTATTATCGAAAGTTAAATTCTTCGAATGGTTAGCTGAAGTCTTTAAAAATAACCTGGCATTTGATGGTCACGGTAACGTTGCTTTCTTCGTTATTATTTTCCTCAGCATTATCGTGCGTTATTTCTTCGCTTCCGGTAGTGCCTATATCGTTGCTATGTTACCGGTATTTGCCATGCTGGCGAACGTCTCCGGCGCACCGTTAATGTTAACCGCGCTGGCACTGTTGTTCTCCAACTCCTATGGCGGCATGGTTACTCACTATGGCGGCGCGGCAGGTCCGGTCATCTTTGGCGTGGGTTATAACGATATTAAATCCTGGTGGTTGGTCGGTGCGGTACTGACGATATTAACCTTCCTGGTGCATATCACCCTCGGCGTGTGGTGGTGGAATATGCTGATCGGCTGGAACATGCTGTAAATATTCTCGTCATACTTCAAGTTGCATGTGCTGCGTCTGCGTTCGCTCACCCCAGTCACTTACTTATGTAAGCTCCTGGGGATTCACTCGCTTGTCGCCTTCCTGCAACTCGAATTATTTAGAGTATATCCATTTATTATCTTTCTGCGCACTTCACGGTGCGCAGATATCTGGAGCATTTGATGATCAAGTTATCTGAAAAAGGCGTGTTTCTCGCCAGTAATAACGAAATAATTGCCGAAGAACATTTCACCGGCGAAATTAAAAAAGAAGAAGCCAAAAAAGGCACTATTGCCTGGTCTATTCTCTCTTCGCATAATACGTCCGGAAATATGGATAAACTTAAAATTAAGTTTGATTCATTAGCCTCTCACGATATTACCTTTGTTGGTATTGTACAGACCGCTAAAGCGTCCGGTATGGAACGTTTCCCGCTGCCGTATGTGCTGACCAACTGCCATAACTCACTCTGCGCCGTCGGCGGCACTATTAACGGTGATGACCATGTTTTTGGTTTATCGGCGGCCCAGCGTTATGGCGGTATTTTTGTGCCTCCGCATATTGCGGTCATCCATCAATATATGCGTGAGATGATGGCAGGCGGCGGCAAAATGATCCTCGGGTCAGACAGCCACACCCGTTACGGTGCATTAGGGACAATGGCAGTCGGTGAGGGCGGCGGTGAGTTGGTAAAACAGCTGCTTAATGACACCTGGGATATCGACTATCCGGGCGTGGTTGCGGTGCATCTGACCGGAAAACCTGCGCCGTATGTGGGGCCGCAGGATGTGGCGCTGGCTATCATCGGTGCCGTGTTCAAAAACGGTTACGTCAAAAACAAAGTGATGGAGTTCGTAGGTCCCGGTGTTGCAGCGCTCTCTACCGATTTCCGCAACAGCGTTGACGTGATGACCACTGAAACGACCTGTTTAAGTTCTGTCTGGCAAACCGATGAAGAAGTCCATAACTGGCTGGCGTTGCACGGTCGCGGCCAGGATTACTGCCAGCTTAACCCTCAACCGATGGCGTACTACGATGGCTGCATCAGCGTTGATTTAAGCGCCATCAAACCAATGATTGCGCTGCCGTTCCACCCGAGCAACGTGTATGAAATCGACACACTGAACCAGAACCTGACCGACATTCTGCGTGAGATTGAAATTGAGTCCGAACGCGTGGCGCACGGTAAAGCCAAACTCTCGCTGCTGGATAAAGTCGAAAACGGTCGCCTGAAAGTGCAGCAGGGGATTATCGCGGGCTGTTCTGGCGGTAACTACGAAAACGTCATCGCGGCGGCGAATGCACTGCGCGGTCAATCCTGTGGCAATGACACCTTCTCGCTGGCAGTTTACCCGTCATCACAGCCGGTGTTTATGGATCTCGCCAAAAAAGGTGTGGTAGCAGATTTGATTGGCGCAGGCGCAATCATCAGAACCGCGTTCTGCGGCCCATGCTTTGGCGCGGGCGATACGCCAATCAACAACGGTTTGAGTATTCGCCACACCACGCGTAACTTCCCGAACCGCGAAGGCTCTAAGCCAGCTAATGGGCAGATGTCAGCGGTGGCGTTGATGGACGCTCGTTCTATCGCTGCGACTGCGGCAAACGGTGGCTATTTAACCTCTGCCAGCGAACTTGATTGCTGGGACAACGTGCCGGAGTACGCCTTCGATGTAACGCCGTATAAAAACCGTGTTTATCAGGGCTTTGTGAAAGGGGCAACTCAGCAACCGCTGATTTACGGGCCGAACATTAAAGACTGGCCGGAATTGGGTGCGCTGACTGACAATATCGTCCTGAAAGTGTGCTCGAAGATCCTCGACGAAGTGACCACCACCGACGAACTGATTCCTTCCGGTGAAACCTCTTCTTATCGTTCAAATCCGATTGGTCTGGCGGAGTTTACCCTGTCACGCCGCGATCCAGGTTATGTTGGTAGAAGTAAAGCGACTGCTGAGCTGGAAAATCAGCGTCTGGCGGGGAATGTCAGCGAGCTGACAGAGGTGTTTGCGCGCATTAAGCAGATTGCTGGTCAGGAGCATATTGATCCGCTGCAAACTGAAATTGGCAGCATGGTCTATGCGGTGAAACCAGGCGATGGTTCTGCGCGTGAACAGGCGGCGAGCTGCCAGCGTGTGATTGGCGGTCTGGCGAATATTGCCGAGGAGTACGCGACTAAACGCTATCGTTCTAACGTCATCAACTGGGGGATGTTACCGCTGCAAATGGCGGAAGTACCAACCTTTGAAGTGGGGGATTACATTTACATCCCTGGCATTAAAGCGGCGCTGGATAATCCGGGTACGACGTTTAAAGGTTATGTGATCCATGAAGATGCGCCGGTAACGGAAATTACGCTCTATATGGAAAGTCTGACTGCTGAAGAGCGCGAGATTATCAAGGCGGGTAGTTTGATTAACTTCAATAAAAACCGTCAGATGTAAAAAAAGGCGCTATGAAATATAGCGCCCAGTTTCATTAACCCGATGGTTCAGACTATCGGGTTTTCTTTTTTACTTCTTCGCCTCTGCAACCACTTTGCTACCCACGCCGCGGTTATTGTATTCCCACATGCGGTTGTAGTTAGTGTCATTCAGATTGCGCTGTATTTCGTCGTTATCATCTACGCTGCCGGTATTACCCGCAAACGGACGATTAGTGATCACCGCATCGGCCCACGGTTTAGCCGTGTTAAAACCTTCGTTGATGGCGCTATCACGGATCACCACCTGACCGTTGGTATTGGCATCAACATCCAGCGAGCGGCCCAGTTGCGCCACACCATCACCGAAAGCATTGAAACGGCTGTTTACGGCGAGGAAACCGTAGTAAATGTTGGACAGCGTAGCCGGTGCAAACACATACGCTTCTTGCTGGGTACGGGAGTTCACCACGCGGAATTCGGTGTTATCGAACACCACTGCGCCGCGACCAGAAACGATATCCACATCCCCTTCAATGTAGCTGTTGGTCACCAGCGTACGCGGCTGACGATTCGTTTCCAGACGGTTCTGCACACCGCTGTTGGTGACAAAGAAGGTGTTCTGACGACCGAGAATGTTAACGTTGTTAATCTGTACCTGGTCACCATCAGTACGCAGTGCCACCGCCGGATGGTTACCTGCATCTACGCTATCGCCCAGCGTGTTTTCGATGGTCAGATTTTGCAGTTGCAGGCCATTGTTTTGTGACCAGAAGACCGCAGAACAGAGCACGCCAATGCTGTCGCTGCGTTTGCTCTGGCAGCTATCGTACATATACCACGCTGGTTTACCCGGCATATATTTGCCGCGTGGGTTGACGTCGTGACGCCAGTCGGCTGGGCTCATGCCCCCATCAAGGGAAAGCCCAATCTTCACATCAATCGGTTTTTCACCTGTACCGTACAGAGTAATTCCACCCGGAGCGGCAGGGACATATACCGTTCCCTGATACTCACCAGGCATCACGGCAATATACTGGCGCTTGTTGGTACGCTTGATAATTGCCGCATCTACCGCCGCCTGAATCGTGGTATGCGTTACACCTTGAGTACCCGCCGGGCCGACAACAAAGTCAGGTTGTGCAGGCAGGGTAATCGGGGAAGGATTCCACGCTGCAGCACCTGGTGTCAGGGATGCAAAATAGTGTTGAGCATCGAAATTCTGCGCTTCTTTTGCCGACAGAATCGGGCGAGAAGAGGTACCAGGCGCGGTTTGATCAGAAGGACGTTGATCGGGCGGGGTTGAGCTACAGGCGGTCAGCGTCACGCCAAAAGCCAATGCCAGCGCCAGACGGGAAACTGAAAATGTGTTCACAGGTTGCTCCGGGCTATGAAATAGAAAAATGAATCCGTTGAAGCCTGCTTTTTTATACTAAGTTGGCATTATAAAAAAGCATTGCTTATCAATTTGTTGCAACGAACAGGTCACTATCAGTCAAAATAAAATCATTATTTGATTTCAATTTTGTCCCACTCCCTGCCTCTGTCATCACGATACTGTGATGCCATGGTGTCCGACTTATGCCCGAGAAGATGTTGAGCAAACTTATCGCTTATCTGCTTCTCATAGAGTCTTGCAGACAAACTGCGCAACTCGTGAAAGGTAGGCGGATCCCCTTCGAAGGAAAGACCTGATGCTTTTCGTGCGCGCATAAAATACCTTGATACTGTGCCGGATGAAAGCGGTTCGCGACGAGTAGATGCAATTATGGTTTCTCCGCCAAGAATCTCTTTGCATTTATCAAGTGTTTCCTTCATTGATATCCCGAGAGCATCAACATGCAATGTTGTTGGGATGGCAATTTTTACGCCTGTTTTGCTTTGCTCGACATAAAGATATCCATCTACGATATCAGACCACTTCATTTCGCATAAATCACCAACTCGTTGCCCGGTAACAACAGCCAGTTCCATTGCAAGTCTGAGCCAACATGGTGATGATTCTGC
>ENA-UEPG01002501-UEPG01002501.1-human-gut-metagenome-genome-assembly--contig:-NODE-2501-length-11323-cov-4.726392_pt1 | contig 11323 bp, 10 predicted proteins | sample MGYA00242893_ERZ507902 | MGnify/ENA primary metagenome ERZ507902 (study PRJEB26167, sample SAMN06115491) | human gut metagenome | host: Homo sapiens | place: China:Gansu | collected 2015-04-23... | reverse complement strand
TGGTTCTCTACTTTGCTCCGCATGCCGGATGTGATGACCAAGAACGATATTCAGGAACTGAGCGAGGAAGAATGGAAAGCTGTTCATGCCACTGTGCTTCAAGCTATCCAAAATCTGGTTGATTTCCGTATCCAGGAAGGCGCGGCTTTAGAGAAGAAGTTCCGCGAAAAGATTTCTAATATTGCCAAGTTGCTGACTTCTGTTGATCCGTACGAAAAAGAGCGTGTAGAAAAAATCAAAGAACGCATCACGGATGCTTTGGAAAAGACCATCAGCGTGGACTATGACAAGAACCGTCTGGAACAGGAACTCATCTATTACATTGAGAAACTGGATATAAACGAAGAAAAACAACGCCTGAGCAACCACTTGAAATACTTCATTAATACTATGGAGGATGGAAGCGGGCAAGGTAAGAAATTGGGTTTCATTGCCCAGGAAATGGGACGTGAAATCAATACGTTGGGAAGCAAGTCCAATCATGCTGAGATGCAGAAGATTGTAGTGCAGATGAAGGATGAGCTGGAACAAATCAAAGAACAGGTATTGAACGTGATGTAGAGACATTTGCAATGTACAATTTACAATGTACAATTTGTCGTATTGAGGTGTGCGCCGGATTGTGCTTTTCTTTAGATTGTACTTTGCTAAATTGTACCTCTCATCAAGTTTTTCCTTTAATTTGTATATTGTAATTTACTAAATTGTACATTGTACTTTGCTAAATTGTAAATGTTATGTTGGCTAAACTTATTATATTCTCAGCCCCTTCCGGGTCAGGGAAATCAACCATTATCAACTATTTATTGGGGCAGCACCTGAATCTGGCTTTTTCTTGTTCTGCTACCAGTCGTCCGCCACGCGGAACAGAACAGCATGGAGTGGAGTACTTCTTTCTTTCTCCCGAAGAATTCCGTACCCGCATTGCCAATGACGAGTTTCTGGAATATGAAGAAGTGTATAAAGACCGTTACTACGGTACATTGAAGTCTCAGGTAGAAGCTCAGTTGGCTGCCGGACAAAATGTGGTTTTTGATGTGGACGTTGTAGGTGGCTGCAATATAAAGAAGTTTTATGGCGACCGTGCTCTGTCAGTGTTCATTCAGCCTCCTTCGGTAGAGGAACTTCGTAAACGTCTGGTAGGACGCGGAACGGATGCTCCCGAAGTGATAGAAGCCCGCGTTGCTAAGGCGGAATATGAACTGACCTTTGCCCCTAAATTCGATAAGGTCATTGTAAATGATGACTTGGAGCAGGCTAAGGCAGAAGCTTTGCAGGTAATTACAGAGTTTTTATCGAAATAATAAGGTCTGTCATGTATCAGCCGAAACCTGTTTCTCCTAAACAGAACAAGTCATTGTTGATTCTCAACACACTCCTGGCACTTATATCTTTGGTGTCAGGTCTGATGGCGTTGTATTATAGCCAATGGACAATAGTTCTTGGTATGACATTGGTATTGCTTTCAAGTTGCATCAATGTTTATACTTGCTGGAAACGTATGAAAACAAAAGAATGAAAACGGGTATCTTCAGCGGCTCCTTCAATCCGGTTCACATCGGACATCTTGCCCTTGCCAATTATCTTTGCGAATATGAAGGGCTGGATGAAGTGTGGTTTCTCGTAACCCCGCATAATCCGTTGAAGGAAGAAGATGAATTGATGGATGATACCTTCCGTTTGAAGTTGGCTCAACTTGCCATTGCGGGGTATCCCAAGTTTAAAGCTTCTGATATTGAGTTTAATCTGCCCCGTCCGTCCTATACCATCCATACGCTGGATAAACTGAAAGAAACCTATCCCGACCGGGAATTTCATTTGATTATCGGTTCAGACAATTGGGCGCTTTTTCCCCGCTGGTATCAGTCGGAACGTATTCTTGCCGAAAACCATATTCTTGTATATCCTCGTCCCGGTTATCCGGTTTCTTCCGATTCTCTTTCGGAGAATGTAAAAGTAGCTTCTTCGCCTACTTTTGAAATCAGTTCTACCTTTATTCGCCGGGCGATGGAGGAAGGGAAAGATGTTCGTTACTTCCTCCATCCGGCGGTTTACGAGGCACTCTCATCTGAGTTTCCTCGCTAAATAATGCTACTGTTTGGCATGGAATAATCCTTTGGAATCGATATCCACATCCAACATGTATGAACTGGTAGCCTCTTCTTTCGGCATAATCCGGTCTATTCTGCCCAGATCCTCTTTCGTTAGTTTCACATTTAATGCTTGAATCGTGTCTTTGATTTGTGAGGCTGTTCTTGAACCTACCAGTGCTATGATATCTTCACCTTGCGCCAACACCCAGGCTATGGCAAGTTGTGCCAGGGTAGCTCCTTTTTCAACTGCAATCTGTTTCAGCGCATCGGTGCGAACAAGATTTGCTTTCATCGTTGCCAATGCTTCCGGAGAAATTCTCTGACCGATAGATTTTAATTTTTCTTCTTGTGAACTTCCGCCAATCAGTCCCGAAAGGAGTACGCCGAAGGCTACAATGCCGACACCTAATTCTCTTGCTGTCGGTAAAAGGTCATCTTCTATATGCCGGTCTGCCAACGAATATCTCACTTCGACCAGACTGATCGGGTGTACTGCATTTGCTCTGCGAAGTATTTCTCCATTCACTTCGAAGATTCCTACATTCTTCACATATCCTTTTGCAGCCAAGTCGGATATAGCGCCGATGGTGTCTTCTACGGGTATATGTGGATTGATGCGGGCGGGTTGGTATAAATCCACATAGTCAGTACCTAAACGGCTTAGTGTATAGCGCAGGTAGTTTTCCACAGCTTCCGGGCGGGCATCCATTCCGTACATTCGGCCATCCACACCCTGCATGGCTCCAAACTTTACAGAGATAAAGACATCTTCCCGCTTGCGGGTCTTTAATGCCTCTTTTATCAGCATTTCACTTTGTCCGTTTCCGTAGAAGTCTGCGGTATTCAGGAAATTAACCCCTCCGTCCAAAGCTGTATGTATCGTGTTGATACCTTCACTTACGTCTCCCATTCTCATACTTCCCAAGCCTATGCGCGAAAGCATGAAGTTGCTTGTTTTCTCTTTCGATAAGTTTAAATATTCCATATTTCTTAAATATTAAGTTTTTTCTGTGATGCAAAGGTCGGACAGAATAGATGAATTGACAAGGTCATTTTACTACTATAATTAGTCATAATCCGAAACGTATCTATTTGTAATAAGAATAATTATTAAATTTGCATTTTAAAATTAGTCATTTATCAGAATTATGATGAAAGATACAGTACTTGATTTAAGTTTTCAGGATTATCTTGAAAGAATGAAGCCTCAATCCTCCTTTCAGGAGCAGTTGGTGGTTATCGACTTGGACGATTCGATGACAAAAGAAGATAAGGTTGGAAGGTATCCCATGCAGCTTGAAGCCTCCTCATTAATATTGGTCGTGTCAGGTGAAATGCAAATTGAAGTGGATTATCTGCCTTATACTCTTAAAAGAAGTACCGTGATGCAGCTACTGGCTGATAATATCATAGGAAATGTATCGCATACTCCCGGTTTCAGAGGATACTTGCTTTTGTTTTCACCGGAACTGAAGCAGGAAATCATGTCACTGACTTCCAGCATACGTTTTCCGGAAGCAGGAAACTTGAAACGTCTATATCCAGAACAGAGTTTGACCGATGATGAATGTGCAATTGTGCTGAATCGGATAGAACGTATAAAGAAGTATATAGCGGATTCGGATCATCTGTATCGGGCCACTGTTATTAAGAATGAGGTGATAAATCTATTGCTTGATATAACCAATAGCCGTTGGGAGAAATATGGGGAAAGAGAAATCTCATTTTCGCGTAATGAAATAATCCGGCAGCGCTTCCATGAATTGCTTCTGGGAAATTGCCGTAAACATCGTGATGTCGGATTTTATGCGCAGGAATTGTGTGTTACTCCGGATTATCTGTCGAAGATAATACGGGAGTGTGACGGGCAATCGGCACTGAAATGGATCACAAATGCCGTGGTGACAGAAGCAAAACTCCTGTTGCGCCGACCAGATATGAATGTCAGTCAGGTAGCGATTGAACTGAATTTTCCGGATCAATCTACATTTGGGAAGTTTTTTAAAAGAAATACAGGTATGGCACCTGCCCGATACAGAGCAGATGCCTTACGAAAAGCGATACACTATACCTGATGTTTTATATAAACCACTGAACGCCCTCCACCTCGCTTGCGGATAACACCTTCTGTCAGAAATTCCTGTAAATCAGAGCTGGCGCATCTGTCCGTTACGTGCGTGAGTCGGGCATATTCGGCGCGTGTGATGCAGACATTTGCTTCCAGAAAGGTCAGCATCATCTGTCTTCTATCTTTTTTGGCAACTGCCGGTTTCTTTGCCGAGGCTTTTTTGTCTATTCTCTCCAGTTCCATTTGATGTCTCACGTACTTTTTGAAGGCTTTGCTGGGGCGGAATTTTACCGTTTCAAAGCGTACGGACTCGGCACGTATGTCCTTTTTCTGCATGGCAGGACGCATACATTTCAGTGTAGTACTGAAAAATCCCAGTTCGTCCAGTTCCACATTGTAACCTTCGGCGAGCCAGTCGCCCAGTGCATTGCTGATGGCTTGCATAATTCCCACGACCATGGCGTGTGGCATGTGCTGTTCTTTCATTAACCGCTCCTGAAACTCCTTTGCAGTGATAGTGCCTTTGGAGCGGACGCGTGCATGGAGTGGTTTCTTCTTACCTTCGCCACTGGGGTCCGGTGTTTCGTAAAGGTCATAATAAGTACTCATATATACATTGTTTTTAAGAGGTTTATGTTTTCGTAGAAACAAATTGGTACTGGAACTGCGAGAGGTTAATGTCGGATGTGTTACAGACTAATATCGTTTATACTAAAAAGTATTCTTACTACAAATATAGAAGTTTCTTACAACAATTATGTTATTTTCTTACTATAGTTATATATTTTTCTTACAATAATTGTTGTAAGAATAGTTTTTAGGTAATGAAAGATTAATTTCTTGCGATGCCGGGATTAGTTCTTAGACTCTTTGATTTTAGTTTTATATAGGTTGTGGTTTTTTGTTATTGCTGGCCACTTTCCTTCGTTTTCTGTTCTATTCTGTTTACCTTTGCAGGAAGATTAAGCCGGAACACACTAAAGACAACATTTACTATAATTTATCAAATTGAGGATGGCGAAAAGGTAATAAACCAAGTGAGTATATGAAACCCAAAAAGAACAGAATATTTTGCCGCGATTGCAATAAATATAAAACGCTATTTGAGTCAGAGTCAAAAGCAGATAATTTTATTAAATTCAATCATGAAGAGATAGAAGCGTGTAGTGGTCATGCCCCTAACCGGAGTTATTATTGTCGTTCGTGCGTTGGTTGGCATGTTACCAGTAAGAAGGAATATGATGATAGGCTACCTTCTTTAACTGATAAAGTTCTTGACGCTTATAAGGCAACTCTTCCAATGAAGTTGCTCTCCGGTGATAGAGCGTTACTGAGACGGGCTGATGAAATAATGGCTGATATTGCAAAGTTGATAAAAGAGAAAAATCCCGAGCAATGCGTTTCTCTTTTCCAAGAAGTATATAGCATATTTCAGCGTATTCCTGATACGGATGATATCATTAAATATAAGCAAAGTCTATTTTTACGTTATAGAAAGCTGATAACTAAAATAGATCGTGGAATGTTGGATACATTTATTATTCCAGTAAGCGCAATGCAAAGTTTAGCTGCAGAATCTAACTTGAAAGAGCTTAAGATGCAATATGATATGGGAAACTATGAGGTTGCTAATGAACTTTTGCAAGATGTTCGGAATGCTGTGGTTAATGTTGTTGATGAACAGTATAAGAAAGAATTGAATAAACGTATCAAGATAATCGGAACAAAGAATAATCTTAGGATGGGCATTGAGGCTATAGAGCAGATGCAAAATCCGGACAAAAACATTTTGTTTGAAGAAATTGAAGAAAATTTCATTAAAATAGACTTGTCGTATGTGTATGGAGAGTATCATGAATGTGTGAAATTGATACAATATGTAAAAAGGATATATGATGTGGTATTGACTATAGAAGGTTCTGAAGCAAGAAAGAAAAAGATAGAGGACCGGTTACATAAATTCGTAGAATTAGTATCTATTGCATTGAAAGCTCTTTGAATGGGAGATCTCTCTTGTATGACCTTTTTCCTGTTTGCGGCTTTATATAAAGCGTGTTTCCAACATCTGAATTATAAAGAAAAATCCCCTTCACACCATACAGTATGAAGGGGATTCCCATATATAACAACTATAGCTTCTTACACAATACCTTGTGCCATCATGGCCTTGGCTACCTTCATGAATCCGGCAACGTTAGCACCCTTCACGTAGTTCACATAACCGTCAGCTTCAGTACCATACTGTACGCAAGCTTCGTGAATGTTCTTCATGATGCTCTTCAGTTTCTCGTCTACTTCTTCTGCGCTCCAGCTCAGTTTGATAGAGTTCTGAGTCATTTCCAGACCGGATACTGATACACCACCTGCATTGGCTGCCTTACCCGGAGCATACAGAATCTTAGCATCCTGGAATACTTTGATAGCTTCCGGAGTAGAAGGCATGTTAGCACCTTCGGATACTGCCATTACACCATTGGCAACTAATTGGCGAGCGTGGTCACCGTTCAGTTCGTTCTGAGTTGCAGAAGGTAGAGCGATGTCAGCTTTTTCACCCCAAGGCTTAGCACCTTCTACATATTTCACACCCGGATATTGTTCTGCATACTCGCGGATACGTCCACGGTAGAGATTCTTCAGTTCCATGATGTAATCCAGTTTTTCGCGGTCGATACCTGCCGGGTCGTAAACATAACCGTCAGAGTCAGACATGGTGAGTACTTTACCACCCAGTTCCAATACTTTTTCAGCAGTGTATTGAGCTACGTTACCAGAACCGGAGATCAGGCAAGTCTTGCCTTTCAGGTCAGTACCTTTAGATTTCAGCATTTCCATCAGGAAGTAGATGTTACCGTAACCTGTAGCCTCAGGACGAATCAGTGAACCACCGAATTCGCGACCTTTACCAGTGAATGTACCTGTGAATTCATGAGTCAGCTTCTTGTACATACCGAACATGAAACCTACTTCACGACCACCTACACCGATGTCACCAGCAGGAACGTCAGTCTCAGGACCAATATGACGCCACAGTTCCAGCATGAATGCTTGTACGAAACGCATTACTTCAGCATTAGACTTGCCACGCGGAGAGAAGTCGGAACCACCTTTACCACCACCCATAGGCAGAGTAGTCAGAGAGTTTTTGAAGGTTTGTTCGAACGCGAGGAACTTCAGGATTGAGAGGTTCACAGATGCGTGGAAACGGATACCACCTTTGTACGGACCGATAGCGTTGTTGTGTTGAACGCGATAACCCATGTTTGTCTGGATGTTACCCTTATCGTCCATCCAAGTCACGCGGAATTGATAAACACGATCGGGGATGCAAAGACGCTCAATTAGATTGACTTTGTCAAATTCCGGGTGTTTGTTGTACTCTTCTTCAATTGTAGAAAGTACTTCTTCCACTGCTTGATGATACTCTGGTTCGTTGGGGAACCGTCTTTTCAAATCTTCTAATACCTTAGCTGCATTCATAATCTATTTCTTTTATTGGTTGCTACTAAATATAATTGTCTTAACAAAGTATTCTTTAGATTGTTTTTTCTCTGTTGCGGTTGCAAAAGTACACATAAAAATGAGACAAACAAACAATTTATAAAGAAAATGCGGGATAAAACAACAAAAATATTGTTTTATCCCGCAAAAAGGAATAAAAAGATATTATTTATCCTCTCTTTAATGATTTTATTACCGGAATGAATACTAACGCTGCCGAAATGACAAGTGTCATAATGACTGGACCGTCAATTCGTTCGGCAGTTGTTAGAACTATGTAGCAAAGTGCTGCCCAAAGCAGTACAATGCAAACACTTTGTGATTTCGATAACGGGCGTCTCATTTACCAGCTTTCTTTTTATCCACGATGGCGTCGATGACTGCTACTGCGGTGATGTTCACAATGTCGCGTACGGAGCTTTCGAAGTCGGTGAAGTGGATAGGCTTGTTCAGTCCCATTTGTATCGGGCCGATTAGCTCCATTTCCGTATTCATAGCTTGCAACAGCTTGTATGCAGAGTTGGCAGAGCTGAGGTTCGGGAATACAAGGGTATTCACATCTTTACCTTTCAGACGGGTGAATGGATACTTGGCGTCACGCATCTTGCGGTCCATGGCAAAGTTCACCTGCATTTCACCATCGATGGCAAGATCAGGATAGTTCTGCTGCATATATTCCACGGCTTCGTGTACACTTACTGGACTACCTTCGGTGTCTGCACCGAAGTTGGAGTAACTCAACATGGCCATTACCGGAGTATGATTGAAGAAACGTACGGTATGCTCTGACAGTTTGGCTATGTCAATCAATGTTTCGGCATTGGGATGACGGTTAATTAGTGTATCAGCCAAGAAGTAGGTACCTTTCTTGGAGTTCAGGATGTGCATCGTACCGAAATGCTTGTATTGCGGTTGTATGCCGATAACTTCTTTGGCAACTTTGATCGTATTGCTGTACTTGGTATAAAGACCGGTGATGAATGCATCTGCATCGCCTGTTTCCACCATCATCATACCGAAGTAATTGCGTTCGAACATCTTATCGTTGGCTTCCTCATAGGTAGCACCTTGACGGGCACGCTTTTCGGAAAGAATGCGGGCGTAGCGTTCACGGCGTGAGGCTTCGTTCGGATGGCGCAGGTTGACGATTTCGATGCCTTCCAGGCTGAGGTCGAGTTCTTTTGCCAGTTTTTCGATGGTTTCATCGTTACCTAATACAATCGGATGACAGATACCTTCGGCTTTGGCTTCTACAGCGGCTTTCAGCATATTGGGGTGAGAACCTTCGGCAAATACCACGCGTTGCGGATTGCGACGGGCGGTGTCGTAAAGCTGGCGGGTCAGTTTGCTTTCGTAACCCATCAGTTCGCGAAGCTGTACGCAGTAAGCGTCCCAGTCTTCAATGTTTTTACGGGCTACACCGCTTTCCATAGCAGCCTTGGCTACAGCGCAGGAAACTTCAGTGATAAGACGCGGGTCAACTGGTTTCGGGATGAAGTATTCCGGACCGAAACTAAAGTTGTTAACATGATAAGCCTCGTTCACAACATCGGGTACAGGCTGTTTTGCCAAGTTGGCAATGGCATGTACGGCGGCAATCTTCATTTCTTCGTTGATGGCTTTGGCCTGAGTATCCAAGGCACCGCGGAAGATATAGGGGAAACCGATTACATTATTAATTTGGTTCGGATAGTCCGACCGTCCGGTTGCCATCAGTACGTCGGGACGTGCTGACATGGCATCTTCATAAGAGATTTCCGGTGTAGGATTGGCCAATGCGAAAACGATAGGAGACGGAGCCATGCTGCGTACCATGTCCTGCGACAGAACGTTTCCTTTGGATAATCCCAGGAATACGTCAGCACCTTTGATGGCTTCTTCCAGTGTGTGGATATCTGTGCGACCGGTAGCGAAGTAACGTTTCTGTTCGTTAAGATCAGTACGTGCTTTGCTGATTACACCTTTACTATCCAGCATCACGATGTTTTCCAGGCGGGCACCCAGTGAAACATACAGTTTTGTACAAGATACGGCAGATGCACCGGCACCATTCACTACGATTTTTACATCTTCAATTTTCTTGCCTGCCACCTGTAAAGCGTTCACAAGTCCGGCACTGGAGATGATGGCCGTACCATGCTGGTCATCGTGCATCACAGGGATATCAAGCTCTTCTTTCAGGCGACGCTCTATTTCGAAGCACTCAGGTGCTTTGATATCTTCCAGGTTGATACCACCGAAGGTAGGAGCAATGGCCTTTACAGCTTCGATGAATTTTTCGGGATCTTTTTCGTTTACTTCAATATCGAATACGTCGATGCCGGCATAAATCTTGAACAGAAGTCCTTTACCTTCCATTACGGGCTTACCGCTCAACGCACCTATGTCGCCAAGACCGAGTACGGCAGTACCGTTGGAGATTACAGCAACCAAGTTTCCTTTCGCTGTATATTTATAAGCATCTTGCGGATTCTTTTCTATTTCGAGGCACGGCTCCGCCACACCGGGAGAGTAAGCAAGCGAAAGATCGGTTTGGGTACTGTAGGGCTTGGTAGGCACTACTTCTATCTTACCTGGTTTGCCTTGTGAGTGATACAGCAAGGCAGCTTCTTTAGTTATCTTAGCCATGGTAGTTGATTATGAGTTGTTAGTTAAAAGTTATAATTTTGCCGCAAAGGTAGGAATAAATGTGATAAAGTGTAAGTCTGTGTGCAATAAAAACTATTAAATAGTACTTAATCTGTCGGAAGTCAAAGCAAGGATGAGGGTGGAAACAAACAATAAGGCGAAGGACTGGAAAGTCTCTCGCCTTATTGTTTATAAAATAGTCTGAGTATAGACTGCTTTAAATGCCTCTACCTGTGAAAATACAGCAGTAGATGGTTTTTCTTTTATTCCGTAGCCGCTTCTCCTTCAGCTTCCGGAGCTTTATCTATCAACTCCAGGAACTGGTCGAGTCGGGGTGTAACAATAATTTGTGTACGGCGGTTGCGTTGTTTGCCCAGTTCGGAATCATTGTCTGTGATAGGATTGTACTCACCACGTCCGGCAGCAGAAAGGCGTTTAGGGTCAACACCATATTTATTCTGCAATTCTTGTACTACAGATGAGGCACGCAGGGCACTCAAATCCCAGTTATTGCGGATATTGGTACGTGAGATGGGTACGTTGTCCGTATTACCCTCTACCAGTACTTCGTAATCTTTGTAGTCGGTGATAATCTTGGCAATTTTGCTTAACGTTTCGCCGGCGCGTTCGTTGATTTCGTAACTGCCGCTCTTGTAGAGCATATTGTCTGCTAAAGAGATGTAAACCACACCTTTCAGTACTTTCACATCTACTTCTTTCAATTCCTCGCGACTCAGGGAGCGGGTCAGATTGTTGGTTAGCATGACGTTCAGTGAGTCCGATTTACTCTTGGCATCCACTAATTGCTTGATGTAGCGGTTGGAGGCATTGATTTCATCTACGAGTTTGGAGATGTTGATATTCCCTTGCGAGTTCTGCTGGAGGCTCTTGTCGAGCGATCCTTGCAGGGTAGCGTAACTGTTACGCAATTCCTGATTATTTTTTCGGGCTTCTCTTAGATTGCTGTGCATGGGCTCCAAGACGCCTAACTTCTCGGCACAATCCCGACACAGGTGCATCTCGGTCACCTTGCCGT
>ENA-UEPG01002471-UEPG01002471.1-human-gut-metagenome-genome-assembly--contig:-NODE-2471-length-11440-cov-3.978351_pt1 | contig 11440 bp, 9 predicted proteins | sample MGYA00242893_ERZ507902 | MGnify/ENA primary metagenome ERZ507902 (study PRJEB26167, sample SAMN06115491) | human gut metagenome | host: Homo sapiens | place: China:Gansu | collected 2015-04-23 | study... | reverse complement strand
TCGAAAGGTTTTACGTGACTAACGGTTGGCAATTTTCGGGCATAGCGGGAGAAACTTATTTGCCTTGTCTACATGTGATGTCGGATGAGTTGGCGCAGCAGACGAGAGGGAGTTCTTGGGTGGCAGAAGGTGCTTGCGGTACAATCTATGGGTATCATACTTGGCAATACCGGGTGTACGAGAATTTGGAAGGGAAGACTGCATGGGATGATGCGGCAGATTTCCGTCACCTGTATTCTCACATAAATGCTTGTAATATTATTTTGGAAGAGATTAAGGCGTATGAGGATGTGACTGAGGAGGAGGATGTACAAAACGTAAATAGAATTAAAGGGGAGAGTTATTTCTTGCGGGGTAGTTGCTATTTCTTCTTGGTTAATCTTTACGGGAAACCCTACGCCAAGGCTACAGCGGGAAATGATCCGGCTGTGCCGATCAAGTTGTCGAATAGTGTCGAAGATAAGTATTATCAGCGTAATTCCGTGGCGGAGGTGTACGAACGGGTTGTGGCGGATTTGTTAGAGGCAGAAAAATATTTGAAGAATGTGTCAAAGAAGTCGGTGTGGCGGGCGGATATAGTGGCAACGAGATTAATGTTGAGTCGTGTGTTCCTGTATATGTGTGATTACGAGAATGCGGCTAAATATGCCAAGTTGGTGACGGAAGAAGGACCGCGTTTGACAGATTTGAACGGGTATAGTAATTCACAGTTTTTGTATCCCGGTTTATCGGAGTTGATATTTTCTACCGGGTCGACTTCTTTGCCGGGGGTTCTTTCTTTTTACGCTACATCAGAAACTTCAATTAGTACTTATGTTTCGAATCAAGATATGCGTATCTCCGATGAGTTGTATTTGGCTTATAAACCGGAGGAGGCAAAAGACTTGCGTTTGGAATATTTCGTAGTTTCGTCAGATGACTTGGGGGTGTTGTATAAAAAGATGCATGGACCGACATTCGTGACTCCTGAGATGTCGGATGTATTCGTGTTGCGAACGTCTGAAGCTTATTTGAATCTGGCAGAAGCGGCTGCCTGTGGAGAGGATGAAGTGACAGCCCGACAGGCATTGAATGACTTACGAGAGAGGAGAATTAAGCAGGAGGCCTTTGACAAAGCGGAGGTGAATGCTCTTTCAGGAGAAGAGCTAGTGCACTTTATTCGGGAAGAACGTCGGCGAGAACTTTGTTTAGAGGGACATCGTTGGTTTGACTTGAGACGTTACAAGGTGGCGGAAAAATTCCCGCAAGAGACGACAATTAATCATATTGTTGAGAATAGAGTGTATAATGGATCAACTTGGGAGTATGAAACGATTTGGAGGCGTCGATTTACTTTGACCCCAGAGGACCCGGCTTGGGTGTTACCCTTACCTAAGGTGGAATTGGACAAGAATACGGGAATGATTGATAATCCCCGTAACGAGAGGAAAGGTGAAGATGTTGAATAATTAAAATTAAAGAGATGAAATATATAATAGGATTGTTGATAATAGCCGGTTTATGGGCTTGTAGTAAAGAGGATTGGCCGGATAATAGCCAACCGGAGGAGAATCTGTTTGCTGTGCCTGCAAGTGCCACTGGTGAGGAGGCGGAGTTGCGGAGAGGCTTTTTTGATCGGACGGGTATGTATTTATTGTTTTCGGATACATTGACCGTACGAGAGGTGAACGGTATGGGGGGTAAGAAAGAGGTATATGCTAAAGTTCATTTGGAGTGGAATATGGTTTCAACCAATCAAGGTATAGATTCTTTTATTTGTTATCCCTATAAGACATTGGAGGAGAAGAAGGCGGTGACGGAGTTTGTTGAACGAGAGGTGTTGACAAGCGTGCCTGAGATGTTTTATCCTTATTCGATAATGTTGTTGGATCGTTTGGTTTATTTCCAATATAATTATGGATCATATAAAGATCCGGTGGAGTTTTCTTTTTACGCTGGAATGCAGTCGACCGTCATTGCGGTAAGTAATTTGTTGGCATTCACGGTCGAGGAAAAAGAAGTGTTGAAGACCAATCTAGTGGGAAATTTGATCAGCAGTAGTATTGCTGCTATCCCGGATGATGATTGGGTAGATTTTTACAGTTATAGCGATGAGTATTATAAGCTATCGTCCAAGTATGAGGTCCCTTATCCGATTGAAGCATGTGGGTATTTGCCTACTTATGATACTGGATGGGGCGGACCCGATTTTCACTCGAAAGAGTATGATTTGAAGGCTTACGTGGAGGAGATTTTTAAATTGTCGGAAACCGAGTTTCGGGAAACTTACGCGGAATACCCGATTATTATAGATAAGATGGAGGAGATGGTGAAGGTTTTACACAAACATGGAGTGAAGGTGTATGAATAAGATCGGGTTGATTTTGTTGTTTTTAATTTTCTTGTGCGCTAATTCCAGCGCGCAAGAAAAAGAATTCGTAATTCGGGGGCAGATTCCCGGCATGAGGGATAGTATTGCTGTTTCGTTGTTGACGGCGGAAGAGTTGCCTACTACCACGATTTGTGAAACTGTAGTGAAAAACGGTTGTTTCGAGTTGAGGGGGCAGGTGAAGGGGCCGATGTTATGCACGTTGATAACAACTAACATCGGGAGTCTCGCAGAGGGTGAAAAGATTAGATGGACGTACACTCCCGTTTTCGTGGATAACGTGGAGATGCGTGTGCAGACATCTCATTATGATAGTATTCCTCTGGATGCTCCGATTACTTCAGATTTTAAGATTACCGGGGGACGGGTGCAGGCTGATTTTAACGAGTACAATTTATGGAAATTGCAAGGAAAGGGGGATAAGGATTTTATTCTTGTGCATCCTTCTTCGGCTATTTCGGTTTATTTGGGGAATAAGATGTTGCGAATGGGATATAATTTGACTCGGGGAGAAGTGGAGGAGCTGGAGAAGACGATCGTGGGGGCTCCTGATGACCTGGAACGGTTTGCTACGTTTCGTCGGAATTGTACGTTGGCGAAGTTGACAGCGAAAGGGTACCCGATTGTAAACTTGGCGTTGAATGATATCAACGGGAATGCGTGTGAGTTGTCGGAAGTTATTCCCACGGGAAAGTACGTGTTGGTGGATTTTTGGGCAACATGGTGTGGGCCGTGTGTTGCGGCAATTCCTGATATCAAGGAGTTGGCAGAACGTTTCCCGGAGGATCTCGTGGTGATTGGGGTTTCGTGTGATACGGATTTAAACGCCTGGAAAGTTGCTATCGAGAAGAAACAAGCAAAGTGGGCACAGTACGTGTTCACGAAACAGGGATACAAAGATTTTTTGGAGAAGTATCAGGTTGGTGGTGTTCCCTATTTCTTGATATTGGATAAGGAAGGGCGGGTGATTTCGAATCCTAAACACGTGAAGGAGATCAAACAAGAGGTAGAGTGTTTGTGTAAATAATGAGATATTGTAAGATGAAAAGTTTGTTATTGTATGTAGCATTTGTCATGTGTTTGGTGAACTGGGAATGTGGCAATCGTGAGGTGAAAGAGGAGAAGTTTGTGATTGAGGGGCAAGTGGAGAATTGTAATACATTTATGAAAGTTGCAGTAGTTGATATCGAGAAGGGGAAAGAGCGTGAGATAGCCTCAACCATTGTGTCGAATGGTGCGTTCCGGTTGGAGGGGAAAGTGGAAGGGCACGTGATGGGAGAGTTGCGTTTTCGCAAGGGAACGGTTGATTTTGTTACAGTAAAGCTTATGCTGGAGAATGCAAGTTATCAAGTGAAGATGGTTTCCCCGGAGGAGGTGCGAAAAACGGATGATGTTTTTCAACGTCGACAGATGGTGAGCGTGAAGGGCCCCAAGGGGCAGGAGGAGTTGAGCGAGTACGAGAATGAAGTATGGGATGCGGAACGGGATCTTAATAATAAATTAAAGGCTTCCGCTTTTTCTTGGGTGGGGAATTTACCGGAGGATTCTGTGAAGAAGGCTAATGCGGAAATTCAGATGCTTGAGGCTAAATTTCAAGGAATTTCGGAGAGTTTTATCAAGCGGCATCCGAATTATTTCGTGTCAGCCTATTTGGTAGAAAAGGAACTTAATACTTTTTTCCAATACACGGCAGAGGAACAACAAGCGAGATTACGGTTAGTCGAGAATAATCCGGATACGGTTCGCGTGAATCGGATGAAACGTGTATGGCCGGGGATGTTGAAATATGCTCGTTTATGTGATTATACTGATTTTGAAGTGCAGAACGTGAAGGGGGACACGGTGAGGTTGTCAGAATTGATGACTAAGAATAAATATCTTCTAATCGATTTTTGGGCTTCGTGGTGTGGACCTTGCCGGAAGGCTATCCCGCACGTGCGGGAGCTGTACCGGGAATACCCGAAAGAGTTGCAGGTGTTTAGCGTATCATTGGATGAAAAACAGGAAGAGTGGAAAAAAGCTATGGCTGAGGAGAAAATGGAATGGATGCAATTGCGGTGTGCGGGAGAGATGTTGAGAGATGTAGCTATGGGGTATCGACTCTCCTCGATCCCGTATTTAGTTTTGCTCAATCCGGAGGGTAAAGTTATGTGTGCCACGAATTCGGTGGATGATGTTATAAATCAGTTGAAAAATGCATTAAAAGATTAAGTTATGAATAAGATTATATTGAGTGTGTTGATTTTTCTGTTCTCGATGAATGGATTCACCCAAGAGGGGGTAAAATTTATGGAGGGAAGTTTTCAGGAGGCTTTGAACGTGGCGAAGCAGCAAAAGAAAATGGTTTTCGTGGATGTTTGTACCTCATGGTGCGGACCGTGTCGCTGGATGAGCGAGGAGGTGTTGCAGACTCCGGAGGCCGCCAAGTATTTTGATAAATATTTCGTGTGTTTCAAGATTGATGCGGAAAAGGGGGAAGGGGTAGCGTTCGCTAAAAAATATGATGTACATGCTTATCCTACTTTTTTGATGATATTGCCGGACGGGACATTGCGGCATAAGATCGTGGGGGCAGACACGTTGCATATCTTTATTCCTCGGGTGGAACGAGGATTGAAGGAGAAAACTTCGTGGGGGCATTTTATGAAAAAGTATTCGGACAGGACTTTGCAGAAAAAAGAGATCCCGATGGCAGTGGGTGTGTTCCGGGAAGCCGGGATGAAAGAAGAGGTGAAAAACTTGACGGATTCGTTGTTCGGGTTGTTATCCCCGAAAGAAAAATTAGCTGCCCGTTATTGGGTGGTTTATGAAGAGTTGAAATATAGTGATCTGTTTGCTCCCCGGTTTAAGTTTTTCGTGGAAAATAGGGGTGAAATAGCAGGTAAAAAATATGAAGAGGCTTCTTTCAGGATTATTCGTACGATGTTGTCCGATCATTTGATTAATAACACGACCGGACGAATCACGAGTAAGGAAAATCCTTGGAATTGCGGGGAAGCAAACGAGATGCCTTGTATGCGTTCGTTGATTAAAGTGTCGGATTTACCTGATAAAGAATTTTTCCTTGTTTGGTGCGATTTGGCAGAAGCTTGTTATTTCGGGCAGGCAGATCAAGTAAAGGAATATATTCGTAAAATGACGACTTTACCTGAAGCGATGGAATTTGGACGTTCTTTTGTTTGGGCATTTCAACAGTATTTCCCGGATGAAAAGGGGGAGTTAACAAGATTGAGAGAAATGTGGAATTTGGACGAGAATAATTACAGAAAGCGATAGGAATAAAAATATGTTTGATGGCCGCATCTTTTTTTTTTGATGCGGCTATTTTTTTAGATTTTAGAATGACACCTAGAAAATGAGATGTTTACTCTTGTTATTATAATATAATGGATTTAATGTGCTTTACAACAATAATTTATGTCGGTAAAAAAGGTGACTACTTTTTTTAGAGCAGGTGACCACTTTGGTGACCAATGGATAGCAAATAAAATGGGTATGATAGCAAATATGATACTTAATTTCCCTGTTTTCCAGTATCAATTCCTTGCTTTTTTATTGTTGGAATATACAGTGATTAATGATGTTTTGTAGTTAATATATTGATATTCAATACTTGAATCAAATATTTGAGCATAAAAAAAGTCAGTATCTCTACTGACTTTCAGCTTTTTGGCTCCTCAGGTAGGACTTGAACTTATCAATAAAGTGGTTGAGAATAAGATAGTTAGTTGTTGAATAGGCTGTTGGAGTATATGAAATAGACCATGAGAATTTGATGGTAAATCTCATGTAATTAACTAATAACTAGATATTTGTGTTGAATTTTATCTATTCTTAGCCAGAATGTAAATAATGCTTTTTTCTCTTCATTTGTTGATATTTTTAATGGTTGATATGTAAATACTATTCAATGCAAAAAGTGGCTGTAGAGGCTTAAAAAGGGCCTTATTTTTCATCTTAATGATAGGTGTTCAGAATGTAGAATTGCTTTGTATAGCCATAGGGAAAATATGAAATAATTGTTCAAAAATTTGGAATTAGTTAAAAAATGTATTATATTTGTATTATTCAAGAATTTTGTTACAGTACAATGGGAAGAAACCATGTACTTCTACTTTTGAAGATGGATATTACTTACCACATGAGAATTGATGAAACAGTCAGAAATCATATTGAAATCTATCTTAAACTTCAATGCTCTTCTTTCCTTTTTGGAAAGTAAATTCAGTGAAATGGAGCATTGTTGGATCAGGTAGCTACTCCTGTGTCCAATAGCAAGGTGTTTCTTCATTTGCTTCTAAGCCCCCAGCCTTATACTATGCACCATCAAGTGATTGATGAGAGAGTGAAAATCAATTGATTTTAAGCAAATAGAGGGGGCATGATACATTTAAATTGAAAGTATATTTAATCTATCATTCCAGTTAAAACTAAAGCAAAATAGAATGGTTTTTTAATAGAATGTGTTGAATTTTAAAGATTAGAACTAAAGCAACACAGGAAATAAATTTGAAATGAAATATATCATTTTCCTACAAGCTAATGCTAGAGTAACACAGGATAAATTGTGAATAATTAATAATATTTACATCTTAGCCTAATGAGCCATATGAATGAAAGGAAACACAAACCTAAATTCATGTCTCCTTCCTATTCTGAGTGGGTAAAAAGATAAATATTTTTTGACTTCTTAATCTAAAGAAAAGCCACATGAATTGATTCAAAAAATACCAATTAATCCTTCTTTAGTATGAGATGTATGTTGTTTATTAATGGTAGGGGGATAACAGGTTTATTAAAAGATAGAGTGGGAGTGATTATATTATACTCCCATCTCATAAATTTATTGCTTTATTTTACATTCTACACCTTCAGGAACTGACCATTCATCAAAAGTGGAAGAATCAAACCCATCCCATACCCATATAGTAGAAATGGATGAATTATAACAGTGTAATTCATACAAATTCTTTAACCCACTAATATCTATGCTTGTAAGTTTTATGTGAGGAATATCCAAAATTTCAATTTTAGGGCAATTAATGATATTCAATGATTCTAATGGAAATTCTTTTGCCATAGGACTTCCTCCAATATTTACACATCTTAAATTGGGTAAGTTTTCTAAATGTAGTTTTGTTATATCATAAAATCCCTGAATTTCCATAAGATTAGGTGAATTGCAAATTTTCATATCGCCTTCACATCTGGATAAGTCAAGATATTGTATGTTTGAACATTTGGAAATGTCAATATTAGAAATAATGTCTGTATTTGAAAAAATTAAAGCATAAATTCTTTTTGCACTCATTGTTACAGTATAAGTACCAGGTGCTTTATATTGATGCATGCCACTTCTTGTGACCCTTCCATCTCCCCAGTTGATTTCTAAATCTTCTGGATATGGATATGAAACTTTAACCCCCACATAATCTCCATAAAATTCAGAAAACTTTAATTCTACATGTGGAGCATATGTGTCCCTTGTAACTTCAAATGTAATCACATCATATTTCTCCTCTTTGGGAAGTGTAATTATACTGCCATCGCTAAACACAAATTCCAAAGCATTTTCAGTTTCATTAATATCAGTTATAGTAGGAGCATCTGTTCCATCCTCTCCATCTTTTCCATTTGTACCATTTTCACCTTTTTGTCCTTGGGTGACAGATATAGTACTTCCATCACTCATTTTTAAAGTGTAGCCATTATCTGTTTTCTCATAAGAATTAATGAAGAGTTGATTTTGTAAAGCATTTGTTAGCTCTTGCATTGTTTTAACAGCTGCTTTTGTCTCTTCCAACTCTTTTTTCAAAGCATCAATGTCACTTGAATAGTCTTCATCATCACACCCAACAAAACAGAAAAGAAGGATGAATGATAGCATGGGGATAAGATTTTTAAATTTCATGTTTAAATGTAAAATAATCCTCCAGTCTCCAAAAGGTAATTACACAAAAAGAAAGCATGAGACTGAGATTATCCACTTTAGAAGGTTCTGGTAAACCCAAGATACAGATAATAACATCCCATGCTTGACCTTATATATTTTGATGATATATATGGCAAGTTGAGCATCTGTCACTATCCCTGTATCTTTTTTAAATTTACCAGATTCTCTAAAGTCAGGATAAGCTAATGCTTTCTACATTCACTATGTCTGCTGGAATGATCTCATTCCAACACTACAAAAGTAAATATATTCAACATTATAAACAAATGCCCTCATGGGATGTTAAAAACAAAAATATCACATATTTAATATCCTTGGTGTGTTTGGCTAACAATTTCTTTTTTCTACCTCTTCATCTCTCCTTAAAAGATATGGGTACAGGTCCAATTTTATTATATAGTATAGAATTGGAGCAGTACTTTTCCTAATCAGAAGAAACATTGTTACACTTAGTTTATATATTATATGGCAACTATGTGCAACACATTTTCTACAATAGAGCTCTTACTTTATATTTAATTATAGGAAACTAAGAGATCAATTAATGAAGAAGTGTTGCATTTAGATTATGATATTATATACAAGTAAGTGCAACAGGTATGCTTTCTTTCAAATAATTTATAAGAGTAACAACATTTTTTCCTAATGATGAGCTCTTAGTTTTTAATTATTATAGGGAAGTAAGAGATCAAATCATGAGATAGTGTTGCACATAGTTTATATGATATATAACAAGTAAGTGCAACAGAACTATAATTTTCTCATGAGTGATATAGCAGGAATAAAATAATCCTGTTGTTACACTTAGTTTATTATAATATATACAAGTAAGTGCAACATATACATTTATTCAGAAATAGTTTCTCTAGTCCCAGATGATTTTTTATATTTATTATATAAACACTCATGAAAAACATCTGGGACCAAAAGAATATTTTTAAGTTATTTTGATGAATTCTAAATAAGGCTTTATAAATTGATTTTAAGACCATATTATTTCTCATTGATATTCTCATTAACAAAACAGAGAAAGTGGCTTAAATCAAAGATTTGAGGCCTTATTTCATGTATTTTGTTGTATTATAAAGGATTAGGTAAAATAATCTCTTCTTTTTCCAGAAAAGGGGATAAATTATTCATCATTGATTGTGGTTTTAATACATCATACCTGCATTCATTTGAATAGCTGTAATAATCATCATCACTCACAATGAGGTGATCTATAAAATCAACACTTGCTAAAGATGATAATTGAGTTATGTTTTTGGTCAATTCATCATCAGCTTTACTTGGTTTACAATTTCCAGAAGGATGATTGTGAAATAATATGATTCTGGAAGAGTTGGAGAGGATTACATGCTGGAATATAATTTTTATATCCACAACTGTTTTGTTGACACTTCCCATGCTTACTAGAGCCACACCCAAGATTTTTGAGGCTTGATTTAACAAGATCAAGTAAACTTCCTCATGATGTTCCATTCTATCCTCTAAAATCTCTTTTGCCAGTAGATAGACACCATCAGGATCATTTATTCTTATCCTGTCTGTTGATTTGATACTAGTTTTGTAAATTAACTCTACATAGTATGGTTTTAGTAAATCTTTTCTTGTTGTTTCCATGTTTTTGCTATTTTTAATCTGTTACCAAAACATGGATATGGATGATTGTTTTTTACTTGAATACAGGAGGGAAGGTGTTATACCTCCCCTTACCCATAATTCAATTTTCTCTCCAAACTGCTAATACAGGCACTCACTTTCTTGTTGACCACCTTGGCATAGTGTTTTTGTGTGACAGCCATAGATGAATGTCCCAGCAATTTACTAACCACCTCCATTGGCACATCATTATAGAGCAATATTGTGGTTGCAAATGTCTTTCTGGCTGTATGATGGGTGAGTTTTTTGTTTATGCCCACAATTTCCACAATCTCTTTCAAGTAGGAATTAATCTTCTGGTTGCTGATAGCTGGTAGCACATGAGCCTCTCTATCCCCACCATTATCATACTTCTTGATGATTTGTATCGCTTGTGGTAATAAAGGAACACTGATAGCCTTCCCTGTTTTCTCCCTCTTCATCTCAATCCATAACTTTTTATCAAATGCCATTATAACATGCTTTTTCTGCAAGGCAAATGCCTCATGATAAGCCAAGCCTGTATAGACACTGAACAAGTATAAATCTCTCACCTTTGCCAGTCTTTCCTGTGCAAACTGGTAATTTTCCAGCTTGTGAAGTTCTTCAAGAGTTAAAAATATCAACTCTTTCTCCACTTTCAATGGTGAATGATCAATAAAGGGATCCACTTTAATGTAATTACACCTCATTGCATAGGTGGTGACCTGCTTTACCCTTTGCATATTTTTATTGATGGTGACAGGTTTCTGCTTCCTGACAGAGAGAAGGTAGTCTTCCAATCCAGAAATGAACTTGAAATTGACCTTGTTCATGGGGATGTCTACTGCATGATATGATTCTTTGATGTATGCCCTCACCAGTTCTAACACATCTTTAAACTTGTCCAGTGTGCTTTTCTTGAACTTTATTCCTTCCATCTTCTTTGCTGCCATGTACCTCTCTTCAAACAGGGTTATGAATGACCTGCTGACAGTTGTTTTTCCAATGTACAGGGCATAGAGGTCTTCCACAATATCTTCAGATCCTTCAATGATTAATCTTGTTTCAATCTCAACAAGTTTATTCTTTATAACCTCCATCTGTGTGTTAATTCTCTGTGCCATTTCTGACTTTCCAGTGGCCATTTGCTTGTTCTGGTTCCACTTGTTTCTTGTAATTTTAAACCCAATGGAGAAAATTTTTCTCTTGTTCTCATGCCATAACCTGCAATAAAGAGGTGCTTCCCCTGTTCCTGTTTCCTTGGAATGATACCTGAAAAATGAAATGTTTACTCTTGTTATCATAACATATTGGCTTTAATAGCCTATAAAACAACAGTTTATCTCTTGAAAAAAGGTGACCACTTTTTTTGATGAAGGTGACCACTTTTATTGATATTTCCCCTTGTAATCCCTTTAATTTTTATTGTTGGAATATACAGTGATTAATGATGTTTTGTAGTTAATATATTGATATTCAATACTTGAATCAAATAT
>ENA-UEPG01002450-UEPG01002450.1-human-gut-metagenome-genome-assembly--contig:-NODE-2450-length-11505-cov-2.874431_pt1 | contig 11505 bp, 11 predicted proteins | sample MGYA00242893_ERZ507902 | MGnify/ENA primary metagenome ERZ507902 (study PRJEB26167, sample SAMN06115491) | human gut metagenome | host: Homo sapiens | place: China:Gansu | collected 2015-04-23... | reverse complement strand
ACATCCTGGGTGCCGATCACGTGTCCAACAGCCTCGATGATGTGCTGCCGGACCTGGACGTCGTCTACATGCTGCGTATCCAGCGCGAGCGCCTCGAGGGCGCGCCGTTCCCGAGCGAGCGCGAGTACCACCAGCTCTACGGTCTCACCAAGGCCCGCGAGCGCCTCATGAGGCCCGACGCGATCGTGTGCCACCCCGGCCCGATCAACCGCGGTGTGGAGTTCGACTCCTACATGCCCGATCATCCGGAGCGCTCCGTCATCCTCGACCAGGTGTACGCCGGTATCTGCGTGCGCATGGCTGCCCTGTATCTGCTGCTTGGAGGTGCCGATAATGGCCTTGCTTCTTAAGAATGCCCACGTCGTCGACCCGTCTGTCGAGCTTGACGGACGTGTAGACGTCCTCGTCGAGGACGACAAGATCGCCGCCGTCGGCGAGAACCTCAGCCACGAGGGCGCCGAGGTCATCGACCTGTCTGGCAAGTACCTCGTTCCCGGCCTGGTGGATATGCACGTCCACCTGCGTGAGCCCGGCTTCGAGGCCAAGGGCGACATCGAGTCCGAGACCGCCGCTGCCGCCAAGGGTGGCTTCACCGGCGTGTGCTCCATGCCCAACACCAACCCCGTCACCGACAACGGCGTCGTGATCGAGTACATCAAGTCCGTCGCCGCCGCCAAGGGCCACTGCCGCGTGTACCCCTCCGGCGCCATGACCCGTGGTCTCAAGGGCGAGATCATCTCCGAGATGGGCAACATGGTCGAGCACGGCTGCGTCGCCTTTACCGATGACGGCCACGGCATCCAGGGCGCCGGCATGCTTCGCCGTGCCATGGACTACGGCCAGATGTTCGGCAAGGTCTTCATGAGCCACTGCCAGGACAACGACTTGGTCGGCGACGGCCAGATCAACGAGGGCGCCGTTTCCACCCGCCTCGGCCTGCTCGGCTGGCCGGCGGAGGGCGAGGAGCTCCAGATCATGCGCGACATCATGATCGCCGAGCTCACCGGTGCCAAGCTGCACATCCAGCACATCTCCACCGCCAAGGGCCTGGAGATGGTCCGCGCCGCCAAGGCCAAGGGCCTGCCCGTGACCTGCGAGGCCACCCCGCATCACATGTTCCTCACCGAGGACGCCATCGACGGCACCTACAACACCTGCTTCAAGGTGAACCCGCCGCTGCGCACCGCTGCGGACGCCGAGGCGCTCATCGCAGGCGTCATCGACGGCACGGTCGACACGATCGCCACCGACCACGCCCCTCACTCCGACTGGGAGAAGTCCCGTGAGTTCGAGCTCGCCCCGTTTGGCATGACCGGCCTCGAGACCGCGCTCGGCCTCGTGATCACCAACCTGGTCAAGACCGGTAAGATCACCTTCGGTCGCATGGTCGAGCTCATGGCTATCGAGCCCCGCAAGATCCTGGGCCTCGACCAGGTCAAGATCGCCGAGGGCTCTGTCGCCGACCTCACCGTCTTCGACGCCGACCAGGTCTGGACCGTCTCCGAGGATGACTTCGCCAGCCACGCCAAGAACTCCGGTTTCAAGGGCGTCGAGCTCACCGGTCGCGCCACCGACGTGTTCGTGGGTGGCAAGCGCACGCTCGCCAACGGCGTCGTTTGCTAACATAAGCTTCGAGCGCCGCACGGGCCGCGTCTTCGCGCGCTGCCCGTGCGGCATTGTCAATCAACCATGCCTCGCATGGGGAGGGGAGCATATATGCCGAATCCTTCGCCTGCGCGCATGCATGACTTCGAGGTCATTTCGAACGAGAAGATCGCCGACGGCATCTTCTCGCTCGTCATTTCGGCCCCGCGTCTCGCATCCGCGCTCAAGCCCGGTCAGTTCGTGAACATCCGCGTTCCGGGCGACCCGAGTGAGCTGCTGCGCGTGCCGCTGAGCTACGTCGCCGCCGATCCGGAGCGCGGCACCGTCGAGATCTGGTACGCGGTCGTCGGCAAGGGCACGCAGCGCATGTCCGAGTGGGATCGTGGCTTCACGAGCGACCTGCTCGGCCCTGGCGGCCACGGCTGGCGCGTCCCCGAGGGTGCCCGCCTCGTGCTCGTGGTCGGCGGCGGCATCGGCGTTCCCCCGGTGCTGTGCCTGGCGCGTGAGCTCGCCGAGGCGGGTGTCGCGGTCGATGCGTGCGTGGGCTCCGCCACCGCAGCCAAGCTCGTCGGCGTCGAGGACTTCGAGGCGCTGGGCGCCGGCGAGGTCTGCGTGGCGACCGATGACGGCACGGCCGGCCTGCACGGTTTTTGCACCGAGTCCGTCGCTGAGCTGCTCTCCTCTCACGAGTACGACTACGTGGCCACCTGCGGTCCCGGCGTCATGATGAGCAAGGTCGCTGCCTCTGCGGCCGAGGCGGGCGTGTACTGCGAGGCCTCCCTCGAGCGCATGATGAGCTGCGGCTTTGGTGCATGCAGCACCTGCAATGTCGAGACGACCGACGGCATGCAGGGTGCCTGCATGTGCGGACCGGTCTTTGATGCGACCAAGGTGGTGGTCTGGTGAGCCAGGTGAATATGGCCGTCGACTTCGGCGGCGTGAAGATGAAGAACCCCATAAACACCGCTTCCGGCACGTTCGGGTACGGCTGGCAGTTCAGCGAGCTCATGGATGTGAGTCAGCTCGGTGCCATCACCACGAAGGGCTGCGCGGCGGAAGCTTGGCCGGGCAACCCCGCGCCTCGTATGGCCGAGGTCCCCGGTGGCATGATGAACTCCGTGGGCCTGCAGAACCCCGGTGTGGCGGCTTTCGCCGAGCAGTCCGGCCCGTGGCTGGCCGACCTCACCGCCAAGGGCACGCAGGTCATCTGCCAGGTCGCCGGTCACTCCACCGAGGAGTACGTCCGTGCTCTCGAGATGTTCGTGGAGCTGTGCCCCTGGGCCGCCGGATACGAGATCAACGTGAGCTGCCCCAACATCGCTGCCGGCGGCGCCGCCTGCGGTTCCACCCCCGAAGGTGCTTCCGAGGTCATGCGCGCTTGCCGCAAGGTGACCGACAAGCCCCTCTTCGTCAAGATGGCTCCCGTACGCATCCCCGAGATCGCGCGTGCCCTCGAGGCCGAGGGTGCCGACGGCCTGACCGTCATCAACTCCATCCGGGAGGTGGTGTCCATGCCGGTGCAGGGCATCACCAACGGCTGCCAGCCGGTGCTGGGCTACAACTACGGCGCGGGGGAGTACGAGCGGGTGCGCCGGGGGATCCGGTTCACCACGGTGCTTACGGTGGGCTACTCCGTGGCGGCGTGGGCGCTGGTTATGGCCGTGCCCGAGCTGCTCATCCGTATCTTTAACGACGAGCCGGAGCTGATCGCTGCGGGCATTCCGGCCTTCCGGCTCTATTTCGCCGCCTTCTTCTGTATGTCCTTCCAGTTCATCGGGCAGTCGGTGTTCGTGGGACTGGGGCGCTCCAGGAGCGCGGTGTTTTTCTCCCTGCTGCGCAAGGCCTTCATTGTGGCCCCGCTGACGCTCCTGCTGCCGGGGCTGGGCATGGGGGTGGACGGGGTTTTCGCGGCGGAGCCGGTCTCCAACGTGCTCGGCGGGCTGGCCTGCCTGCTCACCATGTATATCACGGTCTACCGGCGTCTGGGCCGGTAAGACCGGGGGCGGATTTCCCCAGAGGGAAATTCCGCCCTCTTTTTTTGCCCGGCCTGAGATATTTTCCGCCGCCCGCGGGTATTCTCAGTGAAAGGCCTTTCAAGAGACGACCGCAAGGAAGGGAGTACCCATGACAGACGAGACATTCGAGCGGGTGGCCCGCACCTACGGGGACATGCTCTACCGGGTTGCTTACCACGCTCTGAAGAACCGGGCGGACGCGGAGGACGTGATGCAGGAGGTCTTTGTCCGCCTGCTCCGGGCCAGGCCGGAGTTCCGGGACGAGGAGCACGCCAAGGCCTGGCTGCTGCGGGTGGGTGCGCGCTGCGCCGCCGATGTGCTCCGCGCCCCGTGGCGGCGGAGGGAGGGGCCGCTGGACGATGGGCTGCCCGCGCCGGAGCCGCCCGGGGAGGGCGGCGTGGTGGAGGCGGTGCTGGCCCTGCCCGCCCAGTACCGGATGGCGGTGCACCTGTACTACTATGAGGAGCTGAGTGTGGCGGAGATCGCCGCCGTCCTGGGCAAAAGCGAGGGGGCGGTCAAGTCCAGGCTGTTCCGGGCCCGGGCGCTGCTGCGGCGGTATTTGAAGGAGGACGACGATGTTTCAGAACGACTATAGGCGGGAGATGGACGGGCTGAGGCCCAGCCCGGCGGCGGTGGAGCGTCTCAACCGCCTGCTGGAGGAGGGAGCGCCGGCCCGGCGGTCCCGGCGGCTGGGCCGCCGGGCGGCCGCGGCCCTGGCCCTGTGCGCCGCCCTCTGCGTCACCGCTGTGGCGGCGGGCCCCACCCTGTGGGACGCGCTGGAGGCCCGCCTGGGGCCCTACGCCCCCTTTGCCGCAGAGGTGGAGGGGGAAACGTCCGGCCAGGGCCTCCGGCTGGAGCTGGTGAAGGCGGTCAGCGACGGCTATACCGCCCGGGTGTACTACACCCTCACCGACGAGACGGGCGACCGGCTCAACGGTCACACCCAGGTCTCCGGCGGGTTGAAGGGCGCCAGAGCGGCTATGGGGCGAAGCACCGGCAACCAGGTGGTCTCTTACGACGCCGAAAGCCGCACCCTGCTGCTGGAGGCCAGCGCGAAGGGCCTGGACACCAGCCAGGCCGTGACGCTGGAGCTCACCTGCGTCGACCCCGGCGAGCGCTATATCCGGGACGCCCGCTTCCAGCCTCCGGCCGAGGCCCGCGCGCTGGACACCGACACCACGGGGGAGGGGGCCGTGGTGCTCTCCCCCGGTCAGACCCCCCAGACCAGCCCCGACACCGCGGATTTCACCATCAGCTCCATGGGCTTTGACGGCCAGGGGCGCTTCCACATCCGCCTGGCCATGGCCGAGGGCTTTGACGCGGGCTGGCTGCTGGCAGTGCCCTATGACGCGGCGGGGGAGCAGATGGGCTCCACGCTGGAGCGTACAGCGGTGGACGGCGGCATGGACTACGTCATCGGCGGCGTTGCGCCGGACGACGTGGCGGACATGGCCTCCATCCGGGTCTACGGGGCCTACCGCGGCCCCGAGGCGGCCATCGAGGGGGAGTGGAGCCTCCCTGTGGAGCTGGAGCCGGCGGAGCAGAGGGTGATCCCGGTGGGCCGCACCCTGGAGGACGGCTGCTATGTGGAGCGCATCGAGGTGTCGGGCATGAAGATTGCCGGCGGGGCCCAGAGTTGGTTCGTGGTGTGGGCCACCGGTAAGAACGGCGTCCGGACCGGAGTGCCCATGGGCATGATGAGCGCGGGCGCGGAGGACGGGTTGAACCTCGGGCTGTGGAGCTTCGAGACGCCCGCGGCGCTGGACGAGCTGGCCTCGGTCACCCTTCTGGGAGAGACCTTCCCCCTGGAATAAAGAGGAGGACACGGCCGGGAACAAATCACTCAGGGACGGATTTCTTTGAAAGAAATCCGTCCCTTTTGCATGAAAATCCCCCGCTGGCGCGTCCAATGGAATAGAATGGGACAGAGGAGGGGAGCGAGATGGCACATCAGGCGGGCAGCGCCGCCGGTCTGGAGCGGTTGATGGAGGAGTACGGCACAGGGCTTCTGCGGCTGTGCGCCCTCCAGCTGGGGGACGCCGCCCTGGCGGAGGACGCGGCCCAGGAGACCCTGCTCAGGGCGTGGCGGGGGTACGGCACCTTCCGGGGGGAGGCGGCAGAGCGCACCTGGATTACAGCGATTGCCCTCAACGTGTGCCGGGATCTGCTCCGCTCCCCGTGGCACACCCACCGGATGGAGCTGTCCGCCCTGGCCGAGCCGGCGGCGGAGGACGCGCCGTGGGACGATACCCCCCTGCGGGCCGTGCTCTCCCTGCCCCGGAAGTACCGGGAGGTCGTGCTGCTGCGCTACTATGAGGAGTTTACCCTGGAGGAGATTGCAGACACCCTTGGGATTGTGCCGGGCACCGTGTCCGCCCGGCTGACCCGGGCCAAGCGGAAGCTGCGGCCCATGCTGGAGGAGTGGTATTATGACTGAGCTGCGCAAGGCGCTGGAGCGGCCGGTGGCCGGCCTGGTATTCGACGAGAACCGAAAAAATGCTGTCAGGGAAAAGGCCTTTACGGCGAAACGGGGCGGTTCTGCGCTCCGCCGTGGTGCAGCGGCTGCGCTGGTCTGCACGGCCCTGTGCGTCACCGCCGTGGCGGCGGGGCCGTCCCTGTGGCAGTATATTCAGGCCCGCCAGGGCCCCTTTGCCGGGCTGGCCCAGACCGTGGAGGGGGCGGTGTGCACCAGCGGAGGGATTGAGATACAGGTGCTCAGCGCCCTGGCCGACGACGTGCGGGGAGAGGTCTACTTCACGGTCCGCGACGTAGAGGGGGACCGGCTGGACAGCCAGCTCACCCTGCGCTGCGGGGCGGACAGTGATCTGGCGGGCCGGCTGGTGGAGTACGATTCGGAGAGCCGCACCGCCCTGTTTGCGGCCGGAATGTCCTATTACCGGCCCCAGACGGAGGGCGCGGTGGGCCTCGGCACGACCGGCGGCGCCGTCCCGGACACGCTCCATCTGGCGGTGGAGCGCCTGACCACCCGGCAGGGCGAGCTGGACGCCGGCGCCTCCTGCGCCGGAGTGACGGCGGCCCTTCTGGACAGCCTGCCCCTGGGGGAGGGGGACCGGGTGGTGATGGGGGTGGAGGAGAGCGGCTATCCCGCCTCCATCCTGCCGGACGAGCGGGTGGTGCTGGCCCCCGGCCAGACACCTATGCCACTGGAGGGCACCGGCGACGTGACCATCTCCTCCATGGGCTTTGCCAGCGACGGGCGGTTCCACGTCCGGGTGGCCTACGCCCCTGGCATCGGCCACGAGGATTTGGACATGGGCTATTTCCTCGCCCGCGTCTACCCCAGGGACGAGCGCCGGACGGCGGAGGAGAAATACTGGCGCGCCACGGTGATCACCCAGGTGGAAGGGGGCCTGGACGTGCTCTTCCCCCTGATCAAAGCGGGGGAGGAGGCCGAGCTGGGGGAGGTGTACTTCTACGGCGGCTATGAGCGCCCCGGTGTGGACATTGACGGGCCGTGGAGCATCGACTTCCCGCTGGAGCACTACCCCTCGGCGGTGCTGGAGTGGACGGGCACCCTGGCGGGGCGGCGGGTGGATCACGTCACCGTCTCCCCCCTTACCGTCACCATGGACAGCGACGACACCGGCGGCTTCAGCACGGCGGAGCTCACGGTGGTTCTAAAGGATGGAACCGAGGTGCCCGCCGCCTGCGGCGCGGGCCGCTACGCCAACGTGGGAGAGGGCGCCGGCGCGGAGGTATGGGACGCCTACAACACCTGGGAGCTGGAGCGCCCGGTGGAGGTGGCGGAGATCGACCATTTGCTCCTTCTGGGGGAGCACATTCCGGTGTCGTAGCAGCGGAAATATGTCAAAACGGATATCCCACCGGCTCATTTGCCGGTGGGATATCCGTTTGTTTTTAGGGGAGTGCCTCCGGGTTATCCACATCCAAAAGCTCGTTTGGGGAAAACGCCTCCACCAGCCGGAGCCGCTCCGGGTGGCGGCGGATGACCGCGCCGCCGCCGGTGTCCCCGGTAAGCGCGGCCAGCTCTCCAAACAGGTCGGCGGGAAACACCACTGGATTGCCTCTCCGTCCTTGCCAGGAGAGAGCGTAAATGGCGTCTGGTGATTCCAAAAAGGATTTTTTGAGGCGGATGATACTCTTTGTGGTCAACCATGGCTGGTCGCAGACGGCAAAGAGCACCCCGTCCAGGTCCGACATCCGGGCCAGGCCCAAGCGAATGGAGGCGGAGATCCCCTCCGCCGCACCGCCGTTATAGAGCGGAAGAAATCCGAATCGTTCACCAGCAGCCAGAATTTGCGGATAGGGGGAGCACACCACTGCCCGGTCAAATTCGGCAGGGGCCAGAGCCGCCATGGCCCGGTGGTAGAGCGGGACGCCGTCCACCTCTGCCAGCAGTTTGTTGGAGCCAAAGCGCCGTCCAAAGCCGGAGGCCATGAGGACAGCGCCCAGCCGCTCAGGCAAAGGCCTGCCCCAACTGGAGCAGGAGGATGGGGACAGCCAGCTTGATCAGGCCCACCACCAGGGTCATAAAGGTGAACAGGGCCAGGGCTTTGCCGCGGCTCTCAAAGGTATCCTCCCAGCGGGCCAGCATACGGGTGAAGTTGGCGGTTCGGTTCTGAGCGCCGATGAGATCGGACACGCTCTTAATGGTGTTAAAGGCGGTATAGCCCATCCAGACGGGCAGGGCGACCAGGGAGACGTTGTAGCGGTATCCCCCCTCAGCCAGCAAAAGATAGAGAGCCAGCGCAAAGCTGGCAAGCGTAAAGAGCAGATAGGCCCAGACGCCTATTTTGGCGGAGCGGTCGTTCATGAGTGTGGTTTCCTTTCTCTGTTGGTTTTCAGGGCCGGATGTCCTGGGCGGCGAAGGCGGCAAGCAGGGCATCCATGTCAGGAGAGACCCGCATGGGCTCCCCGGCGGCCTGAATACCGCTCTGCACGTCCTTCAGGCCGTTGCCGGTGACGATGCTCACCACCGTGCTCCCGGCGGGAATGAGGCCCAGCTCCACGGCCTTCTTCACCCCGGCGGTGCCGGCCGCCCCCGCGGGCTCGCCGAACACCCCCTGGGTGCGGCCCAGCAGGCGCATGGCCTCCAGGATCTCCCCGTCGGACACGTTGACGGCCACGCCGTCCGACTCCCGGATGGCGCAGAGGGCCTTGTCCGGGTTGCGGGGCACCCCCACGGCGATGGAGTCGGCCAGGGTGTTCTCCGCCATGGGTTCCCAAGGCTTTCCCGTCTCGATGGCCCGGTTCAGGGGGCAGCAGCCCTCCGCCTGCACGGAGATGAGCCTGGGCAGCCGGTCAATGAACCCGGCCGCGTACAGATCCTTGAGGCCCTTCCACGCCCCGGCGATGGTGCAGCCGTCCCCCACCGACAGGGCGATGTAATCAGGCGCCTGCCAGCCGAGCTGCTCCAGAATCTCCAGGGTGACAGTCTTTTTGCCCTCGGAGAGGTAGGGGTTGATGGCGGCGTTGCGGTTGTACCAGCCCCAGCGGTCGATGGCGGCCCTGGACAGCTCAAAGGTGTCCTCATAGGAGCCCTCCACGCTGATGACCGTGGCGCCGAAGATCCGCAGCTGGGCCACCTTGCCCCTGGGGGCGCGGCTGGGCACAAAGATGTAGGTGGACAGCCCGGCCGCCGCCGCGTTGCCCGCCAGGGATGAGGCGGCGTTGCCGGTGGAGGAGCAGGCAATGGTGTCCGCCCCCGCCTCCCGGGCCTTGACCACCGCCAGGGCGGAGGCCCGGTCCTTGAGGGAGGACGTAGGATTCTGGCCGTCGTCCTTGAGGTAGAGGGTATCCAGCCCCAGGGCCTGGGCCAGCCGGTCGGCCTTATAGAGAGGGGACCAGCCCACCCGCAGGGGCGGGGGGGCGGACTCCTCCTCCACCGGCAGAAGGGGCCGGTACCGCCACATGCTGTAGTCGCGGCAGTCCGCCAGAGATTTGGGGGAGAAGTGCCGCCGGATGGCGGCGTAGTCGTATACGATGTCCAGGATGCCCCCACAGGCACAGGTAGTCAGACCGGGCGCGGCGGGGTACTCCCGCCCGCATTTGACGCACTTGGCGCCCAGGACATATTTCATAAAATCCCCCTTTCGGATGTGGGACGGCGGGCCGATGAGGGCATCAGCCCCTACACATTATGAGGGTAACGGCTGTAGGGGGCGATGCCCTCATCGCCCTGCTTGCCCCGGTTTACAGGCGCTTGAGCACCCCGGTCTCCTCGTTGAAGGCGGTGATCAGCTCATCCAGGGCGGCGGCCTGCCGGTGCACGTCGTCCCAGGTACTGCCGTACCAGAGGTCGTTGAGCTCGTGCATGTCGCGGCCCTGCTGCTCCACCCAGGTGTAGTATTTCAGATTGTGCACCCGCTTGCGGTCGTAGTAGTTCAGCTCCGCCATGGCGTCGGTGCGCAGGCCCAGCAGATGGAGGGCGTGGTCCACCGCGGCGGCCCGCCCGTCATAGGGGCCATACTGGTCGGCCAGCTCCTGGATACGGGAGCGGTACATGTCCGCCGAGTCGGTGAGGACGGTGGCCACCACGTCGTGCTCCGTCAGCTCGTAGTACTTGGACAGCTTCACGCAGCACAGCACGTTGGCGATGCCGGAGATACCCAGCAGGGAGAGCTGCGACAGGGTCTCCTCCGGCACCCCGGCCTCCCGCAGGTAGTCATGGCCGGCCGGGTCGTTAAACAGCCGCAGCAGCCGCTGGGAGTCCTCGTCGTCGATGTCGATGACCATGTCGGTGTTCTTCACATTGTGGATCCAGGGGATGTGTTTGTCGCCGATGCCCTCGATGCGGTGGTCGCCGAAGCCGTTTTCCAGAATGGTGGGGCACTGAAGGGCCTCGCCCACCGCCAGCTTCAGGCCGGGGTAGACCTCCTTGAGGTAGTCGCCGCAGCCGATGGTGCCCGCGCTGCCTGAGGTGAAGCAGGCCCCGGAGAGCCGGTCGCCGGGGCGCTTGACCGCCTCAAAGACCTCGGCGATGGCGGAGCCGGTGACCTGATAGTGCCACAGGTGGTTGCCCATCTCCTCAAACTGGTTGAAGATCATGCAGTCGGGCTCCTGCCGCAGCTCGTGGGTCTTGTCGAAGATCTCCTTCACATTGGACTCGCAGCCGGGGGTGGCGATCACCTCTCCGGCGATCTGGGAGAGCCACTCGAACCGCTCCCGGCTCATGCCCGCCGGGAGGATGGCCACCGACCGGACCCCCAGCAGCTTGGAGTTGAACGCGCCGCCCCGGCAGTAGTTGCCGGTGGAGGGCCACACCGCCCGGTGATACCCGGCGTCGAACTGTCCGGTGACCAGCCGGGGAGCCAGACAGCCGAAGGAGGCCCCCACCTTGTGGCAGCCGGTGGGGAACCACTTGCCCACCAGGGCGATGATGCGGGCGGGCACGCCGGTGAGGGCTGGGGGCAGCTCGATGTAGTTGGGTACGGCGCGGTACAGTCCGCCGGACTCCATGGGCTCGTTCTTCCAGGTGATGCGGAAGAGATTCAGGGGGTCCACATCCCACAGGCCCACGCCCCTCAGGCGGGCCCGGATGGGCTCCGGTACCGTCTCCGGGTGCTTCATGTTCTCGAAGGTGGGGATGACGACGCCGCCCTCCCGGGCCTTTTGGATGTTGCGGTCCAGTGCTTGGCGGTGGATGGTCAGGTCGATCATGCAAAAGCCTCCTTACTCCGAATTGCCATACTCCCATGATAGCACAAGGCGGGCAGAAATCAAGCGCAATTCGCGCCGGGCATAAGAGAAGAGGGGCGCTGCATCTGTGCAGCGCCCCCCGAGCTATACCAGGGATCAGTCCGCGGAGGAGAAGGACTGGGAGGCCAGCTCCACGCCGGCGGCGTCAAAATAGGGGACGACCACCCGGACGGTCTCATGGGAAACGGACTTGGGTGCGGCCTTG
>ENA-UEPG01002436-UEPG01002436.1-human-gut-metagenome-genome-assembly--contig:-NODE-2436-length-11599-cov-3.132095_pt1 | contig 11599 bp, 11 predicted proteins | sample MGYA00242893_ERZ507902 | MGnify/ENA primary metagenome ERZ507902 (study PRJEB26167, sample SAMN06115491) | human gut metagenome | host: Homo sapiens | place: China:Gansu | collected 2015-04-23... | reverse complement strand
AATGGATGCCTTGCGGATGAAGTTGGGGTTGCGGATCGCGATGTAGATGACGGCGATGACCATGATGATGATCAGGGCGTTATTCAAAATCATGTCAAAGACGCGCTTGCTGGTCCAAGCCTGCGATGCTTTTTTCTCCAAAGCCTTGGATTCTTTACTCATAAGGAAACTCCCCCTTTACACATATTTCGCCGCCAGGGTGAGAATTTCCTCCTGGCTGGTGGCCTTTGCATCTACCTCGCCGGCCAGACGGCCGCCGGCCACCTTGGCGCAGATCAGGCCGTTGCGCACATCCACATCCGCCCCCATGGAGACGAAACCCTTGATGTGCTGGTCGATGGGCCGGCCGCCCAGGTCACAGCCGCCGGGGAGGGGGACCTCCGCCCAGCCGAAGCGGCCCAACAGAGCGCCCACCAGATAGTAGCTGGCGCGGATGCGGCGGGCCAGCTCGTACGGGACCTGACGGTTGCGGATGTGAGAACAGTCGATGTCCACCGTGGTGCGGTTGATGGTGCGGACGTCCGCACCCAGCTCCTGAAGGATCTGGAGGATCAGCGTCACGTCGCTGATTTGGGGGATATTCTCAATGCGGCACACCCCGTCCACCAACAGCGCGGCGGGGATGATAGCGACAGCGGCGTTTTTGGCGCCGCTGATGGTGATGGTCCCGGAGAGCGGCTTTCCGCCCTGAATGTGATACTTTGTCAAAATCGGCACCCTCTCGATCTGATTTATAGATTGGGGTTTGTATGAAAAGAGATGGCGGAAATCGCCCTTGAATTCAGTTGGAACTGCGCCGCCGGAAGGGCTGCGCACGATAATACAAATATATTATAGCATCAGTATGCCCAAAAGGCAATGAAATTTACAAAGTAGACATAAAATTGTGAAAAAAGTAAGAACAAAGTAAAAAACAGGGAAAGGCTTTGGCGAGATGCCGGAGCGTTCGGATGTGCTGGGGCCGGGGGAAAAGCCCGGATGGATCACGGGCGCGGCCCCCGCTCCGGGCGGACGATCAGGTCCTCCCAGCTGGCCTGCTCCTGCCGGTCCAGAAGGTCGCCGATCAGCTGGTTGGACACCAGGAAGCCCTTGGGAGTGAAGTGCCAGCGGCCCTCCGGGCTGCGCTCCACCCATCCCTGGGCGGCGAACTGCTCCAGACGGGCCTCCAGCGGGGCGAAGTCCATGAAATAGTTCCGGCGGTACTCCACGCCGTCGATGCCCTGGGCGGTGCGCAGGCGGAGCATGAGGTACTCGCCGCACCGCTCCCGCTGGGGGATAAGCTCAGAGCTGTCGATGACATTGCCCCCGTGAAGGACTCCGTCGATGTAGGCGTCCAGATCCCGGACGAAGGAGTAGCGCCGGCCGCCGAAATCGGAGTGGGCCCCGGGGCCGAAGCCGATATAGGGCCGGGTGAACCAGTAGCGGAGATTGTGCCGGGACTCGAAGCCGGGCTTGGCGAAGTTGGAGATCTCATACTGGGGGTAGCCGGCCCGGGCCAGGCGGCCCACCATCCACAGATACAGGTCGGCCTGCTGGTCGTCGTCCGGCAGGACCTCCCCCTCGGCCACCCGGCGGGCCAGGGGGGTGCCCTCCTCCACCTTCAGGCCGTAGCAGGACAGATGCTGGGGGATAAGGGACAGGGCGTGTTCCACCGTGGCCTTCCAGCTGTCCATGGTCTGGCCGGGCAGGCCGTAGATCAGGTCCAGGGACAGGTTGTTGAATTTAGCCTTCCGGGCCAGCCCGGCGGCCTGGTCGGTCTGCTGCGGGGTGTGGATGCGGTGGATGGCGGCCAGCTCCTCCGCCTGGGCGGACTGCATCCCAAGGGACAGGCGGTTGACGCCCGCCTTCCGCAGGGTGCACAGGGCGCGCAGATCCACGCTGTCAGGGTTGCACTCCACGGTGATCTCCGCGTCCTTCTCGATTTGAAACAGCTTGTGGAGGGTGGCCAGCAGCTCCTTCAGCCGCTTGGCTCCGTAAAAGCTGGGGGTGCCGCCGCCGAAGTAGACGCTGTCCACCGGGATGCCCTGGGTCAGGGGAGCCGTCTCCCGCAGATGGGCCAGCAGGGCCTTCTGATAGTGGTCCATCCGGCCCTCACGCCCGGACAGGGAGTAAAAATCACAGTAGTCGCACTTGCTGCGGCAGAATGGAATGTGGATGTAGATACCAAGCTTGTCCCCCATGGAAGCGCACCTCGAGAAAGATCGTTCAAAAAGTTTCAGTGTATTATATCCCATTCAAGGACGGAGCGCAAGAGCAGAAAAGCGCTCCGCCCCCAGAGGACCGGGGGCGGAGCGGGAGTGGGGCAGATCTCGCGGCGGCCCTCCAGGGCGCGCATGAGGGTGGCGTCGTCGGCGTACTCCAGATGGCTGCCCACCGGGATGCCATAGGCCAGACGGGTGACCTTGACGGAGAAGGGGCGGAGCAGGCGGGAGAGGTACATGGCAGTGGCCTCCCCCTCCGTGTCCGGGTTGGTGGCCATGATGACCTCCTCGATGCCTCCGGCGGCCACCCGCTCCACCAGAGATTTGATGTGCAGGTCATCGGGACCCACATGGCTCATGGGGGAGATCACCCCGTGGAGCACATGGTACAGGCCCTGGTACTCACGGGAGCGCTCCATGGCGGCCACGTCCTTGGGGTCAGCCACCACACAGATGGTGGACTGGTCCCGCTTGGGGCTGGCACAGATGGAGCAGGGGCCGTCCCCATCCGTCAGATTCTGGCAGACGGGGCAGCAGTGGATAGTCGCCTTGGCGCTGATGACCGCCTGGGCGAAGGCGTTGGCCTCGTCATCCGGCATGGACAGGACATAGAAGGCCAGGCGCTGGGCTGATTTGACGCCCACGCCGGGCAGCTTGGCGAACTGCTCCACTAAATTTTCCAGCGCAGGGGGAAAGTACTGCATGGTTTTGGACCTCCGGGGAAGTTGGAAATTAAGAATTTAAAACTAGGAGTTAGGAATTAGGGCTTTGTACTTCTTCATTGCCGTTACACCCGCAGGGCGGCGATGGCGGCGGGGATGTCCTCCTTGCCGTAGACGGCAGAGCCGGCCACCAGTACGTTGGCGCCCGCCTCCACCACCAAGGGGGCGGTCTTGGGGGCAACGCCGCCGTCCACCTCCAGCTCACAGGCGGGGTTGTACCGGTCGATGATGGCCCGCACCTGGCGGATGGTGTCCAACTGGGACTCCATAAAAGCCTGGCCCCCGAAGCCGGGCTCCACCGTCATCACCAGCACCATGTCCAGCTCCTCGATATAGGGCAGAATGGCGTTGGCCGAGGTGATGGGCCGCAGGGCCACCGCCTTTTTCACGCCGCACTCCCCCATGACCTTCAGGGCCTCGGCGATCCGGGTGGGGTGGTCGGCCTCCAGATGGACGGACAGCAGATCGGCCCCGGCTTTGGCGAAGTCCTCGATGTAGCGCACCGGCTTGTCGATCATCAGATGGACGTCCAGGAACATATCGGTACACTTGCGGATAGACTTGACCACGGGGATCCCAATGGTCAGGTTGGGCACGAAGCAGCCGTCCATGACATCCACATGGAGGTAGTCGGCGCTGGCGACCTTTTTGATGTCCCGCTCCAGGTTGACGAAGTCAGCGGAGAGGATCGAAGGGGCAATTTTGATCATAATGATGTCCTCGCTTTCCAAGCCTGAATTTGTTTGGCCTCTGCCGGGGTGGGGGAGGGACCGTCCGCGCCCGGGGAACCCGGGGCGGGGCGGGCGCATAGGATACTGGGCGGAGAGAGCGGAGGGCCGGCCCTCCGCCGTGAGCTTCCGGGCCGCAGGGGCGCTCCAGGCCGGACCCACGGCCCTACTGCCGCCTGCGGCAGCCCGAAGCCCGCCGCTTTTCAATAGCCATCCGTCCGCCGGAGCGCGCATCTCCGGCGGACGGAGGCAGTGGGCGCGTCAGTGGTAGAAGTCTGCGGTCATGACCTCCTGGACGGAATAGCCGTTCTGCCGCAGCTCGTCCAGGATCTGGCGCTTGTGGTCCTGGCCGAAGGCCTCCAGGGTGACCTTCAGCTCCACGCCGTTCTGCCGGTTGATGTTGACAAACTGGTTGTGCTCCAGCTTGATGATGTTGCCGCTGTTCCGGGCCAGCAGGCCGGACACCCGCATCAGTTCGCCGGGCCGGTCGGGGAGCAGCACGGAGAAGGTGAAGATCCGGCCCCGGTTGATCAGGCCGTGCTGGACCAGAGAGGCCATGGTGATCACATCCATGTTGCCCCCGGAGAGGACGGAGACCACGTTCTTGCCCTCCATATCCAGGTGCTTCAGGGCGGCCACAGTGAGCAGGCCGGCGTTTTCCACCACCATCTTATGCTTCTCCATCACATCCAGAAAGGCGTCCACCAGTTCCGCATCCGGAATGGACAGGACGCGGTCTACATTTTTTTGTACATAGGGGAACACCAGGTCGCCGGGGGTCTTGACCGCCACGCCATCGGCGATGGTGTTGGCGGTGGGGAGGGTGACCACATGGCCGGCCTCCAGGCTGGCCTTCATGGAGGCGGCGCCCTCCGGCTCCACGCCGATGACCGTGACGTTGGGGTTGAGCAGCTTGGCCAGGGTGGACACGCCGGTGGCCAGTCCGCCGCCGCCGATGGGCACCAGAATCACATCCACGTCGGGCAGATCCTGAAAGATCTCATAGGAAATGGTGCCCTGCCCGGTGGCGATGGCCGGGTCGTTGAAGGGGTGGACGTAGGTGAGCCCCTCCTCCTCCGACAGCTTGGCGGCCAGCTCCGCCGCGTCGTCGAAGGTCTCGCCGTGGAGCACCACCTTGGCCCCGTAGTCCTTCGTGTTGTTGACCTTCACCAGCGGGGTTGTAGTGGGCATGACGATGGTGGCAGACACCCCGGCGGCCTGGGCGGCGTAGGCCACGCCCTGGGCGTGGTTGCCCGCAGAGGCGGTGACCAGCCCCCGGGCCTTCTCCTCGTCGCTGAGGGTGCTGATCTTATAGTAGGCGCCCCGGATCTTGTAGGCCCCGGTGACCTGCATATTCTCCGGCTTGATATAGATCTGGTTGCCGGTGGCCTTGGAAAAGGCGGGACTGTAGACTAGACTGGTGTTGCGGATCACCCCGGACAGCACGCCGCGGGCCTCCTTAAATTCCTTTAATGTCAGCATGGGGCAGACTTCCTCTCCGTATCATACCATATTTCCTTCTATCATAATGACTTTTCCGCCCAAAGTCAACGTGTTATTGACACCTGGGGCGGGGAAAGGTACAATGAAGCTAACCTCGTTTTTGGAGGAAATGTCAATGGCGAAAATTGTGAAAAAATCTCCGGCCCCCCTCTATCTGGCGGCGGCGGTGTGGGCGGCGTGGGCTGTGCTGGCCCCCCTGTATGCCTGGTGGCATTTTGCGCTGGCGGCGGCGGTCTCGGCGGCCGCATGGCTGGGGGGGCGGAAGCTCTTTCCCGACAAGGTGCTGATCCTGCCTGACCCGGAGCCCGCGCCGGAGCGGGAACCGGAGCGTGCCGCGCCGGAGGACCCGCTGGCCGTCGAGCGGGCGCGGGCGCTGGCCGAGCTGCGGCGGCTGGACGAGAACATCGAGGACGCCAAGCTCTCCGCCCAGATTGTCCACATGGAGGAGGTCACCGGCAAGATCTTCGACATCGTGGCCGGGCAGCCGGCCAAGCTGCCCCAGCTTCGCCGGTTTCTGAACTACTATCTGCCCACCACCCTCAAGCTGCTCAACGCCTATGACCGCATGGGGGCCGCCGGGGTGGAGGGGGCCAACATCGACGGCACCATGGGCCGCATCGACGCCATGATGGACAAAGTGGTGGAGGCCTTTGACAAGCAGCTCGACGCCCTGTTCGCCGACGAGGCGCTGGATATATCCACAGACATCACCGTTCTGGAGCAGATGCTGGCCCAAGAGGGGCTCGGCGGAATGCAGATGGGACAATCATAACAATGGAGGAACTGCGATATGGCTGACAAGACGGATTTTACCCCGGAACTGACCCTCACTCCCAACCTGGACGCCGCAGCGGCGGCGGAGGCGCCCCAGGCCCCCGAGGCGCCCGCCCTCACCCTGGACCCCACCGGGGCGGTGGATGCGGCCGCGGCCCAGAAGGCCAAGGACGAGCAGGCCATCCAGCTCGACGAGAGCAAGCTCACCGAGGCGGAGCGGAAGATGGTGGACGACTTTGCCAAGCAGATCGACCTGACCGACTCCAACGTGGTGCTCCAGTACGGCGCGGCGGCCCAGAAGAACATCGCCGGCTTTTCCGAGAGCACCCTCAACTCCGTGCGCACCAAGGATCTGGGGGAGATCGGCCAGGCCCTGTCCTCCCTGGTGGTGGAGCTGAAGGGCTTCGGCAAGGAGGAGGACGAGAAGGGCATCTTCGGCTTTTTCAAAAAGAAGAAAAACGAGCTGGAGGCCATGAAGGTGGCCTACACCAAGGCGGAGGCCAACGTGGACAAGATCGCCGAGGTGCTGGAGGGCCATCAGGTGACCCTGATGAAGGACATCGCCATGCTGGACCAGATGTACGAGCTCAACACCAAGTATTACAAGGAGTTGACCATGTATATTCTGGCGGGCAAGAAGCGCCTGAACCAGGTCCGCGCCAACGAGCTGGAGCAGCTCCGCCAGAAGGCGGCCCAGTCCGGCACCCAGGAGGACGCCCAGGCCTACAACGACCTGACCAATATGTGCAGCCGCTTTGAGAAGAAGCTCCACGATCTGGAGCTCACCCGCATGATCTCCATCCAGATGGGCCCCCAGACCCGGCTGATCCAAAACAACGACACCCTGATGCTGGAGAAGATCCAGTCCTCCCTGGTGAACACCATCCCCCTGTGGAAGAGCCAGATGGTGCTCTCCCTGGGCCTGGAGCACTCCCGCCAGGCCACCCAGGCCCAGTCTGCGGTCACCGAGATGACCAACCAGCTGCTGCAAAAGAATGCGGATATGCTGAAGATGGGGACGGTGGAGGCCGCCCGGGAGGCGGAGCGCTCCATTGTGGACGTCAAGACCCTCCAGCATACCAATGAGCAGCTGATCTCCACCCTGGACGAGGTGATGAAGATCCAGACAGAGGGCAGCCAGAAGCGCCGCGAGGCCGAAGCAGAGCTTGGGCGGATCGAGGGCGAGCTGAAGCAGAAGCTTCTGGAGTTGAGAGGCTGACCGCCCGGAACGGTTGTATGGTGGAAGTTCCCGGATGCCTGTCCGGGGCAGAACATTGAGGAGAGCCTATGAAACTATTTCAAAAGACATCGGTGGCAGTGGCGCTGACCGTGGTGATGATCGCCGCGGCCATCGGGATCGGCCAGGTGCGGGGGAGCAGCGCTCCGGCGGTCCCTCAGGCTGCTGGGCTTGACAAGTCGCTGTCCACCAGCAGCTACGCCACCTGGATCAGCGACGAGGCCGAGGTGCTCTCTGACCAGGAGGAGCAGCAGATCTGTCTCTATAACGCCAACTGGGTGGCCCGGTATGACAGCCTCATCGCTGTGGCTACTGTGCGGGAGGTGTCCGGCGATATTGCCGACTACGCCTATGCACTGGGAGAGCAGATCCAGCTGGGAGCGGCGGACGGCATCCTGGTGGTGGATACCGGGACCAACAACTGCTATCTGGCAGTGGGGCCCGACTATCCCATGACGGATGAGCAGGTGACCTCCCATTTGGACCGCTACCTGTATGAGAACGCCATGGCCGGACAGTTCGGCACGGGAGTGCTGAGCCTGTTTGACGGGATCAATCAGTTCTATGTAGAAAATTACGGTCTGGGCTATCTGGAGACGAGTCAGAACGCCTATGGCGGCCGGAGCACCGGCGAGACGGTCATGTCCCTGGTGGTGCTGCTGGTCATTCTGGTGGTCATCGCCAGCGTGGTGGACAGCCTGCGGTATACCTCCTACCGGCAGCGGTACTATGGGGTGCCCAATCCTCCCTATCTGTTCCGGCCCATCCTGTTCTGGCACGGGCCCGCCTATGGCTGGTACCGGCGCCGCTGGCGCAGACCGCCTCCTCCGCCCCCCAGACCTCCAAGAGGGCCTGGAGGCTTCGGCGGTTCGGGCGGCGGCTTCAACGGTTTCCAGGGGCCCAGAGGGGGCTCCGGCTCCGGTGGATTTTCCAGTGGCTCCCGGGGCGGGGGCTTCTCCCGGGGCGGCGGCTTCGGAGGAGGTTTCAGCGGAGGGAGCCGCGGCGGCGGATTCTCCGGCGGCTCCCGGGGCGGGGGCTTCTCCCGAGGGGGCGGCTTTGGCGGCGGTTCCCGGGGCGGCGGCTTCGGACGCTGAGCAGATTAGGATCAAAGAAACGGCTACGGCCACGCTTCTTGGGAAGCGTGGCCGTGATATTTTTTATGGAATGAACAGGGGCGGATACGGAAGATCCGCAATCGGGCGCGAACAATCCGCAATCAAGCGATAGACAGCTCCAGGCGGTTTGTGATATGATATCCACAATGGCAGATTTGAAACAGAAAGGCGAGGAGAACAGGATGCACGATTACAGGAACAGATTTGTGACCCCGGAGGCGGCCGCCCAAGCGGTCCGCTCCGGCGACTGGGTGGACTACGGCTTTGGCGCGGGCTTCCCGGAGCTGATGGACCGGGCCCTTGCCGCCCGGAAGGAGGAGCTGAAGGACGTGAAGATCCGCGGCGGACTGGTGATCCGGCCCCGGATCGAGGTGGTGGAGTGCGACCCGGAGCAGTCCGCCTTCACCTATTACAGCTGGCACATCGGGGACTATGAGCGCAAGCTGCAGAGCAGGGGGCTGGTGAAGTTCCTGCCCATGATGCTCCGGGCCCTGCCGGAGCTGTACCGCAGCTATATCCAGGTGGATGTGGCCTTTGTGCCCGTCTCCCGGCCGGACGGGGAGGGGTACTGCGGACTGGGCATCTCCAACTATGCCTGGCGCACCATTTTTGAGAACGCCCGCACGGTGATCTTTGAGATCAATGAGCGCCTTCCCAGGCTCCAGGGGGTGAACGGCTCCCACCGGGTGCATCTGTCGGAGGCCGATTATATCGTAGAGGGCGTCCATGAGCCCCTTCCCCTGCGCACTTATAAGGAGCCCTCCCCGGTGGACATCCAGATCGCCCGGAATGTGGTGGCGGAGATCCCGGACGGCGCGGTGCTGGGCCTGGGTGTGGGCGGAGTCCCCTTCACGGTGGCCAAAATGCTGGCGGAGTCGGACCGGAAGGACCTGGGCTGCTGGACGGGTACCATCAGCGACGCCTTTTTGGCGATCCACAGGGCGGGGAAGCTGACCAACGCCCGGAAGGAAGTGGACACGGGGTATTCCACATGGAACCTTGCCATGGGTTCTCAGGAGCTGTACGACTGGCTGGAGGATGAGCCGGAGCGGTTCTATCCCGGAGATGTGGACCATGTCCACTCCCCGGAGCGCATGGGGCAGCTGAGCAGCTTCATCAGCATCAACGGCGGGGTACAGCTGGATCTCATGGGGCAGGAGAACGCGGAGTCAGTGGGCAGCAGGCAGCTGTCCGGCATCGGCGGTCAGATGGACTTTTTGGAGGGGGCCTTCCGCTCCAAGGGGGGACGGGGCTATATCTGTCTGAATTCCTCCCGGCGGGACAAGGAGGGAAATCTGAGGTCCAACATTGTTCCTACCATCCCCGGGGGCAGTACCATTTCCGTTCCTCGCACCATGATCGAGTGTGTGGCGACCGAGTACGGGGTGGCCCATCTGGCAGGCCTCTCCCTGGGGGAGCGCGCCGCCGCCATGGCGTCTATTGCTCATCCGGATTTCCGGGAGGAGCTGGCCCGGTATGCCAGGGACAATTTCCGTTAAAAGCATTTGAACCTGTGAGCTTCGGGCGGAAGAAGCCAAAACGCCGGCCGCGCTTTTGATCAGCGCGGCCGGCGTTGTGCTATCCATCGGGGGAGGGGTCACCACTGGTTATATCCCAGGATCTCCTCCAGGGGCTTGCGGTCCTTCCGCTGGGCGGGGACATCCTGGGCGGGATAGCCCACGGCAATGGCCAGACGGGCGGTGCGGTCCTCCGGAATGTGGAAGGCCCGGTGCATTTTTTCCTGGCTCATTACGCCGATCATGCAGGTGCCCAGCCCCAGGGCGGTGGCCGCATAGCACAGGCCCATCGCCGCCATGCCGATGTCCATCTGAGAGAAATACTGGCTGCCGTACCGCTCTCCCACGCTGGGCTTGAGACGGGCCTTTTCCTCGCAGATCAGGATGAAAGCGGGGACTTTGTCCCCCCAGGGGCAGCCGGTGAGACCATCGTCCACCAGGGCGTCCACCATTTTGGCCTTGGCCTCGTCCTCATCCACCACAATGAAATGCCAGGGCTGGGAGTTGCAGGCGCTGGGGGAGAGCCGGGCGGTGTCCACCAGCCGGGTGAGCAGCTCGCGGGGGACCGGCTTGGGCGCAAAGGCCCGGCAGCTCTTCCGCTGCCGCTGCAATGCTTCAAAATCCATAAAATCGCTCCTTTCCGACCTTTGCTGCTGTGAGTGCGGGGGAAAACAGGCGTATGCCCAAGACGCAGGCGTTTTCAGAAAACGCCTGCGTCTTTGTGCAGGAAGGGATTATTTGACCTCCGGGTGGAACTGCTTACAGGTGCACTTCTTCCACTTCAGGCCGCTGCCACAGGGGCAGGGGTCGTTGCGGCCGATCTTGATGACCTTGCGCTGGGGCTGCTTCTGGACGGTACCGTCGCTGGCGCCGGACTCGCCGGTGACCTTGGCCACCCGCTCCCGGCGTACCTCCTGGTTCTGACGCAGACGGACCAGGAACAGGCGGCGGAGGGTCTCCTCCTGGATGGCGGCGATCATCTGCTCAAACATCTCGTAGCCTTCCTTCTTATAGGCGACTACGGGGTCAGTCTGGGCATAGGCCCGCAGCCCGATGCCCTGCTTCAGGGCGTTCATGGCGTCGATCTGATCCATCCAGTATTCATCCACCACCCGGAGCATCAGCACCCGCTCCAGCTCACGCATGAGCTGCTCGCCGAACTCATTCTCCCGGGCGGCATAGACCTCCTTGGCCTTGCCTTCCACCAGCTCCACCAGCTGCTCTGTGGTATACTGCTGAAGCTCCTCGTCAGTGAGGGCCAGCTCGCCGGGGTGGAGGAACATAGTATGGAACACGGCGGTGGCCTCGCGGAAATCCTCGGCGCTCATGTGATTCTGCTCGCCGATGTGTCCCTGGATGGCGTTTTCCACCGTGTTGTGGAGCATGGCCTGAATGGCCACGTGTGAAAAAGACAGATTATGGACAAAATGAATCTATTGCTGTCTTTGGACATGATCCTCGTCTTTATCAAACAACTGTTAAAGAGTTTATTAAAGATGATAAAGGAAATGTAAAACAAGTCGTTATTGTCTCACTTGAATCAAAACAAGTAGAAGGTCGCAGGCAAATGGTACCTGTTAAAGGAAGCGAAAAAACATTAGATGCAGATATTGTTTTAATTGCTGCAGGATTTGTAGGCTGCGAAGATTATGTTGCTAAAGCTTTTGATGTAAAACTTACACCAAGAGGAAATGTGGCAGATGAAAATTACCAAACAAATCAAAAACAATTGTATGTTGCTGGTGATATGCGTAGAGGTCAATCTTTAGTTGTTTGGGCAATTAGAGAAGGACGTGAAGTGG
>ENA-UEPG01002430-UEPG01002430.1-human-gut-metagenome-genome-assembly--contig:-NODE-2430-length-11653-cov-3.287405_pt1 | contig 11653 bp, 12 predicted proteins | sample MGYA00242893_ERZ507902 | MGnify/ENA primary metagenome ERZ507902 (study PRJEB26167, sample SAMN06115491) | human gut metagenome | host: Homo sapiens | place: China:Gansu | collected 2015-04-23... | reverse complement strand
AGGAGCACCCGACCGCATGGCATAATCAATCAATTCATCCTTAGTTGCCGGCCAAGGAGCATCTTCCAGTTTAGATGCTAATTCCAATGTCCAATACATAAGCTTTCGTATTTAAAATGTGAATATTAATCCTACTCTCTATTTTTCGGCAAAAGTATAATAAAATATTTCACTTGCAACTATTATTCCAAAATATTTCGTCTTTTCCTTCATTAAAATTCATTTTACGGGACAAGACAAATAAATAATCCGATAAACGGTTGATATAGGCCAGTAAATCGGCTGAGATTGTACAGCTTTCGGATAATGCAAGAATCCGGCGTTCGGCCCTCCGGCAAACGGTACGGCAAACGTGGCAAACCGCAGAGCCACGACTCCCTCCCGGAATAATAAAAGAATGTAAAGGTGGAAGAATTTCGTCGGCGGCATCGATTTCGCGCTCAATGGCTTCCACCTCAGCGGGAGTAATAATACTGACATCATTCAATTGCACCTTCTCCTGATCAGTGGCCAGATGCGACCCGATGGCAAACAATTTATCCTGCACGGACTGCACAAAATTCAAATCATGCTCGTCCATCAAATAAGTTGCCAGCAAGCCCAGATTCGAATTCAGTTCATCGACCGTTCCATATGCTTCCAGACGGATATGGGTTTTCGGAACACGCGTCCCGCCTATCAGGCCGGTCGTTCCCTTATCACCCGTTTTTGTATATACAAGACTCTTTTTCATAATGATAGTATGTTTATTATTTCTGTAAAGGTTAACACATCAAAGGATTCAGAAGTTGACGAGATAGTGCTGTTTTATCTTGGTACGGTCGAAAAAGACGATTCCCAAATCATACAAATCGAATGTAATGCCTGTCCGGTCGTCCTGCTGTATCTTTTTCCAGAGTGCTTTCATCTTCTTCGTATAGCGGATGCCCTCAATAACAAAGAGTCCTCGTCCGGTGGTTCTCGATGCACAAAGGTCAAACACCTGCTCCACAAACTCCTCATTCCGATAATGGTGCAAATACAAAAAATCGACAGGCGTATCTTTCTCCAGAAAGAGCTCCGACAAATCGGAAGCACCCACATAATCGGCTTTAGCATGTCCGGCCTGCAAATACAAAGACGATGCCGATAATGTTCCGGCATCCACAATCGTATCGGGCTGAATATAGTTAACCAGCCGAAACAGCAACCGGTTCACCTTCTTCGATTCATGCTTCCATTTCCTACCGGAGTTTGCCGACATTTTTTTCTGTTCGGCTTCCAACGAACTGTAGGCATAGTAAGGGGTACGCTCATAAATGACGTTGGTTATCAAGTCGAAAGCAAATGGTGAATGAACCCCATATCCACAACGGTGGCGAAAGCGGGCCAACCAGATAAAAGGACGTTTCAAAAGAAAAAATCCGTTCATAATAAATTGAAATATATCGCGTTCAACGCACAAAGATATATAAAACCATTTGAGAAGTAAAGTGTTATATGCAAGTAATTAAAAACCTAAACCTGGAGATTTATGAAGAAGTTAATGTTACTGTCCCTTTTGAGTACCTTTATATTTTACAGTTGCTCGGATGATGATTCATGCACAACCTGTAAGGAGGATAATGGAAATTTGGTCACCCCCGATTTGAGCGTTACCCTATCCGATACACAGAGTCCGATGACGGGTGTATTGGAAGCCTACCCTTGCCAGGCAGGAGGTGCCATTTATTACGGCAATTATATCGAAGGCAAACTGACCCCCTTTCCGGGAATGTATTACCTCCAGAACGGAGAGATCTATGGAGATAAGAACAGGGAAATATCTCTCCCGGTGGGCACTTACAACATGATATACTGGGGTACCCCGAAATATGAAGAGCCGATTTACAGCAACCCGGTCGTCGTCGACCCCCAAATCACTATCGGAGGAGACCTTTCACAACAGTATTTCGGGCTCCGGAAAGTTTCGGCGGATACGACCTATTATCCGGTATTCGACTTAGTGTATACAGTGAAACCGGCACATATCGGCACGGAAGAACTGAGTGCAGCCATGCAGCGTGTTGTTGCCGGTCTGAAAGTAATCGTCAAAAACAAAAACAACGGTATCCTAAGTTCCAGTATTGCCGGCATGGAAGTACATGTAGGAGGCATTGCCGAGAAGTTGAACATGTATACAGCCGCTCCGGTCAACCAAAACAAAACAGTATCTTTCCCGCTTGTACTGTCGGCAGACGGCACACAGATGAGCAATGCCACGGTCATGCTTTTTCCATCATCCGCCAAACCAATGTTCAAGCTGATCATCAAGCTTAAAAACGGAAATACCAAAGTCTACCAGCAACCACTCAATGCTCCGTTAAAAGCTAATAACAAGTTGACTCTGACATTAACCTTGGGTGATATCTTCTCGGAAGAAACTTCCGGGGGATTCACCATTGATAACTGGCAAGAAGAGAACGAAACAATAGATATACCGACACTGGAATAACCATCAGACTGGCTTCACCGGCATCCGGACTCCACCCGATTGGAGATCAGACTGATCGCTCTTTTAGCGTACATTCATGCCGGAAATACCAAAAAACCGGAAACCTCCTCACGGAGCCTTCCGGTGTAACACTAAAAGTACCGGGCAGGCAGAAGCACTAGGTAAAACTCCCGCCTGCATGTGTTCCGGTATGTCTTCCCTAACCGATGCCGAGCGTTTTCCGCGCCTCGGTTTGTTGATTTTCGCTTAGTTTATTCTGATAGGCTTCGTACAGATAGTTTCCTACGGGACTGCCGGCATGTTTCACAATCTGTTCCAGCACGAATCCGCCGAAAGCCTCTTTAATTTCATTTATCTCTTTCCCGGTAAAGTCCCGCCCTCTGAATTCGTCGAGAGCCATCAAGGTTTGCATCATCTCCTCGTTCAGTCCGGTTCCTTCCACCAGTACGATATCTCCTATTTTTGCGTTGATCTCTCCCGGCTCCAGAACGACAGGCAGGGTGACGGGAAAGCGGTCACTGTCAGTCTCCTGAATAAAGAGCTCCCTCACTTGCGGGGCAGTCACTTTTCCATTGAACACAAAGCGTCCTTCACTGACTGTAGTGCTGTCATATCTCACCACACCTTCTATAGCGTCCCGCAAATAAATCGTCCTGCCTTCCAATTTCTCGTTAGTCACCACCCCTCTGAGGTGGTAGGCCCCCTCTTTAGGCGTATGATTACAGGCTCCCATGATGATGCCCATCAGTAAGACCCCTGTCAAATTCCTTTTCATCTTCTTTATCATCCTATAAGTTATAAAAAATCACCCCATACGTACCCGAGGGCAGAACGGGGTGATCTTTTCGTAATATTCTGGACTTATTTAAAATCTAAATCCGAGTTTCAGGTTGGGCAACGCAAACAAGTTGATGTTGTGATGCCCCACCTTGTAGGCCGACATGCCTTTGGGGCATATCTGAATCATATCGTAGCGGTAAGCTACCGGCTGAACTTCAAATCCCAAAATCAGTCCCTTACCAAGGCTGTATTCGATACCCGCTACAGAGGCTGCGCGTAGTCCGAATATCTGCCCGGTCCGGGTGTTGGGGATATAGACTTCTAACGGAGTGCCGTTGACATCGCTGTCATCGACTACCGCCGCATTGTCCTGCGAGTTCAGGTTTTCACTCGGGTTCAAGTCAGTTCCTCCGGGTGCATCAGCATCGTCTGTACTCATGTCCGGGTCCTCGACCATAATTCCCGTATAAGGAGTTGTTGTCTGGATTCGTCCCATTTGCCAACCTAAAAGCCCACCTACGTACAGATTGATACGTTCGTTCTTTGTATTGAAATAATAGTTTGATCCAATATTGATCGACCAATTGTTCTTGATTTTTCCTTCCAGATATTGTTTTGCCGGAATCTGCATATCTTGAACAGTTCTGTCTCCCTCAATATAATCTTTCTTGGGCGTAACACCAATATTCATGCTGAACATCAGGTTGATGTCCCAACGGTCAGTCAGAAAATACTTTCCCTGAACACCTATGATATTAACCAAACTGTTATTATTCAAATCTCCTAAAGTGAGGTAGTAGGCCGGATCTGCCGACTGGTGCCCGCTTCCGTTTCCTATTCCTATGTTCGGTGCCAAGGCACTCTTCCCATCCCAGTATCTGGGCAGCAGATAGTCTTCCGTACTGTTGTTGAACATCTGCGAACTACCGAATACCATGGAAACCTGCCACTGACCTTTTTTAGGAGCAAACGACGCATCATCGCTGCTGCTGTATTGCTGCGCCGAGAGTGGCGCAACAGTACATACAGACAGAAGGATTATGCATAGTTTCTTTATCATACTATTTTTCTTTAGAGTTTTTTATTATTCAGCTGCATAAGCATCCAAAAGTTTCTTCAGTGTAGCGTTCAGTCTATCAACCTCGGCTTGCATGAAAGCAACTTCCTGCTCTGCATTCGTAATAGCAGTTTGCAAATCAGACTAGAATCTGCTCTTATCGTCTTTACCCAAAGTCTTGTAGGCTTCAAGTTTTCCTTCAGCGGTAGCAACGGCATCTTTAGCTGTCGCGATCTTGCTTTCCTGATCGGAAATCAATTTCTCAATAGTACCTTCGACTGTTTCAAATTTATGATTCACCGGATCGTAAGTTACATAAGTAACCTGTCCACCATTAGTGATCGCATTCTGAATTGTTGTCATTAGACTGTTTAATGCCTGAATCTGGCAAGCAGAAGAATTGGTGATAGAATAAGGATTGCCATAGCTCAGTTTCTGATCGTAATCAAGCAATTGCCGTTCCAATTCAGCTTTCCAGATAGCATCTTGCTTGTCGGCGATACCGGCTTGCAGTGTGGCTATATTGTCTGCTATCGGTTTCTTGGCATCATCAAATTTCTTCAGATCAGCTGTCAGGCTGTTGTCTAAAGCAATCCATTTCTCGATATTGGTAAAGATGGCCACATCCTTCATAGCTGTTGTATATAGATAATAGCTGCAAGTATAGTTTCCGGCTTCTACGTCTTCCGGAAGGTAGTATTTGTCACCTACTTTCTTCGGTTCAATAATATCGGTTAACTGACCACCTTTTCCAAATAAGGTATTGGAAGCAAGAATCAAACGTTGGATAGCTCCATCAAAATCTGAGAGAGTACTGTTATAGAAAGAAGTTGCTAACTGCTGGCTACCTAATATCCAAGCAGCATTACTCTGAATAGTTGAATTAAAGTTACTAAGTGTCCCATAAAGAGAAAATGGTGTAGACAGGATCGTCAACGATTGTGACATTATAAAGTCTGATTTCTTTATTATCTACGTTGTATATTTTTCCCGTTGCTCCGTCCACAGCGTCTCTCAACTGTCCGTAGGCTTTCAAGTCGGCGAGCAATGCGTTGGCTTTGTCTTTAGTTTGCTCGGCAGGGGCTAATGCTTTATATGTATTCACTTTGGCAGCAATAGCATCCCAAGTAGTAGTCTGCTGATAGTTCTTGTAATTAGTCAACGCTGTCATATAAGCCAGGTAAGAATCCATCCATGCTGTAGAGTCTTTCTGGAAAATCGCATATTTGTCTGCTTTATCGATAGCCATTCTGGCCAGCTCACCTTTGGCTTTAGCTATTTCGGCATCGGTAGGTTGAATAGAGGAATTGTTTCTGTAGGAGAATACACGCTCATAAGCATTGTTAAATAATTGAATATAACCAACATTCTGACTGCTGGAACTGGAATAAGTATATCGAATATAGCTTACCACACTCGTTGCCTCGTAATAATTATTTAATGACAAGCCAGACAGATTTAAATCAGCGATCATCGTATATTCGCCCGTTGCACCATCTCGTTTGAACACTTTGTTGAACTCATCAGATGTTAAAACGCTGCTTTCTTGAACAAATCCGGCCAGATCATTCTGCAATGCTGCGTCTACCACAGGTATGATGAAGCTTTTATCTTTCGTATTCAACTTGGCTTTCTCTCTTTCAATATCGGCAAGTACCGGCTGAATCTCCGCTGTTTGCTTAGCAATAGCCTCACTCTTCGCTACCACATCAGCATTGACTGCGGCAATCTGCTTAGAGATCTCCGCTAGTTTCGTGTTCCATTCCGAGGTCGGAGTAGCGGCAAAGGTCTTCATATCTTCCAATACCTTTTCTTGGGTAGCAAGGGCTGCTTTGGCTTCGTCAATACCTGCATTCAGTTTGTCTTCCAGGTATTTGTTATCTGAAAGGAAGTCCAACAAATCACTTTTGGCTTTTAGCAAGCGGGCATTAGAATTTTTGAGGTAATCTAATGCTCCATAAGTGTGCGATTCTCCTTTTGTAATACCTGCTAAAGCTTCTTTTACGTCCTTGATAGCTTCACCGAACGCTTCGTCTTTTGCAGTAACCATTGCCACTTCTAATGCAGCCAATGACGCTTGAAGATCTGCGTTAGTATCAGCTTCTTTCTTCTGGATAGCTAGCAGTTGTTCTTTTAGTGAAGCAGCCAAGGTGTCCTGACGTGCCTGAAGAGAGTCTTTCAACCAAGCGGTAGAAGCCTGTTCTTTTTCTAAGTTTAGCTTTTGTAGATCCAAAGCCACTTTGTCAGCCTCCAATGCTACTTGTTCTCTTTCTACCTTGACTAATTGGATTTGGGTCAGTGCGTCTTCATAGGCGGCCTTTGCCTTAATGAATTCCGCTTTCGCTCCGCGAAGTTGTTCGATTCCCGCCGGTTCATCGTTATCGATACATCCGGTGAATGTTGTAGTTGCTCCTCCCACTAAGAGCGCAGCTACGAGATAAGTCCATTTTCTCATACCTCTGTTTTTAAGTGTTAATAAAAAAAATGTTATGTAAGTAAATCAATGTTTTCTCTTGCCGATGACGGCCTTGCCTCTATCTTATGTAATACCTCTATCTACAGTTACTTTGTAGGTAACCCCAAACAGACTATTGAAGGATGCAAATGGCGTTTTGCCAAAAGGAATAGCAGTAAAAGGGAATCCTTATTTATAATAAGGTATAAAAAAGAATAGTTCTTTGTTCAAAGTGGACGTGGTAATATATCCGGAATTGTCATTAAAGAACTTAGTAATTACGCAGATATATCAAGTTCTGTTCAATCTGGCACCGGCAATAGAAGTTTCTTTCTGGAAAGGAATGAGACTGACAGCACAACTGGAAGTACCTATTTATAATGACGGATATCCAGATATGTATAATAAAATACATCCTGGTTTTATTGGCGTGTCACAAACGGTAAGACTACCCTATAATATCTGGGGAACACTTACAGTAGGGCATTTCAGTAGCGAACGTTATGGGGTAGATATGAAAATTAGCCATCGTTTCATTCGTGATAATAGATTTGGAATCGAAGGACGTGTTGGATATACAGGAGCGGCATACTGGGATGGATTTACTTGCCACTTTGGAACACAGAAAAAAATGACATGGTCAGTTGGAGGTTATTTCTATTGGCCACAATATAATGTAGAAACGACTATGAAACTTGAACAGTATTTATTGGGTGAAAAAGGGGTGCGGATAGATATTATCCGGCATTTCCGCTATGCTTCAATAGGTTTTTATGCAATGAAAGCGCAAGGAGCGAAGTCCAATGGTGGCTTTCGTTTTCAGATTGCCTTGCCACCTTATAAATATAGAAGAAGAGGATATATTCCTCGGTTTACCCCCTCCAGAAACATGGGGTTGGCGTATAATGCAGGAAACGAGCAATATTATTACAAGAACTATCGCTCATCACCCGGTGACAATATAATGCAATCAAATAGTTTTAACCCATATTTTATTAAATCAGAATTATTAGTTTATTAATTTTAATTTTATTGAGATGAAAAAGAAAAGTTTGTTTGGTATTAACGTGAAGTTAGCGTTAATGTTAGTAGCAATCTGCGGCATGTTCGCCAGCTGCTACGAAAAAGAAGAATTAACGACAGAGGCACCGAGTACAGTGAAACCGGTATACAAAATTACAGGTGTCGTTTCTAATGCTTCTACCGGAGAACCGTTGTCTGGTGCCAAGGTTAATGGTGCTACAACTGCTACCGATGGAACTTATGCTTTAGATGCAACAGAAGGGTTGAATGTTCTGACTGTTACTAAAGATGATTACAAGACTGTTACAACTTCTGTGTATGTAGAAAAGATTGAAAATGGCAAAACTGCTGTCTACACAGTAAATGCAGCTATGTATCCGGGATATGATACTCCGACATACAAAACTGTAAAATATACCATAAAAGGTACTGCAACAGATGAAAGTAGCGCTGCTGTAAAATTGTCGTCAGTAGTTATACCTGGATGTACAATTGCAGTTGTTAATAACACATTCACAGTAGAAGGGGTACAGCCGGGCACTTACTATGCTGTTCTTAAAGCTGAAGGTTACAAAAACGCTTACGCTACCATCGCTGTAGCTCCTGTTGCTGCTGAAGAAGGTGAAGGCGATCAAATTGTAACCTCTACAGTTGCCGTATTGATGCAAAAGGAAGAAACTGCAAAGGTGTCTAAATACTATGTGTGCGGCTTCGTTACCAATGAAAAAGATGCTGCTGTGCCCGACGCTACTGTAAAAGTTGAAGTTGGTGAATTCAAAGCTGATCTTACTACTGACAATCGTGGTTATTTCAATATAGAAGTGGCAGCTGAACATATCACTCCTACAACATTGGCTATTATTACCGTTTCAAAAGCTGGTTATGTTGCACAAGCAAAAGCCACAGTTGTGAAACTGGTTGAGACCGGTGCTACTTCTGTGACTTCCATTGAAGTTGTATTGAAAGCTGAAAGCAGTGATATCCCTGATGAAGATCCGAGTAAGGGTGGTGAACAAACTATCGAAGTGCCTGTAGATAAAGCAGAGCCAACGAAAGTTGAAGATATTAAAGAACCTGAAGTTAAAGCAGACATCGAGAAAGTTGCCGAAGAATTAGGTATTGAGGATATTACTAAAATTGATATTCCAGTGGTAAAAGTAGAAGAGGCTCTCGTAGTAGAACTTGTATCTACAGAAGCTGTTATTGATGAAACAACAGGTGAAACAACTCAAGAGACTAAAACTGTTGCCGACCAGATCACATTGCCTGCTAACACACAAGTTTATTATGTAGGTGGCCAAGCTCAAGCAATCAAACTAACTCGTGATATACAAACTGAAAAGGCAACTGCTGCTGTACGTACTTACGAAGGACAACCCAGCGGTACTGTATTCTCTCAACCGCTGGAAGTTAAGTTCCAGGCTCCGGTTACTGTTACTGTAGAGCCTGACTATGTATTAGGTGTTCTTTATCAAAATGAAAAAACCGGTGTATGGTCAGCTGATGCTAATAATTATGCTGAATACGATATGACTTCAGGTACTTTCGTTGGTAAAATCAATCACTTCTCCAAATTCCGTTTCGGTTTTGAGTCAGCCATCGTTCCAGTAGACAGCGTTAAGTTGGATGCCGAAATCATCAATAAACCTTGCTATACAGGCTCTGCAGCCGCTGTAGTTACTGTAAAAGGAAACTACATGGGTGGAACCGCTTATGATGGAAACACTCCTGCTTTGGCTGTTGAAACTGCCTTGTCTGGTATGAATGCAGAAACGAAATCTTACGTAACAATGTTACTGAAAAATATGATTCTAAAAGACAATGCTAATATTGCACCGAAGAACAGCTACTCAAAAACTGCTCTGTCTGTAGATATATCAGTTCCTGCATACAAGCAAATTGATAACTTCAGTATGGTCAGAAAACAAGTAAGAAGATCATATACTGTTCATGTAATTGATAAGAACAAAAAAACTACAGACGTAACAGTGGTAGTTAAAAAGATTATCTCTACAACTCTGACTGCAAATTATGCTATTGGTCACACTCATGGACATGGCAATGGTGAAGATTTGAACGCAGGTGGTGGTATTATCGATTTTGAATAGGCCTGTTTTTAAATAATGCAATTGAACCTAAAGCATGAGATTATACATAATGAGAATAAAGCGAATGTTTATTGCGACACTGCTTATCAGTGTATCATCCATGCTTTCGGCTCAATTGACTTATGGAACTACCGGTTTGCTGCATGCTCCTTCGGCAGAGATGCAAAAGGACAAAACAGTGATGCTGGGAGGGAACTTTATGAATAAGGAGATAACTCCTCCTACGTGGTATTACCATACGTACAATTATTTTTTGAATGTTACCATTTTGCCGTGGATGGAAGTTGCTTATACTTGCACCCTGTTTAAGGCAGAAGCTTTAGGGTTAAAGCCTTATGGCTATTCAGGATTCACGAATCAGGATAGATATTTTTCTATCCGGTTACGGGCTTTGAATGAAGGACAATTCTGGAGGTATATGCCAGCTGTTGTTTTCGGAACATCAGATCCATTTACTTCATCCGGAGGAGGCTCGATTGGTTCTACAGAAGGAAACGGATATTATAGTCGTTTCTATGCAGCGGCCACCAAGCATATCTCTATAGGAAAAGAAGAAATAGGGGTACACTTTTCTTATTTATATAATAAAAGAAAAGAGTACAAGCTGAATGGAATAGCGGCAGGTATTAGTTATAATCCAACTTTTGCGCCTGAATTAAGAATGATTGCAGAGTATGATTCAAAAGATTTTGCACTGGGAGCCACTTACTTGCTTTTAAAACATCTGCATATACAGGTGGGACTGCAAAAGATGAAATATTTCACGGGTGGATTGTGTTTCCAGTTCCGGTTGAAATAAAGAAACTGGCAGAAAAAGCATAGAGTTAATCATTTTAAAATAGAAAAAACAATGAAATGTAAATTTGGTATAGTATCTATCATGTTGGCGGGATTAGCTCTTACAGCTACTGCACAGACTAAAGAGAAATACTACAGCGAAAAATTTAAAGATAATATCTTTATAAGCGCTGGTGTAGGAGCTCAGGCATGTGTTAATCCTGATAACTTTGATTATGGCTTTGGACATGCCATCACGCCATTGATCCACGTATCAGTGGGTAAACTGTTCAATCCTATCTGGGGAGTTCGCGGACAAGTTGCCGGATTATGGTCGACACTGTATACAGAGCGCGGACAAATAAAAGGCGCTTATGCCGAGGTTAAGAACAAGAAGTATTTCACTCTGCGTGCAGATGCTATGTATAACCTGTCTAACTCTGTTTGCGGATATAATCCGGAGCGCTTATTTACTTTATCTGTGTTCGCAGGTCCCGGATTGACTTTTGCAAAGGCTTATGGTGAGCAAGATAAATTAAATGCTTTGATTAACGGTTCTGTAGGTTTGATGGGACAGTTCAATGTGAACAAGTATTTAGATATCAATATTGAGGCAAGAGGTGAAGTATCTCCTTCTATGTTTGGGAATAAGAGCAGCGCCTACACGGATGGTGCAGTATCTCTGACTGCAGGTGTTACTTATACTTTTGGCGGTAAGAACTTTATATCTTGTGGTGCAAAAGTTGATCAGAATGCCATCAACAATGAAATCAATAAATACAGAAGCGAACTGGCTCAGGCTCAGGCTGACCTGGCAAGTGCTAAAAATGCCATGGCTAACTCTAAACCTGTAACTAAGGAAGTAGTGAAGGAGATCGAAGTTGCCGGTCCTCGTGCCATCTTCTTCAAGATTGGTAGCGCCCGCATTGATGACTATGGCAAGGTTAACATCGAACTGGCTGCCAAGATTCTGAAGGCTA
>ENA-UEPG01002404-UEPG01002404.1-human-gut-metagenome-genome-assembly--contig:-NODE-2404-length-11745-cov-6.143984_pt1 | contig 11745 bp, 7 predicted proteins | sample MGYA00242893_ERZ507902 | MGnify/ENA primary metagenome ERZ507902 (study PRJEB26167, sample SAMN06115491) | human gut metagenome | host: Homo sapiens | place: China:Gansu | collected 2015-04-23 | study... | reverse complement strand
TAAAAAATAAGCCAGCAAAACCGTTAAAACTAAACTCGTGGACACAGGCACTTTCTTTTAATTCCACGACAAATATAATGTTTTACGCTCTCTTTCTATTCCGGAACATAAATAATTTCACCATTTTCAAGTTCATACGCAATCCCCACCTTCTTCCCTCGTTTCCCCGACTGGTTCTGATCTTCGGAAGGAGTGTACCGGTTGATCTTTTCGCCTTCCTTAGTAATGATCTCCATGTTCTCCTTTCCCGGATTCTTCACCATCGTGAAATCCTCTGTCGAGAGCATCTCTGTCATATTATACCTTGTCACCAATGCCACCATCAGAGCCACGGCAAACACCATCGCCACATCAAAAAGATTCGACACCGCACTAATCGGGTCATTATCCTCTTCTTTCTTTAACAGATTACGTTTCATCTCTTCTCATTCTTTTCATTCAACACTTCCACGAGACACTCCAAGTTAGTCATGTCCTGCAAATACCAACGTTGTTTCACCTGCTGGGTCAAGAAGCCGATCGCACCAGCCTCCAACCCGATCACCGTCGTGGCAAAAGCAACCTGCATATTATAAGCCATAGAAGCAATATCTCCCGTGGACAAACCGACTAAAGCAGGTCCCATCGGGATCAAGGTACCCATCAAACCTAAAATCGGTCCTAACTTGGTCAACGTTTTAGATATAGCCAAATCCTTATCCGCCGCAATCTCGAAATTAGCCAACAAACGTTGAACTTGTGCTTTATTCTGCTGCTCCGCCAAGATCCGTTTCATAAACATCACTACCAAAGAATTACTCTTTTCCGGTAATTTCTCTGCAAAATGATCCACGTTATTCACGTGCAACGTCTCCATCTGTTCCCGGATCAGCTTATCCGTCTTGCGAATAGAAACATATTGACCAAAGAAACTCCCTACCAGCAAAAGGGAACGAAAAAACAACAAAATCAACAACACGATAACAGGCACTAACAATCCCGTTGAAATCCAAAACATGATATCAGAAATAGCATTCATTATCTTCTCAATTTAAAAGTTAGTTTTCTTTTAATTACATACACCATCCACCCTGCAATAGCTCCCACTAAAAATAGTACAACACAACCGGTCAATGCCGACCAGTCCACAACGCCTACCCCCTCCACTGCCGTTCTCCCGTTTACCGTGGCAATAATTCCCAAGATAGCAACCAAAGCATTTGTCAGGAAAAACAACTCCAAACGCAAGTCTTCTTCCGGCAACAACCACCTGATCAACCATCTTCCCAAAGGAATAACCACGAAAACAAACAGACCAAACAACCAAGCAATCAATTTAAATGAAACCCCTGGAAAAGAGAATATAGCCTGTGTCAAACCAAAGAATAAAACCGGAATAATCAACACCCCCGGAAACCAATACAATAAGCGATAAGCCACCATCATACGTTTCTTCACCGGAGAATAATTTGCCACATGAACTGCCAACAGGCAGAATGCCATCTGCACAACAATCTCCAAAGTCAACACAACGGAAGTATCCAACATCAATTGATTGTCTGACAACCAATCAGCAATTTGTGTTTTTGATTGTTCAATAGCATAAGGCCACAGCAGGATCACAAATATAGTGGCAATACCAGCAGCGGCTCCCACCGCTACTGGTTTCCAAAAGGTTTGTTTCAACAAAAAATTAAATGCTGTCAACAATATTAATATCAATACAATTGTATCCATTGTTACATTCTGTTTCTACGTCTTTTACGCATCAAAACTGCCAAACCACCCAAGATTACAACAACACCGACAACAATCCAAACGGTATTCACCTTATTCGTGTGTTTTTGTGTCTCGGAAGTAATTTCATCCTTCTTCATCACGACACCTTTAGACTGATCTGCCGCAACTTCCCGCACATTCTTTATGCTATTCTGATATTGCTTGGCAGCCTCAGGAGTCGCTTTAGATGCGATAAAATCACGTAATTTGGCATTATCGCATACAAATCCGGAACAAGCCGGTTTATATTTCTGAATCAAATCCGTATGTAAATTCGATAAATCGGCCAATTGCTGATCCGTTGCCTTCCACATCCCCTTACGTGCCGTCTCCATCATAACAGCCGTGATTTCCTGTAAGGCTGCCGGACTCTGTTTCTCAAAGAAATCCTGTACCCCCAGATTAAATTTATCCTTTACATACACATTGTAAATCTCATCCCACATCTCGTTATCGATCACCGAAGGTTTCATCACGTTCCAACCGTATGTATTACGGACAATTTCAGCAAAACCGGCTGCAGAAGTCGCCTCTCCTTTCATTTTCTCCTTGATATAAGAAGGGTTGAAAATCGTGGTTCTCGACTCCACGCCGATAGCCTCTTTCACCTCCTGCATCTTGTTGTTATTCCGATTCCGATAATCACTGAGATAAGCATCCGGATCTTTCCCTGTCACGTTGCGAACCGCCAGGTTCAAGCCTCCCATAAACTCGTACACGTGATCCAAACTCAACGCCCCCCACGTGTTACTCTGTCGGGGTTGAACCACCACGTCCGTGCGGGTCAGAGCCGCCTCGAAAGCAAACTGCTGGAATTTTTCCCAGTTCTTCTCGCTACCGTAATAAGCACCCATGTTATTCAAATAGGTGGCTGCAATTTCCGACTCATCTTCCCAGCGGTCTCCGGCATCAACCATCCCCTGTATTCCAGTTCCGTAACCACCATTCGCACCCCCGAAGACCCGGAAAGTTGAAATCTCACGGGCATCTTTCGGGGAAATACCTTTATCAATCAACGTCTTTTCCGCCTCCAGTACCCCGGCCGCCACTTGATTCTCGTATTGGTCATCCTTGACAGCAGCAGCCATTTCCACGGCCCGGTTCACCAAGAAAAGACGAGATGCAGCAATATCCCGTAATTGTCCGGAAGTCTGTACGACCACGTCAATACGCGGACGCCCCAAATCAGCCGACGGGATTAATTTCAAATCACTCACCCGGCCGAAAGCATCCCGCACGGGTTCCACTCCAAGCATATACAACACTTGGGCAATCGTGGCCCCGCCCGTTTCAATAAACTCTCCGGACCAAAGCGTGTAACTGACCTTTTTCGGAAACTCCCCATTATGCCGTTTCTGATACATCTCGATTGTACTCTTTGCCAACTGTATCCCTTTTTCCCAAGCTGATTCCGTCGGCGTCTCCTCTGCATTTATAGCAAAAAGATTCCGTCCCGTTGGCAAAGCATTCGGATTCACGATAGGATCACCCCCGGGAGAAGGAGCCGTGTAACCGCCATTCAATGCGTTCATCAACGACTGCAACTCACCATCCGGACTTTCCTGTAATGCCCGCTTATAATTATTCACGTTTTTCAACGTCCGTTCCACTTCCATAATAGCCAGCGCCTTGTTCACCTCTTCTTTGGAATATTCCTTGGCCTTCTTTCCCATCATCGCCTTCATCATGGCACTCATATCCGGGTTTCCTCCAGTCCCCTTGTTCACCTGCATTCCTCCAGTCTTCGCATCCGGGCCTTTCTGTTTCATCATATTCTTCATCATCCCGGACATCGGATGTTCCCCCTCTTCCTTCTTCACAGGCATGACTTCCGGTTGTTTTGCCGCGGCAGCCATCATCATCGCCATCATCCCTTTAGGAGCATTCCGGTTTTGATCGATTTCACGAGCCTGTGCCAGCTCTTCTTTCGTGATACCCGCCACCTGACAAATAAAACCATCATCCACTTTCTCCTGACCATTCAACAGTCTCCCCACCAATCGCTTGGCCGGATCAAGATAACGTTCGGTAAAAATAGTTTTCCGTTTCAACACATCAGCGTCCGCCTTACCTCTCAACCGATCTAACCCGAACAACCCGTAAGCTATCGGATCGGTTGCCATCGAGTAAACAGACGATTCAATGCGGGCAGCCTCGTATGGAACTCCCATCGTGTACAATTGTCCGGTAACCTTCTCTGCCGCCAGCTCGTCTGCAAAATTCTCGATCTTCAATATTTCTTCTTCCGTGTAGGGAACGTTCAACACGCTATCCAACCCCAACTCCCGATGCATTCCCAAGGAAACAGCCAGTTCTTTCACCGACAAGGCAGCTTTCTCCACCTCCTTCGGATCAGCCGTACCTTTCTCCGGGTAGGCTTTCTGATTATATATCTTTATTCTTTCCGTCAGATTCCGATAAATGCCCCTCACGTTACTCTCCATAAACGGGGGAGTCAAATAAGATTGCAACACGCCATACCCGCGACGTTTGGCAATCATCCCCTCACCCACGTTACCGATAGAATAGATGTAAAGATGAGGCACGCTCCCCACCAATCGATCAGGCCAATCCAAATCACACAAAGCAGCCTGTTTTTTGGGTGTAAACTCCAAACTGCCATGTGTTCCGAAATGAATCATAGCATCCGCCTTGAACCCGTACTGCATCCACAAATAAGCGGCCACGTAGGAATGAGGAGGTGCGACATCCGTCCCGTGTACAATCTGGAAGGCATTATCCCCACCTCCGGCTACCGGCTGTGGCATAATGACCACGTTCCCAAACTGTATTCGAGATACCCCTAACTTACCATCGGCAGTACTCATGTATTCCCCGGGGAACTCCCCGAAAGCAGCTACCACCTCGGCATATTTTTCCGGTCGTAAAGCCTGTTTCACCCAACTTGCGTACTCCCCTTTTGAAATCAGCAGCGGGTGACTCTCTTTCAGGAAACGATCCATCACCCCGTTCGCGTAAGTACCGAACACGGCTCCTTCCGCCATGATCATCTTCTCCAACTCCTTGGAATTTGCCGGAAGATTCTCTACCCTATATCCCTCTTCCTTCATCTTTTTCAAAAGATTATACAACGAGGGGACCACTTCCATCCCGGCAGCATTCATGGCACTTTGCCCCGGACCTTTATAATAGTAAATAACAACTCGTTTCTCGCTATTCGGCTTTTCCTTCAAAGCCAACGTCTTCTGAATATTTTCCACGTATGTCTTCAACCGTGAAGGAACTGCAAAAGAATGACGCAATCCCTCTTTATCCTCGTACTGGGCAAAGAGTGCCGACGTCCGGATGGCCCCGTCAATTTCAGGGGTAACGATACTCTGTGACATAAATCCTCCGGACATCCCCATCGGATCTTGTTCCCATTCTTCTACCAGGCTATTTACGGTCAACGGGGCAAACAACAGGATATTACGTTCCTCCAGATATTTCACGACCTCATCCCCCAGCCTACCATGAGCCATATTGATAATAGCATCCGGGCTAATTTCACGCACAAAATCAAGCAGACGCCGTAAAGACAAAACCGGGTAAACATTATACCCCACTCGCTCCAATGTATCAATCAATCCCGTGGCATCTGCCATCTGCCCGGTCACCACAATCTTTTTCGCCCCCTCTTTATATAATTGTTTACTCCTCAAATACTTCTCGTACTCTTCCACGGAAACAAAATCAAGCTCATCTCCCGGCTTATCCACATCGACATGATACAACACATCCGAAGATCTCTCGATCGGGACTCCCGGCTCTTCCACGGAAATCAACTTCTTATCCATATTCTTCCGAATATAGTTCAGCATATTCTTGTAATTCCGTCTTCCACCACTCCCCAGATAACCCCGCAAAGCGACTTGGTCAACAGAATCAATCGTACATATATTATTCGCCGGATTTGTCGCCATTGTCGTGTACACGAGTACACCTTTATCTGCCGCTTTCTGTATCTGCTGCCGCTGTTCCTCCACGACACGCAGCCCCATGCCATTCACAAACACCATATCAAAACCGGACAACCGATCCAGTTCCTCCACGGGAACCTCTTGCAATTTAATAAATGAATTGTCATTCGCCTTCGCAATACCTCCCATCGTAATCGTCTGAAAATTCACGAAAGCAATCTTGGTGGTTCCGAACCAGACATTGTACGCCCAGATCCCCAACAAGACGATAATTAAAAGCCCCCCCAACGCAAGCCACTTTTTTCTCATCAGTATTCTCTTTAATGGATTATAATTTTAATAAATCTGCAATATTCACCGACAACGTCCCGATAAAACCTATGCCCCTCTGCGGGGTCACCGATTGATCGGCTGTCACATTTTTATCCTTGAAATCAAACAGGTTATCAATACCTGCCGTGAAACGGAAACCTCTTGGGAAACGGGCACCGAGATTCAAGGAACAGAACGTCCGGCTCTCATATTCATTTTTCACGTAACCACCCGCACTATTCTTGTACCATGTCTCCACCGAAGACATCCACCACCCGTTCAAAGCCACCGACAAACCAACCTTTCCGAACGTTTTGGAATAATTTGTCGTAAAAGTCAAACTATGTGGACGATCACTAGCCATATTATACCCATCCACTTCTGAATGTACATCAATATAAGCGTAAGCACCTTTTAGGGTTAAACCATTTTTAAAACGGAACTGCGCCATCACGTCAACACCCGTTCTTGTTGCATCATCTGCATTATAATATTGCTGATCTTTCCCGTCCGAGGTCAAGCCCAAAGCGATCTCGTCAAAGAATCTCGTATAATAACCGGAGACGGAACCATTAAAAATTCCTTTCGTCACCTCGGCCGAAAACGTTCCCTGGTGACTGATCTCAGGCTCCAAATCTTCGTTACCGTATATCATGAAAAATCCCTGTCCGCCCATATCATATTCACTATGCAATTCTTTCAAAGATGGTATACGAAATCCCATCCCGTAGCCTCCGCGCAGCGTCAAAACACCATATTTATACATCAACGAAATTTTCGGGCTGGCGTGGAAACCGTATTTTGAATGACAATCCGAACGAACCCCAGCCAACACGCTAAACGAATCACTCACCTTATAATCTTCCTGCAAATACAAAACATACGTCTGGGCATCAAATTTCTTCCCCGAACCATTATCAAACCAATAATGTTGCAATTTCTGCGTATTCACTTCTATCCCGGCTGTCAAGGTATGTTTTTCATGGATATATCCAGTATAATTCAACCGAACGGTATTGGTTAAATCTCCAAAAACCTTTTTAGAAGGCAATGAAGTGGTATAAACGTAACGCTTTTCGTAATTCTCAAACACATACGAGAAATCCAGTATATGAGAATCATTAATAGCGTAATAAACCCGAGGATTTATACTGTAATTAGAAAAGCGATCCTGTTCTTTCTGCTCCACGTACTCCAACACGTCATTATTATAATATGTCCCATTCAATGAGATCCGAAAATTTTCGTTAAACGTGTAACTCAACTTCTGATTCGCTTGCCAAATCTCGAATCCATTTACACTGGACATCCCTTTCTCCGAAGTATCCGCAACCACGGAATCTCTCCCATATATATCCTTATAATACGAATACTCGATTTGCCCTTCTTTATCTTTTAAGGCATAAGCATCTCGCTTACGGTAGGAAAGAGATGTCAATGCAGAAAAACGTCCTTGTTTAGCCCCCAAAGACAAAGAATATTTACTCTCATCATTATTACCATAACGCACAGAAACGTTTCCCGTAAAAGGACGATTCGCATCTTTCGTAATAATATTCACCACTCCCCCCATTGCCTGAGAACCGTAAAGAGTGGACATCGGTCCCTTGACAATCTCAATACGTTCCACATTATCCATATCAATCAAACTATAATCAATATTATTACTGGACCCCTCTCCGGCAACACGTTCTCCATCAATCATAAATAACACGTATCCCCCGGCAGATCCTTGGAATTTCAATTCCGGCAATCCGGAACCGTGGGCCAACCCGAACTGTAAGCCCGGCATTTCATATTCCAGTAAACTTTGCAAATCCAATGGATTCACTTGTGCTATATCTTCCGATGAAATCACGCGGGTAAGCACCGGAACATCCTTCAACGGTTTCAGCGTACGGGTTCCCGTGATCACGACCTCATTCAACGCGTTATTACTCGGTTCCAACACGAAATGATACAAACTGTCAACCCCGGGGGTCACTTCCCGCTCTTGCGGTTCATATCCCGTGAAACTCACCCGTAACACACACCTATTCTTCGATGACAACTTAAAAGAAAACTCCCCTTTAGCATTTGTCCCGGCCCCGACCACCGTTCCTTTTACCCACACGGATGCTCCCGGTAATCCCTCGCCCTTCTCATCGGTAACAATTCCCTGCACTTTGAAAGAAGGAGCCTCATTGGTATGCTCATCAGCCATCAATGCTGACGACAAAAGAATAAAAAACAGTATCAACAAATCATGCCTCATAAAACTCTTTTTTTTACGGAAAAAACCGTAAGAGAAAGTCTGTTCCTCTTACGGTTGATAAATCATGAACAAAATTATTTTAGAGGAAACTCGTAGTCAAATGTAGCGGCCTCATTCTTACCCGTAGCATCAGACATATCCGTGAAACGCAATTTTGCATATTCACCGCTGGCAGTTTTCACAACAAACACTTTACCATTAATCTCATAAGAATACGGGGGCATTGATCCGGTAGGAGTTGCCGTTACCCATTTAGCCAACACTTCGTTAACCTTCGTGGGTTGATACCCAACAAAACCACTCATCATTCCTGACATATCCACCATGACTTCCCCATCCACATCTGAAGTGAAACTTTCTCCGGTAACACTGGCAGAAGTAACACTTTCCAAATCCGTGGTCTGTAACATGACGGCAGCCCCACCATTCGTTTTTATATCATACCGATGGAAAGCAATATCCCAATCGAAAGAAGTTTCATCACCATCCACACCATAAGTTTTTCCGGTAGATTCTCCGGCAAAAGTTCCTCCCATGTTCATTTGCATACCCCCATCTTCCATTGCCTTTACATTCATATACAAGGCAAGACTAAAGTCAGCATCTTTCGTCGTGCCGATTGTTCCATTTATCGACATATAATAATCCGTTGTAGTTTCATCTTCCTTTTCCATCGTAACAACAGACTTCTCACTTGAAATACGCCATACATCCCCCTCTTTTTTAGCAATGGCTTTTAAAGAGAAACTAGCACTTGTTGTTTCTGTTCCACTCATTCCACCAACTTCACAAGCAGGAAAGGAAATAACCACGGTATCACCGACGCCTTCATTAATCACCATCAATAAAGAGTCGGTATTCTTTATAAGAGTATTAGAACTCAAATCCCCGTAATACACACCAGTCACAGCCCCTTCCATACTCTTCACTTTCAACGTTTTCACCGTCTTCCCCTCTTTGAAACTAAAATATGACCAAGCATCATATGGATCACAATCTACGGTAACGGACTCTCCATCCCAAGAACCACCATTATCATCATCATCCGTACAAGCCACAAAACACGCACCGAACAACATGATAACCACAAGAAACCAATTCATCTTTTTCATTATATTTAAAAATTTAGTGTAACAACGATTTAGTGTCGCAAAAATAAAGTAGCCCACTCCCTCCCACAATCCCTTAAAATGGGTAAAAAACGCCCTTTACATACTTGATTATAGGGATAAAATATCTATATGCCAGTAAATAAAAAATCCCCGCTCGTAAGCGGGGAAATATATCATTCCTAATCAGATTTTGCTTTACACTAATCGTCCTTAAATAGGCCTAAGTTCTATCGTCAACCCCATAGCAGAAGCTATTTTGTATAATGTTGCAACTGTAGGAACAGTAAGCCCACGCTCGATTCGTGAGATATATCCTTTATTTGCCCCGATACGGTCTGCAAGTTCCTGCTGTGTTAACCCAGCATTTTTTCGTGCATCAAGCAATATTTGGGCATTGTATTCCTCCCATGCCCTCTCTCTGTTTTTTTCTCGTTCAGGAGTACCTTCCTTGCCAAGACTTTCATCAAGCCATGCATCAACATCGTAAATGTCTTTACTGATTTCCTTTAGTTCCATAATATTCCTCCTTTAATCTTATCGCTTTCCTAATTTCACTATCCGGTGTTTTCTGTGTCTTTTTTCTAAACGCATTAAACAAAACAACAATTACTTCCCCATCATATATAAAGAAAATTCGAAATTCATTATTCCCATAACTTACACGAAATTCATATAACCCGTCACGAATGAACTTAATATAATGTCTTGGCATTCGCTCCTCCACCTTAAACAAATCTAACGCACGTTTTATTTTCCCACGTTCTTCTTGCGATAAGGTTAAAATGAAGTCCGAAAAATACCTCTTATATGCGATTATTTTTTTCATCATACAAATATAGCAAATGTTATATAGTTATACAACATTTACATTGATTATTTCCTGTTTTTCTCATCTCCAAACAGGCATATGCCAAGCCTCCACCTAAATTATACTTTTCTAGTCTGATACATTGTTCCTTTGGTTTTTGTCTTGAATTATTGATTCTTCCTTTGGTTCTCGTCCACAAATCACGAAATTCTCCTTTGGTTCTTACCGACAAAATTTAAAATTAGCATCGTACATTATTCTCCAACATTAATTTCGTGTGATTTTTATTACCTTTGCGACTCATTACGAGAACTAAAAAAGGATTAACATGGAATACAATTTCAAGGAAGTCGAAAAAAAGTGGCAAAGCTACTGGCAAGAAAACAAAACTTACCGGGTGGAAGTCGATCCTTCCAAGCCCAAATATTACGTGTTGGATATGTTTCCTTACCCATCCGGGGCAGGGTTGCACGTGGGACACCCGCTAGGCTACATCGCTTCCGACATCTATTCCCGTTACAAACACTTGAAAGGATTCAACGTCCTACATCCCATGGGATATGACGCGTACGGTCTGCCCGCGGAACAATATGCCATCCAGACCGGACAACACCCGGCCATCACCACGGAGAAAAACATCCGTCGCTACCGGGAACAAATGGATAAAATCGGGTTCTCTTTCGACTGGGACCGTGAAATCCGGACCTGCGACCCAGAATACTACAAATGGACACAATGGACTTTTATCCAGATGTTCAACAGTTTCTATTGCTACGACGAGCAAAAAGCCATGCCGATCACGGAACTGGTAAAAGCATTCGAGGCCGTCGGAACCCAAGGATTAAATGTCGCTTGCGGTGAGGAGATGAACTTTACCGCCGAGGAATGGAAAAGAAAGAGTACGAAAGAACAACAAGAAATATTGCTGAACTACCGTCTTGCCTATCTGGCTGATACCATGGTAAACTGGTGTCCCCAACTGGGAACCGTGCTGGCAAATGACGAAGTGAAGGAAGGATTATCTCTTCGCGGAGGTTATCCCGTGGTACAAAAGAAGATGCGTCAATGGTCATTGCGAGTTTCCGCATACGCCCAAAGATTGCTTGACGGGCTTGACAACATCGATTGGTCTGACTCCTTGAAAGACATCCAGCGTAACTGGATCGGTCGTTCACAAGGTGCAGACGTGAAATTCGACGTGAAAGACTCCGATCTGAAATTAGAGATTTTCACCACCCGTCCCGACACCATCTTCGGGGTTAGTTTTATGGTTCTAGCTCCCGAGTCAGACTACGTGAAACCGTTAACAACACCCGAACAGGCTGATGCCGTTGCCGAATACTTGGATTACGTGTCCAAACGTACAGAACGGGAACGCCAGACCGAAGTGAAAAAGGTTACGGGCGTCTTTACCGGATCATACGCCATCAACCCGTTCACCAACGAAGCCATCCCCATCTGGATCAGTGAATACGTTCTTTCCGGCTATGGAACCGGAGCCATTATGGCTGTTCCGGGACACGATAGCCGTGACTACGCCTTCGCCAAACACTTCAACCTGCCCATCGTACCCGTTGTCGA
>ENA-UEPG01002398-UEPG01002398.1-human-gut-metagenome-genome-assembly--contig:-NODE-2398-length-11768-cov-3.176118_pt1 | contig 11768 bp, 10 predicted proteins | sample MGYA00242893_ERZ507902 | MGnify/ENA primary metagenome ERZ507902 (study PRJEB26167, sample SAMN06115491) | human gut metagenome | host: Homo sapiens | place: China:Gansu | collected 2015-04-23... | reverse complement strand
GTAAGATCGCATCAATAGCCGTTATCCTGACTTTACTGCCTTATATTTATTCCAGTATTTCTATCAAGGTTTTAGGTTACGGAAAGTTATCACCGAAAGATTACAATAAATCATGTATCATCGGTTTGATAGCAGCTGTCTACAGTATGGCTGCACTTGTAACATCCAATGGTAACCAGACACGGTGGTCACTGATCTTCGTTATCGCTACGATCGTATTCTTCTCCGGCGCTGTTACCAGAAAACATGAGCTGGAAGAGCTGCACGAAACTCCTGGCGGATTCTCGCCGAGATGGGTTCGTTACACTTCCCTGGCTATTACGATCCTTACCTTGGTCGGTACGTTCTGGTACTCTGTCGGTATCGATAAAAATATGGAACAAACATCGTACTAACATAACGACTACTACACAAGCTCCGGATAAGGTAGGTTCTACTACTACTCAATCTGTTAGCATAGATAACTAAAAAATTAATTAAGGAGTGAAAAAAATGATTATTTCCAAAACAAAAGGCAAAAGAATTTTGTTGGTACATGACCTTTGCGATCATAATACCCTGGATGAAAGTGCTCTCGATAAACTGAGTAATGTTTTAGGAGAACATGAAATTGAAGTGCTCACCGCTACAACAGCATTCGATGCCGAAATGATGATTGTCGCTGACCCGATGATCCAAGCAATACTTCTGGACTGGGATCTGGCAGAAGACAATACACATCAGGCTGCTAAAGATGTTTTAAACAAACTGCGCAGCCGTGCCGAAAACGTACCTGTATTTTTATTTGCAGATCGTGCCGACGTTGCTGATATTCCTCTGGAAGTATTGAAAGAAACCAGTGACTTCATCTGGTTGTATGAAGATACTGCTAACTTTATTGCCGGCCGTATCGAAGCAGCGATTGATACTTATTTGAAAAATCTGCTGCCGCCGATGTTTAAGGCTTTGGCTAAATTCTCCCAGGTGCATGAATATTCCTGGCATACTCCGGGTCATACCGGCGGTACTGCTTTTATGAAAGCACCTGCAGGACGTGCTTATTTTGATTTCTTTGGCGAAAATCTGTTCCGCAGCGATTTATCGATCTCTGTCGGCGAGCTTGGTTCTTTGCTTGATCATTCCGGACCGATCGGTGCCAGTGAAAAATATGCCGCTAAAGTATTCGGCGCTCATCGTACCTATCATGTTACCAACGGTTCTTCTACCTCTAACAGAGTAATCTTTATGGCTTGCGTAACTCATAATCAGGTTGCATTGTGTGACCGTAACTGCCATAAATCCATAGAACAGGCGATGACCATGAGCGGCGCTATCCCTAACTATATGATGCCGCTGCGTAACTTCTACGGTATTATCGGCCCTATCCCGCCGCAAGCTTTGCAGGCTGAAGCAATCAAGAAAACTATTTCTGAAAACTCCTTGATTACTAAAGATATAGATTCTACTCCTGTACATGCAATCGTTACCAACTCCACCTATGATGGTTTGTGTTACAATGCCCGTCGTGTTGAAGAATTACTTGGACAAAGCGTTGACCGCATGCATTTTGACGAAGCATGGTATGGCTATGCCCGCTTCAATCCTATTTATAAAGACCGCTTTGCCATGTACGGCAATCCTGCCGACCACAAACCAACTGATATGACGGTTTTTGCAACTCAATCCACCCATAAATTACTGGCTGCTCTTTCTCAGGCTTCCTTCATTCATATCCGTGAAGGTAAAAAGAATGTCGATCACAGCCGTTTTAATGAATCCTTTATGATGCAGGCATCTACCTCCCCGAACTATCCTATTATTGCTTCTAACGATATCACAGCAGCAATGATGGATGGTAAAGGCGGTAAAGCGCTGACTGACGAATCGATCCATGAAGCAGTAGCCTTCCGTCAATTGATGGCAAAACTGAATGCAGACTTTGCCGATCAGGGCGAATGGTTCTTTAACTGCTGGCAGCCTGATTTTGTTAAAGACGCTGAAGGCAAGAAAATTGCTTTTCGTCTGGCCAACCCCGAATACCTGGCTACCGAACCGGAATGCTGGGTCCTGCATCCTAATGACGCATGGCACGGCTTCGGTGATATCGAAGACGGATACTGCATGTTAGACCCGATCAAAGTATCTATCACCACTCCGGGCATCGGTCCTGACGGGTTGGGTAAAATGGGCGTACCTGCTTCCATTTTGTCCGCTTATCTTACTGCCAATGGCATCATTCCTGAGAAGACAACTGACTTTACTGTTCTGATGCTGTTCTCTATCGGTATTACTAAAGGTAAATGGGGCACTTTGATCGATACCTTGATCAAATTTAAAGAAGACTATGACAACAACACTGCTTTGGAAGAAGTATTGCCTGATGTTGTTAAAGCAGCTCCGCAGCGTTATGCAGGTATGGGCCTGCGCGACTTGTGCGAGGAAATGTTTGCAGCAATGAAAGAGCTCAAAACGACAGAATTTATGTCCGAAGGTTTCGCTGTATTGCCGCATCCTGATATGAGCCCGGCAGCAGCTTATGAACAACTGGTGCTTGATAATGTTGAAAAAGTAGATCTTGACGGTGTTGCTGAGCGTACCTTAGCTACAGGTATTGTTCCTTATCCGCCTGGAATTCCGCTGATCATGCCTGGTGAAAATGCCGGTCCTGCCGACGGCCCTGCACTTGGTTATCTGAAAGCCTTAGAAGGCTTTGACAGACAATTCCCTGCTTTTGAACATGATTCCCATGGCGTAGAAGTAGAAAATGGTAAATATTACGTTACCGTTTTGAAAAAATAACGGTCAGCTACCGTTCATATAGATACCCTTTCCCCTTGATAACAGGCGTCACCAGTTTCGGTGGCGCCTGTTATTTTTATACCTTTTTAAAGGTGGGAATGTAAAATACAAAACCAGGTCTGAGAGTGAAGAAATAAATAAAATAAAGCTTGCGTTTTTACTGTGTATGGCTGACAATAAAAGCAGAGAACTTTTGGTAAAGGTTGTGAATTGTGATGAAGAATATAGATTTGACAGAGGTCTTGGCTGCTGCCAGAGGTGAAGTCCCAGCTGACATAGTGTTAAAAGGCGGTTGTATTTTCAATAGTTTTACAGGTGAATGGGAAATTGGCGATGTAGCTATAGTTGGAGAAACTATTGCCGGTATCGGCAGCTACAGCGGTAAAAAAGAAATTGATGTTACCGGTAAATATGTGACTCCCGGTTTGATGGACTCTCATCTGCATATTGAAAGTACAATGGTTGCTCCGCGTGAGCTGGCAAAAATTTTACTTTTGAATGGAGTAACGACGATTTTTGCCGATCCTCATGAAATTGCTAATGTCCTTGGAACAGCAGGGATTGAATTGATGCTCACAGAAACAGAGGCAATACCTTTAGACGTTTTCTTTATGCTGCCTTCTTGTGTGCCTGCTACTGAAATGGAGACCAGCGGGACCGTGCTTACAGCTGCAAAGCTGGAGCCGCTGGTCAGTCATCCAAGAGTACTGGGATTGGGTGAGATGATGAATTATCCGGGGACGATCAATGCTGCGGCAGCAGTGCTTGATAAACTTGCGTTGGCTGGCTGCAGCCTGTGCGACGGGCATGCTCCAGGTGTAAGCGGTAAAGCTCTCAATGCTTATCTGGCCGCAGGGATCAGTTCTGACCACGAAGCAACAACGGCGGATGAAGCAATGGAGAAACTGCACCGAGGTGCTTATCTGATGCTGAGAGAGGCTTCTGGGGCCCATAATTTGTTAGCCTTACTGCCGGCAGTAACGCCGCTTAATTGCCGCCGCTGCTGTCTGGCAACAGATGACAGGCATTTAGATGAGCTTGTGAGTGAAGGCAGCATCAATTATTTGATTGAGATTGGTACAGCGCATGGTTATCCTGTTGAACAGTTATTACAGATGGCGACCTTGAATACAGCAGAAAGGTTTCGACTGTATGACAGAGGTGCATTAGCACCCGGTTATAAGGCGGATATCTGTGTTTTTAATAATCTGGTAAATTTTCAGCCACAGCTAGTCCTAAAAAACGGTGTCGTTATTGTAAATAAACAAAAACTGCTCTGGCAGTCACCGCCGCTGCTGAAAGCTCCTGAGAATACCATGTACTTGGAAGATGTGCGTGAACAGCAGCTGCGCTTGCCGGTAATGAATGGCAGAAAGGCCCGTGTTATCCGCATTGTTCCAGAGCAGATTTTGACTGAAACAGAATATGTGCAGCCTAAAGCAGAAGCTGGTTTCGTTGTGAGTGATACTGAGCGTGATATTCTAAAACTGGCAGTTTGGGAAAGACATGGTAGTAATGGGAATACAGGTGTAGGCCTGGTACGGGGCTTTGGTTTGCAGCGCGGTGCTTTGGCTTCGACTGTAGCGCATGATTCGCATAATCTGATTGTGGTCGGGGTTGACGATCAGGACATGCTGACGGCTGCAGTTGCTTTGCAGGAAGCCGGCGGTGGCCTGGCAGTGGTGGCAGATGGAGAAGTAAAAGCTATACTGCCGCTGCCTCTTGCCGGTCTGATGAGTGATCAGAATACTGAATTTGTTCAGCGTAAGCTGCAGCAGCTGAACTTTTGGGCTGCTGAACTGGGAGTGCCGGAAAATGTGAATGCTTTTAATTGCCTTTCATTTCTGGCGTTACCTGTTATTCCCAGTTTGAGGCTCAGCGATAAAGGCTTGGTCGATGTTGATAAATTCGCGATTGTTGATCTATGGGAATAAAATATATAAAAAAACGCTCCTTTTTAAGGAGCGTTTTTTGTTTCAGGCTTGTACTTCAGTTTTAGGGGCATCTGTTGGTGGAGCGGCTTGCTTTTGGACCAGCGGTGTTTCAAAATAAACGCTGGTACTTGGGAATGCACAGCCAAGATTTTCTTCTTCTAACATTTTCATAATATCGATGTTGATTTGCTGGCGGACATCCATAAAACTGGCGTAAGCGCTGGCCTTAGTATAGCAGATTATTCTGATGTCCAGGCTGCTGCCACCGAAATCCTGAAAATTGACGGTGATGCCGTCGTCATAAACACCATCATGATGCATGAGATATTCGCGCAGGCGGCCGACAAATTTTTCCATTTGCTGATAGGTCGTGTCGTAGGTCAATCCCAACACAAAATCAAGCCGTCTTTTTTCACGTTTACTGAAATTGGTGATGGCCGTGTTGGAGAGCAGGGAGTTGGGGATATAGACAAGTTCCTGTGGAAAAGTACGCAGACAAGTGCTGCGGAAAGTGATTTTTTCTACAGTGCCTTCGATGCCGTTAGCCGAGATCCAGTCGCCGATCACAAAAGGTTTGTCAATGATGATGACCAGACTGCCGAATACGTTGGCCAGAGAATCTTTAGCGGCTAGGGCGACAGCCAATGAGCCAATACTCAAACTGGCGATAAACCCGGTAATATCGTAATTCCATTCTTTGGCGATCATGACAAAACCCAAAATGATAAGCAGGATGCGTAAGGTTGTGGAAACCACATTGGATAGCGCCAGATCAAATTCAACGCCTGCTTTAAGGAGTACCTTCATTGCGATACCATGCGTAGTGTCGCTGAGGTTGTAAAGGCCCCAGATGAAACAGATGATGAAAAAGCTGCGCAGAAGCTGATCGATAGAAGGATGGTCAGCTATAAAGGTCAAAGGCGAGCAATTAAGCGCTGCATAAATAGCAAAAATAAATAGGAAAAAATGCACTGGCTTTTCAAAAGCGTTCAGCAGGTCTTCTCCGTATTCAAAGGATGTTTTGCTGTTAAAACGATGCAGTACACGCAGTAATACGGCTCTGTAAAAATAACGTAAAAATGTAAAAAAAACAAACGCCAGAAAAGGTCTGAGCCAGGGCTGCAGAAGAATAAAAAGAGCGTCCAGATCCATTGTAGTTACTCCTCTAAAAGATATTTGTAGATATTGTAACATTTGCGTAAACAAAAAACAATAATTCACATAAGAGTCATACAATTATCTAACTATTTATCATAAATATGTTATAATATATTTTAATCTTCGTTAAGGAGGACTTTGTGTGGAATTTTTAGTAGAGTGGGCATTCGGAGCCTTGATCGTGGTTGTAGGTCCGTTGCTGACGCTGCTCGACCTGCCGGGCAATACAATTATGTTAGCTGCAGGCATAGGTTATGCTTTTTTTGATGAAGCCAGATACTTTGATGGACGTCTTTTATCGGCGCTGGTGCTGGTTTATGCTTTTGGTGAGATCTGGGAATTTATCGTATCGTTTTTTGGAATTCGGCGGCATAAAGTATCGTGGGGTGCGGTATTTCTGATTGCTGTCGGTACTTTTATAGGCGCTGTCATCGGTACAGGCTTTTTCCCGGTGCTGGGCTCTGTTTTGGGCGGCGCAGTTGGTTCGTATATCGTTGCCTTCGGTTACGAGTTTATGCGTACCAGGAATAAGGAGAATGCGTTCGCGCTGGCCTGGAAGGCAGCACAGACACAGTTTGTTGCCATGCTTGGCAAAATCGTCGCATCGTTTGCGATGGCGCTGCTGCTTTTTAAGCAGATTTTTTTGAATAATTGAAACAGTACAATATTAAAGGAGGGTAAAAAATGGTATTTAAATTTTTACACAACAATTTTAATGTGCTTAACTTGGAAAAAAGCCTGAAATTTTATGAGGACGCTTTGGGATTAAAAGAGGTCCGCCGTAAAGTAGCAGGTGACGGCAGTTTTATTTTGGTTTATTTAGGCGACGGACAGACTCCGCATCAGTTGGAATTGACCTGGCTGCGTGACCGTAAGGAACCGTATAATTTGGGCGAGAATGAGTTCCATCTTGCATTTGAAGCTGAAGACTACGCTGCTGCCTATAAAAAACATCAGGAAATGGGCTGTATCGTGTATGAAAATCCAGCGATGGGTATTTATTTTATTGCTGATCCTGATAATTATTGGCTGGAAATTATTCCCAAACATTAATTTTTAAAGAGAGGTGACAGTAATGACCGATCTGAAAAAAATGACTGTGGCTGCCAGCGGTAAACTGCGGCAGGTGGCCTATGATATATTGAATGAACAGACTAGACTGCTGTCATGGCAGCAGGGCGGCAAAGTGCCGCAGGAACAATTTGACAGCTGGCTTGCAGAAGCTGAAGGACTTTATTCTATTGGCAATATTAAGGTTGATGAAGCTTTCCTGGCCAAAGCACCGAAGCTGAAGGTAATTGCTCAGGCATCGGTTGGATATGATAATATTGATATCGCTGCTTGCAGCGCACACGGAATTGCAGTAGGTAATACGCCGGGCGTACTGGTGGATGCTGTTGCCGATCTTGCGTACGGGCTGATTTTAGATAGTGCCAGAAGTATTGCCCGTGGCTGGCGGCACGTTGAAAGCGGCAAATGGGGCGAACGGAAGGGCCTTGGCTTCGGCGTTGATCTGGCTGGAAAAACTCTGGGAATTGTCGGGTTGGGTGACATTGGCAGTGCCGTAGTGCCCAGGGCCCAGGCCAGTAAAATGAAGGTTATTTATCATAACAGGCACCGGCGTGCTGATGAAGCAGCGCTGGGCATCAGTTATGCTGGATTTGACGATTTGCTGCAAACGGCGGATTTTGTTTTGGTAACAGTTAATTTAACACCGGCAACGGCTGGAATGTTCAATGAAGAAGCTTTTGCTAAAATGAAACCAACGGCGCGTTTTATCAATATTTCCCGCGGCAGAGTCGTCGAGACGCAGGCACTTTATGAAGCTCTGCGAAGCGGGCAGATCGCTTATGCGGCGATTGATGTGGTTGAACCGGAACCATTGCCCGGTGATCATCCGCTGCTGACACTCTCCAATATTACGGTAACCCCGCACATTGCCGCATCAACGGTGGAAACACGTGATGCCATGGCGAAGCTGGCAGCTGCGAATATTTTGGCAGGTTTGGCGGGGGATCCCTTACCGGCGCAGGTGCAAATAAAAGACTGACAAGTAAAACAGACCAGAAGAAAGGAGGGGGAGCAGTGAAGAAAATGTTATGCCTGCAAGATGTATCAGGTGTGAGCGAAGTCGATTTGGCTGAACGCCTGCGTATCATTACCGGCTGGAAAGCCTGCAGAACTGAAGAATGTGAACGGCGGTTTGAGATCGACGGGGAAGAGGCAGTATTGAGATGCCGCGAAACGGAGTTGCAGCCGCCGGTAAAAAACAGTGAATTAAGGCTTATTGCGAAAGAAGGCATCGTAATCATGGCGGCCAAGCTGCTTCCTCTTCGCGAGATGACTGTTGTTTATACCAGTAAAGAGCTAACGAAGCTGAGTACGGTTATCGAAAAACTTTGCTGCCGGATGTCGCTGATTATAGCCGAACCGGATCTGAAGCAGCGTTTGGCCCAGGAGAACGGAACCTATGATTTTAGGAAGCTGCCTGCCTATAAAAATGGCAGTCTGCAGGCGATGGCCGTTTGCCATCTTCCTTGGCAGATTTATGTGGTCAGTAAAGCCTGGCAGCAATTTCTGCAGCAGCCGGAAGAAAAGGTTTTTGTAAGACAGCTGCGGGTAAAATTGCGCCGGCTGCGTTCGACTTTGAGTTTTTTTAAACCGGTGCTGCAAAAAAACAGTACAGTTGCCTGGCAAAATACCCTGCGGCAGCAGGGTGAAATACTGTCACGGCTGCGTGAGCTGGATGTGGCTTTAATGACCTGTGAAAAAATAAAGTTGCAGGCAGCCGCTTCAGGCGGTAAGCTGACAGTACCAACTCAGGTGGAAGAGCTCCTGCAGAAGCTGCGTGTGGAGGAAACTGCAGCATGTCTGCAGAAGGCGGACCTTAGCATCATGACCAAAACGCTGGCGCAGTTCAGTATTTGGTTGCATGAGAGGCCACTGGCTTCAAATCTGGCTGATAAAAAAATCAGGAAATTTATCAGCAGACGTTTGAATGAGTGGAGTGAAAAACTGGAAACTATTGATAGAAAATATCCGGATTTTCATAATATGCTGGAACTGCACCAGATCAGGATTAAGATCAAACGTTTTCGTTATGCGCTGCAGACTTTGCCGGAAGTACCGCGCGACAGTAATCTGCTGCGGCGGTTGAAAAGACTGCAGGATATGCTGGGCTTTTTACATGATGATTTTATCAACGCTAAGTTAGTGCAGTGTTTTCTCGAGGATGCTGGTAATGTGCAGCTGCGCTATGAGGCAGGGCTGTTTGCCGGATGGGAACGCGCTAAAGCAGAGGCGGCGGTAGAAATGCTGCCCCAGTTGTGGGAAGATTTCTGCGGCGCGTTGAACGCCTGGCGTAAAGCAAACTTGTAGACAGGAGCGCTGTATGAAAGAGTGGGAAGATTTTTTAAAAGGTTATGGCTTTGTGCCCTGGTCAGCTGGCGGGATGCAGGGATGGTATCGTCAGACTGCATTTGTCAAGGATTGTCTGGCAGGTGAAATTGCCCGCTATTATGCGGATGATTATATAGTGATCCGTCATGAAGGCGATAGATCAGTAAATTGGCTGCGGGAACATTGGCAGAGCAGGGAAGACGTTATGACGCACAGGTTTCTGCTGTTGGACTGCCATGAGACCAGATTGACAAAAAAAGTTTTTTGGCTTGGTATACGCGGCTGGTTGGAAATATTGCAGTATAAGGAGGGGGATGCGGAAAAGCGTTTTGATGATTTGATCTATTTAGCGCAGCAACGGCGCTGCGGCAGAATAATTCTGCAATAAGTTCGCGAAGGGGATATTTTATGTTACTGACCATTTTTGTAATTACGATTCTTTGTTTTGCTGTCGCTTACAAATTTTATGGCGGCTTTCAAAGCCGTTTTTACGATTTAGACCCAAATCGTAAAACTCCGGCTACTGAATTACAGGACGATATTGATTATTGCCCTGCTCATCCGGCGGTTTTGATGGGGCATCATTTTGCCTCGATTGCTGGTGCCGGCCCTGTTGTAGGTCCCATTGCGGCAGCGGCAGCACTTGGCTGGCTGCCAACATTACTTTGGATTATTATCGGTTGTATTTTTTTTGGTGGCGTACACGACATGGGTGCTTTGGTTGCGTCTATTCGTCATAAAGGTATGTCGATCGGCGAAGTTGTCCGTCAATGGATCGGTGCCCGCGGCCACAAGTTATTTCTTGCTTTTACCTGGCTCAGTTTAACACTGGTAATTGCTGTATTTTTGGAATTAGCAGCACAGACCTTTGCTGCTGACCCCGCTGTCGCTTTCACAGCGACCCTGTATATTTTTCTGGCGATGGTTTTTGGTGTCGCTATTTATCACTATGGTATATCTTTAAAAGTCAGTACGATTATTATGCTGCCGATTTTATTCGGTTCGCTGATATTTGGTATAGAAAGCTCCTGGGTGCAGTCAACCTTTGCTCTGAGCCTTGATACCTGGCGTATGGCTTTGATCGTGTATATCTTTGCCGCTTCAGTATTGCCTGTTTGGCTGCTTCTGCAGCCTCGCGATTATCTGGCCTCGTATATGTTATATTTTTCCGTGTTTATCGGCGGTGTGGGCATGATTTTTGGCGGTGCCAGCTATGAAGTAAAATTACCTGCATTTAAGGGGTTTGTTACTGCTTCCGGAGACTGGCTCTGGCCGCTGCTGTTTATTACAGTAGCCTGCGGTGCTATTTCAGGATTCCATTCTCTGGTTGCTTCCGGCACTACGTCCAAACAGCTGAAGCGCGAAACTGATGCTGTTCCTGTTGGTTATGGTGCTATGCTGCTGGAAGGTGTTGTTGGCGTTATTGCGTTGGGTACGATTATGATGAGCGGCGAAATGCTGCAAGGCGGTCCGACTGTTGTGTATGGCAACGGCTTAGGCCAGTTTGCTTCGCTGCTGGGTATTTCTCCGCGCGTTGGTACTGCACTTGGCTTACTGGCTCTCAACTCCTTTATTCTTACCTCGCTTGATACGGCTACCCGTTTGGCGCGTTATCAGCTGCAGGAATTTACAGGCATGAGCTTGAACAAATATCTTGCTACAGCTATCAGTGTTGGTGTGGCCTTAGCTCTTATTTTTGTTAAGACCGGTAAAGTTGCTGCATGGCAGATGATCTGGCCTGTTTTCGGCGCTACTAACCAACTGGTTGCTGCGATTGCGCTTTTGGCAATGGGTGTTTGGGTAATTCGTTCTCTGAAAAAAAGCGCCGGATTCATTATGTACCCGATGGCTTTTATGCTGGTAACTACTATTGTGGCTTTGGTACAGATGATTGCCGCTAATTTGAATAACTATATCGTATCAGGAATTTCTACTGTTTTGCTGGTACTGACTGTTTTACTGCTCAAAGAAGCATATGCGGCGCTGAAGGCCGCTAAAGCAGAATAGAAAGGACGGTGACTTATGACAAAAATACCATATAAAATCAATTTATCCGAAGATGAGCTGCCAAAATATTGGCAGAATATTCGCCCTTATATGCAGGAGGCTCCGGACCCGTTTATCAATCCGGTGACCTTTAAGCCTTGTACTGCTGATGATCTGCGCCCTGTTTTGGCTATTCCTGCTGGTGCTGTTCTTTGGAAAGCGGCTGTCCCTCTTTACTTCCGAATTATGCCGGACATTGAATAACATGATCAACGGCAGCGCCGAACCGCAAAGGGCCAGTGACAGCGAAACACTCTTTGCCCGGATCAGCCACCGCCTGACCCGGCTCTATGAGATTATGCAGGAAAACCGCTGTAGGGTGGACGAGGAACGCAAGGAGCTTCAAAGCCTTGTATCGGACATTTCCCATCAGGTAAAAACGCCGGTCAGCAATCTGAAAATGGTAACGGACACGCTTTTAACAAAGCCGGTCACCGAACAGGAACGGACGGA
>ENA-UEPG01002390-UEPG01002390.1-human-gut-metagenome-genome-assembly--contig:-NODE-2390-length-11811-cov-13.605164_pt1 | contig 11811 bp, 7 predicted proteins | sample MGYA00242893_ERZ507902 | MGnify/ENA primary metagenome ERZ507902 (study PRJEB26167, sample SAMN06115491) | human gut metagenome | host: Homo sapiens | place: China:Gansu | collected 2015-04-23... | reverse complement strand
GTTGGCAAGGCTCATCAGCTCGTCTCCGTAAAACACCGCCGCAACAATCTTTCGGATGAGCGGAAGCGTCAACTGAAAGCCGCTGTCCTTTTCCAGGCCGGAAAAATTCAGGCTGGCCACGGGCACCTGAGGAAAGCCCGCTTTCACCAGCGCCTTACGCAAAAGGTGGATGTAGTTGGACGCCCGGCACCCGCCTCCCGTCTGCGTGATAAGCAGGGCCGTGTGATCCAGATCGTATTTTCCGCTTTTCAGCGCATTGATGAACTGCCCGATGACAAGAAGCGCAGGGTAGCAGGTATCGTTGTGGACATATTTCAGCCCTTCCTGCGCCACGGCATGGCCGCCGGAGCCAAGCACCTCCACATGATAGCCTTCGTCCTCCATGGCGGCGCGCATCATCTCAAAATGGATGGGCGCCATGTTGGGGATCAGGATTTTATGTGTCGCTTTCATCTCCGGAGTAAATTTGGGATAAGTATGGACATTTTCCATGGGCATGCCCCTCCTTTGGGCAAATACGCAGTTATGGATACGGGCGGGAGCATTACTCCGCGTCCGGCGTTTCGCCGGAGGCCGGCTCTATGGCTGCGAACAGACTGCGCAGCCGGATATTCACCGCGCCCAGATTCGCGATCTCATCGATTTTGATCTGTGTGTACAGCTTGCCTTCCCGCTGCAAAATTTCTCTCGTTTCGTCGGTGGTGATGGCGTCCACGCCGCAGCCGAAGCTCACCAGCTGGACGAGGTTCATATCCGGCTGGTCCGCAATGTATTTCGCCGCCGCGTACAGGCGGGAATGATAGGTCCACTGGTTGAGGATGCTGGTGGGGAATTTTTCCACCAGGTGTGAAATGCTGTCCTCTGTGATCACCGCCGCTCCATAGCTGCAGATCAGCTTGTCGATGCCGTGGTTGATCTCCTCATCCGCATGGTACGGACGGCCCGCCAGAACGATGATCTGCCGGCCCTCGGCCCGCGCCTGGGCGATGATCTCTCCGCCCCGGACACGCACGCGGGACATATGCTCCGCATATTCGGCATAGGCCGCGTCCGCAGCGCCCTTCACCTCGCCCAGGCTGATGCCCGCGAAGTATTTTGCAAGGATGGCCGTCATCTTCCTGGGAAAATCCCTTCGGCGGTGAATGCCGATATAATCGTAAATAAAACGGATATTCTCCAGCTCGTGGCAGTTGGCCGCAATGACCTCCGGGTAATAGGCCACCACAGGGCAGTTGTAGTGGTTGTCACCCAGGCCCTCGTCCACATTATACGTCAGGCAGGGGTAAAAAACGGCGTTCACAGCCATCCGGCTGAGCCGGTGGATATGGCCGTGCAGCAGCTTTGCCGGGTAGCATACAGTGTCGGAAGGAATGGTACTCTGGCCCTCCAAGTAAAGCTCCCGGCTGGAGGGACCGCTGGTCACCACCGAAAAGCCCAGCTTCGTGAAGAAAGCATACCAGAAAGGCAGCAGTTCGTACATCCCCAGCCCCAGGGGGATGCCAATAGTGCCGCGGATGCCCGGCTGGGGCTTGTATTCGGCCAGAAGGCGCTGCTTGTATTCGTACAGATTCAGTGGGTTTTCCGCGCCCCGGTGGGACACCGGACGGTCGCACCGGTTGCCGCTGATGTATTTTTTGCCGCCCGGAAAAATATTGACCGTAAGCTGGCAGTTGTTTCCGCACAGGCCGCAGTTGACGCTGCGCACCTTCTGGGTGAAGCCCTCCAGCTCCTCCAGCGTAAGCAGAGACGATTGGCTCTTTCCCTTTGCCTTGCCGTACAGTGCCGCGCCGAACGCGCCCATCAGGCCCGCGATATCCGGCCGGATGACCTCCACGCCCATTTCCATCTCGAACGCACGCAGTACAGCCTCATTGTAGAACGTACCGCCCTGCACCACGATCTTGCGGCCCAGCTCTTCCGGGCTGGAAGCGCGGATGACCTTGTACAGTGCGTTCTTGACCACGCTGATGGACAGGCCTGCCGAGATGTTCTCGATGCTGGCGCCGTCCTTCTGGGCCTGCTTGACCGAGCTGTTCATGAACACGGTGCAGCGGCTGCCCAGATCCACCGGGCGGTCTGCGAACAGGCCAAGGCTTGCAAATTTCTTCACATCGTAGCCCAGTGCCTGTGCAAAGGTCTGCAAAAAACTGCCACAGCCGGAGGAACATGCTTCGTTCAGGAAGATGTTGCTGATGGCACCATCTTCGATCTTGAAGCACTTCATATCCTGCCCGCCGATGTCGATGATGAAATCCACATCCGGCATAAAGTATTTTGCAGCGGTAAAGTGCGCCACCGTTTCCACCAGACCGTAATCGCAGCGGAATGCGTTCTTCACCAGCTCTTCGCCGTAGCCGGTGGTGGTCACGCTGGCCACCTGCAGGCCCGGGTGCTCCTTGTAAATTTTGAGCAGCTGCTCCCGGATGAGGGGCAGCGGGTTGCCCAAGTTGGGCTGATAGTTGGTGTAGAGGATCTGGCTCTTCTCGTCCACCACCACCAGCTTGACGGTGGTGGATCCGGAGTCGATGCCGATATGCACCGGGCCGCACTGGGCACTGAAGGGCACGCGGGGCACGCTGTGGGACATGTGGCGGGCGTGGAACGCCTCATACTCCTCCTTGCTGGCGAACAGCGGCGGCTCGCTGGCGTAGGTGGCAGTGGCAGCATACTGGTCCAGCGCATCCGCCACCTCGGACAGAACGAAAGCCTTGTCAGCATAGAGGGCAGCGCCCAGTGCCACATACAGCAGGCTGTTCTCCGGGCAGGTGCCGGTCACGTTCAGCGCTTCGTCAAAGCTCTTGCGCAGCACGCTGCTGAAGGTGAGCGGGCCGCCCAGATACAGGATATTGCCCTTGATGGGACGGCCCTGTGCAAGGCCTGCAATGGTCTGGTTGACCACAGCCTTATAAATGCTAGCAGCAATGTCCTCGGTGCGGGCGCCCTGATTGATCAGGGGCTGCACGTCGCTCTTGGCAAACACGCCGCAGCGGGACGCAATGGTGTAGGTGCGCTGTGCGTTCTCTGCTGCCTTGTTCATCTCGTCGGCACCCATTTTCAGCAGGGTGGCCATCTGGTCGATGAAGGCACCGGTGCCGCCGGCACAGCTGCCGTTCATGCGCACCTCGGTACCGTTGGTCAGAAACAGGATCTTGGCATCCTCACCGCCCAGCTCGATCACGCAGTCGGTGGCAGGCACAAAGCGCTTGACCGCTACGCGGGTGGAGAACACCTCCTGCACAAAGGGCACGCCGCAGCTGTCGGCCAGACCCATGCCCGCCGAACCGGAAATGCTCAGCAGCGCCTTCTGACCGTGCAGCTGCTCGGCATCGATGCGGCGCAGCAGCTCCTGCGCCTTTTCCAGAATATGGCTGTAATGCCGTTCGTATGTAGAATACAGCAGCGCATCATGTTCATCCAGCACCACGCACTTGATGGTGGTACTGCCGATGTCAAGACCTACTCTCACGTTGTTTTTCCTCCTAAGGACAAATGCCGGAGGCAAAGCCCCCGGTGGACGGCAAAATCAATTTCTTTGCCAAAAATTAGTTTGCTAACGAATCATTTTGTCAATTCGCATACAAATGTATTATAATCCAATTTTGCGGCACAATCAATCAGCGTCCTTTATTTTACACAGAAAAAATAGTATTTTCCGCTCAAAAAGTTAAACATTTTGTGAACTTGTCGCTTTTTATGCGGCTGCGCCGGTGTCTCGGCAAAGTTTTTTAACCTTTGCCAACAAAAAAGGACTGCCGCACAGGAGCATCTCCCCCCGCAGCAGTCCTTATTCATTATTATAATGCAATCATGCAGCATGCATCACAGCTCGTCCGGGTCGCCGCGCTCCGGCATGGTACGCAGCTCCCGCACCAGCATATTGCGCAGCTGGTACTGATGCTGCTGTGCCTGTGCCGTATCGCCGCCCGTATGCAGCTCTACCGTCGGCTCCGTTATGCGGTCGGTGCACAGCGGAATGGTCACCACTGCCTGTGTGCCCTTTTCCGGTGCGCGCTCCACCCGCAGGCCCCAGCCCATACGGCGGCAGCACTCGCGGCAGAGCAGCAGGCCCAGCTTTGCGCCGCCCAGAAAGCAGCGCCGGTTCTCCAGCCATGCATCCTCGCCTGCTTCCGGCAGGCCGCAGCCATTATCCATCACCGTCAGCTGCCAGAAGCTTTCGCTGCGGCGCAGCATCAGCCGCACTTTGCCGCCCGCACTGCAGGCCCGCAAGGCATTCGAGAGCAGATGCAGGCACAGCAGTTCTGCATCATTGCGGTCCGCCATGACCCGGCAGGCTGTCCACCCGCCATAGTCCAGCGTCAGTTCCACCCCAAGCTGCGCCTGCACCATATCGGCCTGTGCGGCGACCTGCTGCAGCAGCTGGCACAGGTCCAGCGGATAGAGCCGCGGGTCTTCCTCGGTGCGCAGAAAATCCAGCAGCGACATTACTTCGTTCACAGTGCGGTCCAGCCTTGCCGACGCAGCGCTGATATCGTTCACCGCCTGCCGGGTCTGCTGGTCGGCACCCACATGCGCAAGGTGCTGGTCCAGATATTCGCAATTGCGTCCGATCAGGCCCAGTGCATGGAAGCATGCCTGTTCCACATCCTTCTGCGGGATCGCCTGCGCGGTCAGTGCACCCGCCTCGTTCTGCCGCATCTGCTCCATACCCTTGCGCCTCCTGTGTTTTATGCTCAGTCGTCCTTCTGACGCTGAAGATAATTCTTGACAGTGTAGATCAGTTTACCAGTGGTAGGTTTCTCGTCCGCAAATCCGCTTTCGTCCTTGAAGCGCAGCCACTTGGCCGAGGGCTTTGCTTCCAGCTGGTCAATCATACGCCGGATGCCGCTGTCCACAGCAGAGACCGACACATCGTACTGCTCGCTCACCGCCTGCAGGATCTCCTTGCGGATGGCCAGCTTCTGGCTGGTGCCGTACACCACGCCCACCGCACAGGAAAGATAGTTGCAGTTCACGTCCGGCAGCTGGATGCCCCAGCCCTCGTACAGTTCCTGACACTTGCGTTCCATGCGCTGGCTCTGCCGTCCCGGCAGGCGGTACAGCTCCCACAGCAGGTTCTTCAGTTCGGCATGGCCCACATAGCAGAATCCATCGCCCGATTCCAGACAAATGGCACTCGTATTCTGCCGCCTGCCCTCATCAAACAGAACAACATTCGGTTTGGGATCCATGCTGCGGATATTCATTAAAAACTCCAGCCCGCTCATATCTTCCAGCTGGCTGCAGAGGATCACAACATCAAACTGACGGCCCTGACGCAGCTGTTCCAGCAGACGGCCGCCGTTCTGGAAGCAGGTGCACTCCAACGCAGGGCTTTGCTCCTGCAGGTAGTTCTTTTCCACCCGCAGCTCCTTGCGGTCGTAGCTTCCAAGGGCGATCTGCAGCGTTTTTGCTGTGTGCTCACTCTCCACGCAACGCGCCGCCTTTCTGCCTGAGCTGTTCTGTATCGGTCAGTTCTTCTACCACATCCTGCCAGATCTCCGGCTGGACGCCATTCTCACACAGATAGCGCAGGATCCGGTAGCAGAACTCTGGCGCAGCTGCAATGTAGCAGCTTTGCATGTACTGCCGGTTCCCGGTACGGCAAAGCGTCAGGCAGCAGCCGTTTTCGTTGCCTGTATCCATTGAGTATACCAGCGTATATGCTTTCTGCAACCCGTCGATTGCCGAAAACTGACGGATCATAGGTGAAAATGTACGTTCCATAATTTTTCCTCCCTTGCTACAAGGTTCTGCGACGTTTTCAAGGCATTCCTTGTTTTTCTTATCTTATTTTAAAGAGCAGAGAGGGCTGGTTCAATCCTGAAAAAGCGTCTAAAAACATCAAAATCACATTCGTTGCATTTTTTTGTCGTGTTTTTCTGCGCCGCGACACATTTTATTTTGTGCTTGCGGTTCATCGCAGATTTTTTGCGTCGTATTGGCAGTGTAATTCTGCTTTCGCGATGCTTTTCTGTTTTATCAGGATCTTCCGCTATTAAAATAGCACGACGGCGACGCAAATTCAACCTCCACGTCAATTTTTCCTTTATTTTCCTGTTTTTCTGCCTCAAAAGCCAAAAATACCGGTCCGGTCAAAATTTATGTTGAAATATACACAGTTTTTTCATATTGTTTCGGTAAAATAGAAGTGTATAACGCCTTGCTGCGGGTCCTGTATCCGGGCAGTTTATTATAATGTACAGCGGCAGCGTTCCTGCGAGGATGCGCCGGAAAGGCTCACACATGCTCCAACTCAACCACATCAAGAAAGAATACAAAACCGGCGATCTGGTGCAGAAAGCACTGGATGATGTCAGCCTGAACCTGCGGGACAACGAATTCGTCGCCATTCTCGGCCCCAGCGGTTCCGGTAAGACCACCCTGCTGAACGTCATTGGCGGTCTGGACCGCTACGACAGCGGTGATCTGATCATCAACGGCATCTCCACCAAAAAATATACCGACCGCGACTGGGACTCTTACCGCAACCACACCATTGGCTTTGTGTTCCAGAGCTATAACCTCATCCCGCACCAGACAGTGCTTTCCAATGTGGAGCTGGCGCTGACCATCTCCGGCATTTCCGGTGCCGAGCGCCGCAGCCGGGCCACCAAGGCGCTGGAGCAGGTAGGTCTGGGCGACCAGCTGCACAAGCACCCCAGCGAAATGTCCGGCGGCCAGATGCAGCGTGTGGCCATCGCCCGCGCACTGGTCAATAACCCCGACATCCTGCTGGCCGACGAGCCGACCGGCGCACTGGACAGCGACACCAGCATTCAGGTGATGGAGCTGCTGAAGGAGGTGGCCAAAGACCGCCTTGTGGTCATGGTCACCCATAACCCGGAGCTTGCAGAGCAGTATGCTACCCGCATCGTCCGCCTGCGGGACGGCGTGATCCAATCGGACACCGCACCGTTTGCGCCGGATGATTCCGCTCAGGTGCCGCCGGTGCACAAAAATCTGGGCCGTTCTTCCATGTCGCCGCTCACCGCTCTCGCGCTGAGCTTCAACAACCTGCTCACCAAAAAGACCCGCACCCTGCTCACCGCATTTGCGGGTTCCATCGGCATCATCGGCATTGCGCTCATCCTTTCGCTCTCGGCCGGTGTGAGCAATTATATCCAGGAGATGGAACGCTCCACCCTTTCGGAATATCCGCTGCAGATCTCGACCACCGGCGTAGACCTTGCCGCCCTGCTGGACCCGGGAAGCTACACCAGCGCCGTTGCCAACAACACCAATGTGGGCGCCACCAGCGCTTCTTCCACCCCGGAGGGCATGGTCACAGTGCGCGAACTGCTGAGCCAGCTGACCGAGGATAATTCCTCCGTCAATGACCTTGCCTCCCTGAAAAAATATCTGGACAGCGACGAGTGCACCATCTCGGAGGATGCTGCTTCCATCGAGTATTCCTACGGCATCGCACCGCTGATCTACCGCCAGAACAAGGACGGCACCGTGCGCCAGATCTTCCCGGACAGCAGCCTTTCTGCGCTGAACAACACCACCTCTGCCGCCGGCATCGTCTCTTCCATGACCAATCAGAGCGTGTTTACCGAGATGGCCGAAGAGCCTTCGCTGTACGAAGATCAGTACGATGTCAAGGCAGGCCGCTGGCCGGAAAGCTACAACGAGGCCGTTCTTGTGCTGAATTCGGATGGCAGCATCAGCGATTACGCTCTTTATATTCTGGGCATTGAGGACGACAGCGTGATGATGCGTTTTCTGCAGGAGTACGCAAAAAACAAGAACACACAGGCTCCCACCGGCTACGGCACCTACCCCTACGATACCTTTGTGGGCCTGAAATATAAGATCGTTACCAGCTCGGACTATTACGTTTATGACGAAGAACGCCAGATCTGGCGCAACCGCTCCGACGATGAAGCGTATGTGGAGCAGCTTGTGGAAAACAGTCCGGATCTGACCATCGTGGGCGTGGTGCAGCCCCGCGCAGATGCCAGCTCCACCATTCTGCCCATAGGCGTTGCCTATACCCATGCACTCACCTACTACGCCATCGACCATGCAGCCGAAAGTGAAGTGGTAAAGCAGCAGCTTGCCGACCCGGAAGTGAACGTGCTGACCGGCGAGCGCTTTGATGCCGACCAGCGCGAAACCGATCTTGACATTTCTTCCCTGTTCTCGGTGGATACCGATATGCTGAAGGATGCCTTCCAGTTCGATGCAAGCAAGCTGCAGTTCGACCTGAGCGGTGCATTTGATCTGCAGGATGGCAGCTTTGACTTTTCCTCCATCCTTGATCCGTCCGCATTCCAGCTGGATCTGAGCGATCTGGACCTGAGCGACATCGACATGAGTGATGTGGAGCTGCCGGACATGGACGCGCTGGATCTGAGCCAGTTGTTTGCCGATATGGACCTGTCCGTCTCGGAGGATGCGCTGCAGAGCCTGATGAAGAAGATCATGAATGGCTATAAGCGCTATATCATCGGCAACGGCATCTTGAATCTGGATAAGATCGGTTTCTCTTCCTATATGGAGAGCGACCAGTTCAAGCAGCTTCTGTCCGAATCCATGGGCGACCTGCTGGACACCACCGGCCTGCAGGAGCAGTTCACCGCTTCGCTGCAGCAGAACCTGCAGGGCATCATGACGAGCTATCTGCAAAGCTACTCGGAACAGCTGAGCCAGAAGCTGGGCGAAGCTCTGCAGACCAAACTCACCGCTGCCATTCAGACCCAGATGAGCACCGTGATGCAGCAGCTGATGACCCAGCTGACCACTCAGTTCAGCCAGCAGATCCAGTCCGCCATCCAGAACAACATCGCTCAGCTCAGCAGTCAGGTGGAAGATGCCCTGAAGATCGACCCCACCGTGTTCCAGAGTGCCGTGCAGGTGAACATGAGCACCGACGACCTTGTGGATCTGGTCAAGATGAACCTGCAGTCCAGCACCACCTCCTACAGCAGTGTTCTTGGTGCACTGGGCTATTCGGATTATGCAAAGCCCGGCAGCATCTGGATCTACCCCAAGAGCTTTGAGGCCAAGAACCGCATCGTGGACAGCCTGAACGCCTACAACGCCGCCATGCGTGCGCAGGGCGAAGAGGACAAGGTGATCGTATTCTCGGATACGGTCGGCACCCTGATGAGCGCCGTGACCAAGATCGTGGATATGGTCAGCAATGTGCTGGTGGCCTTTGTTGCCATCTCGCTGGCGGTTTCTTCCATCATGATCGGTGTCATCACCTATATCAGCGTGCTGGAACGCCGCAAGGAGATCGGTATTCTGCGTGCCATCGGTGCATCCAAGCACAATGTCTCCGAGGTGTTCAATGCCGAGACCTTCATTATCGGAATGTGCTCCGGCGTGATCGGCGTGGGCCTGTGCCTGCTGCTGCTGATCCCTGGCAACATGCTCATCCACTCCATTGCAGGAACCACCAGCGTCACCGCTGTGCTGCCGCCCAAGGCTGCACTGGTCCTGATCGTTCTGGCTACCCTGCTCACGATCCTTGGCGGTCTGATTCCCGCCCGCAGCGCAGCCAAGTGCAACCCCGTCACCGCCCTGCGTTCTGAGTAATTTTCTTTCTCGACAAGCAAAAGGAGTCGCTGCATCACGCAGCGGCTCCTTTTTTGATGTCCGGTGCTTTATCTCAATTTCTCGTGTAATTCCTCATGCAGTTCCTCGCGCTCTTCCTTCAGTTCCTGCTTGAGAGTCCGGTCGATCTCCCGTGTCTCCTGCCGGATCTCAGCCAGATCCTTTTCGATCGCAGGGTTTTCTTCGATTTCTTCCCGGATGAACATGAGCGCAAAGCTTACCAGCAGCAGCCCGCAGGAGATCCAGATGGTCTTTCCTGCCAGCCGCGCTGCGCCCATGCTTCCAATACCGGCACCCACCGCGAACAACAGAATGATGCCAAAATAACGCATCATCCGGTCCTTAACTTTCGGTTCATGGGTCTTGCTCCAGATGCAGAATGCTTCCACACCGCTGCGCAGGTCACCAATGCACATGGTGCTGGCAAATGCATAGCCGTTCACCTTGCGGAACGCCTGCACCTGCATTGCGCAGGAGAAGGAAACGATGGCGTTTGCCAGCAGGTTTTGCTCCTGTGGCAGAAAGCCAACAATGAACAGCAGAAGCACTTCGCCCAGCACCACCAGTTGCCGCCAGTGAAGCCGCTGCATGTTGCAAAAGCTCTCCCGCATCTTTTCTGCCACCAGTACGCCCAGCGCAAAAGCACACAGAGGAACCAGATAGTGCAGCACCCGATCCCACTGACCATCCATGATGTTGGAACTCAGCAGCACGATGTTGCCGGTCTGTGCATTTGCAAACACCTTACCGCGGAACAGATACGTATAGGCATCCTGCAGCCCGCCCGAAAGCGAAAGGAACACCGCCGTCAGGAAGGACTCTGACATCTGCCCATGATGTTTTGTTTTCATATTACCTTTTCCCCTCTTTTCGTACCCTATTATAATATATTTTTACAGCTTGGTCCATATCAGTTTTACATATCCGGCATGTGTATCCTTGCGCTCTGCCAGCGCCAAAAATACAGCCCGCACTTTGCATTCCCTCACAGGTTGTGTTAGAATAAGAAAAAAGCTTTTCCAAAGGAGAACTTCCTTATGCCGAATATTGTCGAGATCACAGACCTTTCCGCACCGGAGCTGGATGTCTATGCCCGCCTGACGCAGGCGCAGCTGCGCAATCGTCTGGAACCGGAAAAAGGCATCTTTATTGCCGAAAGTCCCAAGGTGATCGCCCGCGCGCTGGATGCCGGATACACACCGCTCTCCCTGCTCATGGAGCGTAAACAGATCACCGGCCCGGCTGCCGATATCCTGACCCGTTGCGGGGATGCCCCGGTGTACACAGCCGACCGCGAGACCCTTGCCAGCCTGACCGGCTTCGAGCTGACCCGCGGCGTGCTGTGCGCCTTCCGCCGCCCGCTGCCGCGCAGCGTGGAAGAGGTCTGCCGCAATGCCCGCCGGGTGGCCGTTCTGGAGGGCATTGTGGACTCCACCAATGTGGGAGCGATCTTCCGCAGCGCCGCTGCACTGAACATGGATGCCGTGCTCGTTACTCCTTCCTGCTGCGACCCGCTGTGCCGCCGTGCCGTGCGTGTGAGCATGGGCACCGTGTTTCAGGTGCCCTGGGCGCAGATCGGCACCTGCCCTGCCGACTGGCCGGAAAACGGCATTGCTCAGCTGCACAGTCTTGGCTTCAAGACTGCTGCCATGGCTCTGAGCGACCGTTCCGTAAGCATTGACGACAGCGCTCTTTCCGCCGAGCCGAAGCTCGCCATCGTGCTGGGCACAGAGGGTGACGGCCTTGCCCACAGCACCATTGCCGCCTGTGACTACACCGTAAAAATCCCTATGTCCCACGGCGTGGATTCCCTGAACGTTGCCGCTGCCAGCGCTGTTGCTTTCTGGCAGCTAGGCAACCGCTGAGCGATGCTTTTTGGCCCTGCCCAAAATACTTGACAAATTTCCCGAACAGAGTTACACTTACAGGGTCATCACATGGGCCTATAGCTCAGTTGGGAGAGCGTTCGGTTCGCATCCGAGAGGTCAAGGGTTCGAATCCCTCTAGGTCCACCAATCTGCTGCATCGTTTTGTACGATGCGGCGTTTTTTATGCCTAAAAAACTTTGGCAGACCGTGCCGGGCTCCGAACCCTGAAGTCGGATGCGAACCGGGTAGGGTCATCCATGGGGATGTCATCCTTTTCGACCTGTCCTTTGGTCGAAACACGGTACAAAAAAGCACTTTCCCTTATATTTGCATTGCAAATAAGGGAAAGTGCTTTTGTCTTGCTCACTATGAGGTTACT
>ENA-UEPG01002388-UEPG01002388.1-human-gut-metagenome-genome-assembly--contig:-NODE-2388-length-11816-cov-3.530880_pt1 | contig 11816 bp, 8 predicted proteins | sample MGYA00242893_ERZ507902 | MGnify/ENA primary metagenome ERZ507902 (study PRJEB26167, sample SAMN06115491) | human gut metagenome | host: Homo sapiens | place: China:Gansu | collected 2015-04-23 | study... | reverse complement strand
AAGGAGCCTTCACTTATCCGAGTGCGCGTTCATATACATTCTCTTTATCAATAGGTATTTAAGTTAGGAATTATGAAAAAGAATATATTATTAGTGCTTGTTGTATTTTTATGTGGGGCATGTTCGGACTTTTTGAATATGCCTCCTAAAAATACGAAGGTTGTTTATACGATGGAAGATGTACGAGGAGCAATGTCTACCTTGTTGTTTGCAACTACTTCATCAAGTTATTGTAAAGGATACGTAAGTAGTCCGGTTATGTTTAACGGTGAGTACGTGCAATATCCTTTTACAAGACGTAACAATGTTTCTTCTATTTTGTACACGAATGATTTAGATTTGGAAAATTTCTTGTTTGATGATTTTGCGAATCCGTCTCGAGGGGGACAAAACTTTATTAAAGAGTATGGAGAGATAAAAAATTGGGAAGGATATTTATTCCCAAGTGATCTGTGGAAAGAAGTATTTGTATCGATTGGTTATATTAATATGGTATTGAAAGATTTGGAAAATGTACCAGATTATAATAAAACAGATTATGAACGGATTGCGGGAGAGGGGAGAGTGATGCGTGCTTATTATTTGTTGAGATTGAATCAGTTATTTGCTCCTTATGATAAAAATGATTATGGTATTCCGTTTAATTTTGATGCTGATATTGTACAAGGAGGAAAAAGATGGAAACAAACAGATTTGTACCAGAAGTTGATTGGGGAGATTATGGATGTTCTTGAATATGAAACCGTTCCTGAGGATTCTTGGAATATCTTTTTTAATAAAAGAATTATGTATGCGATTTTAGCTCAGACTTATCAATTTAAAGCTGGGTCTTGTGCTGCAGAAGAGGATGATTGGAGCAAGGCCGAGTTTTATGCAAAAGAAGCAAGGAATGGCGCACGTGTGGAAAGTACTATTGATGAGCAAGCTGAATTGACAACGGTGCCATTGACAAAATCTACGACAAAACCTCATAGATTTGCTTTGTTGCGTTTCTCTCTGTATGCTTATGGCGGAAATGATTATGCTCCGTGGGGAAAACCGGAACAAATGTTAGTTCAATGTCCTTCAAGCGAATTATATAACCTTTATGATGAAAATGATATTCGTCGAGAAGTTTATTTTAAAGAGATAGATGGTAAGCTGTATGTTACCAAATGGCAATGTACAGACGAACATGATGTTAATGATGTACATATTCTTTTTCGTTTTTCAGATTTGTTGTTGATCGAGGCAGAAGCTTTAGCCCGGCAGGGTAAAGACGGGGCTTTGGATTTGTTGAATGAATTCAAGAGTAGTAAGATCCCTGGATATTCCGGTTATACGGGGAGTGATGTCATTGGGGAGATATTAAAAGAACGTCGTAAAGAATTTGTTTACGAGGAACAGATGAATTGGTTGGATATGAAACGAACTGGAGCTAGTGTTTCTCGTAAGGCAAAAGATGAGGCAACTGATGAAATCAAAACTTATATGTTGGAAGGTAATGATTATCGTTATACATTCCCTCTTCCTGCAGATTATGAATTGATGTATAATAATGTCCCCCAGAATCCTGGTTGGAAGTAAAACAAATGTAAAAATATATATTATGAGATATATAATTGTTATTTTTATCACACTACTCATGTTAAGTTCGTGTGAAAAAGAGAAGAGTGTAATTCTTGATTTGAATATTTCTCCGGATGAAATTTCAAGAATAGAGTTACGTGCAGATCACAAGACCTTAGTTCCTAATGGGGTTAATAAAATGGGGTTCCATACTTTTGTATATGCTAAAAGAAATGTGATGTCTTACGGTAGGGATGAAGAGACAGATGAATTTTATGGCAAAGAGATTGAAGAGGAGTTTTTAGTTCCAGCGGATCAGGTCCCAGTTGATTATGTGAAAGTGTATGACCAGAACGAAAATGTGGTGGAAGGTGGTTACTATGCAACGACGAGTGATACTCCCGGAACGATTTTGCAATTTTATGCAAAAGGAGGAAACTTGGAAAGTAATCGTTTGGAAGTTACGATAAGGGAGTTGCCTGAAGAGGATTACGAGGAGATCGTGGTTCCTGTAGTCTTTCATGTACTCGTTCCTCCGGCAACAGCGGCTCCTGCCTATGATTTAAGCGTAGAATTTTTGGAAGAACAACTTCAGCGAGTTTCTGATGCCTTTAATCGTAAGATAACAACTGATCCTAATGCTGGAAACGCTAAAGTTGTGTTTAAGTTGGCAACTTATGATCAAAATGGATTAAAAATGCAGGAGCCGGGAAAGAATATAGAGAATATTTCAGCATCAGATTTTACAAATATGGGAACTTCTTCAAATAAGACTAAACCTTATTTGTCATATATATTGACAAAGTGGAAACGCCTTATTTGGGACCCCAATAAATACTTGAATATCTGGTTAGCAAAGTTTACCACATCTACTTCCCTAACGGGAACTTCTACGTCGTATCAGATGTGGCCCCCTATGGTGATGCATCCGGATTATGACTTGGCTTCTATTCCGGGCTTGGATTTGGAACATAAGGAGTCTTTTACTTTAGATGATGTTGAGGACTGTCGAGAAGTTGGTTACATGGTGAATTTGGATGCTCTTTACACGCCAACGGCAGTACAGGGATCAAATGAATTCAGTTTGGCTACCCCTATGGCTGAATATTTTGGTATTCTTCAAACGAGGTGTGATATGTATGATTATTTGAATGAAGATGGTGATAGTGATTATTGTCCGGATACTTATAGTTTTGATTATGGTTTTTATCCTTCCGTGTTTAAGGCTAATAATTTGGACGGCCAACCGGAAAATGATCCAACTCGTCCTTTGGAGTATTTCACTTCGTTCAATGTGATGGATATGTATAGTTATAAAAATTCACTTTCTATCGATCAAGTGAAACGCTTAAGAATGGTTTTGCAACAATGTCCTTCTCGCTGGGCTTATAAATCTGATTGGGCTTTTACGGGAGGAAATTGATGTTTGTGTGTAGTGTAAGGACTCGATTCTAGGTTTTGTAAGTCGACATTGTACCTTCTGTGGTACAATTTATGCTGAAAAACGTACCTTCAACGGTACGTTTTTCTTATTTATCGAGTATAGAAGTCGATTTGTTTTTTGATTGCACGGGTACAGACTGGACAGAAGTCATTACCGGAGAGCGTGTTCATCAAGCAATCGTAGCGAGGACGGTAAACACCCTTGGACACGTAACCACCTCCTTCATAGGCTCCGAGTTTCTTGGGATTTTGGGGATCGTAGGTAGTGGGAACGGGAGTATCTTTATCAAGCATATCTTTCCATTTCTTATTAAAGTTTGTCAGTGTGGTAAGATTGGCCTCCCAAGGTTCCACGTTGGTCGGGTACATATCATTGTAACTGCTACCGACTTCCACGTATTCGTCTCCAAGGCCGAGAAACAGATGGCCGAACTCGTGAACATAAACCTTGGCTGCATGGAGATTACCGGAAATGCTGATACCGTAATGGTTATAGATGGCTCCACCACCATATTTTTGCGTGTTGGCAATAATGTAGATGAAGTCGTAGGGGACGTTAGCGGATAAATCCCGTAAACTTTTATTGTCGTAAGTCATGATGTAACGTTCGGAATCGAAAGTGTAAAAGGAAGAATTCAGTATAGTATTCTTCCAGATGTATTCACCGGGAATATCGACACCGGATTCTTGTGAAGGGGCAAGGACAGCCCGGATGTTAAATCGACCTTGATTTTCTTTATAGGGAGAAAGGCTGAACAGGCCTTCTGCGAAAAGTTTGCAATCGGCTTTAAATTTGTCCATTTCATCTGCCGTGTAACCTTCGGGGAGCAGGACGATGTCCACCCGGCGTGACGGGTTTCCGGTATAATGTACGTCATAAGTCGGGTACTGCATCCGACGATCCTTCTTGATAAAATAGCTATCAACATCCACGGTGTATTCAAATTTCTTTACGAATTTACCTTTCTTGTTCCGGGCGGATATTTCAATGCGTACGTCATTTTTCGGGAAAGGCATGACTACAGTCTCTGAACAGTAACGTTGGGTTGTTTTGGCTTCATCAGTGGTTTGCCATTCCCAGAAAAGAGTGCAATATCCCCGGGAATAAATGAGCTGGTTAGAGGCCACGTCGTACACGTTGAGATAATAATTCCCATAGAACATGGTATCGATGAGGTTGGTCTTCGAACCGCCCCAGTAAGGTTCTTCCAGTAATTCCTCGAAATAAATTTCGTCATGCTGGCTATTCCCGCAATGGGCGTAATCCATACGTAAAGTTTTGTTGTGAAAGTATTTGTCGAATTGGGCCCAGGATTGATTTGCTTGTAATAATAACATGATACAGGGCAAGAGTGCTATGATTCGTTTCATAAATCTGTTTTATTATGTGTTTATCTTTGTGCAAAGATAGTTTTTTACTATTTTTATACACGAATAAATCTGTATAATAATCCTTAGGGAAAATGGTTCAAGATGAGTTATTAATAGAGCAGTTGAATCAAAAGCAGGTGGGAGCTTTTAAAATATTGTTTGACCGATTTTATCGTTATCTCGTGCTATATGCCATGAAGTGGGTAGAGAGACAAGAGATTGCGGAAGATGTCGTGCAGGACTTATTCGTGCAGGTGTGGGAACGGGATACGATTTACAGTTCCTATTATGGTTTTAAGAATTTCTTGTATAACTCGGTGAAGAATGCCTCGTTGGATTATTTGAAACACAAGGAAGTGGAGGGAAAGTATGTGCGTTACACGCTTCGGACATCAGAGGCGGGCGAAATGCCTGAATTGGAGGTTATGAAAGATGAGGTGTACCGCCGTTTATACCAGGTATTGGATGAACTACCTAAACGGTGCCAGGAAGTGTTTAAACATTACCTGGAAGGAAAAAAGAATAGCGAAATTGCGGAAATCCTTCAAATATCCGAATTAACCGTGAAGACTCAAAAACGGAATGCTATTGTTTATTTGCGAAAAAGATTGGGTGGTGTATATGTGCTATATGCCTTGTTTAAAGTGGGTTTCATGTGATTGGAAAATATTTTCTAAAAAAAGTCGATTTTTTATACTCCTTTTTTTTGCTCTTGTCGTCTTTGGTGTAAAATAACAAGGATGATGAAACATTACGATGAATATATCATACAATTAATCCAACTTTATCTCGTGGGGGATTTATCCGGGGAAGAAAAAGTGAAGTTGGAGGAGTGGGTTAGTCAAGATCCTTCGCATGAAAAACTTTTTAAAGAAATTTGTGATGAAAAGAGTGTTGCCCATGATTTTGGTATTTACGAGAATGTGAATAAAGATGCTGCATGGGAAAAGGTCATTGTGAAGGGAAACATCAAACAGAAGAATTATCCCCGTCGTTTAGGATGGTATAAATTCGTGGCTGCCGTGATGATTCCCTTGATGGTGGTGGCAGCGGGATATTTTATAAGAGAAACGAAACCGGGTACTGAACAAAAGGGTACGGAATTGGCTAGTATAGAGCCCGGGAAGAGTAAGGCTATTCTTCGGTTGGCTGATAATCGAGTGATTGAAATCACGAGAGAACAAGAAACTCGTTTTGATGTGGCAGAAGGTATTGCGGCTATCAATAACTCATTAGGAATGGTTTACCCGGAGCAGGTGGCAACGGGGAAGACGGAATATAACGTGTTGGAAGTTCCTCGTGGAGGAGAATACACGGTTACCTTGTCTGACGGGACGGTTGTTTACCTGAATTCGGGCAGTGAATTGCGTTACCCCGTGGCTTTCGGGTCAGAACGACGGGACGTGTTTCTTTCCGGGGAAGGATATTTTGAAGTGGCGAAAGATGCAAAACGGCCTTTTTTTGTGAACGTGGATAAATTAAAGATTCAGGTTTATGGTACTTCTTTTAACGTAAACACGTACAATCTTACAAATGTTGAGACTGTTCTGGTTGAGGGAAAGATTGGCATTCGAGAAACGAACTCGGACGTAGAATATTCGGTTATTCCGGGACAGTTGGCTCTTTATAACAGGGAAAAAGGCACTATGGAAATTCGAGATGTGGATGTGCGGCCTTACGTGGCGTGGAAAGAGCATGAGTTTATGTTTGATAACGAGAGTTTGGAAGAGATTATGAACACGTTGTCTTTATGGTATGACGTGGATGTGTTCTTCCAGACGGCAAGTTTGAAACAACTGCATTTTACCGGGCATTTGGGACGTTACGAGGAAGTTTCCCATATTCTCGATGCTATATCAGGAGTGACTCAGGTGAAATTCTCTGTGAAAGGAAGGACAATTATCGTGATGGAATAAAAGAATAGCGGAAAATGTTACGAGCATCTTCCGCCATTAATGATAATAGGACAACAGGCTAATGTTACGAGCAATGCCTGATTGTAAATACTAACATTCTAACTACAAAGGTATGGAAAAAATTCTATTATGCCTTAGGGTTTACCGACCCCATGGACAAAAATTTTGGAAAACGATGAAGCTTTTTATTTTTTTGATGTGTTGTTTCACATTTTCTCTTTCGGCAAATAGTTTTGCCCAACAGGAGAAAGTCAACTTGGATCTACAAGGAGTATCGATAAAAACGTTATTTAGCGAGATCCAGCGTCAGACGAATCTGCATTTTATTTTTAACACGGAACAAACTGAACAGTTGAATAAGTTAACTGTAAAAGCGAAAGAGGAGTCCGTGAAGTCCGTGTTGGATAGAGTTTTTGAAGGAACTGGTTTCACTTACACGTTCCGGGATAATATTATCATGGTTCGTTTCGAGGGGAAAAATCCCGTGCAACAGGCAAATAACGAGATGGAGATCCGCGGGGTCGTGAAAGATAAGAATGGAGATCCGTTACCGGGTGTTACCGTGCTTATCGTGGGAACCCAGTTGGGAACGGCCACAGGAATAGATGGTGATTTCTTGTTACGGGTTCCGGAACGGGACAGTGTACGATTGCGTTTTTCATTTGTAGGGATGAAAACAAAAGATATCCCTTATAAGAAAAATCAACCCGCTTTGGTTGTCGTGTTAGAGGAAGAAGCGGAGAGTATCGGGGAGATTGTGGTAACGGGATACCAGCAAATAGAGAAACGTAATTTGACGAGTTCTGTGGTGACGGTGAAAACAAGTGAGCTAAAGACAATTGGAGCATCGAGTATCGAACAGATGTTGCAAGGTGTGGTTCCGGGACTTTCTGTGGTAAATACTTCCGCAGCTCCGGGTGCGGCTCCTAAGATTCGTATTCGCGGTACGGCGACCATCTCCGGTAATGCAGACCCGTTATGGGTATTGGATGGCGTGATTCTGGAAAATTCCGTCCCGGTGACGGCTGCTGATTTGAACAGTCCGGACGTGATGAATATGTTCAATTCGGTGATTGGCGGTATTAACCCGAATGACATCGAGAGTATTACCGTGCTGAAAGATGCTTCTGCAACTGCTATTTATGGAACACGTGCTGCCAATGGCGTGATCGTGGTCACCACGAAGAAGGGGAAGGCCAATAGTTTTAACATAGCGTATCAACATACCTCAACCCTAAGTATTCGTCCTTACTACGATAATTTTGATTTGTTGAATTCGAAAGAACGCATAGCTTTAGCTTGGGAAAATTACGAGGATGGGTTATCTGTTTGGGGTGGAACTCATTTTAACGGGACTCCCGGTTTAGAAGGGTTACTGAATAGTTATGCTCTTGGACAAATAACCCGAGAGCAATTGAATTCGATGGCTAATAAGTTGGAAGAGACAAATACGGATTGGTTTAAAACTCTATTCCGGAATGCCTATACGCAAACTCATAATTTGAGCGTTTCTGGGGGAACAGAGAGAACTAATTATTATATTTCACTGAATTATAACGGAGAAGAAGGGGTGGATAAAGCAAGTGAGTATAAGAATTATGGAGGTATGGTAAAAGTGAATACTCGGCTATTTCAGGGTGTGAACATGGGAGCTATTCTTCAAATGGATCGTAGGGACCGGGAGATGTACCATTCTTCTATTGATTTATTTAATTATGCAGTTCGTACTTCTAGGGCAATTCCTTTACATGAGGACAATGGGGATTTACATTATTATATCGGAACAGTGTCAGGTCGTTGGCATAAATTTAATATCCTGAATGAGTTGGCGAATACTGGAAATGAGAGTACACAAACCGATATAAAAGGAATTGTCAATCTTACAGTAAACCTATACAAAGGCTTGAAATACGAAGGATTATTTAGTTACGCTTCTTCCCATTCTACGGCCCGGGATTATGCTACAGAGAAAAGTGCTTATGTGGCTGATATAAGAGGGTACGAGTATGGAGAAGGTTCAGAAGAGGATATAAAAAAATCACCTTTACCTTACGGGGGAGTGTATAATGAGCAAACGTATGAACAACGTTCCTCGCTAATTCGTAATGGTTTGACATATAAAGGAAGTCTTACAGAGGATTTATCTATTGATGTATTATTAGGACAGGAGTTTAGAAATACAAATTATAAAGGTTTAAAATCAAATACATTCGGTTATTTCCATGATCGGGGGAATACGTTTTATGAACCAGCGTTGGGAGAATCAACAGGTCATTTAAAACGGAATAAAGTTACCCGTAGTTTGGTCGATCGTTCCAATATATCTTATTATGGCGTAGTTTCTGCCATGTATGGTGATCGTTACGTGTTGAACGCTAATATTCGTTTTGACGGATCGAATCTTTTCGGGTCTAATCCTAAGTATCGTTATCTACCCTTGTGGTCTATTTCCGGAAGATGGATTATCAGTAATGAATCATTTTTGCAAGATAACAACACGATAAGTAATTTGGCTCTTCGGGCATCTTACGGTTTAAGAGGTAATATCGTGGAAGACAGTAGTCCATCGATTATTGCCGCAGCATTACCACCTAATGCGGTGACCGGTTTGTTTGAAATGGAAATCCAACAAGCTCCAAATCCTGATTTGAAATGGGAAACGACAGCTTCGTTTAACGTGGGACTGGAACTTGGTCTGTTTGATGATCGGTTATCTTTAGATGTTGATTATTATTTGGATGAAAGTAAAGACTTGATTGCTTACAAGAGTGTTTCATCTGTATCTGGTTTTTCTGGAAAGTATGTCAATTATGCAGATGTGCGTAATCAGGGGATTGATGTTTCTTTGAGTGGAACTCTCCTTAAAAATAAGGATTGGCGGTGGACGGCTGCTTTTAACATGGGGTATGTGAAAAATAAAGTGACGAAATCGACGAGTACGGCACAAGCAAAATATTTAGTGCAAAGTGTTTATACTCCTGGTGAGGTGTACGAGGGGAAACCCGTGGACGGGATGTTCTCTTATCGTTTTGCCAAATTAGATGATAAAGGAATGCCCATGTTTTACGACAAGGACGGGAATGTACTTGGAGTGGATAGTGAGGAAATCGTGAATTACCCGTATGACTTGGGTAACTTGAAATATGAAGGAACTCGTGATCCACTGTTTTCCGGAGGTTTGAACACGAGAGTATCATACAAGAATGTTTCATTGTCGATGTTGTTTGCGTTCGGTTTGAAGAACGTGGTACGTTTGCCTGCACGTGCGTATGTAACGACTCCGGCGGAGGACGAGAACGCAAACAGTAGCATCAAGGATCGTTGGCGTCCGGGACAGGATAACACGGGTAAAACAATTCCAGCTTTATCTGCTGGCGATGGATATATTACAACTGCTGATGGTAATTTTTATGCCACAGATTGGTATAACTTATCAGATCAAACGGTTGTTCCTGGTGATTACCTCCGGTTTCGAAACTTGATGATTGAGTATCAATTACCAGCCCGGTGGACAAATAAAGTGGTTGTTGGAGATCGTAAGATGGGTAATGTTACCTTGAAATTTCAGGCACAAAATTTATTCGTGATAGCGGATAAACGTTTGAAGGGGTATGATCCCGAGACGATTAATTATACGACAACATCTTATGGTTCTTTGCCATTGGCTAGGACGTTTACTTTGGGATTGAATATCAATTTTTAAATGAATGATTATGGAAAAAAGATATTTATATAGATTATTGTTCATGTGTATGAGTTCGGTCCTTTGGGCATGTAACGGTTATTTGGAGGAAATACCACAGAACAAACAAAAACTTTCGACAACAGAGGATTACGAACAGTTGTTAAATAATGCTTACTTGACAAAGTCTGTGTTGCCATATATTGATGTTCTAACAGATGATATGGACTATATTGTTGCAGATCGAAAACCTTATTATGCGAATTCTTCAGACACCTATTTGGGGGCGCATATGTGGGACAATAGTATAGAAACAACAATGCCTAATGGTGATGAAGTTTTTGAGAAATTTTATAATAGTGCTTATAATACGAATGTTGTCATTGATAATATAGATGATGCAACAGGTTCTGTATTGGATGAAACCGTGGTACAAATAACTCGGAATCATGTAAAGGGAGAGGCGTATGCTTTACGTGCATTTCGTTATTTTTATTTGGTAAATATGTATGCGGCTCCGTATGATCCTGCGACTTGTGAAACGACTCCCGGGATTCCGGTGAATTTAGAAACAACGGCAGATGATAAGGTGTATAGACGTGAATCTTTGAAGAAAGTTTACGAGCAGATCGTGGATGATTTGAAAAAAGCTATCCCGTTATTAGAAGAGAATCCGATGACTACCGGTAAGACCCGTTTTTCCGCACTTGCTGCTAGGGCTTTGTTGGCGAGAACGTATTTGTATATGCAAGAATGGGATCTTGCTATAGAACAGGCCAGTGCGGTGATTGAAAGTAATCCGATGTTGTTTGATTTGCGATCAGCAGGAGAAAACCCTGTTATTTACACGGAAGCTCCTTTGACAGAATGGACAACAGAAGCTGTTCCTGGCGTTGGGTATTTGAGTGAGGAAAATGCAAATGTGTTGTTTGTGAATGGTATTAATGAACTTTACATTATTTTGAGTAGTGATATTGCTCAAACCGTTTTTTATCCGAGTGAAACGTTATATAATTCTTACGAAAAAGGGGATGTCCGGAAATATTATTTCATGAGGCGTAAATCAAATGGACGGATTCGCTATATAAAGAATCGCTACTATTCCATGACATATGTTGATTTTGTAGTACAATTAAGTGCAGATTATGGGTACACTCGTGTTCTTCGGACAGAAGAGATGTATTTGATCCTAGCAGAAGCGTACGCTCATAAAACGGATGGTGTAGCTACAGCTGTTGGGTATCTGAACACGTTACGTGAAACTAAGTTTCGGACGGAAGATTTTGAAACAACCGGAAGATTACAAGCAGAAGATTTCACTCAACAGACTCTACTGGAAACTGTCTGGAAAGAAAGAAGACGTGAATTCTGTTTCGAGGAACAACGTTGGTTTGATCTTCGACGTACGACAAGACCTTCAATCACGCATAGCGGATTGAACGGAAGTGCTACATTACAAAAAGATGATCCCCGGTACGTGTTACAGATTCCGCAAAAAGAGTTGAACGTGAATCCGGAAATTGGTGCTAACCCTAGATAAAACGAATGAATATGAGAACAATATATGGAATGTTAATAGTATTTGGCTTGCTGGTCACGGGTACGGCTTGTCATGAAGATAGCTTATCTGCTGAATATGAATATAATGGTCCTATCCCAGAGATCACTAACGGACCTTCGGAGGCCCAGAAAATTTGTTACGACTTGTATCAGAAATATGATTATCACGTGTATTACACGTTAAGTGGAGACGATGCTTTGCGAACGGATGTCGGACAAACTCAAACGGGTATGTTGTGGCTACCCACGCAAACCGCAAGCAACTGTTTAAGGACGCTGCCAGGCTGATTGTTGAA
>ENA-UEPG01002385-UEPG01002385.1-human-gut-metagenome-genome-assembly--contig:-NODE-2385-length-11827-cov-3.676426_pt1 | contig 11827 bp, 10 predicted proteins | sample MGYA00242893_ERZ507902 | MGnify/ENA primary metagenome ERZ507902 (study PRJEB26167, sample SAMN06115491) | human gut metagenome | host: Homo sapiens | place: China:Gansu | collected 2015-04-23... | reverse complement strand
TCGGAAAGCCGTGTGAGGGAGAACCTCATGCACGGTTTGATGAGGGGCGGATGAAATTTTCATCCGCCTACTCTACAATTAAACTCCGGTTTATTTGTAAAACCGCTCTAACGAATCCATGCGTGCACTCATATTTGCAAACATCGCATCCACGATCGTGATAGCTGCCATAGATTCCACGACAACAACAGCACGCGGTACGATGATCGGATCGTGGCGCCCTTTGATATTGATGTCGATCTCTTCGCCGGATTTATTGACCGTGTGCTGGGTGGCAGAAATGGAAGGCGTCGGTTTGATCGTGGCGCGGAGAATGATATCGGAACCATCACTCATGCCGCCCAAGATACCACCGGCGTGATTTGTTTCTTTGGAAACAGAACCATCCGCTCCGATGCGGAAGGCATCGTTATTGTTCTTGCCGGTTGCTTTTGCAACGTCAAACCCATCTCCGATCTCGAAGCCTTTTACAGCACCGATGGACATGACTGCTTTGGCGAGGTTTGCGTTCAGTTTTTCAAAGACCGGATCACCGATACCTGCCGGAACACCGGAAATGATACACTCAACGACACCGCCGGAAGAATTTTGCTCAGCGATGCAGGCTTCCAGATAAGCCATTGCATTTTCTGCGGCATCGGCATCCGGCATGTATACCGGATTTTTAAGAATCTCCTCGGCATCGAAATAACGTGGATCGCATGCGATTGGACCAATGGATTTAGAATAGGTCATAAGTCTGATGCCAAGCTGATCCAAAATTTTGACTGCGATCGCTCCGGCTGCCACACGTCCGATCGTTTCACGGCCGGAGGAACGGCCACCACCGCGGTAATCTCTGAAACCATATTTCATATCAAAGGTGTAATCAGCATGTCCAGGACGATAATAGGATGCAATTTCACTGTAATCCTTGGACTGCTGGTTTTTATTATATACAACAAGTGAGATTGGAGTTCCGGTTGTTTTTCCCTCAAATACGCCGGATAAAATCTCAACGGAGTCATCCTCCTTACGCGGGGTAGTGAATTTGGACTGTCCCGGTTTTCTGCGATTTAAAAATTTCTGGATATCTTCCTCACAGAGAGAAAGTCCTGCCGGACATCCATCTACAACGACACCGACTCCTTTTCCGTGGGATTCCCCCCAGGTTGCTATTTTAAATATATTTCCAAATGTTGATCCTGCCATAGGTATGTGCTCCTTTATCACCAAATATAAAATGATTATAAAAGATTTCGCTTTGCGCGACAATAAGAATATGGTAAAATATAAAAAGTTGTAAAAAAATTGTGAGGAGATTCCAAGAATGGAACAATACCCTGTGAGAAAAATAGAAAAACCGATCGACTGGTGCGTGACAGTGCCGGGGTCAAAGAGCATGACAAACAGGGCGCTTTTAATGGCAGCACTCTCGGATGGGACAGTGACATTAGATGGCGTGCTTTTTTCAGATGATTCCAGGCATTTTATCAGCTCACTGACCGCGCTGGGCTTTGATGTTCTCGTGGAAGAGGAAAAAAGGCGTGTGACGGTAAAAGGAGAAAGCGGAACAATTCCGAAAAAAGAAGCAGAGATTGATGTTGGAAGTGCAGGAACAGCCGCCAGATTTCTGACAGCAATGCTTGGAATGTCAGATGGCAGTTATGTGATCCAGGCATCCGGGCAGATGAAAAAAAGACCGATGAAAGATCTGTTTGTCTTATTGGAGCAGACGGGTGCAGAGATTACATATCTGGAACGGGAAGGCTTTCTTCCTGTGAAAATTAATGGGCAGAGAAAGAATCAGAAGCTTACAGTCCGGCTTGACATCAGCAGGAGTACACAGTTTTTAAGTGCCATGCTTTTGATTTCGCCGATGCTTCCGCAGGGGCTGCATATTCAGATTACAAGCGAGAAGACGGATGGTTCTTATATCCGGATCACACGCAATATGATGGAAAACTGGGGTGTGCAGACACAGTTTGATGGAAAAAATTATGAGGTGATGCCGGGGGCAGCTTATCACAAAACTACTTATGTCGTAGAACCGGATATGTCGGCGGCATGCTATTTTTATGGTGCGGCAGCGATCACCGGAGGAAAAGCTATAGTCAAAAATGTGCATATGGACAACACGCAGGGAGATAAAAAATTCTTAAATGTGTTGGAGCAGCTCGGCTGTAAAGTGACAGATACCGCAAAAGGGATCTGTGTGGAAGGCCCGGAACATGGAAATATTCATGGAATCGATATAGATATGAACGATTTTTCTGACCAGACGATGACGCTTGCGGCGATGGCGCCATACGCAGATGCACCGGTGCATATTTCGCACATTGGCCACATCAGACTTCAGGAGTCTGACAGGATCCATGCGATCGTGACAGAACTGCGGCGTGCCGGTATCCGGTGCGAGGAAGAAGAAGACGCTTTGACCATTTATCCGGGAGTGCCGCATGCAGCTGTGATAAAAACATATGAAGACCACCGCATGGCAATGGCATTTTCGCTGCTTGGTTTACGGACTGACGGGATCATAATAGACGATCCGCTATGCTGCAAAAAAACATTTGAAAATTATTTCGAACTGTTTACAATGTTGACACAAGAGTGATCATATACAATGAAAAAAAGAATTTTAGTACCATTGCGAGTGACACGTAGCGGAAGCGTGTTTTCGTTGATCTTGTTAACTTTTCGTAATATTCATAACGTAAAATCGAGTTTCGCAATTACTAATATAACGGAATAGACAATTGCGAAACTCTTGAAAACCTAAATTAAATTGTGAAAAATTAACAAAAGACATGAAAGACATTGGGGAACCGCCGGTTCTTAGAAGGCAGGTACAACTGTAAGTTGTAACTGGCTTCTTAGTACCGTTGCGAGTGACACATAGCGAGAGCGTGTCTTGAATGTTTTTGTTGATTTTGAACAATTGAAAGAAGAGTAGGATGAGTTTCGCAAACGCCTAAATATAACGGAAACAGGAAAGGAGTACAAATTGTACGAGTTATTAAAAGAAGAGGGAAGAGCCAAACGTGGAGTATTTCACACAGTGCACGGAGACATCCAGACACCAGTGTTTATGAATGTCGGAACGGTGGCAGCAATCAAGGGAGCTGTCTCCACTGAGGATTTAGAACAGATCAAATGTCAGGTGGAATTATCGAACACTTACCATCTGCATGTGAGAACAGGAGATAAACTCATCAAGGAGATGGGCGGATTACATAAATTCATGTCATGGAACCGCCCGATCCTTACAGATTCCGGTGGATTTCAGGTGTTTTCCCTTGCCGGTTTAAGAAAAATCAAAGAGGAAGGCGTTTATTTCCATTCTCATATTGACGGAGCCAAAATTTTCATGGGACCGGAAGAGAGTATGCAGATCCAGTCAAATCTCGGCTCAACGATCGCCATGGGTTTTGACGAGTGTGCGCCGGCTCTTGCGGAACGCCCTTATGTGGAGGCATCCGTAGCGAGAACGACACGATGGCTGGAGCGTTGTAAAAAAGAAATGAACCGCCTCAATTCGTTAGAGGATACCGTAAATAAAAACCAGATGCTCTTCGGTATTAACCAGGGTGCGATTTATGCGGATATCCGTATCGATCATGCCAAGAGAATCTCGGAGCTCGATCTCGACGGCTATGCAGTCGGAGGTCTCGCAGTCGGGGAAACACATGAGGAAATGTACTATATTTTGGATGAGACAGTTCCTTATCTGCCGAGAAAGAAACCAACTTATCTGATGGGAGTGGGAACTCCGGCAAATATTTTAGAAGGCGTTGACCGCGGTATTGATTTCTTTGACTGTGTTTATCCGTCACGGAATGGTCGTCATGGACATGTATACACCAATCAGGGAAAGATCAATCTGTTTAACCAGAAATATGAAAAAGATATGCGTCCGATCGAGGAAGGCTGCCAGTGTCCGGCGTGCCGCAGATACAGCAGGGCATACATCCGCCATCTGCTGAAAGCAAAAGAAATGCTTGGAATGCGTCTGTGTGTACTGCATAATCTTTATTTCTACAATACGATGATGGAAGAGATCCGGGATGCGCTTGATGCCGGAAACTTCAGATCGTATAAGGAAGAAAAACTTTATAACATGGGACAGATCGACCGTGAAAAAGAAATGAGCGGACAGAAGAAGTTCTATTAAAAGGACAGATATTGTCTAAGACTAAATATTTTATAAAATTAATTGGAAAAGCTTGCCGAAACGCAAGGTTTTGTGTACAATGTTTTATAGTTTCTAAAAATATCAAAATACGATATTAGAGAGCAATAAGTTTTTAGGAGGAAGAAAGATGTTATCAATCTTGGCATCATCAGGAGCATCATCCGCAGCAGGAATGGGTGGAATGATCCTTTGGTTAGTTATTTTATTTGCATTTATGTATTTCTTCATGATCCGTCCACAGAAGAAAGAGACTCAGAAGAAAAATGCAATGTTATCGGAACTTGCAACAGGAGATACTGTTTTGACAACAAGTGGCTTCTACGGTACAGTTATTGATATCACAGACGATACAGTCATTGTTGAGTTTGGAAGCAACAAGAACTGCCGTATCCCAATGCAGAAATCTGCAATTGCAGCAGTTGAAAAACCGGAAGAAGCATAATGTAAATAGAGTGCTTTATCATAAGACGTCGGCAGTTGCCGGCGTCTTATCTGTATCTGAAAGAGCATCAGGGAAGCGGGCTGCTTATGGAGCTGCTGTTTCACGCATGATCCGGATCAAAATATGATGATGAAAGGGAAAGAAAATGGTTTGTCTTGAAAAGCTGGATAGAAGTGATTTTGAAGAAGTTTATCGTATTATGGAACAGAGTTTTCCGGCAGATGAGAGAAGAAAAAAGGAAGGGCAGCAAAAACTTCTGGATGAAGAAAAATATGAGCTGCTCGGTGTAAGAAACGAGGGAGGGCTTCTGGCATTTTTAGCCGTCTGGGAGTTTGCGGAATTTGTCTTTATCGAGCATTTTGCAGTCAGTGAGAAAGCAAGAAACAGTGGGATCGGCGGAAAAATGTTAGAGGAACTGGCAAGGCAGAAAGCAGGAAAAGTTGTTCTGGAGGTGGAATTGCCGGAGGATTCCCTGAAAAAAAGAAGAATAGGATTTTATGAGCGGCATGGGTTCACTTTTAACGAATATCCATATATCCAGCCGCCGATGGGAGAAGACCGGCATGAAATCCCCCTGCGGATCATGTCAGCACCGGAACCGCTTTCAGAGGATGAGTTTCAGAGCGTGCGCACAGAATTATACGAAAGTGTTTATCATTATGTATGTGAGGAATGATAAGCTGTATTTTCTATAGGTAACAGTTATGACTATTATGAAAAAGAAAAATAGCAATGATAGTTGAAATGTTTCCAAAGATACTATATTATAGTCTTTATAAATACTGTCGGCAATTACTGTGCTAAAGTGAAAAAGATATGGATTCACTGAGGTGCACAGACAGGCTATGAGATGAAAGAAAAGAGGGATTGGATATGGAGTGTCATATTGGTGTGATCTCAGGCGATGGAATCGGACCGGAGATCGTGGCAGAGGCGAAAAAAGTTTTAGATAAAGCAGGGGAGAAATACGGACATTCGTTTACGTATCAAGATATTCTGATGGGAGGATGTTCGATCGATGCGACAGGCGTGCCGCTTACCGATGAGGCAATTGCAGCTGCAAAGGCATCGGATGCAGTTCTGATGGGATCGATCGGTGGAAACACACAGACTTCCCCATGGTACAAACTGGCTCCGGAATTAAGACCGGAAGCAGGACTGTTAAAATTGAGAAAGTCTTTGAATTTATTTGCAAATTTAAGACCTGCTTATTTATATGAAGAATTGAAAGAAGCTTGTCCGCTCCGTGACGATATTATCGGAGATGGATTTGATATGATGATCATGCGCGAACTGACCGGAGGTCTTTACTTTGGGGCGAGAAAGACGGAGATGGTTGATGGTGTGATAACTGCAACCGATACACTTACTTACAATGAAAACGAGATCAGAAGAATCGCAAAGCGCGGATTTGATATCGCCATGAAGCGCAGAAAAAAAGTGACAAGCGTAGATAAGGCAAATGTTTTAGATTCCTCCAGATTATGGAGAAAAGTAGTGGAAGAAGTCGCAAAGGATTATCCGGAAGTTACTTATGAGCATATGCTCGTAGACAACTGCGCAATGCAGCTTGTCAAAGATCCAAAACAGTTTGATGTCATTTTAACAGAGAATATGTTTGGAGATATTTTATCAGACGAGGCAAGTATGGTGACAGGCTCTATCGGAATGTTATCCTCCGCAAGTCTGAACGATACCAAATTTGGTCTGTATGAGCCAAGCGGCGGTTCTGCACCGGATATCGCAGGAAAAGGAATTGCCAATCCAATCGCAACGATTTTAAGCGCAGCGATGATGCTCCGCTATACGTTTGATCTTGATAAAGAGGCAGATGCGATAGAAGCAGCCGTCAAACAGGTGTTAAAAGACGGTTACCGCACGATCGACATTATGCCGCAGGAAGATGCAAAGAAAGCATATGTAACACAGGTTGGCACATCACAGATGGGCGATCTGATCTGTGAGCGTATTTAATACAGAAAGATGGAATGGTATCACCTGAGGAGGAATATCCGGGCTGAATGATAATTTCAGGTGAGGGAAAGGAATGATAGAATATGAAGAGTGATAATGTAAAATCAGGGATGCAGCAGGCTCCACACAGAAGTCTTTTTAACGCACTGGGCTTTACAGAAGAAGAAATGAAAAAACCAATGGTAGGTATCGTAAGCTCCTACAACGAGATCGTACCGGGTCATATGAATCTGGATAAAATCGTAAATGCAGTGAAATTAGGCGTTGCAGAGGCAGGCGGTGTGCCGGTTGTATTCCCGGCGATCGCAGTGTGCGATGGAATTGCAATGGGACATATCGGGATGAAATATTCTCTTGTCACAAGAGATCTGATCGCAGATTCCACCGAGTGTATGGCACTCGCACATCAGTTCGATGCACTTGTCATGGTTCCAAACTGTGATAAAAACGTTCCGGGACTTTTGATGGCAGCAGCAAGAATCAATGTTCCGACTGTATTCGTATCCGGTGGACCAATGCTTGCAGGTCATGTGCACGGCAAAAAGAGAAGTCTTTCCTCTATGTTTGAGGCAGTCGGTTCCTACGCAGCAGGAACGATGACGGAGGAGGAAGTAAAAGAGTATGAAGAGAAAGTTTGTCCAACCTGCGGTTCCTGTTCAGGAATGTACACCGCAAACTCGATGAACTGTCTGACAGAAGCACTCGGTATGGGATTAGGCGGAAATGGAACCATCCCTGCAGTTTATTCAGAGCGTATCAAACTTGCAAAACATGCAGGAATGGCAGTCATGGATATGTACAATAAGAATATCCGACCAAGAGATATTATGACAAAAGAAGCAATCTTAAATGCCCTGACCGTAGATATGGCATTGGGATGTTCTACAAACAGTATGTTACATCTTCCGGCAATCGCACATGAGATCGGATTTGATTTTGATATCGCATTTGCAAACCCGATCAGTGAGAAGACCCCGAATCTCTGCCATCTTGCACCGGCAGGTCCTACTTATATGGAGGACTTAAATGAGGCGGGCGGTGTCTATGCTGTGATGAAAGAACTTGCGGACATCGGATTATTAAATACGGACTGCATGACCGTGACAGGAAAGACCGTCGGAGAAAATATCGCAAATGCGGTAAACAAGAATCCGGAAGTGATCCGACCGGTTGACAATCCATACAGTAAGACAGGTGGTCTTGCAGTATTAAAAGGAAATCTTGCCCCGGATGGAGGCGTTGTAAAGCGTTCCGCAGTGGTAGATGAGATGATGGTGCATGAAGGTCCGGCAAGAGTGTTTGACTGTGAGGAAGATGCGATTGCTGCGATCAAAGGTGGAAAGATCGTGGCAGGTGACGTTGTCGTGATCCGTTACGAGGGACCAAAAGGCGGACCGGGCATGAGAGAAATGTTAAATCCAACCTCCGCAATTGCAGGAATGGGATTAGGTTCCTCCGTGGCACTCATCACGGACGGACGTTTTTCCGGTGCGAGCCGTGGAGCTTCCATCGGTCATGTGTCACCGGAGGCAGCAGTTGGCGGACCGATCGCTCTTGTGGAAGAGGGAGATATCATCAAAATCAATATCCCTGAGATGACCCTGGATATTGCAGTGTCCGATGAAGAGATGGCGGCACGTAAGGCAAAATGGCAGCCAAGAGAACCAAAAGTTACCACCGGCTACCTTGCGCGTTACGCATCTATGGTAACATCTGGCAACCGAGGAGCAATCTTACAGATTCCGGGAAAGAATGATTAAAGAAAAGAGGTTCATGTGTGCTTTCCGGATTTTGGAAGCATTGGTGAAGCAATTAGATATGGAAACACGAAAGGGGATTTAGAGAATGCAGTTAACAGGTGCGCAGATCGTGATCGAATGTCTGAAAGAACAGAAGGTTGATACTGTATTCGGATATCCGGGCGGCGCTATCTTAAATGTATATGATGAATTATATAAACATCAGAATGAGATCAGACATGTTTTAACTTCCCATGAGCAGGGTGCGTCCCATGCAGCGGACGGTTATGCGAGAAGTACGGGAAAAGTAGGTGTCTGTTTTGCAACAAGCGGACCGGGGGCAACGAACCTTGTCACCGGAATCGCAACCGCATATATGGATTCTGTTCCAGTGGTGGCGATCACCTGCAATGTAAATGTTCCATTACTTGGAAAAGACAGTTTTCAGGAGATCGACATTGCGGGAATCACAATGCCGATCACAAAACATAACTTTATTGTAAAGGATATTCATAAACTGGCAGACACGATCCGCCGTGCGTTTAAAATTGCGCAGACCGGAAGACCGGGCCCGGTTCTTGTGGATATCCCAAAAGATATCACGGCAGCGAAGACGGAATACAAGGCAAAAGAGCCGGAAGTGATCTCAGGAATTTCACAGACGATCACAGAGGAAGACTTAAACAAAGCGGTCAAGATGATCCAGAAGGCAAAGAAACCATACATATTTGTCGGTGGTGGAGCCGTGATCTCCGGCGCCAGTGAGGAATTAAAGAAATTTGTCAAAATGGTAGATGCGCCTGTCTGTGATTCCCTCATGGGAAAAGGAGCTTTTGACGGAGAGGATGATCTTTATACCGGAATGCTTGGAATGCATGGAACAAAAGCATCCAATCTCGGTGTCAGTGAGTGTGATCTTTTAATTGCTGTCGGCGTAAGATTTTCAGACCGTGTACTCGGCAATGCAAAGAAATTTGCAAGTCAGGCAGATATTTTACAGTTTGATGTGGATCCTGCGGAAATTAATAAAAATATCCAGACAGATGCATCTGTGATCGGTGATATCAAAGAGATCCTGCTTCGTGTGAATGAGCGGCTGACACAGATGAACCATACGGAATGGATCACACATATCATGGATTACAAAGTAAAGTATCCACTGACTTATCCAAAAACCGGATTATCAGGTCCTTATGTCATTGAGGATATCTATAAAGAGACAAACGGGGATGCCATCATTGTGACGGAAGTAGGACAGCATCAGATGTGGGCGGCACAGTATTACAAATACAAAAAACCGAGAACACTTCTGACATCCGGTGGTCTTGGAACAATGGGGTATGGTCTTGGTGCTGCGATCGGTGCACAGATCGGATGCCCGGATAAACAGGTCATTAATATTGCCGGAGACGGATGTTTCCGTATGAATATGAATGAAATTGCAACTGCAGTGAGACAAAAATTACCACTCATCGAAGTGATCATTAATAACCATGTACTTGGAATGGTCAGACAGTGGCAGGATTTGTTTTATGAGAAACGTTATTCTGCAACCGTTTTAGATGACGGTGTAGATTATGTGAAATTGGCGGAAGCCATGGGTGCAACGGGCTATCGGGCAACGAATCGTGAAGAGTTTAACAAAGCTCTGAAGAAAGCACTTGCATCTGATACCCCGGTTGTAATAGACTGTATCATAAATAGTGATGACAAGGTATGGCCGATGGTTGCTCCGGGTGAAGCAATCAGTTCTGCTTTTACCGGGGATGACTTGAAAAAGAAACAGGAGGAGTAATGATTATGAGCAGAGTTTACAATTTTTCCGCAGGACCAGCCGTTCTGCCAGAGGAAGTATTGAAGGAAGCAGCAGATGAGATGTTGGACTATCAGGGCAGTGGAATGTCTGTTATGGAGATGAGCCATCGTTCCAAAGTGTATGATAACATCATCAAAGAGGCAGAGCAGGATTTAAGAGATCTGTTAAATATCCCGGACAATTACAAGGTACTGTTTTTACAGGGCGGAGCTTCACAGTTCTTTGCAGAGGTTCCTATGAACCTGATGAAAAACCGCAAGGCCGGATATATCTTAACTGGTCAGTGGGCAAAGAAAGCATATGCAGAGGCGCAGAAATACGGAAAGGCAGTGGCTGTTGCATCAAGTGAAGACAAGACCTTCAGCTACATTCCGGACTGCTCTGACCTGCCGATTGACGACGACGCGGACTACGTATACATCTGCGAGAACAACACGATCTATGGCACCAAATACAAACCCCTGCCAAATACCAAGGGACAAACGCTGGTGGACGACATCTCTTCCTGCTTCCTCTCTGAGCCGGTAGATGTGACCAAATATGGCCTGCTTTATGGCGGTGCCCAGAAGAACGTAGGACCTGCAGGCGTGGTCATTGTGATCATCCGTGAAGACCTCATCACCGAGGATGTCCTTCCGGGAACCCCGACCATCTGTCAGTATAAGGTACAGGCAGACGCGAAATCTCTTTATAATACCCCGCCATGCTACGGTATCTACATCTGCGGCAAGGTGTTCAAATGGTTAAAGAAGCGCGGCGGCCTGGAAGCCATGAAGGAGTATAACGAGAAGAAGGCAAAGATCCTCTATGATTTCCTAGACCAGAGCAAACTGTTTAAGGGAACCGTGGCAAAAGAGGACCGCTCCTTAATGAACGTTCCGTTCGTGACTGGAGACAAAGATCTGGATGCAGAGTTTGTCAAAGAGGCAACAGCAGCCGGATTTGTAAACTTAAAAGGCCACAGAACTGTGGGCGGTATGCGTGCCAGTATTTACAATGCCATGCCGATGGAAGGCGTGGAGAAGCTGGTGGAGTTCATGAAGAAATTTGAGGAGGCGCATCAGGCATGAGAAAGATCCATTGCATCAACGCCATTTCCCAATATGGCACAGACCAGTTCACAGAGGACTATGAGCTCACAGATGAGGTAAATGAGGCAGAGGGCATTCTGGTCCGCAGCGCATCCCTTCATGAAATGCAGTTTTCCAACTCCCTGCTGGCGATTGCCCGCGCAGGAGCCGGTGTCAACAATATTCCGCTCGATGCCTGCGCACAGGAAGGCATTGTTGTTTTTAACACTCCGGGTGCTAATGCAAATGGCGTAAAGGAGCTGGTGCTTGCCGGACTGTTCCTGGCTTCCCGTGATATCGTAGGCGGTATCGAATGGTGCAAAGAGAACAAAGACGACGCAAACATCGGAAAAACCGCAGAGAAGGCAAAGAAAGCCTTTGCCGGCTGTGAGATCAAGGGCAAGAAGCTTGGCGTGGTAGGCCTGGGTGCCATTGGTGCTGAGGTTGCAAACGCGGCCATCGCTCTTGGCATGGAGGTATACGGCTATGACCCGTACATTTCCGTCAACGCGGCATGGAGACTGTCCCGGGATGTCAAGCATACCACCAGCCTGGATACCATCTGCCAAGAATGTGATTACATTACCCTGCATGTTCCGGCTGTCGATTCCA
>ENA-UEPG01002372-UEPG01002372.1-human-gut-metagenome-genome-assembly--contig:-NODE-2372-length-11886-cov-44.495470_pt1 | contig 11886 bp, 8 predicted proteins | sample MGYA00242893_ERZ507902 | MGnify/ENA primary metagenome ERZ507902 (study PRJEB26167, sample SAMN06115491) | human gut metagenome | host: Homo sapiens | place: China:Gansu | collected 2015-04-23... | reverse complement strand
GTAGGTAGCCGCCATTTTTAGAGAAGCCCTTCCGGTAGAAATACCAGAAGGGCTTTATTGTTTTGGATACTTTCGGAATTTAAGCACACATCATCCACAAGCTTCAAATCTCCTCTCCTGTTCTGCTAAAAAACAAACGAGACCGGACAATCTTTTAATAATACTATTTTTCAGTATCCTTTTCAGCCTCTTTTTCCTTCAATTTCATTCTTTTTCCTTCTGTTTTATTTAAAATCCCATATTTTGCCAAGACTAAATACCCTTTCAAAATTGAACTACTTTTTCAAAATGGAAAGGTCGGCTCTGTTATTATATATTTCCTTCTTCTTTATATATGTCTGATAATCAATTTGTTGCTATTTCTTTTAGAGTTTTGGCACGCATTTGGCATAATACATTGCAAGTATTATAATAATAAATATTTAAAAGATTAAAGACATGGAGATAACACTATCATTTGTTTTTTGCCTCTTGAGCGGCTTTGCCTGTTTCTGGCTATTTTGGAAATGTGTAGACTGGTTTGAAAAGATCTAGAAGAGGAAAGGAGAATTAATTATGTACACAGCACTATTTGTATTAGGTATTGCAATCTTCGGTTATTTGATGTATGTACTCATCAGACCCGAAAAGTTTTAAAGTTATACAGTTTAAGGTAAAAGTATGAATACAGAAATTTTAGGTGTGGTCGCACAAGTTGCCTTGATGGTGATTTTGGCTTATCCACTAGGAAGATACATTGCCAAGGTTTATAAAGGAGAGAAAACCTGGTCGGATTTCATGGCTCCTATTGAAAGGGTCATTTATAAAGTATGCGGAATTGACCCTAAAGAAGAAATGAACTGGAAACAGTTCCTGAAAGCATTATTGATATTGAATGCATTTTGGTTCGTATGGGGAATGGTATTGCTGGTTTCGCAAGGATGGTTACCTTTAAATCCGGATGGCAACGGTCCCCAAACGCCGGATCAGGCTTTTAATACCTGTATCAGTTTTATGGTCAACTGTAACTTGCAGCACTATAGTGGTGAAAGCGGATTGACTTATTTCACACAGCTGTTTGTCATTATGCTCTTCCAGTTTATTACCGCTGCAACCGGTATGGCTGCTATGGCTGGTATTATGAAGAGTATGGCTGCCAAGACAACAAAAACAATCGGTAACTTCTGGCATTTTTTGGTAGTGAGCTGTACACGTATCCTGTTACCGCTTTCTTTGATTGTAGGTTTCATCCTGATTCTTCAGGGAACCCCGATGGGATTCGACGGAAAAATGAAGGTAACTACCCTCGAAGGACAGGAACAGATGGTTTCGCAAGGACCTGCGGCTGCCATTGTGCCCATTAAACAATTAGGAACGAATGGAGGCGGTTACTTTGGTGTGAACTCTTCTCATCCGTTGGAAAATCCGACTTATCTTACCAATATGGTGGAGTGCTGGTCTATCTTGATTATTCCGATGGCAATGGTACTTGCATTAGGGTTTTATACTCGTAGAAAGAAACTGGCTTATAGTATTTTCGGAGTGATGCTCTTTGCTTTCCTGGTAGGCGTCTGTATCAATGTCAGTCAGGAAATGGGTGGAAATCCCCGTATCGATGAACTGGGAATTGCGCAGGATAACGGTGCGATGGAAGGTAAGGAAGTTCGTTTGGGTGCCGGAGCTACAGCACTTTGGAGCATTGTGACTACTGTTACTTCCAATGGTTCGGTGAATGGTATGCATGATTCTACTATGCCGTTGTCAGGTATGATGGAGATGCTGAATATGCAGATTAATACTTGGTTCGGCGGTGTAGGCGTAGGTTGGATGAATTATTATACGTTCATTATTATCGCGGTATTTATCAGCGGTTTGATGGTAGGTCGTACCCCGGAATTTCTCGGAAAGAAAGTAGAAGCCCGTGAAATGAAAATAGCTACGATAGTAGCACTGCTTCATCCATTTGTCATATTAGTGTTCACAGCAATCTCAAGTTATATATATGTATATCATCCTGACTTTGTGGAAAGCGAGGGCGGTTGGCTGAACAATCTTGGATTCCACGGCTTGAGTGAGCAGCTTTATGAGTATACATCTTGTGCCGCTAACAATGGTTCCGGCTTTGAAGGACTGGGAGATAATACTTATTTCTGGAACTGGACCTGTGGTATTGTACTTATTCTTAGCCGATTCCTGCCTATTATCGGACAAGTTGCCATTGCCGGCCTGCTGGCTCAGAAGAAGTTCATTCCCGAGAGTGCCGGAACACTGAAGACTGATACGCTGACTTTCGGAATAATGACGTTTGTCGTTATCTTCATTGTGGCTGCTCTGTCCTTCTTCCCGGTACACGCTTTGAGTACAATTGCCGAACATTTAAGTTTGTAATTCTGAATTAGAGAAGATATGAAAAATATGAAATCAGCTTCTTTGTTTCAAAAGGAGCAAGTTATAGAAAGCCTGAAACAATCATTCGTGAAGCTAAACCCGCGACTGATGATAAAGAACCCGATCATGTATACGGTAGAGGTGGCTACAGTGGTCATGTTGTTTGTGACACTTTACTCCATCATCAATCCCTCTCAGGGTTCGTTTGCCTACAACATAGCTGTGTTTATCATTCTGTTTATTACACTGCTGTTTGCCAATTTTGCCGAAGCGATTGCCGAAGCACGGGGAAAAGCGCAAGCCGACAGCCTGCGTAAAACACGGGAAGAGACACCTGCCAAAAAGGTGGAAGGTAATCAAATAGTGACTGTAAGTTCTTCACAGCTAAAGAAAGGAGATGTGTTTGTCTGTGAAGCCGGAGACGTGATTCCGTCCGATGGGGAAATAATCGAAGGATTGGCCTCTATCGATGAAAGTGCGATTACAGGTGAGTCTGCTCCGGTGATCCGGGAGGCGGGCGGCGATAAAAGCTCAGTGACGGGAGGTACGAAAGTATTGTCCGATCATATAAAAGTAATGGTGACCACCCAACCGGGAGAAAGTTTTCTGGATAAAATGATTGCACTGGTAGAAGGTGCGTCTCGTCAGAAAACTCCGAATGAGATAGCACTGACTATTCTGCTGGCTGGTTTTACACTTGTCTTTGTCATTGTGTGTGTGACGTTAAAACCGTTTGCCGATTACAGCAATACTGTCATTACCATTGCTTCACTTATTTCTTTGTTTGTGTGTCTGATTCCGACAACAATCGGAGGACTTCTTTCTGCCATCGGTATTGCCGGTATGGACCGTGCACTACGTGCGAATGTGATAACAAAATCGGGTAAGGCAGTGGAAACTGCCGGCGATATTGATACCTTGTTGCTGGATAAGACCGGAACTATCACCATCGGTAATCGTAAAGCTACCCATTTTCACACTGCGCCGGGCATTGATCTGCACGCTTTTGTAGAAAACTGTCTGCTTTCTTCTCTGTCCGATGAAACTCCGGAAGGCAAATCAATCGTAGAACTGGGACGTGAATCAGGTATCCGTATGCGCAGCTTGAATACGACAGGCGCACGAATGATTAAGTTTACAGCCGAAACCAAATGCTCGGGTGTCGATTTGCCGGACGGAACTCAGATTCGTAAAGGGGCTTTTGATGCTATCCGTAAGATTGTGGAAACTGCCGGAAACAAATTCCCCGAAGAAGTGGAAAAGGTGATCGCTGCTATTTCAAGCAATGGTGGTACGCCGTTGGTGGTATGTGTTAATCGGAAAGTGACGGGTGTTATCGAATTGCAGGATATCATCAAGCCGGGTATTCAGGAACGTTTCGAACGCTTGCGCAAAATGGGAGTGAAGACAGTGATGGTGACCGGTGATAACCCGCTGACTGCCAAATATATTGCAGAAAAGGCAGGTGTCGATGATTTTATTGCCGAAGCGAAGCCGGAAGATAAAATGGAATATATCAAGAAGGAACAACAGTCCGGCAAACTGGTGGCAATGATGGGGGACGGTACGAATGATGCTCCCGCTTTGGCTCAGGCGAATGTCGGAGTGGCAATGAACAGTGGTACGCAGGCTGCAAAGGAAGCCGGCAATATGGTAGATCTGGATAATGATCCTACCAAACTGATCGAGATTGTGGAAATCGGTAAGCAGTTGCTGATGACCCGTGGAACACTGACTACTTTCTCTATCGCCAACGATGTGGCTAAATATTTTGCCATTGTCCCCGCCTTGTTTATGGTGGCTATCCCCGAACTGGCGGCGTTGAATATCATGCAGTTGCATAGTCCTGAGAGTGCGATCCTTTCGGCAGTCATCTTCAATGCGATTATTATTCCGATCTTGATTCCGTTGGCTTTGCGTGGCGTTCAGTACAAGCCGATAGGTGCAAGTGCTTTGCTTCGCCGGAATCTGCTGATTTACGGTGTAGGTGGTGTGATTGCTCCGTTTATCGGAATTAAACTGATTGATTTATTAGTAGGTTTATTCTTTTAATTAAAAAACAATAGCGATGAAAACTTTATTTAAATCACTAAAGATAACTCTTGTTTTCTGTGTCTTTTTCTCCGTATTCTATATTCTTATTTTGTGGTTGTTTGCACAAGTGGCAGGACCTAATAAGGGAAATGCTGAAGTTGCCACACTGGATGGAAAAGTGGTGGGTGCGGCCAATGTCGGTCAGATGTTTACAAAAGATATTTATTTCTGGGGACGTCCTTCGTGTGCCGGAGACGGTTATGATGCTTCTAGTTCGTCCGGTAGCAACAAAGGACCCACGAATCCCGAATATCTGGCTGAAGTGGAAGCGCGTATCGATACGTTCCTTGTACATCATCCTTATCTGAGCCGTAAAGATGTTCCGGCGGAGATGGTAACGGCGAGTGCCTCCGGCCTCGACCCCAATATTACTCCGCAATGTGCATACGTGCAGATAAAGAGAGTGGCACAGGCACGTGGCCTGACTGAAAACCAAGTGAAAGAAATCGTTGATCAAAGTGTGGAGAAGCCTTTACTCGGAATTTTCGGAACGGAGAAAATAAATGTGCTGAAGCTGAATATAGCACTTGAAGAGAATAAATAACCAAACACTGGGCGGCGTGCCTGTCCGAATCGTTTTAGTTATTTATTGCGGTTCAAATAAACAGGGCTGGACAGGGCGCTGCTCTTTTTTAGAAACATAAAATAAAAAGATAAATATGAAGAGTTTTTTTAGTAAGAAGATTGTTGTAGGAGCATTGGTTACGGCAACTGTATGCGTATCGGGTATAACGGATGCAAAAGCACAGGAATTTGCTGTGCAGGGAGATATTGTCAGTTCCTATGTCTGGCGGGGAATGTACCAGGGTGGAGGTGCGGCTTTTCAACCCACGCTGGGGTTTGGGTTCGATAATTTTTCTGTTACCGCATGGGGATCTACTAATTTCAGTGGAGGGAATAAAGAACTGGATCTGACTCTTGCCTATAAGTTTGGTAAGGCGGGACCTACGCTGACGGTTGCCGATTTGTGGTGGGAAGGTGAAGGGGCATATAAATATTTTAATTTTAAGAGCCACGAGACGGGACATCATTTTGAGGCGGGATTGGCTTATACGTTGCCCGTAGAGAAGTTTCCCCTGTCCGTAGCGTGGTATACGATGTTTGCCGGAAAAGACAAGAAGCTGAATGATAGCGGAGAACTGAAACAGAATTATTCCTCCTATCTGGAACTGAACTATCCTTTCAGTGTGAAAAATGTCGATTTAAATGTAACTTGCGGCGCAGTACCGTATAAGGCGGAGGGTATGTACACGAATAGTGGCTTCGCCGTGACTAATGTAGCTTTAAAAGGAATGACAGAGATAAAAATTAATGATAAGTTTTCATTGCCGATATTTGCACAGGCTATATGGAATCCATGTGTTGAAGATGCTTTTTTGGTTTTTGGCGTAACTTTAAGACCATAGATATAAACTCATGAATTTTTATTATGCAGAAACCCGTGGTGATCGTGATGATTACTACGGGTTGAAATAGTTTATAAACAGCAATTAATGAAATGGATATGGATAGAGAACAGAGTGTACAACATTTTTTGGATCTGATCAAGAAGTCTCATCGAGGCAAGTTTAAAATCTATATCGGCATGATAGCCGGTGTAGGGAAGTCTTACCGTATGCTTCAGGAGGCTCATGAACTACTGGAGAATGGGGTGGATGTACAAGTCGGCTATATTGAAACTCACGGGCGTGCCGGAACGGAGGCTCTGATGCAGGGGCTGCCTGTGATCCCCCGACGTAAAATTTTCTATAAAGGAAAAGAGTTGGAGGAAATGGATGTGGACGCCATTATCCGCCTTCATCCCGAGATTGTGATTGTGGACGAACTGGCACACACCAATGTGGAAGGCAGTTTGAACGAGAAACGTTGGCAGGATGTGATGACTCTGTTGGATGAGGGGATTAATGTGATTTCCGCAATCAATATCCAGCATATCGAGAGTGTGAATGAAGAAGTGCAGGAGATTACAGGGATCGAGGTGAAAGAACGGGTGCCGGACAGTGTGCTTCAGGAAGCGGATGAAGTGGTGAATATCGACTTGACAGCGGAAGAACTGATCTCGCGTCTGAAAGCAGGAAAGATATACCGTCCGGAAAAGATTCAGACAGCGCTGGATAATTTCTTCCGGACCGAGAATATCCTTCAACTGCGGGAACTGGCTCTGAAGGAAGTGGCGCTCCGGGTGGAGAAGAAGGTGGAGAATGAGGTTGTGATGGGTGTCTCGGTCGGAATCAGGCATGAGAAGTTCATGGCTTGTATCAGTAGTCATGAGAAAACACCCAGGAGGATTATCCGGAAGGCGGCACGTCTGGCAACACGATATAATACGACTTTCGTTGCTCTCTATGTGCAGACTCCGAGGGAGAGTATGGACCGGATTGATCTGGCCAGTCAGCGTTATTTGCTGAATCATTTTAAGCTGGTAGCAGAACTGGGCGGAGAGGTCATCCAGGTGCAGTCGAAGGATATTCTGGGGAGTATTGTCAAAGTTTGTCGGGACAAGCAAATATCTTCTGTTTGCATGGGAACTCCTAATCTGAGATTTCATCATGCCATTTGCTCCATACTCGGATATCGAAAGTTTTTGAATAATTTGTCACAAGCTAATGTAGATTTGATTATACTTGCATAATATTAACCGTATGAACGATATGAATATTAAAACAAAACTGATTCTCGGCATCGGGATGCTGGCGGGAATGATTATTTTGCTGGTAACACTTTCTGTTGTGAACCTTCAGTTGCTGACTGCCACAGAACCTGACAGTCCTGCCGCTATGCCGGCATTGGAACGCGCTCTGTTGTGGATTTCCGTTACCGGCGGTATTTGTATATTGACCGGATTGACATTGCTGTATTGGTTGCCCCGAACAATCAGTAAACCCATCAAGGAACTGAAACAAGGGATTCTTGAAATAGCCAATCATAATTATGAAGAACGGCTGGATATGAGAAATAATCAGGAGTTTCGGGAAGTCGCCGAGAGTTTCAACCGTATGGCGGAACGTCTGGCCGAGTATCGGGCAAGTACGTTAGCGGATATTCTTTCTGCCAAGAAATTCATTGAGGCCATCGTGAACAGTATCGACGATCCGATAATCGGTCTGAATATGGATCGTGAGATTTTGTTTATTAATGAGGAAGCACTGAACGTGCTGAATCTGAAAAGAGGTAATGTCATACGTAAATCTGCGGAAGAATTGTCTTTGAAGAATGATCTGCTTCGCCGGCTGATTCGTGAATTGGTGACGCCGGGAGATCAGAAAGAGCCGTTAAAGATATATGCCGATGATAAAGAGAGTTATTTCAAGGCTTCCTATATTCCTATCATAAATACGGATGCAGGGAAGGATGAACCCAGCAAATTAGGGGATGTCATTCTGCTGAAGAATATAACGGAATTCAAGGAACTGGATTCTGCCAAGACTACATTTATTTCGACCATTTCACACGAATTGAAAACTCCGATTGCGGCTATCATGATGAGTCTGCAGCTATTGGAAGATAAACGTGTCGGTGAGCTGAATGATGAACAGGAACAGTTGTCCAAAAGCATCAAGGAAAATAGCGAACGCCTGTTGAGCATTACGGGCGAATTGCTGAATATGACTCAGGTAGAGGCAGGCAAGCTGCAATTAATGCCGAAGATAACGAAGCCCATTGAACTGATAGAATATGCGATTAAAGCTAATCAGGTACAAGCGGATAAGTTCAATATTCAGATAGAAGTAGAGTACCCGGAAGAGAAAATCGGCAAGCTCTTTGTCGATAGTGAAAAGATAGCTTGGGTATTGACTAATTTGCTCAGCAATGCGATTCGTTATTCTAAAGAAAACGGGCGTGTCGTGATTGGTGCCAGGCAGGAAGGAGATATGATCGACCTGTACGTTCAGGATTTCGGTAAAGGCATCGATCCCCGTTACCACAAGAGTATTTTCGACCGTTACTTCCGTGTTCCCGGAACAAAAGTTCAGGGCAGCGGACTCGGTTTGTCTATTTCGAGAGACTTTGTGGAAGCGCATGGCGGTACGCTGACAGTAGAAAGTGAACTGGGAAAAGGAAGTCGGTTTGTGATGCGACTGAAAGCATAAAAGAGAATGTTCGGAAAGTGTCCGAGGCGGTTGCTGTGATAAATAAATGTGGTAGCTGATTTAATTTGAAATGAAACTTTGGGAATCAAGACATTGCAGCGTCTTTTAAAATCTTTATATTTGCAGACTAATTGAAGTTAAAGTCAAATTTATACAATATAATAACTTAAAAGAACCAGAATCAGATGAAACAGGACATGATTGTTATCCTTGACTTGGGTAGTCACGAGAATACGGTATTGGCGCGCGCCATCCGTGCATTAGGAGTTTATAGTGAGATTTATCCTCACGACATCACAGTAGAAGAACTGAAAGCATTGCCCAACGTAAAGGGTATTATTATCAATGGTGGACTGAACAACGTGATCGACGGTGTTGCTATTGACGTGAATCCGTCTATTTATACGATGGGGATTCCTGTTATGGCTGCCGGTCACGATAAAGCGACTTGCGCAGTGAAGCTTCCGGCATTTACAGATGATATCGAGGCTATTAAGGCTGCTATAAAGTCTTTCGTATTTGATACTTGTCAGGCTGAAGCTAACTGGAATATGGCGAACTTTGTCAATGACCAGATCGAGCTGATCAGACGTCAGGTGGGTGATAAGAAAGTATTGCTGGCATTGTCGGGTGGTGTTGACAGCTCAGTGGTAGCTGCTTTACTTTTGAAGGCAATCGGTGAAAATTTGGTATGCGTGCACGTAAATCACGGCTTGATGCGTAAAGGTGAGTCTGAAGATGTTGTTGAAGTATTCAGCAACCAATTGAAAGCAAATCTGGTTTATGTAGATGTAACAGACCGCTTCCTGGATAAATTGGCAGGTGTGGAAGATCCCGAACAGAAACGTAAGATTATCGGTGGTGAGTTTATCCGTGTGTTCGAAGAAGAAGCACGTAAACTGGATGGTATCGATTTCTTAGGTCAGGGTACTATTTATCCGGATATTGTAGAGAGCGGAACGAAGACTGCCAAGATGGTGAAATCTCATCATAATGTAGGCGGTCTGCCTGAAGATCTTAAGTTCCAGCTTGTAGAGCCCTTGCGCCAGTTGTTCAAGGATGAAGTGCGTGCTTGTGGTCTGGAGTTGGGGTTGCCTTATGAGATGGTTTACCGTCAGCCGTTCCCCGGTCCTGGTTTAGGTGTACGTTGTCTGGGTGCTATCACACGCGATCGTCTGGAAGCAGTACGTGAGTCTGACGCCATTTTGCGTGAAGAGTTCCAGATTGCCGGCCTGGATAAAAAGGTATGGCAATACTTTACCGTAGTGCCTGACTTTAAATCTGTTGGTGTACGCGATAATGCCCGTTCTTTCGATTGGCCGGTGATTATCCGCGCTGTCAATACGGTAGATGCTATGACAGCTACTATTGAACCGGTAGACTGGCCTATCCTGATGAAAATCACAGACCGTATTCTGAAAGAAGTGAAGAATGTGAATCGTGTTTGCTATGATATGTCGCCGAAACCTAATGCGACTATTGAATGGGAATAAGAGTATAGAGCATTAAATAGAATAGCCCCCGGAAGCTGAATATAAACTTTCGGGGGCTAATTTTTTGCATTTAGCGTCACCTATGGCGTCACCTGCCACCAATTGATGTATAAAAGAAAAAGGCACCCAAGAGTGGAAGCCTCTCAAATGCCTTATTCTTATCAAGTAGCGGGACCCGGGATTGAACCGGGGACCTCATGATTATGAATCTGCGTCTTCCAAAGGCTGACGCCTTTGAAAGCTACCAGCTTCGCTATATAACTTATTTATAATTAATGGCTTAGCGTTTGGTATGTCTTGCGCATTGTTAGTTTGGACTAATAATTTATGAGGATAATTTACTGTTGGTGTAAACCGTAGTGTAAACCATATCTTGATAATAAATAATTATCTTATATGGATGCTACTGTAAGTATTGTTTGTTTTAAATCTAAGAAGTTATCTAATGGTGAATATCCATTAATGATACGAATAACTCAAGGGAAGGAGAGGGCTTATAAATCTTTGGGTTTGTCTGTTCTGGATAGTTTATGGAATTATAATAAAGAGGAACCTAAGAGAAGCCACCCTAACTACGAATGGCTTTTAAAGATTGTATCTCAAGAGAAGCAGAAATATTTAAACTTGATATTTGAATTAAGAGCTTTAGATAAGAGTTTCACTCCTCAAACTTTGATAAGTAAAGTTGAGAAGAAAGAGAATAAATCAGATGTTGATACATATATACGGAATATTATAGAATTAATGATTAATGAGAAGCGTTTAGGAAATGCTAAATCTTATACGCATTGCTATAATTCATTGAAGACCTTTGCTGTAAATCTGTGTATTCCTTTTACTGATATTGATGTTGCTTGGTTGAAACGGTATGAACGATTCTTAAGAGAACGAGGTAATTCTGATAATACTATGGGGATTCGGTTTAGGACGCTAAGAGCTGTCTATAATAAAGCGATAGAGGATGATATTGTAGATGAGAAATATTATCCGTTTAAGAAGTTTAAGGTTTCGCATTTTAATAAGAAGACGACTAAACGTGCTATCAGCAAGTCGGAAATGGCTAAAGTCTTGGCACTGGATTTAAGTAATATTACTACTTACTATAGCCCATTACTATATTTGAGTAAAGATTTGTTTGTGTTTAGTTATCTTGGGTGTGGAATTAATATGATAGATATGGCGTATTTAACCTATTCTAATATTATAGATGATAGAATATGTTTTAAACGCCATAAGACTGGGCAAGGTATTACATTTAGATTATTGCCTCAGACTATTGAAATAATTAATAAGTATAAGAATGAAGGTTATTCTCTTAGTGATTATATCTTCCCAATATTAGATAAGAAATTTCATATAACGGAGATACAACAATATGATAGAATCCGTAAGGTTACTAAAGGAGTTAATCGGAATCTTAAGAAGATTGGTAGCTTTTTAGGGTTAAATATTCCATTGACGACCTATGTTGCCCGCCATTCTTTCGCCACAGTGTTGAAACGTTCTGGAGTCAATGTTGCTATTATAAGTGAAGCATTAGGGCATACGAGTTTATCAACTACGCAATTTTATTTGGATAGTTTTGATAACGAACAGATAGATGATGCAATGAAGAACTTATTATAATACCTTCAATTAATCCCACTTGCAATTATTGTAGGTGGGATTATTCTTGTTAACTTTACAGCGCCAACATTAAGAAGCGATATGAGAGATTACATACTACCAATTCCAGAATTAAAGAAGATAGAACCTATACTCACAGAATACTTTGGCTATAAGCGTGCCATGTTTGAGAATGAGTTGTTAGCTACTTACTACCATGAATATCCCAACGGAAT
>ENA-UEPG01002353-UEPG01002353.1-human-gut-metagenome-genome-assembly--contig:-NODE-2353-length-11970-cov-3.916674_pt1 | contig 11970 bp, 9 predicted proteins | sample MGYA00242893_ERZ507902 | MGnify/ENA primary metagenome ERZ507902 (study PRJEB26167, sample SAMN06115491) | human gut metagenome | host: Homo sapiens | place: China:Gansu | collected 2015-04-23 | study... | reverse complement strand
TCATCAAAAAAGCCTAAAAATGGAAATAAAAAAAGAGCGCTCGAAAACAGACGTTCGAGCACTCCATTGTGCTAAAGAATGCCGACACCGCGCCAATGGCCCGGCGCCGGCAAATGACCGACCCTGTCAAAAGACAGTGCCGACCGTAAGAGAGGGCAAAATCAATACAGTACCATGTACTTGTCGATCTCCCACTGAGAGACCTTGGTGCGGTACTCGTCCCATTCATTCTCCTTGCCTTCAATATAGTTATTGAACACATGGTCACCCAGGGTTTCCTTAATAAACGGATCCGCCTTAGCGGCGTCAATAGCCTCTTTCAGGCTGCCGGGCAGGCAATCAATGCCGGCGGCTTTCAACTCCTCGTCGGACAGACCGAACACATTGTAGTCAATGGGAGAAGCGGGGGTCATCTTTTTCTTAATTCCGTCCAGACCGGCAGCCAGGCACAAAGCCATCTCCAAATAGGGGTTGCAGGTGGGATCCGGGCAGCGCAGTTCTACGCGAGTGCCCTTGCCGCGAGCGGCAGGAATACGTACCAGGCAGGAGCGGTTGGAAGCGGACCATACCAGGTAAGACGGTGCCTCATAGCCGGGTACCAAACGCTTGTAAGAGTTCACGGTGGGGTTGGAGAACGCTGCAATGCCGCGAATATGGGCCATAATACCTGCGATGAAGTTATAAGCGGTCTCGGACAGACCCATCTCGCCGTTGGGGTCATCAAAAGCGTTCTTGCCGTCCTTCAAATAATACAGGCTCATGTTGGTGTGCATACCGGAGCCGTTGATACCATAAATGGGCTTGGGCATAAAGGTGGCGTGCAGACCATGCTTGGCAGCGTAAGTCTTAACCACATGCTTAAAGGTCATTACACGGTCGGCACTGAGCATGACATCACCAAACTGGAAGTCGATCTCGTGCTGGCCCTCGGCCACCTCGTGATGGGAAGCCTCAATGGTGTAGCCCATATCCTCCAGGGCCAGGCAAATATCCCGACGGCAGTTCTCGCCGTGGTCGATGGGGTTCAGGTCAAAGTAACCGCCCTCGTCGCCGGTCTCCAGGGTGGGGTTGCCGTTCTCGTCCAGCTTAAACAGGAAGAACTCGCACTCCGGGCCAACATTAAAGCCAAAGCCCATCTCGGCAGCCTCGTCCATCACCTTTTGCAGCACATTGCGGGGGTCACCCAGGAAAGGGGTCTCATTATCGGATTTATATACGGAGCAGATCAGTCGAGCGGTCTGCGCATTCTGGTGCTTTCTCCAGGGGAAGATGGTCCAAGTGTCGTAATCCGGGTGCAGATACATATCGGACTCATCAATGCGAACAAAGCCGTCGATAGAAGAACCGTCAAACATACAGTCATTGTCCAGCGCCTTCTCCAGCTGAGACAGGGTGATGGCCACATTCTTCATAATGCCAAACATATCCGTAAACTGCAAGCGGATAAACTCTACATTATTTTCCTGTGCACTTTTGATGATGTCTTCCTTTGTGTATTTACTCATAGCAAATACTCCTCTCTTAAGAAATGATAGATAGCACAGAATTTTCTTACTGCCAAAGGCAATAAAAAATGAGGGCGCTCCGCTATCAACGGAACGCCCTCGTTCTGAATACAATGCCATTATAATCACATTGTCCCGGGTTTGTCAACGGTTTTTGACAACTTTGGCAAATCTTGTAATTGGCGGCAGGAATTGTGCACGCCTTTTGTACAATATGCACAGAATAGACAGACTGTTTGCTATATGTCCAAAAATTCGGCAGGAATCACTTTTTTCGACAAATCGGTAAAATACTTCACCGTGGCACCCTTCTGCGCCTGGGTGGCGGCCAGCTCGTCGGTATAATCACTGAGCTTATAGACGGAAAACACAAAACCGTTACCGCCCCGGCTGTAATGGCACACCACCGGCGCCAGTTTAGCAGAGGAGATGGTGATCTTTCCATTATCCTTTTCGATCGTCACCTCCGCCATACCGCCGCACAGTTGGGGCAGATTGATCTGGTGGCTGATAAAATTACCCAGGGAGTAGTAGACCAGCATTTTTTTGCCGCTCTTTTCGTTGGTCACCCACGCCACCGGCTGGAGCACATGCGGGTGGCTGCCGATGACAATATCTACACCCAGGTCAGAAAACAGCTTCGTATATTCCTTTTGGTAATCGGACACCTTATGGCTGTTCTCCGTGCCCCAGTGAGGAAAGACCATCACCACATCCGCATGCTTGCGCGCCTCGGTAATGTCCTTCCGGATCTTGTCCTTGTCCATCAAATTCACCAACCAGGGCTTGTCCTTGGGCAAGTCAATGCCATTGGTGCCGTAGGTGTAATTCAGCAGAGCAAAGGTAATATTGTTCTTCTCATAATAAGTAATCTTGTCATAATCCGCCTGAGAGGCGTTGGTGCCCAGGTGCACCGCCTCTTTATGCTTGCCGAAGTATTCCAGCTCTTTCTCCACTCCGGCACTGCCCATATCCATCGTATGATTGGTGGCGCAGGTAAAAATATCAAACCCGGCGGCAATGGCGGCGTCGCCAATCTCCCAGGGTGAATTAAAGCAGGGATAGCCGGAATAGTCAAAGCTGCTGCCGCCCAGCACTGTCTCCTGATTGATAACGGCAATATCTGCCGGCTCAATGTACTGCTTAATATCCTGATAAAAGGCGTCGTAATTCCGGCTGCCGTCCTTTTGCTCTCCGGCAGCGATTAGGGTATTGTGGATCAGGTTGTCCCCTACTGCCACCAAGCGCACCCGGGTCTTGCCCTGGGTCTCCTCCGTGTGATCCTCCGTTTGGTTAACCACAGACACCTTGGTGGGCGCCGTAGGCTTCTTCTCATCTGCCCTGCGGGTAATGGTGCCGCTGATGGCAAAGGCAACAATTACGGCCAGTGCCACCAAAACAGGGATCAACACCTGCCACAGTTTTTTCTTCTTTTCCATATAGTCACATCCCAACTGCCAATGGGCTTTTCTTACAGTTTCCGCGTTCTGCTGTGATTATACCATACTCCTTACTTTTAGGCAAGAAAAAGCCGCTCTCCGAAAAACGGAAAGCGGTCTTTCATTTTTGCTAAAGCAGCGATTACTCGGCAGCAGCCTCTGCGGCAGCTTCCTCGCCGTCCTTTTTCTTCTCCGGCATGAGAACGAACTTTTCCATGGGGAAGAGTACAACCATCTGCACGAAACCGGCGCACATGGAAGCGATCAGACGAGCCACAGACTCGTTGGTGATGATCTTAAAGAACCAGTTGCTGGGCTCCAGCTTCAGCATAGCGCCAACGATGGCACCCTGCATCCAGGTGGAGAACAAAATCAGCGCCAGCAGCAGCACAATGTAGATCACAAAGTTGTACCAAGGGGAGTCGGACTTAAAGGTAGTCTTTTTGTTCTGATAGAAGCCGTAGATGTTGGCGATCAGGTTGGACAACAGGAAGGGCAGCACATAGCCCCAAGTCACAACGCCATCGATCACATACTTAGAAGCCTCTGCGGAACCGGTGGAAAACATGGTGGGTGTAAAGATCCCTCTCAAGAACTCCGGCAACAGGGTGTGGATCTGGTCGCACACCAGCGGATGCAAAGCAGCCAGTGCCAACTGGATGATCGTTACCAAGCCGGATACCACCAAGAACTTTACAAGCTGCCAAAGGGTCTTCATAAAAGAGCCCTTTTCCTCAGCGGCGTTGTCGATACCGCCAAGGCTAATTTTCTTCTTTTTGTCATCTGCCATAATTATTTTACCCCTTTCTCATGGACTGTACAAAAATAACGGGTTCATTATACTATTTTTTGGCTAAGATTGCAACCTTTATTTTACAGAATTAAAAAACGAAAGGCAGCGCGCCAATACAGCCGGTGGTGGCAGCGTGCACAATGGCAACCACAGCCCATACCACCAAAGCGATCAGGCCAACGAGGATCGCCAGCACCAAAATCACCAGCAGCACCAGGATTGCCAGCACCAGCGGGCCCTTTTTGCTGGGGCGTACCGGGTCGTCAAAGGCGGGCTTTTCTGCCTTTTTCGGCGCCGGATTCTCATCATCGTACAAAGGATACAGGGGCAGCGTGGCGTTGGCGTCGCAGGGACCCGGATTCCACAGCAGCGGCTCTACCAGACCGCGCACGGAGGTGGCGCCCTTCAGCACCTTGCCGATGGAGAAGTGAATGGTGTTCAGGAACGCGTCGATCACGTTCAGCAACCCACAGCAAATCTTGTACTCCCGCGTATCCGGACCGTAAGGCGAGTCGCCGCAATACAGGTTCTGCACCAGCTCCAGGATAAAATCCACTACCCGATGATCGGCAATGTCCGCAATATCTTTCTTGGACAGGCCGCTTTCTTTCTTGCACAGGCGCCAGGCTTTCTTAAAGGTCAGCTTGTTCAGCCACTTGGCAATGGGCTTAATCAGCCAGCCCAGTTTTTTGACCTTTTCGCCGGGAACGGAAAAAGCGTCTGTCATCTCTGCCAAATGGTCAATATCCGTGGCCGCAGCGTCCAGCAGCTCGGAGATCATACCGAAGAAAAACGTGCGCATATACCGGTCAAAAGGCTGGCCGCCGGTGTCCAGCCCCGGCACATCGGTAATGGTCACCGTCTCCACATCCACTTTGGCGTGGGCCGGGTCCAGTGTAATATTGCGCATAGTGGGCGGGCAGCCGACCATAGCACCGCAGGCAATGTCATAAAAGGTGTTGCCCTTTTTGGTCTCTACCACGCTGATGTCGTGAATATGGGTGTGGCCGGTAAGCATACATTGCAGTCCGTTGTCGGCAAAAATCTCCCGGGTGGTTTCATGATTGCGCTGCATATCCCCTTTACCGATAATGGCATAAAAGGGACTGGGGGCGATCATGGGGTGATGGGTCATGGCGATCACAAACTGATCATTTTTGCGAGCGTCCTCCAGCTGATCCAGGATCCAAGCCATACAGTCGTCGCTGTACCCGGAGCCGCGCTCCCCCTCCGGCTTATAGTTGGTATCGTCATTCAGAGCAAACAGCCGATAGCCGGGAGCCAGCTGCACCACATAGCTCATGCTGTCCGGGTGGGTGGCAATGGCCTCATTGGGGCCAAACTCATAGTACATCTGCCACAGATCGTGGCGTTCCTCCACCGCCGGCACCTGAATTTTTTTGTCGCCGTCATAGCCGTCTGCCACGCCGCCGTCCCGATAATCGTGGGTAGCAGTGATCACATACACCCGCTTGCCTCGCTTTTTCAGATCTCGGAGCATTTCAATAAACTCGGCGTGAGAGGCCAGCTCTCCGTCCCGGGTGGTATCGCCGGCCAGCACCACAATATCCGTGGAAGTGTCCGCGCACAGCAAATCGAACCCAGCTTTGATCACCAGGTCGCTGTCCTTAATGACCTTTTGGCTCTTGGCCTCGGCTTTTTCGTAAGCCTTGCCCTCGGTGCCTCCCTTACGGGAGTAGTAATGCGGATCGGTGATAAATTGAATTTTCAGCGGCGCATTGCCTGCGCCATACAACTTCGCTGCCATTGCGTTCTCCTTTATTTAATCTCTGCCTTCAGCACGCCGCTGCGCACCGTGCCCGGCAGGGTAATCTCCATACAGCCGTCACTGCGCAGAGCGTAATCCAGTTCTTGCCCATCCAAGGTCAGCCGATAGTTGTGCGCATCCGACAGGGTGAGCACAAAGGCATACTGCCCATTGTCGCCGGTGTAACGGAAGTGGACCTCCGCAGAGGTGTCCGTAAGCTTCTGGCTATCCGTCCACACATCCAGCCCGCAGGTAAAGGTGCCCGGACGATAGTAGCAGTCCGCCCACACATTGATCGGCGCGGACAGGCCACCGAAATTGTGGAACCAACCGCCGCGGCGGGTCTGAATACCAAAGCACTCATAGGTGTTGTAAGAGAAGTCCGTCTCTTCCTTCCACATATCCAGCGCCCGGCGGGCGATCTCAAAGGCAAATTCCGTCTCGCCCAGGTCAAACATGGTCTTCCACATAAAGAACTGGTGGCTCATCCACACATTGCCGTTCCAGTAGCCGTCGTCAAAATAGTAGGAGGCTGTCATATCCACCGCGCTGATGCCGGCAGCGGACCACATTTCGTCCGGGTTCTTAATATGCGCCAGCAGGCGCTCCCGCCGCTCCTCCGGGGCAGCCCCGGCAAACAGCGGATATACACCGTCCATGCCCTTGTCATAATTCTCCCCGGCGTCGGTGGTGAAAATGCCTTGATAGTTTTTGTCATCGTCATAGACGGAGTAGGCGTAATAGCCGCTTTTTTCGTCCCAGCTGTAACGGTTCAGAGCGTCGCTCATCCGCTGAATGTCTGCGTCATAAGCGGCAATGTCCTCCTCCTTGCCCATGGCGGCAGCCACCATCTTCATGATCTTGGCGGCCCGAATGGTGTGGGAAGTAGACAGGCAGGGGCACATATATTGTTTCTTATCCTGGGCGATCATGGCCACCTGGGCGGGATAATCGTCCATACCGCTGCAAGAATACCAGTAGTCGTAAGTGGTGGTCAGGCCGTTGCCGAACTTGCCGCAGGTGGAGCCGGGGGTCTTGCCGCTGATATAGTCATAATACCGCTTCATCTGCGGATACAGAGCAAACAGGGGCGCCTTGTCCTCCGTACGGTGCAGCAGTTCCAAATACTGCACAAACTGGGTAGGCACCAGGGAGCCGTGGAGCAGAAACGCAAAGTCCGTATTCTCCGGCTGGGACAAATAAGTCTCTAAAATGTAGCGGCATTTCTCCGGGCTGAACTCCAGCACACCGGTGCCGATCACGCCACTGTCCCAGGTATAAAAGCTGTCCCAGCGCTTGCCGGGGGTGTAATGTACGACATTCTCGCCGTGCTTGTACACCGGATATACCAAGTTGGTCAGGAGTGTTGCCCGCAAGATCTCGGTAGACAGACTGTACTTCTGTCCCTCCCGATTGAACCGTACCGGAGTGGCCAGCGCCTTGGCGGCGGTATACAGCTGCTCGTATTCTTCGGTGGTGCGGGGTTCCACCTTGCCCTTGGACAGCACCGCATACTCTATATGCTCTGCGTGGGGGTCAATAAAGATGGAGGGCATCACCGCATTGTAATAGTAGCCCTCGTCACTTTTTTTGCGGCGGAAGGAGCGAGAAAAGGTCTCCCTTAGGTCGTCATAAGTGGGGTCGCCGTTAGACAGTCGGTTAATCAGCGCGTCCTCCAGGCTGCCACTGTCCAGTTCCCGTCGGCGGGTCTTGGGATTGTGCGTCAAGATGGAATAGCAGCCTTCCGCGTCCTTGTAAGTTAGAGTAATGCGGGTGGCGCCGTGCACCTTTTCTTCTTCAATTTGAGGCTTGGTGTCGCGCAGCACCGTGCGGGCGCTGACTTCCTGTTCCGTGCCCGGCCGGCACAGCACCAGCACATCCAGCTCCACACCGGCGCCGCCCCGGCTCTCCAGGGTCAAGGTGTCTGCGCCGTCATAGGGCAGCGCGGCAAAGGTCAGGCTGTCACTCTCCGGCAGTTCTACCGCTACGCCGTTGACGGTAAAGGCAGCAGCACCCGGGGTCACTGTGCGATAGCGCAACAGCAAGGTAGCGCCCGTCGGTCGGAGAGACGGCAGTGTGTATACCACTTTGTCCCCGGCAGTGCATCCGAAAGGCTCCAGCCCCAGGAAATCCACATGGTAATTCTCGCACCGGTCGCCCAAACCGTGGGCGTGGTAAAAGTTGCCGTCGGCAAACTCGCCCTTGTGCATACCGTCCGGGTTCTCATTATCCCAGGGGCGGGGCTTTGCATAGGTGTACTGCGTATAATCGTTGGCATCCACCAATGCGGCATCCCCAGGCAGCTGCAAGGCACAGTGCTCCGGCGCCGGGAACTCCAGTGCGCCGAAAATATTCAGAATACAGTTTTGCGACAGGTCCGTATCGTTAACGAAGCGGCAGCGCATCAGGTAGGACTCCTCATCCAGCCGGGTGTAAGACACATCGGCATAAATTTGGTCCTTCCACATCAGCTCATAGCGATAGGAATAAAAGCGAAAGTCCTCGTCACAGCTCCACAAATGGTAGCCGGACGGCACAGTCACATTGGGCACCGGGGTAGCGGAATTCCACAGGGTGGGGTGCACTACAAAATCATAGCGGGCACCTTCTGCCGCCCGATCGTCCACAATGCGGGACAGTCCCATATACTTCTTGGAATACGGTCCCCAAAGGGGCATACGGATTTGAGATTTTTTCATACGCAGTTCTCCGTTTTTTGATTTTTTTGCAAGGATATTATCATCTTTTTGCCCGCTTTTGTCAATAGTGAACACCTTGACAAACCAGATATAATACAGTAATATATATCTGTTAAAAATAAATTATGTTTTTGCAGAATAACGGAGACAAGTCTATGAACATTGACGAAAATGTACAAAAGGTCATCAAGCTGCTGCTGCGCAAGTGGAAGCTGCTGATCCTGTTTATGCTCATCGGAGCACTTTTGGCCGGGGTTTATACCGCCAAATTCACCACCTTGACCTACACCTCCAGCGTGGAGTTCCTGGCTGCAGCGGTGGATCCGGCTCACGAAATCAGCGACAGCACCGGCGAGGTGGCCCGCACCAGCCAGACCAGCAAAATGAACTACGCTATGAAGATGATCGATACCTATATCGAGATCTTTAAGACCAACAAGTTCTGCGGCAAAGTGGCAGGCGAGATGAACAAAAAATACTACACCAACCTGTCTCCGGCGGATATTAAGCAATCTTTTACCATTGAGACGGTGGAGAACACAGCCATGTTTAAGCTGATCGTCACCACCACAGACCCCACCCTGTCCTACAACATCGCTCACCAAATGGAGGAGAGCGTGCCGGAGCAGATGGAGGAAACCAACAATGGCCTGGTTCAGACTACCGTGGAGGACAAAGCCATTAAGCCCAACACCGCCGAGGGCCGGGGATACTTAAAGAACTGCCTGCTGGGTGCCGTAGCGGGACTGCTGATAGCTGCCGCATATGTGATCCTGCGGGATCTGTTAGATGTGCGCATCAAGAGCGCCGAGGAGCTGAGCCAGCGCTACGATGTGCCGGTACTGGGCTCTATTCCCGCCTTTACAACCGGCAAGCGCAGTGCTGCCGGCAAGAAAAACACAAAGAAAGAGGCGAAATAAGATGGCTAAAAAAGCGAACAATCCCTTTGCCCGCACCCTGATCTCCAATGCCAACATGGATCCGGCGCAGAAGTTCCGAATTGAGGAGGCTTACAAGAGCATTCGTACCAACATTATGCTCTCCATCCTGAAAAAGGGATGCAAAACCATTGTGGTATCCTCCGGCTCCCCTGCCGAGGGCAAAACGACGACCACCATCAACCTGGCCATCTCCATTGCCCAGGCAGACCAGCGGGTGCTGCTTATTGATTGCGATCTGCGCAAACCCAAGATGCACCACTACTTTGGCGTGTCCAATGCACCGGGACTGACCAACTACATCAGTGACTCGGTAAAAAACAACGGCCCTAAGACGGACCTGTACAGCATTATTCACAGAACAGAATTTCCCAACCTATCGCTGCTGTGCGCCGGTTCCATTCCACCCAATCCGGCAGAGCTGCTGGGCAGCGAGCCCATGGCTGAGTTTTTGCTGCAGATCAGTCGGGACTATGACTATGTGATCATTGACACACCGCCGCTGAATGTGGTGTCTGACGCCCTGCCCATTATCCGGGAGTCCGACGGCGTGGTGATCGTGGTGCGTGCCAACGGCTCCACCCACCCGGAAGTGCAAAAGGTGATGGAATCCCTGGAGTTCATTGACGCCAAGGTGCTTGGCTTTATTTACAATTTTGCAGAAGATAAGCGCTCTCGCTACTCCCGCTACAAGTACGGCTATGACTATGGGTATGGCTACGGTTACGGGTATGACGCCGGCGCAGAATAATCGGATAAGGTGATGCTATGGTGATCCCCGGCTTGATCGAAATGCACTGCCACATTCTCCCCGGCGTGGATGACGGCTCCAAAGATACGGAGACCAGCTTAAAAATGCTCCGTCGCCTGGCTCAGCAAGGGGCAGAGACCGTAGTGCTTACACCCCATTATTACTCGGATTCTATTTCTCTGGCGGACTTTACCGCCCGACGGAACGCGGCTTTTGCCAACTTGCAGGCTGCTCTTCCCCCGGACGCGCCCCGGCTGCTGCTGGGTGCAGAGGTGTATGTAAGCCGCTATCTGATGAATAATGCAGACCTGACCCCCATCTGTATCACAGGCACCCGGTGCGCCCTGCTGGAGCATAACTTCGGCGACAACTTCGGCACGGAGACCCTGGATCGGATCACGGCGCTGACCTGCGACCACGGCATACGGCCTATTTTGGCGCACATTGAGCGATACAAAGCGCTGATGGATCACCCCGGTTTAATTGACGAATTGCGAGATATGGGCTGCGCCACCCAAGTAAACATCAGCGCCTTTGCAAACGCCTCCTTTGGGGTGCGGCGCAAACTGCTGAAGTATCTGGACAGCGGGCGCATTGACCTGATCGGCTCCGACTGTCACAACCTGGGCACCCGCCCACCGGATTATGCAGACGGCGCCGCCGTGATCGTCAAAAAATTCGGTGACAGCGCCCTGCAAGCCTTAATCCAAAATGCCCACACCCTGCTGGGCTGCTGAAAGCGCATAAAAAAGCACGACTTCTTTGACAGAAGCCGTGCTTTTTCTTATGTTCATTTTACTTTGACGGTTGCTCCAGGCTGCGCAGCAGGGCAATTTCCTCTTGGTAGCCGGACAAGTCATTGGGGGTCTCTAAAAACATGGGCAGTCCCCGCAGCGCCGGGTGGTTGACGATGCGGCGGAAGGTCTCTATACCCAAAAAGCCTTTACCGATCTGCTCATGTCGGTCTTTATGGGAACCGCAAGGATTTTTAGAGTCGTTCAGGTGCAGTGCCCGCAATCTGTCCAGGCCGATCACCCGGTCAAACTGGGTCAACACCCCGTCCAGATCCTCTGCCAAAGGGTACCCGCCATCGCTCACATGACAGGTATCCAGGCACACGCCGATCTTGTCTTGCAGCTGCACACCGTCTATAATGCGGCGCAACTCCTCAAAGGTGCCGCCCACCTCGCTGCCCTTACCGGCCATCGTCTCCAACAGTACGGTGGTATGCTGCTCCGGGGTCAGCAGGTCGTTCAGCGCCCGGGTGATATAGGCAATCCCGTTATCCGTCCCCTGCCCCACATGGGAACCGGGGTGAAAGTTATACAGCGTACCGGGTAGAGCCTCCAGCCGCTGCAGATCATCGGCAAACACCTCTCTGGCAAAAGTGCGGGTGCGTTCCTTATCACTGCACAAATTCATGGTATACGGTGCATGGGCCAGCACCGTGCCAAAGTCCGCAGCCTGCGCCCCCTGCAAAAAGGCAGCCACATCCGCCGGATCCTGAGTCTTTACGGCACCGCCCCGGGGATTTCGGGTAAAGAACTGAAAAGTATTGGCACCAATGGACTGTGCCTGTCGCAGCATGTGGACATAGCCCTTGCTTGCACTTAAATGTGCGCCTAAAATCAACATCTCTTATCCTCGCAGCAGGGTCGGACGAGCAATGTGCTGCTCCGCCTGACCGGACATAATATACCCCAGCAAATCCGCCACGCAGCCCTTGTTGCAGTGGCAGGCTTCAAACTGGCAAATCTCATGAATGGCCTTAGGTGCCTGACCGGCACAGGCCGGCAATCCCACGGTCTTGAGCATATCCCAGTCGTTATAATAATCGCCGATGGCCGCCACATGGTTCCGGTCAATGCCCAGCATATCTGCCAGCACCATAATGGCCGTACCCTTGTGGGTGCCCTTTTGCAACATCTCCATACTCCATGGAGAGGAGGCCATAAAGTTCATACCTGCCGTGTCGCTGCGGTCAATTACATAGCGCAGCCGGTTCATGGTAATGGGATTGGACCAAAAGATCACCTTCATCCACCCCTCCTTGGGCACCTTATCAATGGAGGTCACC
>ENA-UEPG01002346-UEPG01002346.1-human-gut-metagenome-genome-assembly--contig:-NODE-2346-length-12003-cov-14.134245_pt1 | contig 12003 bp, 9 predicted proteins | sample MGYA00242893_ERZ507902 | MGnify/ENA primary metagenome ERZ507902 (study PRJEB26167, sample SAMN06115491) | human gut metagenome | host: Homo sapiens | place: China:Gansu | collected 2015-04-23... | reverse complement strand
GTGCTGGAACGCTGCAACAATCAGTACGGCAAAATGTGGGAGTGCCCGGACTTCTTCCCGCTGGACGGCAAGCAGGTTCTGATGCTGGGGCCCATGGAGATGCTGCCCAAGGGCGAGTTCCACAACGGTCACAACGTGATTGCCTTCATCGGCAGCTATGACGAAGCCACCCACACCTTCACCAAGGAAAATGTGCAGCTGATGGATGGCGGCATCGACTTCTACGCCACCCAGACCACCCTTGCCCCGGATGGCCGCCGCATCATGACCGCATGGCTGCAAACATGGTCGGACACCGAGGATAAGCCGCAGGGCTGCAAGTGGTTCGGGCAGACCATCTGCCCCCGCGAGCTGTATATCAAGGACGGACGCATTATTCAGACCCCCGTGCGGGAGCTGGATGCCGTCCACGGCAAGCGCACCTTCCACAAAAATGTGACGGTGCAAGGCGAAACAACGCTGGAGGGCATCAAGGGCCGTGTAGCCGACCTGACCGTCACGGTGCAGCCCGGCGAATACCGTTCCTTTACCCTGAAGCTGGCTGCTGACGCAGACCATCACACCAGCCTGTCTTATGACCCCTACACCTCACAGCTGACGCTGGACCGCAGCCATGCCGGTTCCCGTGCCGACATCGTACACCGCCGCAGCTGCAAGGTTCGCAGCCAGAACGGTGCGCTCAAACTCCGTATCCTTCTGGACAAAAACAGCATCGAAGTTTTCGCTAACGATGGTGAACAGACCATGACCGCATGGATCTACACGCCCCAGTCTGCCGACGGCATTGCCTTTGCTGCCGATGGCGAAGCAACTGTTACAGTGGAACAGTTTGAGCTGAATCTGTAACCTGATATTCCCTTCATTTCTCCTTCATCAATACAGCCCCACTTTGGTTTCTTCTTCACCAAAGCGGGGCTGTTGTTGCTTCTATGTAAGGTTAGTCCTCTAATCTGCCGTGTTCGCAGCCAAGGGAGAGGTAGCGTTCCATCTCACCACTCAGCACCATCTGTGCATACTCCAAGGGCTTGTTGTAGAGCAGCCAGTCCAGTTCTGCCCGCTGTGCCGGGGTGTTGCCGTACTCGTCCTCAATGGCGCTGCAGTCGATGGCAACGGCAGAACCGTCTGCGAACCGGGCTTCTACCCGGTCGGTGTCCATATTGTAGCAGCAGGAAAGCAGTTTGTTCATAGGAAACCTCTTTCTATATTAAGGTGATGTCTGTTCGATTGTCCAAATCCCTGCCATGAATCATAGTTGTGAATGTACATTTGATGCTTGGTCTAAACAGGCAAGATTTCAGCTGCTGTTTTGGGCTCGAACCCGACCGGTTTCCCGGCTTTGCATAAAAATCCGATACCTGTTTTAAGGGGTTGATTTTGGCTCTGCACATTTTTGCACACTTTTTGCACACCGGAACGGCTGGATAACGGATGCGAGAGGGGACAACAGGTGCAAAGAATGCAGCAGATGCAAAACACAAATTTACGATAAAACGAAAAAAATAACGAATTGACGCAATTTTTTAAAATTGACGATTGTTGCACGTTGGTTTCTCTTAATCAGTGGGCCCAGGGTTCGAGTCCCTGGAGGTGCACCACAATAACAAAATCCGAACTTTTTTCCGATAGGAGAAGGGTTCGGATTTTTTGTATTCTATGGGAGAAAAATTTCCATTGACTGTACCGAGGTTGAGGATGCACTGGATGTGACCATGGCGCAGCAGACGGAACTGGACTACCTTATCTACAATGACCCACTGGACTATGCGGATTTGATTCTGAACGGCGACCCGAAGGAATATTTGAAGAATGTGTCCGGTAGTTGTACACTAGAAGATTAAAAAGTAATTGTCTGTCGAACAAAAATATTCGGCAGACAATTTTTTCATAGATTTAGAAGTACTGTCAGTTCCAACCATACAAAAACGTTGGGTTCAACAGGTGAATCTTTGCACCGGAAAAATCAAGGATCCTCTCATCGCGCATCCGGCACAGCTCACGGGAAAGAGCACTGCGGTCCACACAGAGAAAATCTGCCAGTTCTGTCCGGGTGTAGGGCAGACTGTAACAGCCTTTTTCATCGGGTGTCAAGGTTTGAAGATAAATCTTCAGACGATCTCGAAGCCGTTTTTGTGCTAAAATACGCACTTTGGTGTTAAAAAAGAGAAGCTGCTGCGCCATATCCTGCATAAGATTTGCTGTGACTTGCATCCGGCAGGGACAGGTCAGCGTTTTTTGTGACAGCAATGCGCTGAAATCCAGCTGCATTACGGTACAGCCCGAACTGGCACGCAGACAGACCGGACTTGCCGTCCAGCCAGTACAGGCCAGTTCTGCACCAAATACTTCTCCGGGACAAAAACGGCAGATGCTGATTTGATTGCCATTTTCATCATAAAAAAATTCTTCTATCGTGCCATCCAGCAGAACACCCGTATTGTGGCTCTGCTCACCCAGCTCGACGATGTGCGCACCACGAGGATATTCACGGACAGTCGCATTCAAGCAACGAAGGACTTCCCTATATTTTCGTGGCTGGATGCCGTTGAACATGCCGCATTGCTGTAAAATTGAATAATATTGCTCCATCTTAAAATTTACTTTGCCGTTGCCATAACAACGGACACTCCGAGGTAGTTGTGTTAAACTCTTGGTTAGAGGCGTCTAATTAAAAGGCATCATTATTATACGGTATAAAGTTTGAAATGTCAAACCCTATAACGTTCAGGGTTGATATCGAAGGAGTGACACAATGCTTTCGTTGGGAATAGATATCGGTACATCAACGGTCAAGTTGGTGCTGTTGAAAAATCAAGAAATTGAAAAGCAGTGGATGGCGGTGCATCACGGCAACCCTTTTGTCTGCCTGAAAAAGGGTCTTTCCACGTTGGAACTGGCGATGGATACTCCGTTTTCACTCTGTGTGACCGGAAGCAACACGGAGGCTCTGCTGGAGCAAGATTCAGCCATTCCCTCTTTAGGCGATATCCCAGCTATCGTCGAGGGTGTGCGCTGGATCATTCCGCAGGTGGGTTCGGTCATTGAAATTGGCAGTCAGGGCGCGCGATTCATCACGGACTTGCAGAGCCGCGCACCTCAGTTTTCAGTCAACGAACACTGCGCGGGCGGTACAGGTTCGTTCTTTGAAGACCAGATGTCCCGTGTGGGCTGCAAGCTGGAGGATTACTCTTCGCTGGTAGAGCAGGCACAGAGTGTTCCGCGCCTTTCCGGTCGGTGTGCGGTCTTTGCCAAAACAGATATCATCCACCGCCAGCAGGAAGGCGTTTCCACGCCGGATATCCTGCTAGGATTGTGTTATGCCATGATTCGGAACTATAAGGTGACCATCGTGCGGCGGCTGCCGATCTGTAAACCTGTGGTATTCTGCGGTGGTGTTACCTGCAATGCAGGCGTGATTCGAGCCATCCGGGATGTGTTCGGCCTGAGTGAGGAAGAACTCATCGTTCCGGAGTTTGCCCGATATGAAGCGGCTCTTGGTGCTGCACTCAAAGCATCCGGCTCGTTCACGTTACGTCAACTGAATGATTCTCTGGACCGTACACTAACAACACACCACATGGTCGGAACATTGCCCAAACTGGAACTCCGCCCCGGCACGAGCCTTGCGGAGCCAAACGCTACCAAGATCATTCCAGAAAGTGGCTGCGCATTGGGCATCGACATCGGTTCTACCAGTACCGATCTCGTTCTGGTTGGTGCTGACGGCGAACTGGTAGACTTTCAATATCTGCGCACCGCAGGTGACCCGGAAGGAGCTGTCCGCAAAGGCCTTGCAAGTATTCGCCAGCGGTTTGGTGATATCCGGTTCACCGCAGTCGGTGTGACCGGTTCAGGACGAGAGCGCATCGGCAAACGTATCGGAGCAGATGCTGTCCGGGATGAGATCACTGCGCAAGCCAAGGGAGCTGCTCATTGGGTGCCGGAAGTCGATACCGTGTTTGAGATCGGCGGACAGGATAGCAAATACATCAGCATCCAGAACGGTGAAGTTGTGGATTTTCAGATGAACAAGATCTGCGCTGCCGGTACCGGTTCTTTTGTGGAAGAACAAGCTGCCCGTATGGGCATCCCACTGGCGGAGTTTGGCCCATTGGCCTTATCCTCTGAGCATCCGGCATCCTTGGGAGAACGGTGCACGGTGTTTATCGAAACGGCCATTGCGTCCGCTTCCGCTGAAGGTATTTCACGGGCGGATATTGCCGCAGGCCTTTGTCACTCCATCGTACAGAACTATCTGCATAAAGTGGTTGGTTCTAAACCTGTGGGGCAGCACATCGTTTTGCAGGGCGGTGTCGATTACAACCCCGGCATTGTGGCGGCATTCCAATCCGCATACGGCGACCGCGTACAGGTCAGCCCGGTCTTTTCCATCAGTGGTGCGTATGGCGCGGCTTTGCTGGCACAGGAAGCTGTGGGCGACGCACCCAGCCGATTTGTGGGATTTGACAGCCCGGCACAGGACGCAGAGGACAGCCGCAGTGAGGAGATTCAGAAGAATATTGACTTCTACAAGCAGGCAGACAAACTGCTTTTGGAGGGTTACACTGGCAAACGTGACCCACGTAAAAAGACCGTAGGTGTGCCTTTTGCGTTGATGATTCACAAGTTCTTCCCGATGGCGAATGCCTTCTTTACCTCGTTGGGCTTCAATGTCGTCCTGACTGACCCCACCAGTGAGGAAACGATCCGGCTGGCTCAGCAGACCGCACAAGGGGAGACCTGCTACCCGGTCAAACTTATTTACGGCCATATGCAGCAGCTCATCGACCAAAAAGTAGATTATATCTTCCTGCCCACCATCCACACGATGAAGCACGAAAAGAGCCGTGTGAAACACAACTACGGCTGCGTCTATATGCAGACGGCAGCCGCATCCATTGCCAAAGCTCTGGACATTGAGAGCAAGGGCATCACTCTGCTCAGTCCGGTATTCGATCTCGATTTTGGGCAGGAAGCTATGGCATCTGCAATGCTGGGACTGAGCAAGATTTTAGGAATCCCGAAACCGTTTTGTGCCAAAGCTCTGCTCAGTGGTGCCATGGCGGTGCGCCGCCATACCGCCGCCGTGGAAAAACAGGGCAAAGCTCTGCTGGCGACCCTGAGACCGGACGATAAAGTGTTGGTGCTCATCACCCGCAACTACGGCGTTTCCGACCCCATCCTGAACATGGGCATCCCGGAACTGCTGTTGGAACGCGGCTATAAAGTCATCACGCTGAGCCACCTGCCCGGTCATGCGCTGGACATCTCCGATGAATACGATAATCTTTATTATCCGTTCGGGCAGCATATCCTGTCCGGAGCAAAGCTGATTGCTCACCACCCGAACCTCTACGCTGTCTACCTGACGAACCACGGCTGCGGCCCGGACACCATGCTCTCCCACCTGTTCAAGCAGGAGATGGGCGATAAACCCTACCTGCAAATCGAAGTGGATGAGCATTTTTCCAATGTGGGTGTCATCACTCGCATTGAAGCGTTCCTGAACAGCTTGCAACACCGCCCGGCGGTGGCTCTGCCGACAGATTTCAACATCGAGCAGGTCGATATTCACCCCTGTCGTCTGGCACAGACACCATCCCCCAATGTGCCACTCTATCTTCCGGCGATGGGTGCTTATACGCCCTATCTGGCCGCATATTTCAAACAGCAAGGGGCAGACCCCTACGAGCTGCCGCACCTGACGGACGATATTCTGAGCCTTGGCCGAGCGGAGACGAGTGCAAAAGAATACCTGCCTTTCCCGGCACTGCTGGGCAGCATCCTTGCTGAGCGTAAAAACGACCAGATGCCTGCACAGTTCCTGATTCCGCAGACGCAGGGAGCGGAAGCAGACGGTCAGTACGCCCGTGTCATCCGTGCTGTGTTGGACCGCAGAAAAGAGCAGAATGCTCAACTTATCAGCCCAATGCTGGAAACACTGCCCGAAATGGCGCAGAACCGTGATGCTCTCTTCCGCACTTTGCTGGCGGGAGATATCCTCTATGCTGCTCCGGCAGATAAACGTGCAGACATTTCGGCACAGTGGGATGCTCTGCCCGGCTGGGAGCAGCTGCACACCGCAGCGAGAGAAATCGGCGCACTTCTCACCAAAGGCCGCCGCATTGCCGCTGTTGGTACGCCGCTCTGCCTGACAGAACTGGACAGCGGCGTACTTGCCGCGCTGGAAGCCGAAGGCGAACGGGTGCTTCGCGCCCCACTCAGCGAGGCACTCTGGTTTCTGTGGAAAGACAATTTGGATGAAAACAAACCATCGGCTGGTTGGCTTGACCAGATGCAGAGGCAGATGCAGACCCTTGGTAATGAACTTGGAGCGCACAGTGCCTTTGCAGAAGACGCTGAAACACTGTTCCTCATTGCGGACTCTGCCTTGCCGAATTTTTCAGGCGGGAACGGTCGATATCGGTACGCCAAGGCCGTGGAGCTTTCTAGCCGTACCAATGCAGTGCTGACCCTTGCACCCCGGTATGAAAATACAGCGATGATTCTGGATATGCGCGGCCTGCACGATGCCTGCAGTGCCCCACTGTTCCAGCTTTCCCTTGATAACGACTGGGATGAAACTGCATGGAGCCGCCTGCGTTCGTTCCTCTACTACTGCTGAATCTGGCAGACGCAAAGAACCCGTCCGGTACGTCCGGACGGGTTCTTTGCGTCTGTTATGAAACAGAAAATCGCTTATTCGATGACCAGCAGCAGGCTCATTTTGAATTTGCCCTGTGCGGTAACGCTGTGCAGGCCGTTCTTATCGAAGCGGAAGCTCTCGCCTGCGTTCAGCTCGTAATCCTTGCCCTCATAGCCAATAATGGCCTTGCCTTCGAGGGCGGTCAGGATGGCATTGCCGGGAGCACGGTGCGGAGTCAGGCCAGTGCCCTCGTCAAAAGCCATCAGGACAAATTTCATGTTGTCTGCATGAGCGATGTCCAGATTGGCGATGCTGCCCTCTTCATAAGAAATGAGGTTCTTCAGTTCGGTGGGCTGGCCTGCCTTGATGATGTTGTTCATGGTAAAATTCTCCTTTTTCAAAATGATTTCGGTATAGATCATTCCACTGTCGGTTTTTGTGCCGCACAGTGTTTTCGGCGGTACATACAGCACTTCTCCGGGTTTGACAGACACCTCCTGCCCATCGACTCCCAGAAGAAACTTGCCGTTTCCCTCACCACCCAGATAAAGAGTGGTGCAGTCATAGTATTCCGGGGTAATAGAAGTGCCTGCGCCCAAGGAAAACCATGTTACCGGCACTCCATAGCCCAGTCCGGAAGGTCGGGAAACGGTCATAGCGTCCCGGATCGGGCGAACCTGGGAAAGTGTAAAAGGGACATTGTTCATACAGCAGTTTCCTCCCGCAGAGCAACCGGAACGATGCTGCGCACCGACCGCCCCTGATAATGCAGTTCATCCACCAGCACCTGAACATCAAAAGAATACGAGATGTTCTCCTCGTTCAAGATCTCCGCAGCTGGACCGTAGAAAAATTCGCCTTTGCGGTTCAGCATCAGGGCTTCGTCCGCTACGCTCATGGCATTGGTGGGATAGTGGGTATTCATGATGGCACTGATGCCGGATTCATGCGCCAGCCGCTCCACCATATTCAGCACTAAGATCTGATTGTGGAAATCCAGACCGGTTTCCGGCTCGTCCAGAATGATGAGCTTCGGCTCATTGATGAGGGCACGGGCAATGAGCACCATTTGTAGTTCACCGCCGCTCATCCGGTTGCAGTCCTTGTTGGCAAGACGGGTGATCCCCACTCGTTCCATCATGGCTTCCGCCATTTCGATTTCCTCTTTGCCGGGTTGCTGAAAGGTCCCAAGATGCGCACTGCGCCCCAGCAGAACCATTTCCAGACCGGTGTAGGAAAAAGCGAAGCCACGGGACTGCGGAATGTAGGAGATAGTGCTCCAGACATCCTTCGGCTTGAGGGTGTGGATATCCTTCCCATAAAATAGGGTTTTTCCGCTGTGCCATGGCAGCAGACCGATCATGCACTTGAGCAGGGTGGTTTTACCAATGCCGTTTGGACCAAGAATCGCAAGGATGTGGCCTTCTTCCAGGCTCAAATTGATGTTTTCGAGAATCACAGGCTGCTTTGGGTAGCCAAAACAACCGTTCTGCACTTCCAAGATCATTGCAGATTGCTCCTTGTTTTATTCAACAGAGAAATAAACGCCGGTGCACCGATGATAGCGGTGAGGATGGAAAGAGGCAGCTCGATAATGCTGATGCTGCGGGACAGGGTATCGATCAGGATCATAAAGCTGGCACCCAGACTGAGACTGAGGGGCACCACATAACGGTTGTTGCTTCCAACCAGCATCCGGGATGCGTGCGGGATCAGCAGACCAATCCAGCCCACCTGACCGCACATGGAAACGGCTGAAGCCGTGACCAGCGTAGATGCAACAATAAACAGAATCCGGGTCTGTTTGATGTTGATGCCGCTGGTACGAGCCTCGTCATCACTCAGTGAAAGGATGTTCAGCCGCCAGCGCAGCAGATAGATGATGATGATTCCAGCAACGATAAGTGGGCAGCCAATCAGGATCTTTTGGTAACTGGCACTGGTAAAGCTGCCCATGAGCCAGTAGGTGATCTCCGGCAGCTTGTCCTGCGGATCGGCAGTATATTTCAGCAGCGAACCCAGTGCGTTGAACAGAGAGGATGCAATCGTACCGGCCAACACCAGATAAACCATAGAACGCCCATCACTCTTGCCTGCGATTTTCAGAGTAAAACAGACGGAGATCAGGCCGAAGACCAAGGCAATGAGCTGCGTTTCCAGAATACTGCAAGACAGGATAATGGCAAGAATTGCACCCACGCAGGTGCCGCTGGTCACACCCAAAATATCCGGTGTGGCAAGCGGATTGGAGAATAAGGATTGATAGGTATTGCCTGCACAAGACAGACCTGCGCCAACAATGATGGCCATTAGAATGCGGGGCAGCCGCAGATTAATGACGATGGAGTAGTTCTGTACATTTGAGGTACTCCCACCCGTCAGAGCAGTGCGCAAAGCCGAAAGGACTTCGCCTATCGGAACACTCATTCGCCCAAAGCACAGGCAGATGAGTGCGGTCACAAGGGGAAAAGCGAACATCAATACCACGGCCAGAGGAGTGAACCGGCCTTTTTTGATCCAGATGGTATCTTTCATCAGTACAGCAGCATTTCCTCCAACTCGTCATCTGTCACATCGTAGCCGTACCATGTCTTGTAATATTCCTTGATGGTATCGCCCAGCGGATAATCGGCAAAAGCATCCGGGTAGGTGTTGCAGGCCAGCCATGCCAGCACCAGCGGAGCATCCGGATTCGGGGTAAACCAGTTCCACATACCGAGGGTCGTATTGTAGACACGGCCATTCTGTACTGCGGTCAGAGTGGAGAAATCGGCACCGTCCACATTGCCGCTCAGCACGTCCTCGGTGCGCAGGGGCTGCAGGCCGGGACCATCCAGGAAGAGGATATCCGGATCCCAGCTATAAATCTGCTCCATGCTGGCCTGTGCAAAGCCAGTGGCTTCCAGTGCCTTGTCCGTTACGCCCAGACGCTTCATCCAGTAGGTGCCAAAGGTGCCCTGACCGGATACCTGCGGTACACCGTCTGCATACTTCCACAGAATCAGCGCACTGGGGCGATCCGTTTGAGGAATTTCCGCAATACGGGCTTCCACATCGGTCACGATCTCATCACCGGCAGCAACAAAGGCGTCGGTCTTGCCCGGTTCGTTGAAGATCTGCTCCAGCAGCTTCAGCCACTCTTCGTAACGTTCAATGGGATCAGCTTCCGTAGATGCGCCCACGGTAGCGAAACCGATGGAGGGGATTCCGCTGGCCTTCAGGATTTCGGCATGGGAGGAGTTGCCAGCATTGTACAGGATAACATCAGGGTTCAACTTCATGATCTCCTCGATGTTCAGGTCGCTCTGAGCATAGACCGTATTGCTGGACTCCAGAAGCTCCGGGGCGATATTCTTCAATACAGTGTCAGAAATGACCGACTTGAAAGAGCCGCAGTAACCCACGATGTAGGGAGCACTGCCCTCAAAATAAGCCATGTAGGTGGACAGGATTGGAATCTGGTCGATGACGACACGGGTGACCTTATTAGGCACTTCTACTTCGTTGCCGCCGTGGTCTACGACGGTATGGGTACCGGTCTCATCCATAGATGCGGCAGAGAAAGTTGCTTCGCTGGATACAGCGGAAGAAGCCATAGAAGAAGCCGTGCTGCTGGAAGAAGAACCGCAGGCGGCCAGAACACCGGCTGCACTTACAGCAGCCATGGCAGTGATAAACGAACGACGAGAAATCTTTTTCATGGAAAACTCCTTTGATAAATCAATGATTCTTTGGTTGTGGCGGTTAGTTAGCAATAACCAACTGCAGAGAATTTTATCAAATTCACTTTCCTTTGTCGGTTGCTATGGCAACGGCAACGCAAATTTATGTGATGGTAAAAATAGCAACAAAAATAGGGTGCGCCCCTGAATAGGACGTACCCTGCCATCGCAATTCACGATTTGATTCGTTGATAACAACCGTGAATTGCATATCGCAAACACGTTGTTGAGAATTGCACTGCTTGAAAAACTTGCGATTAAAGCCACAGACAACAGTGATATGTACAGCAGGGAGTTCCCCGTAGCAGAGTTCCCATAAAACAGTATTTGCAAAAGCTCCCGAAATGGGGAAGATTTGGCGTGACTTCGGTCACGCCTTTTCTTTTGCTTCCAGTTCATCCAGAGGGATGTACCCCAGCCCATCGTACTTGATATGGATGTGCTGCACCCGCTTTCCGCTGGACTTATCCGGGGCATCCACATAGATAGCCGACACCAGTTCACGGAGAGCATATGGGGTGAGTTCTTCAATATGGACGTACTTGTGCGCTTTCCGGACGAACTTTTCAATATTCTCGATCTGCTGTTCCTGTACTTCGATTTCCTGCTGGATAGAGAGGACGTCCTCTTCCAGCTGCTTCTGCTCGGCATCGTAACTCTGGCTCATCATGTCAAAACGTTCATCGCTCAGCTTTCCGCTGGCGTTATCCTCGTAGATTTTCATGAACAGCCGTTTGAGATCTGCGATTCGCTTCTCATTTCGGGCAAGCTGCTTCTTCAGGACAGTCAGCTTTTCGCTGCTTTCCACCCGAAGCTGTTCCTCCATGACCTTGCGGAAGTAGACTTCAACACCCGGATATGGCAATCCATCAACGTGTTCGAGTTCTTGAATGTATAGTCGCACAAATTACTACGCAGGATAATATCCCCCATATTGTTCAGCAATTTGTTCAACTGCACCTGCTCCCGTACCTGTAAATAAGGAGCCAACCGATTCAAAGCCATCACGATCGCTCCCGCATTCACCGGTTTCCCTAACAATTTCTCAACCTCTTCTTGAATCTGCCGGGCCAATGCCGAGATATTTATAATTCCGGCTGCCAGAGATTCCGACAAATAAGGCTTGTGTTTCACTATTCCCTCTACCGCCTGGGCTACACTCATCATATCATTTGAAAATTAAAAATTGAAAAATAACTCGTTCATGAAAAATAACTAATATAATTCGATCCATTCGTAATCATTCCCCACGTAATCCATGTAACGAATGAAATCTTCCACTTTTATCGCTAACGAAGCATGATTATCATTCGGGTGGAATGACAACTTTTTCGCTTCCTGCAAATGCTTATCCAAAAACACATACACATGATGCTCGGTATCATTCAACAAACCGAAAGGACTCACTGATCCGGGACGCACTCCCAGATACTTTTCCATCCGAGCTTCCGAGGCAAAACTCAACTTACCCTGTTTCAACATCTTCTCCATATCGTGAATCGCAAAACTATGATCACACTGAAGAATCACCAAATAATGGCGATTTCCCTTATGATTCCGGAAAAACAGATTCTTACAATGCGTACTATCCAAATTCTTCCAGTACTGTTTGGCTATCTCTATCGTCGGAGCTGCAGG
>ENA-UEPG01002343-UEPG01002343.1-human-gut-metagenome-genome-assembly--contig:-NODE-2343-length-12013-cov-3.919152_pt1 | contig 12013 bp, 9 predicted proteins | sample MGYA00242893_ERZ507902 | MGnify/ENA primary metagenome ERZ507902 (study PRJEB26167, sample SAMN06115491) | human gut metagenome | host: Homo sapiens | place: China:Gansu | collected 2015-04-23 | study... | reverse complement strand
ACGTGCCAATTCATTGATAATATTTTCCAAACAAACCTCTTTGAAATTAAACGCACCTTCCCGCCAACCAATAAAATCCGTTACATCAACTTCTTTTATGATCCACCGCCCGTTGACCAATAAGGCCTGTTGACCTGGAACCAGCTTCTGTATTTGTTTTCCCCGTTCCAGTTGTATACTTCCTTCTACCAATGTCGTGACTACACTCTCGTTCGAATAATCCCGCACGTTAAACTGCGTTCCCGTTACACAAATATCATAATCGTTTATTCGCACGATAAAAGGTTTTTCCATATTTTTTGCTACCTCGAAATAAGCTTCACCCCGTAATTCAACTTGACGTTTATCCCCGGAAAAAGTAACCGGAAAACGGATGTAACTATCCGAATTCAACCAAACCGTTGTTCCATCAGCTAAAACTAATTTATATTCACCTCCTCGCGGAACCGTAATTGTATTATAGACATCTTCAGTTGAAGTAACATCTTCAACCAATTTGTATACTAACTCGTTATTTGTTGAATTGGAAATTTTTGCCCCTTGTTCACTCATACTGGCAACACGCTCGGATAATTCCACCTGTTTACCCGTGGATAATGTTAACACGGCAAGCTTTCCTCCTGGCTTAACAATCGGCTCAACATAAACAGTTGTTGTTTTTTCCCGCTCCCGAGTAAATAGAAGAATCCCTATACATAAAGGTAATAACAGAATTACCGCATATTTTAAAACCTCATATATCCGAGAAATTTTTCTCACGGGACGAACTTTCCTCCAAGCTTTTTCCCGATCAACATGATCTTTCACGGAATAAGCCATTATACCCGAATGTATCTTCAATAATTCTTGGAAATACTTTTGATGAGAAGATTCCTTGTACCATTCTTCAAAATAGGCTTTCTCTTCTTCCGATAACTCATCAGAAGCGAGCTGTTTCATAATTATCTCTTCTAATTCCTTTTCCATTTTTCCTGTATTATACCCTAAAGACAGGAAAAGAAACAAATCGAGTGGTTCGAAAACAACAAATTATTTACAACCTCTATTTTTTCGACGGTAAAAGGCAAAGAAAAGTACTGAAGACGAGATCTCTTTATGCATTTCATCACGCAAAAAAGCGTACGCTTTTTTTATATGATCTTTCACCGTATTTAAAGAGATCGCCAAAGCATCTGCAATCTCCGCATAAGATTTAGATTCCAGAACACTCATCTCCAACACCCTACGACGTTTTTCTGGCAATTTATCCAACAATTTCCCAATATCTTCAATAAATTGTCCCGAATCTTCATTATTATCTTGCACTTCTTGTAATAAATAACATTGTTTGTATTTATCCACTACTTGTTGGTGTTCAAGATAATTTAAACAACGATTTTTTACAGATAATAATAGATACCCTTGTAGATTCTGAATCCCTTTCAATTCATCCCGCTTTTCCCACAAACGAACAAAGACTTCTTGTACAACATCCTCAGCAACAGCAAAATCATTTGTATAAAACGTTGCTTGTTGCACCATTCCAACATACAACCAATCAAACAAGGACTTAAATTCTTTCTCATCCCCATTTATTAAACGATCTTGATTTATTGGAACTTTTGATGTCATAAAATGAACGTTTAATAATAAAAAACTCTCGAATAAAATCGCAAAACGAATATTATTCAAATTTTTGGCAACTAGTTATTTATAATTTGCACAAATTCCTACATAAGTGAACGCCGTAGCTAAAATAGGCTATTATTAAACGTTCATTTAATGATACAAATATAAAATTTATTCTTAGAATCTTTAGCCCGATACAATAATAAGATTACCACTCCATCCAGAATAGAATGTAACTAATTATACCTATCCAACTTTGACTATAAAACGATCAACTTTTCCAACGTTTCAGCATTGGAAAGAATTGTTGCATCTCGGCACGAGCCTCTTCTTTCGTGTAAGGATGCTCCATGTCTTTATTGAATTCGTCGAGAAATTGCAGACAGTGGTCAATCATCTCGTTCATCGTACAATCCTCTGTAAAAACCCCGTCACGATAGCAGTAAGAACAATACTCTTCATTTCGGGAACCATCCACGTTACGACCAAATTGTTCGTCTGCCGTCATCGGCATCCCGCAACTCTGACAAAATTTGTTTCCCATAATCTAGGTTTTAGGTTTTAAATTATGGCAAATATATGAATTTTATCATCTTGTATATCTTTTGGGGAACTTATTATGCCTACTATTCGTTCAATATAAAGATTAAAAAGGATAGAAATGAAAACATTATTTATTACAACATTATTGGTAGCAGGAATGCTGACAACATACACTCAAGCTTGTACCCGTGTGGTATACCTCGGTAAAAATGGAATGGTGGTAACAGGTCGAACCATGGACTGGAAAGAAGATTTAAAATCTAATATTTACGTGTTCCCCAGAGGAATCGAGAGAGCGGGGGCGGACAAGGGGAACACGATTCATTGGAAATCCAAATATGGAAGTGTCATTACGGCGGGATACGACATCGGTACTTCCGATGGGATGAATGAAAAAGGGTTGGTGGCCAATCTCCTATACCTGACGGAATCCGATTATTACCGTCCGAACGACACTCGTCCGGCTATGGGGATCAGTATTTGGACCCAGTATGTACTTGATAATTTTGCAACCGTGGATGAGGCCGTAAAGGAGTTAAGCAAAGAGACATTCCGGATAGACGCACCAGATATGCCGAACGGGGCGAAATCAACTTTACACTTGGCCATTTCTGACGCATCAGGGAATAGCGCCATATTTGAATATATCAAGGGAAAACTCATCATACACGAGGGGAAAGAGTATCAAGTCATGACAAACTCTCCTTCTTACGAACAACAAATCACGCTAAATAATTACTGGCAACAAATCGGTGGCCTGGTAATGTTACCTGGAACCAACCGGGCAGCAGACCGTTTTGTCAGGGCATCATTTTACATCAATGTTATCCCACAGACAGACAATCAACGAGAAGCAGTAGCTGGAGTTTTTAGCGTTATACGCAATGTATCGGTTCCTCTTGGGATTTCTACCCCGGCACAGCCTAATATCTCTTCCACCCGATGGAGAACGGTCGCCGACCAAAAGAATAAAGTATATTTCTTCGAATCCACGATGACTCCCAATGTATTCTGGATTAACATGAAAGACCTAGACTTTTCAGAAGGTGCATCTGTCAAGAAATTAAACCTTGCAAACGGAGAAACTTACGCGGGGAATGCGGCCAAGGACATGGTAAACAGTCCCTCGTTCAAATTCTTGTTCGAAGTGATATAAAAGGAATGATTTGATTAAGTCCATGAGGTTTGAGAACTTCATGGATTTTATACTTTATCATTGCAGTTGCCGGATTCGTACCTCAATTCCCGGAATATCTTTCAAAGAAGATTTCAATTCTTCCACGTTCGTCTCCCCGTAATGATAAGGGTAAAGGACTTTAGGTTTTATCACTCGTGCCGCACGATCCGCTTGGAGAAGGGTCATCGTGTAAGGCTGATTCACGGGTAAAAAGGCAATATCAATATCTTTCAAATTTTGCATTTCCGGAATATCTTCAGTATCTCCTGCCACATATACTTTTGTTCCCCCGAACGTCAATACATATCCGTTATCCCGGTCTTTCGGGTGATAAATTTCCCTTCCCGGAGTCGTGTTATAGGCCGGAACCGCATCCAATTCAAACCAAGAATCAGGTTTGAGGCTATCCCCGTTTTTCATGATTTGCCCTTTGCCCAATTTCTCCCGGGAAGGGGCATTCGTGATCAGGAGCGTCCCTTCTTTCTCTACCGCCGAAATGGCTTTCGAATCCAAATGATCGCCATGTTCGTGGGTAATCAAGATAACATCTGCTTTAGGTAATTTACTATAATCAGCATAATCAGAAACCGGATCAACATACATGATCTTACCATCGTACTCAAACATCAAGCTACCATGCTTGATAAAAGTAATTCTCAACTCCTTCCCGTCTTTCGTTTTGAAAAAATCCGTCTCGAACTTTCCAGTCTTAGTTAACATACCTAGCGTAATCAATAATATCACTACTGTCGTTTTCATGATAACTTCAATTTTAATGGTAACAATCACCAGATCGTAAACTTACTTCCGATCTACACCCAAAGTTATGAATTATTTCTCAATAATTTATAACATCGAAACCAATTCACGTTGTTTTCGAAAGAAATGAATACGCTGCAAATCACCACTTTCCGAGATTAAAGTAGAAAAACGTTTCAACGACGAAATCCAATTCTTCACGCTATCAAACGTCTTGTCATCTAAAGAGGCCACGGAATTCAGGGTAAAAGCTTTGATCAATGAAAGTTTACATTTCTGAGTTAAAATATACGAGTAGGTCGTGTCAAAATTAATATTGGATATGTAGAAATTTATCCTGTGCCCGTTATCAAATTTTCCCCGAGCTGCAAGCCGTTCCGTGTAATCCAAAAGGCGATACAATTCCTCCTTTAACTCATGCACATCATTATCAGAAATCAAGTTCACGCTCGAAAAATATTTAATGTCATTGATTAAATACATGAAGATCATGTTATCAAAGATAAAACAGGAATCTTTTACCCTCTGGGTTTCCGTGATAAAATTTCTTTGAATCTGTACCATACGCTCCGGAATAACAATCTCATGTAACGGCTGCACGGAATCCAGACCATCATGTTGTGCTTTCCACTTGAACAAATAAAACCGGGTTAGGTATTTATATTTTAAATAGAGTGCCTGTGGGAGAATATTGGTAGACGAAGCCGCCTCCGAATACGTATTCGGTTCTATCGAACGGAAAACATCTACAAAATTATCCATCATGTCAAGATCTATTTCCAACGGATTGATAAATTCTGTCAATTTCAACTGGAAAGGCCGACTTTTAGGCGAAACCGACTCCAATATTCCGTCAATCGAGATATTCATCTCTTTAGAAATTTGGGCTGTCTCCAACAAGGTAAACGGGACATCCCCTCGCAAACGTCGATAAATAGCCTCTTTACCGATACACAACAAATTCCCCAATACACTTGCCAAATTCTCTTCATAAGGGAGTTTCTCCCGGATTGCTTTCAATAAATTATCATGTAAAACTTCCTGTTTCATTTCATGTCGCTTTTTAATCATCATTATAATCGTAAAGCAATCAAATCTCCACCATGTTATCAAAAAACGTTCAGGATTTTTGCCGATTAGTATACACTCCTCTCTGGATAGACATTTCGGACGAAAACGTATAGAAATGTTTTCTTATTGCCTCGACTAAGATATATTTTTTTCTAAATAAATGCAAATACATTTTCCCTCCCACGAAATAAAAAAAATGATTTTATACAAAATAACCTTCAAAATAATTTTATAAAAACAAGAAGTTTTTTCACTTAACAAAGCTCTCATCGCATTTTGTTTCAAAAATCGAATTAACGCAAACCCATAGAATTCAATATTTTCAAAATTAGATACAAAAACATCCCGACCATATCTATTTAGAAACGTTACAGATAAAAATCAACCCGGATTTCTATCCGAATTCACAATCCTCTATCTAATTTTGTTACAAACAAACGTCTAATGAAAAACACATTAATTTACATAACAATGATTTGTTATATCAGCTACGGCCACATCCAATTCCACATCCAGAAATAATCCGGAATGTCAGACAGGGAATCTGTTCCTATTTTTCCTGTAAAACGGATTATACCAATATCGTGTCCCTGGCCGGGCGATCAGCTCCAGAGCAACCTCAACACCTACACACAGCCTGACTGATCGCCATTTCTTTTTTCATTTTCAGGAATTATAATATACTACATTTTTTATAACTTTGTGATCATGCAAAAATTCCAAGCAAATGCTAACATTTATTATCTCTATCGGTCTATTAATCGTCGCTTATTTTACCTACGGTAAATTTGTTGAACGATTTTTCGGAGCCTCATCCACAATTGCGACTCCGGTGAAACGCCTAGCAGACGGGGTGGATTATCACGAGCTTAAACCTTGGCGTATTTTCGTTATCCAGTTTTTAAACATCGCTGGCCTAGGACCTATTTTCGGGGCTATACTAGGAGCGGCTTACGGTCCAATGGCTTACATATGGATCGTAATCGGTTGTATTTTCATGGGTGCGACTCACGACTATTTTTCCGGCATGCTTTCTATCCGCCACGACGGAACAAGCCTACCTGATATTGTCGGGAAATACCTCGGGAACAATGTGCGTAAATTCATGACGTTTTTCACGGGATTTTTATTACTGGCCGTGGGAGTCTCTTTCGTGAACGGACCGGCAGATTTACTCGGTAATCTGACAAACATGAGTATGACGCCCTGGCTATATGTTATCTTTGCCTACTATATTCTAGCCACGTTACTCCCCATTGATAAAATTATCGGTAAAATCTACCCTTTTATGGGATTGGCCTTAATATTCATGGCCATGGCCGTGGGTAGTTATCTACTTTACGGGGGATTTTCCGGGAAACTTTATCTTGAAGAATTAACCTTCGACACGATGAAAAATATGCACGCAGACCCGACAAACAATATTCTTTTCCCGATGTTATTTATCGTGATCTCCTGCGGTGCCATTTCCGGGTTCCATGCCACGCAATCCCCCATGATGGCACGTTGTATGACAGATGAAAAATACGGGCGTCCCATCTTTTACGGAGCCATGATTTCAGAAGGAATCGTGGCCATGATCTGGGCTACCGCTGCCATGGCATACTTTGGGGGTGCGGAAGGCCTGAATGCAGCTGCCATGGCAGGAAAAACTCCCGCTATTATCGTGGATGCAATCTGCAATTCATGGTTAGGACGTTTTGGAGCGATTATCGCCATCATCGGGGTTGTTGTTTGCCCGATTACATCTGGAGATACGGCATTCCGTAGTATGCGGTTGATCGTTGCCGACGCTTTAAAATTCAACCAGAAACCGATCAAGAATCGTCTTATCGTTTCTATCCCGATATTCATCATCGCTTATTTACTTTGTAACGTGGATTTCTCCACGATATGGAAATACGTGGGCATCGGGAACCAAGTATTAGCAACCATCACGCTATGGACCGCAGCCACCTATTTGGCTAAAAAAGGAAAAGCTCATTGGATGATGTCTATCCCCGCCATGTTTTTAAGTATCGTATGTACGACCTATTTCCTGATAGCCCCTTATAAAGTGGGTGGCCTGTATCTTTCCCCTTCTATCAGTTACCCGATAGGAGCGATCGTGGGAATCGGTCTTTTCGTTCTGTTTATCACGAAAATTACTAAGAATAAATAAAAAAAGGCCGCCTGTGCGCAGGCGGCCTTCATCACACAAAGAAAACATTATTAATTCATTCGAATAGCTCTAACTGCTTTTCCCCCACTTCTTTTCTCTCCCTCTGCATTATATTTCTCTTCTTCCATTTTCGCCTTATCCGCTCCAAGCGTATCCCCGTTTTTGGTTAACAAGCGAGCTTTAGAATTCATCAAATTAGCTTTGGCAAAATAATCTTTTGTCTGGGCACATCTGGCATCGATCCAATCGATTCCCTCCTGCACGAGAGTCTTGTCATCACAACCGGTTAACGCCTCAATATTATTTTGGAAATACATTTGCTCTTCACCATTCCTGAACACGTTGTACTTGAATGCCTCACGCATACTATTCAACATTCCTTTATAATCCCCCTTTCGGACATATTCGGCCGTGTATAAACTAGCCAAAGCTCCCGGGATAAAGGCATAATCCAAAGATTGAAGTAATTTAATTAACTCGGCATTTCTAGCCTCATCAAACTCCCCGTTTCCCGAACGCCAATACGTGATTTCAGCCACGGCTCCCTTTATCGAATTTTCCAATTTATAATCAACCACTTCTTTACCGGCCACTTCATAGAAACGCCCGATATTTGCAATCACTTGACGTATAGGCTTTGATAACGGATCGCTCACATTCTTTTTGATCAACTCCCAATTATCCTTGGTTACAATCTCGTCATCCGACAAGGCGTTCAAATATTCAGCGGCAACAGCCCCTTGTTTTTCCTGCATGTAAGCAGAGGATAGAGCATTCAAATAACGACTTAACAGATCCGTACTCCGCTCCCCGGCCTCGTATCGCTTCGTCAGTCCACTCAAATTGTTTTGTGGATCTTTTGCCATCTTTCCACCTTCCATTAACCATTCGGCGGAACCGGCCCCAACCATCTTATGAACCACCTGCTGCGTGTTCGGGTCCACGAAAACCAAAGTTGGGAAGGCCTTCACTTCAAATTTATCTTTCAACATCACGCCATCCGCATCCTTTTCCATATCATACTTCACGTTCACGAAATCCGCATTAAACTGATTCCCCACGTCCTCACGGGTAAACACCTGCGATGATAACATCTTACAAGGCCCACACCAAGAAGTGTAACAATCGATAAATATCAGCTTCTTCTCTTTTTTAGCCTTTTTCAAAACTTTCTTCCATTCTTTCGTCTGTTCGAAAGTAATCCCCTTGCTTTGAGCCTCTGCGCCCCAAACAATCCCGGCCATCAAAACGATTAATACAAATAATTTCTTCATTACATAAAACTTTAATTGAACATCCTCTCGTAATATCATTATTTAAATTTCTTCTGCAAATTGGCAATAATCGTGTCGAATTCCTCGCTCATTCCTTTTTTGAATTCAGGCGAAGGTTCGTCAAACCCATTGTAAACAGACAACACGACCTCACATTTTTTGTCTCCTTTGGGATGAACTTCAAAAGCATAAACCCACTGTTTATCGCCCGCGTAATCCGATCGGGTAACAAAATAACAAATCTTGAAGATATCATAATCAATCACGCTGATATATTGACTCCTTTTTTTGCCATCTTTCCCGGTCAACTCGATTTTAGCATTCAAAGCCTTCTCCTCGCAAGTAAATTCCTTCACGCCCGAAAACTTCTTGTAATTTGCCGGTTCCGAGATGTAATCCCACACTTTTTGAGCAGATGCTTTCAACACAATCTTTTTCTCGATAGCAGGCGGTATTTTTTTCGCTGCCGTCATTTGTGCCGAAGCCAACCCGGACATGCAACACATCAATACAAAACAAAGTAATATTCTCATTTTCTTTACCATTACACATTCTAAAAGAAGCAGAGAGATGCATGCAAAGAACCGTGTGATAAGAAGAAGCATTTACTCCCAACCTTACACGCCATCCCCCTGCCCCTTTTTTATTACATTCCCATCGCAGGCATCGCCACGCTCTTCTTTTTACCGCTAAGTAATTCTTCTAGCTTATCCGTCAAAGCCTTTCCCCGCAAATTTTTTGCCACAATCTTCCCCTCCTTGTCCAAAACCAGAATATAAGGAATTCCCGAGAATTGGTATTGTTTCATCACGTCTTTTCCAGCTTTCGGAGCCTGAGCTTGCGCCCAAGGCATATTCTCTTCCTTCATGGCCTTTCTCCAAGCAGCATCATCTTTATCAATTGAAACACTAAAGAATGCCACACCCTTGTTGCTATATTCCTTATAAGCCTCCTTCAAGTGAGGAATTTCAGCCCGACAAGGTCCACACCAAGAAGCCCAAAAATCAAGCACAAGAATCTTTCCTTTAAAATCCTGAGGTCCTAATTTTTTCTTTCCATCAGGAGTAGGGAATGAAAATTCCGGGGCAACTTTTCCTTCAGCTAAACGCTCTTTTTGAGCTTTCGCCTCAGCCATTTCTGCCTTATATTTCAACAAGGGAGCATAATTCGGATTTTTACTTTCCAAACGAGCCAATACTTGTTGTACCAATTCTTCGTTTTCCTCTCCCCTCAAAAACGGTAACACGGCTAACACGCTATTCCGATCAGCATAATGTTCTGCCAAGAATCTCACTCTTGCTCTCGATTCATTCCCCAGCATATCGTAAAATTTACCGGAAACTTCCTGCTTTGCCTGATCATCAATCCCCGGAATACGGTATACTCCTTGAGAGATACCGATCATCAACTGATATCCCCGGTATCCATCCCAATTCATCAGATTCATAACCTCATTGCTTGGCCCACCATTAATGTACACGTAAGGCGGATTCTTTATTTTTATCTTAGCCGTGTCCTCTCCCCTGAAATTAATCTCCAAATCCTCATCCTCTGCCCAAAAATTTACGGATTGCCACTTTTGACAATCCAACGTGTAAACACCCGGTTTGTCCACCTTCATTTTAAACTCGTATGTTCCATCATCTTTCACCTTACATGAATCGATAATCGTCTTGTCAAATCCCTGCCGTTCAATAATTTCCATATTGAATCGGTTATAAGGAAACTTCACTTTTCCTTTGATCGTGATCGTTTTTTGAGCAAAAACACTACTTGTACTAATTAGCATACAAGCGAATAGCAATAATCTTAAAATCTTTCTCATAAATATCATTTTAGTTCATCAAAATTTCTTTATCTACTGTACGTCGGCCTTTAAATCCTTTGCCAGTTTCTCGAAAAATGTCCGATAAGACATCATATTACCTTTTCCTTTTGCTTCATTTTTCGCTGCATTGACAGCGGCCTCATCAAACCATTGAGCCGCTAACAATCTTAATGCCTTATCTTTACATTGCTTATTCACCCGTAATCCCCAGTTATAAAGCAGTAAATCAGAAACTTTACCCTGTTTAATACGTTCCGTTCCTAAAGCGATGTAAGTTTTCCAATCACCAAGCTTCTCCGCGTTCATCATTTCCGCACCGGAAACAATATCCTCCCAGCCATCCACTTTTGCTTTTTCCATGCGTTTCACGTAACGTTTAAAACCTTTTTTATCCAACACCATCTGATCTCCTTCTTTACGCACAAACTGGTTAGCGCCACCACTCCACACATTTTGAATTTTCCGTTTTACATCTCGTTCTCCATAAATAGAATAAAATTCGTCCCGGTGTTCATACACGTATTGAAACAAATCTGAATCAACATCATTCACATACTTGACAAATATATCCCAATACTTTCTCTCCTTCAAATTATTCTTATCTAACGTGGCAAAGTAATCCAAACTTACTTTCTCTGCCTCTTTACCCAAGGAGGCATTTCCTAGATAAGTAAGATATGCCTGAATGAATTCCGGTTTCCGGTTACCCTTTTGATATTCAGCATTTGCATAAGCTAACCCTTTCCCTTCAAAAGCGATCTGAGCCTGCTCCAGCAATTCCTTCAATCCTGGCGCTCCTACCAAGCTATGTACAACTTCACCCTGCCCATTAATAAAAAGTAATGTCGGATATGCCTTCACTCCAAAACGATCTTTCAAATTTATCCCTTCCCCCTTTTCCATATCCATTTTCAAATTCACGAAATGCTCGTTGAAAAAGTTTGCCGCATCAGGATCGGTAAATACGGTTCTCGCAAGCTGTTTACAAGGCCCGCACCAAGAAGTATAACAATCCATGAAAATAAGTTTATTCTCTTGTCGCGCTTGCTCCAATGCCCGATTCCAGTCCCCTTCGATAAATTCAATTCCTTTGGCCTTCTCTAAAGCCATTTTCCCATAACCTATAAACTCATCTTCTTCCGTGTATCCGCTCTCCATATAGACCAATTTCCCGTCACCATTAATAAACAGGAATGCCGGATAACCACTCGTGCCATATTTTTCCGCAAGTTCTTTCTCCTTTCCGAAATGCATTTTCAAGTTTATAAAATTCTGATTGTAAAAATCAGCCACCTTATTCAACGAGAATACATTTTTCACCATTAACATACAAGGTTGACAATAATCCGTATAAGCATCAATAAAAATCAATCGATTCTCTTTTTTCGCTTTCGCCATTGCATCCTTCAAACTAATCTCTTCAAATTGAATCGAACGGTTGTTATTTCTTTTCACCTCTGCGTCTTTCAAAGCCTTATTTCCAACTTCCTCGAACTTTTCCGGTTTTTGAGCCAAAAGATAAGGACTCACCACCCCAAGAATATCCCCATTAGGCATAAAGTAATCATAGGTCGGGTACATATTCATCATTA
>ENA-UEPG01002332-UEPG01002332.1-human-gut-metagenome-genome-assembly--contig:-NODE-2332-length-12073-cov-91.751167_pt1 | contig 12073 bp, 6 predicted proteins | sample MGYA00242893_ERZ507902 | MGnify/ENA primary metagenome ERZ507902 (study PRJEB26167, sample SAMN06115491) | human gut metagenome | host: Homo sapiens | place: China:Gansu | collected 2015-04-23... | reverse complement strand
AAAAAAAGAAAAACACATTTATCAAAAATGGAAAGAGAAGTAAAATTTAGTCTGGTCTTCCGCGATATGTGGCAGAGTGCGGGTAAGTACGTGCCTCGTGTAGACCAGTTGGTTAAGGTTGCCCCGGCTATTATTGAAATGGGCTGTTTCGCCCGTGTGGAAACAAATGGTGGTGGTTTTGAACAGGTAAATTTATTGTTTGGTGAAAATCCGAATAGAGCTGTGCGCGAGTGGACGAAACCCTTCCACGAAGCAGGCATCCAGACTCATATGCTGGACCGTGCGCTGAACGGTCTCCGCATGAGTCCCGTCCCGGCAGATGTCCGTAAATTATTCTATAAGGTTAAACATGCGCAAGGAACAGATATTACCCGTACTTTCTGCGGATTGAATGATGTCCGCAATATTATCCCTTCTATCGGCTATGCTCACGAAGCCGGAATGATTTCACAATGTTCGCTCTGTATCACTTTTTCTCCGATACATACTGTGGAATATTATGTGAATATGGCCAAGCAGCTTATAGAAGCCGGAGCCGATGAAATCTGTATTAAAGATATGGCCGGCATCGGACGTCCCGTTTCATTGGGAAAGATTGTTGCCGGAATCAAGAAGATTAAAAATATTCCTATACAGTATCACTCTCATGCGGGACCCGGATTCAATATGGCTTCTATTTTGGAAGTATGCCAGGCTGGTTGCGACTATATTGATGTAGGTATGGAACCATTGTCATGGGGAACCGGCCATGCTGATTTGATTAGTGTGCAAGCCATGTTGAAAGATGCCGGATTTAAAGTGCCCGAAATTAATATGGAAGCGTATATGAAAGTGCGTTCCATGATTCAGGAGTTTATGGATGATTTCCTTGGTTTATATATCAGTCCCAAAAACCGTCTGATGAATTCTTTACTGATTGCTCCGGGATTGCCGGGCGGCATGATGGGAAGTTTGATGGCCGATCTTGAAACGAATCTGGAATCTATCAACAAGTACAAGGCAAAACGTAACCTGCCGTTTATGACTCAGGATGAATTGTTGATCAAGTTGTTCAATGAAGTTGCTTACGTATGGCCGCGTGTGGGTTATCCTCCTTTGGTTACTCCGTTCAGCCAGTATGTGAAGAACCTTGCCATGATGAATGTAATGGCTATGGAGAAAGGTAAGGAACGTTGGGGAATGATTGCCGATGATATTTGGGATATGATTTTGGGTAAAGCGGGACGTTTACCGGGTAAACTGGCCCCTGAAATTATTGAAAAGGCAGAACGTGAAGGCCGCAAGTTCTTTGATGGCAATCCGCAGGACAATTATCCCGACCAGTTGGAAAAATATCGCAAGATGATGCTTGAAAAACAATGGGATAAAGGACAGGATGACGAAGAACTGTTTGAGTATGCCATGCATCCGGCCCAGTATGAAGCTTATAAGAGCGGGAAGGCAAAAGAAGACTTCTTGGCAGATGTGAAGAAACGTCGTGAGGAGAAAGCGAATGCCACTACTCCTGTCGAAGCTGAAAACAAGACCAAGGTATTGACGGTGGATGTGAACGGGCAACCTTATCGCGTTACAGTGGCATATGGTGCTGTAGATCCTGCTACGCTGACAGCTGCTTCGGGTGCAGTTCCCGCACAAGCTGCTCCTGCTCCGGTAGGGGAAGGGAAAGATGTGCTTTCTCCGTTGGAAGGTAAATTCTTCCTAGTAAAGAATGCCCAGGAAACTCCGAAGAAGGTGGGTGAAAAGGTTAATAAAGGTGATGTGATTTGTTACGTCGAAGCAATGAAGACCTATAATGCGATCCGTGCGGAATATGACGGTACTATAACTGCTATTTGCGCTAATTCGGGTGACACGGTTTCAGAGGATGACGTATTAATGAAAATAGTATAATGGAAGATATATTTGAAAGACTTTATGATATGACTGCTTTCAGCAATATTATTGCTGAACCGCAATTCTTGATAATGTATGCCATTGCGTTCATCTTACTTTACTTGGGGATCAAGAAAAAGTACGAACCGCTGCTGCTGATTCCGATAGCTTTCGGAGTGTTGCTGGCTAACTTTCCCGGTGGTGAGATGGGGGTTGTCCAGGCCGATGAAAACGGCATGGTAATGGTGAATGGAGCACTGAAGAACATCTGGGAAATGCCGTTGCACGAAATTGCGCACGACTTGGGCCTGATGAACTTTATCTACTACATGTTGATTAAGACCGGTTTTCTTCCGCCTATCATTTTTATGGGGGTAGGTGCTTTGACAGACTTTGGTCCGATGTTGCGTAATTTGCGGCTTTCTATTTTCGGAGCTGCTGCACAGTTGGGTATTTTCACAGTATTGTTGGTAGCTATCTTGATGGGGTTCACTCCGAAAGAGGCGGCTTCATTGGGTATTATTGGTGGAGCAGACGGTCCTACCGCTATCTTTACCACTATTAAACTGGCTCCCCATTTGCTAGGGCCGATTGCTATTGCCGCTTATTCGTATATGGCTCTGGTACCCGTTATCATTCCGTTGGTTGTGAAAATCTGGTGTACGAAGAAAGAATTGAGTATCAATATGAAGGAACAGGAAAAGAAATATCCTTCTTCGGTAGAAATCAAGAATCTTCGTGTGCTGAAGATTGTATTTCCGATTGTAGTGACTACGGTGGTCGCTCTGTTTGTGCCAAGTGCAGTGCCTTTGATTGGTATGTTGATGTTTGGTAACTTGATTAAGGAAATAGGTAGTGATACTTCACGTTTGTTTGATGCAGCTTCAAATAGTATCATGAATGCGGCAACTATCTTCTTGGGGTTGTCAGTCGGTGCGACAATGACTACGGAGGCATTTTTGAATTGGACTACTATCGGTATTGTGATAGGTGGTTTCTTGGCGTTTGCCTTGTCTATTTCCGGTGGTATCTTGTTTGTGAAGTTGGTGAATCTTTTCACTAAGAAGAAGATCAATCCACTGATTGGGGCTACAGGTTTGAGTGCTGTGCCCATGGCCAGCCGTGTGGCTAATGAAATTGCTTTGAAGTATGACCCCAAAAATCATGTGCTTCAATATTGTATGGCAAGTAACATTTCAGGAGTTATCGGTTCTGCCGTGGCTGCCGGTGTGCTGATTTCATTCCTACAATAAAAATCATCGTATTTAAATTGTTCGGGCACGAATTATACGGAAATTACAGATGTTTTAGACAATACTGTAAGATCTGTATAGTTCGTGTCTTTTATTCTCTTTCTGTATCGTTCTCCTGGCTAAAACAAATAGAATAGGCCCTCTCCTCACGAAGAAAGCCTATCGTTAGATTAATGTTTAATATAAGAGAGAGTTTTATAGTCCTAACAGTTCATTGAACTTCTCTGCTGTCTTGGGATCTGACGGACGGGTCATATTGGCAGAGATGATTTTGCCATCCCGATCCAGCAGGATAAAACGGGGAATGCCGTTGATGAGGTAAGCATCCATAAAGGTCCTGTCTGTTCCCATGTGTAACTGGATCCCTTTTAGTTGATCCTTTGTTACCATGTTCTCCCATGCCTTTTTGTTCTTGTCGCATGACAGGCTGACAAAATGAATATCCTTTCCTGCATATTTCTCTTCCAATTCCTTTAACGCAGGAAGTTCTCCACGGCAAGGGCCACACCAGGTAGCCCACACGTCAATATAGATATATTTCCCTTTCAAATCTGCCAAAGATACTGTTTTTCCATTGATATCCGGATAGGAGAAGCTAGCTGCTGAGGGATTGCCTGATCTTAATTTTTCCCACTTGGTACAAAGTGCGTTGAATTTTTCTATGGACTTTGCATCCTTCACATGTTTGCGGAATAGGACAATCAGCCCGTCTGCTTCATCCAGCCCGTTATTGTCTACAAAGTTATAAACAAATTGGTCAATCAGAAATTCTGCAACCTTTTCATCCTGTATGGTTGCATCTACGTAGTTTACACTTTGTTCTGTAGAACTTGATGCAACTGTTTTTCCTTTATTACTAAAGGCACTGATAGCATCGGGAAGAAAAGCCTTATATTCTTTTAGAGCTAATAAACTGGCATTGATCGGAGTAATAGCTTCCAGTTTTTCATAATATGCTTTGGAAGGAATATAGTTGTCATCCTTTCCAAAATGAGGATGATACAAAGCGTATTTGGAGAAATAATAATACGTATAGAATTGCAAACGTATTTTTTCCTGTGTAGTGAAATCGGCTGGAAGTTTTGCGGCTTCCAATACTTGGCAATTGGCTGCGTACAGGCTGTCCCCTTTGTGTATGAGGGCGGCCTCTTGCATTTTCATATCGGGCATACCGAGTGATTGGAGCTCTTTGCTTCCCAGATAGGTGTTGATAGCGGCACCTGCTCCTTCAAAGGTTGTGTTTCTCCACATGTTGTCACTGTCGAATGACAAGGTAAGGTCTTGATTGGGATCCAGATAAAGAGTACGGCGTCCGCGTGTGTATTGCATGGTTACATATTGCGGAGTGAATCCTGTGATTTCTATGTTGCCGTTTCCAGCGGCATCAATCGCCACTTCTTTTTGTTCGCCACTTTGGCTGAAAGTCAATCTCACTTTGACCTTCTCATTGGGATTGGTGACCTTAAAAGTGAGCTTTGCAGCTTCTGTAGCGGTAAAGGTACTCAGCGCAAGGCCAAGTACCATGATGGATTTTAGAGTTCTCATCTTATTTTTTTCTTTTAGGTTTCATTTTCAATGCATCGGGACGCATGTTATAGACTTTCTTTCCGTATGCGGGTTCTGTGCTGAGGCAGGCAGGGATGGGGGCTTTGCCGTTCAGTTTGCGAAGTACCATTTCCAAGGCGGCTGCATATTCCTGATGGATGAAAGCATCATCTCTGTCTGTTTGGTTATAAGCAATGTATTGCAGATAGCCTACACATTTGTTGAACCAGAATTCGGGAAGTTCCTCTGCTTTGTATCCCAAACGGGCGATAAATTTCAGTCTACTGATTAACTCTTGCTGATTGACTGTGGTGTCTGCAATCATCGCATCAATCTGGGTAGCTGCCGCTTCATACTTTTGTTCCCGGATATCATTATTGATACGGATCATTTTCAGATTGAAATCTTTTCCTTCATAGTTGCATAAGGCTTCAATTTCCGCCAATTCGCCGTATGAAGTTTCTTTTGCCAATTTAGCGTCAACAGCTTTTTTGCCGAAACGCTGGCAGAAATCCGCATAATTGTCTGATACTTGCTTCAGGTACGGGTTCATGCCATTGATGGTGTTTACATATACTTCCCATACATTCGGATCAGTCAGTTTGGCACCTCCTTTTATTAATTCATCAAAAGCGGCTTGTACGTTATTGCGTGCATAGACTGAATAGTGATAATTGATGTAATCAATCAAGAATGCACGTTCTCTGTTCCCCTTGGTATATTGCTCTTGCAGGTAAAAAGAGCGTTTGGTAGGAATGTTTGCATCTTTTCCTGTCTGAATAAACTGTTCGGGAGTCTGACGGCTGCTGCTGCGATGAACGATTTCTTCGGTGGCAGGATCTATGAATGCATAGGTGGGATAACTGCGTACACCGTATTTCTTGGCTAATGTAATTCCTTCACCTTCTTCAGCATCAATTTTGAGGTTGATGAAAGTTTGGTTATAGTAGTAACCCACTGTAGGCAATGAGAATACGGTTTGTGCCATATTCAGGCAAGGTCCGCACCATTGGGTATAGAAATCAATGAATATCAGTTTATTTTCTGCTTTGGCCTTGGCTACGGCTTCTGCCCAAGTAGTGCCGTGCAGGAAATTGATTCCTGCATTCTGGGCATTTAAGTGAATCGCATAGATACATGCGAAAATGAGTAAGATATATTTTTTCATGTCTTTGAATTTAATATGTTAATAACCAGGGTTTTGTTTACATTCCAGATTAGAACTGATTTCTGACGACGGAATGGCATCGATACGGCGGTCTATGATGCGTTGGTAATAATTGTCTCCTTGTGCTTCCGATTTTTCATATTCTTTTTCCAAAGCTTCTCTTAACGTCTTGTTCAAAGCAAGCAGACGGGTGAAATCGGGTTTCTCTGTGTATCCTGCAAAACGGATCATGGCAAACCATTCATGCCAGTTCTCGAAAGACAATTCCAGCATCCATTCGTTGAATATGGCGGTTTCCAGTTCTTCGTTATTGGCTGGAAGAATTATTTCGGCTCCTGCTCTTTCGCGTAGTTTACGGATCGGTGCGTAGGCTTCGGATATAGAGGCTCCCGAACGATACAAGGCTTCGGCTTTTATCAGATAAAGTTCAGAAACACGGCTGAAGATGACAGGCATGTCATTGGCATCATTCAGCAGCTTCTTTACCGATTTCAGGTTGTAGGCTACCGCAGAACTGCGGCTGTCCATCAGGCTGTCTACTTTAGAGAAGATGGCATCGGCGCGAGGATCATCCCCCACCAGTTCCACATACTCATTGGTGGGCCCCCAGTAACCTTGTTTTTTCGTGGGGCTGTTACCGTAACATTGCTGACGGGTTGAAGTGTTGGTGGCATCTTTTTGGTCGAATACACGAGCGAATAGAATCTCTTTGGTTGTTGAAAACTTATCAAAAACGTCACCATAGTTTGCTTCCGGCAATGGAGAATTTGTATCAATTGCATCATTAACTGCTGCTACCGCTTCTGTGTATTTTCCTGCATACAGCAATACTCTTGCCTTTAATGCCTTGGCTGCTTCTTTAGAAGCTTGTGAAAGCTTTTTCCAATCAGGAGCTTTTTCAATAGCTATTTCCAGTTGATCCAGAATATATTGATAAGAATCGGCTACGGAGCTACGTGCCTTTAGAGCATTGGATACGGATGGAGCTTCATTACGCATGACAACCCCGTATTCACTATTCATATCCCAAAATTCGCAGTAACGAACCAAGATATTGAAGTAGGCCAAAGCGCGTAAATAGGCTATTTCACCTAACACTTCGGCTCTACGGTTTCCGGAGAACTCTCCGTCACTCATGCGGTTACAGGCTGTTTCCAGGAAGTTGGCGTTTTTGATTACAGCGTAATCTGCATCCCATTCCGTTGCATCACTGAATGATAGGGTAGGCAACATTCGTTCGGAGTAGTAAACGGCATTACCGGCGCTGACAATTTCTTGACGCCACATGGTCCCGGCTTTGAAGGAACCACTTACTGTAGGAAATATGACATTGAATCCATTTCCGGGCAAGGAGTAATAGATTCCGTTTAAGGCTAACTCTACAGCAGCGGGTGTTGTGATGGCACCGTCTAAATCTGCTTCGAATTCGGGCTTTTGGTCCAAGACATCTACCAACTGGCACGAGGAAACGCCCATTGTAAGTAAAGCTAAGAATATATATTTTTTCATTCGATTATACATTTAAATGATTATAAGTTAATTTTTAAACCAGCCGAGAAAGAGCGGAAACCCGGATAAGTGGAGGTTTCATAGTTACCGCCATAGTTGCTGTTACTGTTTACGGTAGCAGGGTCTGTTCCCGGATAAGAGGTGAGCGTGAACAAATTGGTAGCCGAGACAAATAGTTGTCCTTTAATTACTTTGTTTAAAGGTAAATTATAAGTCAGACGCACTTCCTGCAAACGGAAGAAGGAGGCATTAAACAATTCATGATCGGTTAGTCTAGGTACACCGTCACCTATATACAAGGCCGGGTATTTGGCATCTTTGTTGGTGTCAGACCATCTGTCATTCAATCCATAGTCAATCAAACCGGTTAATTGTCCGGGTAGATTCTGCAATGTTTTGTTATAAATCTTCAAACCACCGATCTGATATCCGAAGTTGGCGAACAGGCTGAATTGTTTATAAGATAAATTGGCAGTCAGACCGCCGAACAGATCCGGATCCGGATTACCGATAATAACACGGTCATTGTAGTTGATGATTCCATCTCCATTTAAATCCTTAATTTCCAAATGTCCCGGTTTTAATGAGTTACCATCGTAATAACTTTGTCCCTTTGATTTAGCATAGGCATTCAATTCATCTATTCTGGCTTGATCTTGTATGATCCCGGCATATTCATAACCATGGAAAGCTCCCATTGGATAGCCTACAGCCAATACTTGGTCGGCATAGCTGCCTTGAACTACTACATTCATAGCTGATTGTGCTCTACCTTCTTCAACCAGTTTGGTGACTTTATTCTTGTTATGTGACATATTCAAGGTCAGGTCCAAGTTCCAGTCTTTAGTAGATAATACACGGCCTACCAGGTTTATTTCAATACCGCGGTTGGTCAATGCTCCGATATTACGGTTCATCTGCATAGAGCCACTGGTTGCACTGGGCGGGAAATCAAATGACCAGATCAAGTCTTTGGTATCTTTGATATAGCCGGAGATAGAACCGGTCAGTCGGTAATCGAACAATGCGAAATCAAGACCTAAATCATATTGGGTCGATTTTTCCCAACGGATGTCGCGGTTACCCACTTGTTTATGTATAATGGCTGACAGGTTATTATAACTGGTTGCTTCGTATAAATCACGATTAGAGAAGCTGGTTAAGTTTTGGGTACCGGTAGTACCTACGCTGGCACGTAATTTCAAATCATTAATGAATGTCAGGTTTTTCATGAATTTTTCCTGAGAGATACGCCATGCAATGGCTCCTGAAGGGAAGAAACCATAACGGTTGTTCGAACCAAACATGGATGAACCATCATAACGCCCTGTAAAAGTGAACAGGTAGCGCTCCATTAATTTATAATTGATACGGGCAAATGAAGAGAACAGACCACTTGCATTATATCCGTTACCCCAAGATGAGATGCTTGCGGCACTTCCTAAATTGGTGTAAATATCATTATCCGGATAAGTCTGGCTATTCATTCTTGTACTACGGCTTATACCACGTTCAAAGGAGATACCGGCTACGGCATCCAAAACATGATTCTTGTTGAACTCATAGTTATAATTCAATGTATTGTCGAATACGGTTTTTGAATATTTATAATGATATTCTGACCCACTGGCTTCATTTCTAGTACTTAGAAAACTTGGACTGAATGAATTGTTTTCAGTAAATTGTAAATTACCCGATAAACTGGAACGAAACCGGAATCCTTTCCAAATATCAACTTCTCCGTATACGGTTCCCATGATGCGGTAAATATTATCATGATTTTTCTTATAGGTGTTGGCTACCGGGTTGGCTTGACCTGTGGACATATCAAATTCACCGTTATCATTATATATAGGAAGGTCAGGACGGAATCCTTGCGCACTAAATAGTGATGTGTTCGCATTATTTTGGTCTGTATAACTCATATTGGCATTAATACCAAAACGAAGGATAGGCAGCACGTTCATTTCTGTAGACACACGTGCGTTATATCGGCTTAAGTCACCTCCTTTGACCATACCTTGCTGATCGAATACTGATAATGAAATAAGGTATTTAGATACTTTACTGCCTCCGCTTACAGTCAAGTCGGCATTATGGCGGATAGCAGTTTGTTTCACTTCATCAAACCAATTGGTGTTGGCACTGCCTAATGCAGTGGAATTAGGTTCAAGAATTTCCAATGCATATTGGTTGGACGGATCATATACCAAGGTTTCTTTGGCAAAGCGGCGTACTGTTTCCCGCCATTCATCACCATATAAAATACGGAAGTTCTTAATTTGAACATCAGTGGTAACATTGTAGTTGAAGCTGACGGTAGGTTTGGAACCTTCCACTCCTTTTTTAGTGGTAACGATAACTACACCATTTGCGGCGCGAGAACCATAGATAGCAGCCGCAGAAGCGTCTTTCAGTACGTCCATAGACTGGATATCATTGGGCGAAATTGCATCCAGCATACTGGGATCTTCTACAGGAACTCCGTCGATCACATACAAGGGTTCATTGGAACCGGTCAATGACGTGGCACCCCGCACACGTACACGGACAGTTTCACCCGGAACACCTGTATTTTGGGATACCTGTACACCGGCAGCCAAGTTTTGAAGCATGGAGGTTACATTAGGAGTGTTTAATTGGCTCAATTGTTTTAAACCTACTGAAGCAACAGAACCGGTCAAGTCCTTAATGGAGGAAGTACCATAACCTACTACGACAACCTCGTCCAGATTAGTTACTTCACTTTCCATTTTTACATTGAAGACATGTCTGTTACCAATTTTCTCCTTAACCGTCTGCATACCGATAAAGCTGATCATTAGTTCGTCATTTTTAGTATTTTCGGGATAAGACAACATGAACTGCCCATCCATATTGGCTACAGTACCGAAAGTTGTACCTTGGATGACAATAGAAGCTCCAATGACCGGTTCACCCGTATCATCTTTGATAACTCCGGTAATCGTTCTGCGTTTGGCATTTCTGTCAATCGGTAATATTAACACATAATTGTTTTCCACTAACTCATAACGCATACCTGCCTGGCTACAAATCACTGAAAGTGCTTGCTCTAAAGGTTCTTTGTTTAATGTTAGTTTCAAAGGTACATTGTTCAAAGTTGCATCTTCGTACATGATATTAATTCCGGTTTGCTTTTTGACCATGTTAAGGGCCTCTTTCACACTGATGTTTTCACTTTTGATAGTGACTGTCTTATCAGCTGATACATTTGCAAACACAGCGTTGAATGTGCAGAATATGCACATTAGCATTACTAAAAACCTCATTTTTGGAGGTTTAGCTACTAAACTCTTCCAAAGCTCGTTTCTTTTCATAAAACTCAAATAACTTATTTAATAATTTAGAATATTCCTGTTATACAGGGCTTGATTATTGTTTTTTTACTAATATGGTTTCTCCCTTTTTCTCAAACTTGACATCGGATACACGATGAATGATGTCTAGTGCAAAGTCCAAAGGCTTGTTGCGGAAAATAACTCCGGTGAATTTCATGGTTTCTAATTCCTTGGATGCTATTTGAATATCTACATTATAGCATCGGGACAGACGGGCTATCAGCAAGGGAAATGGCATTGCGTCAAATTCCATAGCGCCCTCAGTCCATGAAATATAGAATTCAGGATCTACTTTGTAAACTTTTGATTGTGCAGAAGAGTAATGTTCGCCTGGTAGTAGATAATATTCACCTGATGGAGCATTTACCTTTAATTTTCCTTCAATCAAGGTTACTGATAATTCTTCATCGGGATAAGCCGAGATATTGAAAGTTGTTCCTAATACATAAATAGTATGGTCGTGTGTTTTTATTATGAAAGGGCGGGCTTCATCGTGTGTAACCTCAAACATGGCCTCTCCTTCCAAAGTAACTTCCCGGGTATCTCCGAATTGAACCGGAAAGTTGATATGGGAGTCCGCATTCATTTTTACTTTTGTGCCGTCAGCCAGTACTATTGCGTATTCCGAACCTTTGGGTACTATGATTTTATTCTGTAATAATTCAGCATCTGGTTCTGGCTTATGAGGATAATTACTTTCTTGTGGGAATGTGATCTCTCCATTGTTGATACGACTTCCATTGATTTCCCGTTGGCTGTTATAAAGTGGAACTACAGACTGGTTTGCTTGTACCCAGGTGGCTTTAGGAGTTTCTGGATTTTGGGAAAGAGGTGATTGTTGTGATTGTTCGCTTTGGGCAATAACAGGTGCTAGGTTCCGGTCATTGAAATATAAAATGGAGGTAATCCCTATCAGTATTGCTATTGCAGCGGCTGAGGAATAGACTACGATACGGCGATAAATACTACCGGATTGGTTACAACGATTTTGAAGTGACTTCCATGAGCCTTCTTTATCAAACTGATGTAATAAGTTAAGTTGGTTGTTTACATGATGGAGTGAAAGTAACTTCACAAAAATTTCTCTATGCGATGCGTCCTTTTCAATCCATTGCTTTAATTCTTCAAATTCCTGTTCATTGAGTTGATGGGACAGGTATTTTTGAATTAGAATTTCCGTTTTATTCTTTTGCATAATTGTTGTACTGTTTAACAGAAGTATCACAATTACACAAAATGGGTGACAAAAATCTGAAGAAATTTATAAATTAAATAAGATTAGGATTTCTGTCATATTGAAACGACGCAACATTTTTAGTGCGCGTGATAGGTGGGTTTTTACTGTATTTATGGAAATATGGAGCTCT
>ENA-UEPG01002327-UEPG01002327.1-human-gut-metagenome-genome-assembly--contig:-NODE-2327-length-12102-cov-3.134886_pt1 | contig 12102 bp, 9 predicted proteins | sample MGYA00242893_ERZ507902 | MGnify/ENA primary metagenome ERZ507902 (study PRJEB26167, sample SAMN06115491) | human gut metagenome | host: Homo sapiens | place: China:Gansu | collected 2015-04-23 | study... | reverse complement strand
CGTTAATTTTACCAGCATAGAGCTAGTAGGGGTGCACTTGAAACGCTCGTCCGCACGAACTCCCGCGACCCACGCGATCGCGCCCCCCGGAGAGCTGCGCACAACCGGGACGCCCGCGCGCTCGGCAAGCGGGACGCGAGCCTCGTTGATGAGGTCGGAGAGCTTCTTGCTACGCCCCTGCATCCCCAAGGGGCACACCACGTCGCCCGCCGCCGGGCCGTCCACCCACAGGCGGACGCCGTCCGTCCCTCCCTGGGCTGCCGAAGCTCCCCAACGCTGGTCCTCGACGAGTCGTTGCAGGTCGCGCGATGCATATCCCAGCGCCGTAGCGTCGATCACGGCCACCGTTCCGCCACCCGCCTCGGCGCTGAGCCCACGGGCAAGGCTAACGGCGTCGTGTCCCTCAGGGACGCGGACGAACGCGCTCTCAAGCACCCGACCGCCCGCGACGACCATGGAGCCGGGAACGGGCAGCCAACCGGTCGCCGCGCGCTCGCGCTCAGTGGGGGTGCGGAAGGAGAGCGTACCGAACTCGATGCGCGCGTCGACGCCCTCGGGCAGGGCGACCGAACCCTCCCCCGCCGCCACGCAGGCGAGTACCGCCTCGACATGGCGCATCTCCAAACGGGCCTCCGGCGCGATCCTTTTCACCGCCAGGCGTACCATGCGGCGGGCGATGGCAACCTCCGCCGCAGCGAGGCGGGCGGCGTCCAACACGACGAGGCCCGCCCCTTCACGCCGCGTGCAGCTGCGCAGCGCGGTCGCCGCGAGTTGGGACATGAAGGCGTCCTCATCGCCCAGGATGTCGCAGGCCGCGCCCACGCTGCGCGCCACGCCGGGATTGCGCTCGGCGGCGAGCGGCATCAGGCGGTGGCGCACAAAGTTGCGCAGGTAACTCGTATCTCGATTGCTCTCATCCTCACGCCAGGGCTGGCCGGCGACCTGCAGATAGCGCACAAGCTCGCCGTGCGTGCGGTCCATCAGGGGTCGGACGATGATGTTGCGGCGTCGCGGAATGCTCGAAAGACCCGCGGCGCCCGAACCCTTGATGGCGTTCATGAAGAACGTCTCCGCGCGATCGCTCGCCGTGTGCGCGGTGAGAATGCGCGCCGCGGTGCGGGGCGTGCCGGATTGCTGCGAGAGCTCGCGCACGTAGCGGCGCGCCGCGGCGTAGCGCACATCGCGCGCGGCCGCCTCGAGGTTGTGCCCGTCCAAATCGGCGAAGTGGGCGTGTTCCACGCACAGGGGCAGCCCCAGGCACTCGCACAAATCGCGCACAAAGGCCTCGTCGCCGTCGGAGGCTTCACCCCGAAGATGATGGTTCACATGCAGCACGTGCAGCCGCTCGCGGGCAATACGGGCGCAGCCGCGCCCGTCGTCGATGTCGAGCTCGCCGGTGCAGGCCATCAAGGCCAACGCCGTTGAGTCCGCACCTCCTGATACCATGAGGACCACCGGCGCCGCGAGGGCTTGCCCCCGCTCGCCCGCTGCGCGCGCATGCGGCGCGTGCCCGGACCCATATCTTTGTGAAACCGTTGGCATGTATCGCCTTTCGCGACGGGCGGCGACGATTCTGCCCGCCATTTCCACGCGTGCGGCACCGCGTGCGGCACGCTCATCTCATCCGCCTTGTATTGTACTGATTGGACCAGACATGACCCACTCCACAAGCGCATCCCCAGCCGAGCAGCGCACGCCGGGCGCAGACGCCAAAAGCGAGCGTCGGCACGCCCTGCATCTGCACATCCTCGGCAGCGGCTCGCGCGGGAACTGCGCGCTGGTGGAAGGGCCCGAGGGGCTCATCATGATCGACAACGGTTTTGCACGCTGCAAGGTCCTCGACCGCATGCACGAGCTGGGACTCGACGAGCGCGATGTGCGGGCGCTCATCCTCACGCACGAGCACACCGACCATGTGAGCGGCATATCCGTGTGGGTCAAGATCTTCAACGGCCCCCTGTTTGCCAGCGAGGGCACGGTGGATGGACGCAAGTACCTCAGCTGCCTCGATTTTGATACCTTCGCCCCCGGGGACGCCCTCGAGGTCGCAGGCGTGCGCATCGAGACCTTCCCCACCTCGCACGACGTGGTGAACCCGGTGGGATTCCGCTTCTCATGCGCGGGCGACGCGATTGGCTACGCCACCGATACGGGCATGTTGCCACCGCGCGCCATGGAGCTGCTGGCGGATGCACGCATCCTCGCGCTTGAGAGCAATCACGACACGCAGATGCTCCGCTGCGGCCCCTATCCGCGCCACCTGCAGGACCGCATCGCCTCCGACCGCGGGCACCTCTCCAATGCGCAGGCCGCCGAGGCTCTGTCCACCCTCGCGAGCGAGCGCACGGAGCATGTGGTGGCCATGCACATCTCCCAGGAGAACAACCGGCCGAGCCTGGCGGTGCGAGCGCTCGCCGCGGCCATCGGCGCCGAACTCGACAACGAGCTCGGCTCGAGCGCCACGCTCAGGCGCCCGGGCGATACCGCCGACCTTCACATCCGCCCCGCCGGTCAGAACCGCCCCTTCTCCGTCCTGTAGCACCCGAGGCCGACGGGCCACTCATGACGGCACGGTGCGCAACAGTTACCCCCTCGCAGCGTCCTTTGATTTTTTTGGAAACGTGGTGAACAGGGAGAGCCCCGCGAGCGCGGCGACGGTCGACATCGCAATGGCACCGGCGTTGGCGCGGACCTCGCGGTTGGCCGCGATCAGCTCGCCGGCGACGGGATCGGAAACGCCCATGCCGTCCATACGGGCGGAGAAGGCCGCGTCACCCTCATAGGTGTAGACCGTCTGCTCGAGCGCCGTGCGGACGGGCTCGTCGAGAACGGCCATCGATTCGACACGCGCATCGAGACCCATGTTCACCGCGATGAGCATGACCGAGCCCATGGCGGCCGAGCCGAGCGCGAGACCGAGGTTTCGCGCCGCGCCCTGGATGCCGCCCGATTGCTGCGCGTCATGCGCGGGGACGGCGGAGGCGACGAGGTTGTTCGACTGCGAGTTCACCATACCAACGCCGATTCCGCCCAACAACGTGCCGAGCACCATTATGGAAGTCAACTCGGAGCCCCGCACGCCAAAGGCCGCCATAATCGCACCGAGGGCGATGGCGATGTAACCGCATCGCACCACGAGCCAGGAATTCACCTGGGGGAACTTGCGGGGGATGCCCATGGCGAGCACGAGCATCGGCACGCCCGAAACGATGCCCAAAAGCGCCGTGCTGGTGCCGCCGAGGCCGACCACGAGTTGGTAGAAGGACGTGGCCACCAGGCCTTGTGCGCCCATGTAGAAAAACGGCAGCGCAATCGCCACGACACCGGAGCGAACCTGCGCGCTCTTGATAAAGCTGGAGGGCAGGATGGCGACGTCGTGCTCGCGCTCCATCCACGACTCGACCGGAATGAGCACGATAAGCAGCGCCACGCCCGCGATGACGATGAGCGGAGCCGGTGAGAGGCCGAAGATGGTGAACGGTGCGGTGGGCAGCGGATCGGCCACGCCCCAAGCGGAGATGCGTGACAGGCCGAACATCACGGCGAACAGGCCCATCGAGGCGAGGGCCGCGCCCACAAGGTCGAACTTCTTAGATGCGCGCGGCTGGGAAGCCGGCAGCGCCAGGCTCGCGGCGACGAGCGCACCGAAATAGGCGACAAGCGCACCGAACGTGAAACGGAAGCCGAAATTGTCCACGAGCATGCCGAGCGGGATGGGAACGATGGTCGCCAGGGCAGCGGAGCCCGCGATGACGCCGTAGGCCTGCTTGCGCTTATCCCCCTCAAACAACAGCGGGACCATGCCGAGAACCGAGGGGATCACCAGGCTCGCGCCGACACCGACCGCAAGGCGACCGCCCCAGATGAGCAGCTCGACCACGGGGGCGAGGGCGGTGACGATCTCGCCGATGACCATGAGCACCATGCCGCCCACGAACGTGCGGCGCCACCCCACCATTAGGCCGAGCAGGCCGCTAGCCAGCATGAAGGTGCCGGCCATGAGTGCATACACGGTGTTTGCCAGCTGCACGTCGGCGACCGAGCACCCAAAGACGCTCATCATCTCGGACATCGCGACCGAAAACGCCCCGTTGTCGGCGGAAACGCCCAGCTGTGCCAGCGCCAGGACCGCCAGGGAGATCGTGGCCTTGGAGCCGACGGAACCGCCCTGCCCCCGCGCCACCTCGACCCGTTCCTTGCACGCGCACGTGGAACTCATGTCCATCACCATCCAACGGCGCTTTATTCACGCCATAACGAAAAAGTAGGTATCTTCATCATATGAATATCGCTACCATCTATGTGCAGCGAGTTTGCCTGATATGCGGCAAATTCCGCGACATTGGAAACCACCGTCGCGACCATCGGGGGACGCACAAGCCATGAGCATCAATCGCCGGCAGGCAAACCTTCTCAAAACCCTCGTGTCCACCACGAGCTATATACCCACCGCGACCCTCGCCGGAGAGCTCTCGTGCTCAGAGCGGACCGTGCGCAACGACGTCGCGGCCATCAACGCCTTCCTCGAGCAAAACGGCCTCGCCGCCCACACCGCCTCCAAGCGCGGCACGGGTATCCAGCTCAACCCGAGCCCCGCGGAACGCGAGCGCATCCTCGGCCTCGTCAAAGAGCGCGCACTCGCCATGGACCCAGCGCTCGACCGGTTTTACCGCGGCATCCTTCTACTCATTTGCGACTACAACGGCGATTACACGGTCGAGTCCCTCGCCCGCGCCATCCTCACCAACAAGCAGCAGGCCCAGGAGGACATCCGCTCCTGGAACGATATGCTCTACCCCTATGGCGCCCGAATCGAGCGCGGGCATCGCCTCACCGTGGTGGGGCCCGAAGAGCACATCCGCTTCTTCGTCACGCACAGCCTGTTCGAGCTCGCCCCCACCGCCATGAAGCGTCGCGTCGAGCCCCAGCTCTTCGGCGAGGACCGGCAGTTCCTCTTCGACGAGATCGAGGCCGTGGAACGCACCCTCGACTGCCCCTTCACCGATAACGCTCGCCACGAACTGGCCATCTACCTGCAGGTCATGACGTTGCGAATCCGCAAGGGCAAGAGCGTCCCCGCGCGCGCCACCGCCATCCCGCCCGCGTTTGCCGCCATGCTCGGCCGCATCGAAAAACACTACGGCATAACCTTGGGATCCGGCGAGAAGGCCGTCGTCATCGAGCTGTTCTCGGTCGCCGCGCGCCGATGGACACCCGACTTCCAAGACACCTACACCCCCGACCGCGAGTCAGCCCACCTCGCCGACGACCTCTTCCGCGCGCTCGCCGACCGATACGGGGCACGCCCGGCATCCCACCTGCGCAAACCCCTCGCCATGCTCTTCGAGGCGGGTATCACGCATCGCAAGCTCGATCGAGCGATCGCCCTACCGCCCGAGATCTCATGGACCGTGAGGTTCGAGAACATGACGCTGTTCATGCGCCTCGCGCAGCTCATGCGCGATACGCCGAGCCTCTCTTCGGTCGACCTGTACGAGACCGACCTCACGCGCATCGCCATGCTGCTGCTCGATTTCATGGACGGTATCGCGGTGAGCGACACCTGGCGCGCCGGCCTCGTGGTGAACTGCGGTGTCGAACAGGTGCTTTTCGCGCGCGACCGCATCGAGCGCTTCCTGCCATTCATCCGCATCGCCCGCGTGATCCCCGAAAGCGAGGAGGCGGGTGGGAGCACCGCACTCGATGGGCTGGACTTCCTCATTTCATTCGACCCAATCGAAACGGCCCTGCCCGTCGCGGTCATCTCGAGCGCGATCACCGAGCTCGACCGTCGCCATATCAACGACACCATTCTCACCATCGCGCAGCATCGCGCGCAGGGCGACAGGCCCGTCGACGACGACCTCCCCGCACGGGAACTTCCCCAGATGGAGGGCGAATCGCTCCGCGATGCCCTGCGTCGCGCACTCACCAAGGAGAATCTGTGGGCGGGCACCGTCGAGGAGTTCCACAAGATCTTCGAGATGTGCTCATTCACCTGCGGCAGCACGCTTATCCTCACATATTTCTCGCACGAGGCGGGGCGAACGGGAAGTGCGCTCTTCTCCATAGATGCGCAGATTCCCTTCCGCCGGACGCGGCTCACCCATGCCGCCGTGCTCGCCGTATCAACCTCCGACGAACGCGCGCTGGGTGCGCTCTCCCAGACCTTCCGCCGCAAGCTGGCGACGGCCGGACTCGCCCCCGCGGAGCTGTAACGCCTCATAGAGAGACAAAAAGACGCCTGGCACGCAACATGCCAAGCGTCTTTCCATGTGAGCTCACAAACTCAAAAGCGCGAGCGTGCGGGCGGCATTAGGCCTCCCAGACGATCTCGCCCTCCTTGATGGTCTTGAGGACCTTGAGATCGCGCAGGTCGTCAATATCGACCTTGAGCGGGTTGTGCTCCACGACGCAGAAGTCGGCCAGCTTGCCAACCTCGAGGGTGCCCTTGCGATCCTCCTCGCTGTACTGGAACGCACCGTTCTTGGTGATGCACTCGAGACCCTCGTAGACGGAGATCTTCTGGGACTCGTCCAGCTGAACTCCGTTCTTGGTGACGCGCTTGACCGCGCACCACACGCTCTCGAACAGGTTCGGGCGCAGCACCGGGCAGTCGGTGTGGAAGGTCGGGCGCAGGCCGAAGTCGAGAGCATCGCGGACCGCTGAGACGCGGGAGCCGCGCTCAGGACCGAAGTTCTTCAGGTGCACGTCGGCCCAGTACCAAATGTGATTGGTGAAGATGGTCGGGATCATGTGGATCTCGGGCATCTGCTCGTACTGGTCGCGGCGAGTGGTCTGGCAGTGGACCATGACCGGGCGCAACTCGTGCTTGTTCGGATTCGGGGAATCCTCGAGCGCGCGCTTGTACACGCGCAGGTACTGATCGGCGGCAGCATCGCCGTTGGTGTGGGCGAGCAGCTGGTGGTTGCCGTCGATGGCCTTGCGCATGTAGTCGTAGGCATCGTCGTCGGAGATGGTGCCGTAGCCGCAGTAGCCCTCACCCTCGTCGCCGGGCGCGTAGGGCTCCGTCATCCAGGCGGTGCGGCCCTGGGGGGAACCGTCGAAGAACATCTTCAGACCGCCGAAGCGGAAGTGGTTCGTGTACTCATGGGAGTCGAACTCGGCGTAGTCGGACAGGATCTTGTCGACATCCTCGCCGTGCATCGGGTAGCTCACCACGTCCATCTTGAGCAGGCCCTTCTTGGCCATGCCCGCGAACAGCGCGGCGTAGTCGGCGGTGGTGGCGCCCTCCTGGCAGGTGGTGATGCCGTGCTCCAGGTAGACGTCCTGCATCTGCAGGATCATCTTGTCCATGTCGAACTTCTGACGCGGCTGCACCTGACCGAAGATCGGCCACATGGCGTTGGGCTCCTCGCAGAAGCCGTCCGGAGTCACGCCATCGACCTCGCGGCCGTAACGAGCACCCTCGGGATCGACCGTCTCGGCATTGATGCCAGCCAGCTCGAGGAGCTTCGTGTTGGCGACCAGCATGTGGCTGGAGGCATGAATCGCAACGCAGGGGATCTCGGTGGAGACCCGGTCCAGGACGTGGCGATTGGGATGCTTACCCTCGGCCAGGGAATTCTGGTCGTAGGAAACACCCATGATCACGCTATCGGGGCCGATGCCGTTCTTCTCGCCGAAGGCGCGCATGGCCTCGACGATCTCATCGAAGCTCTTGCAGTTCTCGAGCTGAGCGGCCACGACATACTGGTTGGAACCGGCGATATGGCTGTGCGGGTCGATGATGCCGGGCATGAGGCAAGCGCCGTCGAGGTCGATCTGGTCGGCGTCCGCGGCAAAGGCACGGGCATCGTCGAGCGAGCCGGTGAAGGCGATGACGCCATCCTCGGCAACGAGGGCCTCGAACGTGTCGTTCTCGCCCGTCATGGGCAGGAAGTCACCGTTGAAATACAGCTTCTTCATGACGAATTACGCCTCTTCCTTCTTGAAGATCTTGATGGCGGGGGTGGTCAGCAGACCGGCGAGCACGATGCAGGCGCCTACAGCGTAAGCCATGCGGGTGGAGTTGAAGCGGCAGTCCTGGTTGATCTTGACGAGCTCGGTGCGCTCGGCATCGGTCATGTCGATCTCGGAGAGCTGAGCCTCGAAGTTGGCGTCGGACGCGAGGGAGAAGTTCATGTCGGCGAGCTGGGCGTTGACCTCGGGGGAGATCGCGGCGTTGTTGGCGGCCTCGGCCTTCACGGAGTTGGTGATGCCGAACAGCAGGACGGCGCCGAGCAGGGCGATGCCGAGGGCCTGGCCCACGTTGCGCATGGTGGTCTGGATGCCACCGGACTGGGCGGCGTCACGCTCGTTCACGGCCAGGGCAACGACGTTGTTGGCCTGGGAGGACACGATGCCCGCGCCGGCGCCGGCGAGGAAGGCGCCCAGGTAGATGAGCATGCTGTTCACGCCGGTCTTGGTGACGGCCATGGCCATGCAGCCGAGGGCGGAGGCCATGACGATGTAGCCGAGCTGGATGACGCGACGGGGGTTGGCGTTGGGGCAGAACTTGGGGATGCCCATGGAGAAGGCGAAGGTCGGAGCACCGGTCACGATGGAGATGACGCCGACGGTGATGGCGGACCAGCCAGCGACGAGCTGGAGGTAGGGGGCCATGAGGATGGCCTGGACGCCCATGAAGAAGAAGGTGATGGCGGAGGCGGCGAGGCCGGCGAGCACCTGGGGGGTCTTCAGGAAGGACTGGGGCAGCAGGGCGAGACCGTTCTTGGCCTCGACCTTCTTCTCGACGACGACGAGGACGGCGAGGATGATCAGGCCCGCGATGACCATGGGGATGGCAGGGGAGAAGCCGGCGATGGAGGGAGCGCCGGGGAAGGCCTCGACGAGACCCCAAGAGGAGATCTGGGAGATGCCGACGAGGAAGAGGAACAGGCCGAGGCCGGCGAGAGCGACGCCGATGCCGTCGAACTTGAGCTTGCCGTCGTTCTGCTCGATCTCAGGAAGCTTGAAGGAAAGCAGCAGGACGATGGCAAAGTACACGGCGAGCACCAGGAAGGTGACCTTCATGCCGGCGAGCTCCATGACAACGCCGAGCACCAGGGGCAGCAGCGCGGAGAGGCCGGAGGCGGCACCGATGCAGCCGAAGGCGAGCACGCGGTTGGCGCCGTAATAGATCTTGGGAACGAGGCCCAGGACGGACGGGATCATGAAGGAGGCGCCAAAGCCCACGAGGACGCGGCCGCCCCAGATGAAGACCATCATGTTCGGAGCGAAGGCTAGAACGACCTCACCGAGGGCGCACAGGGCGGCACCGATGCGGAAGTTCTTCTTCCAGCCGATGATGGTGCCCATCATGCCGCCGGCGATCATGAAGGCGCCGGCCATGAGGGAGTACACCATGTTGGCGAGCTGGATGTCGGCGACGGTGGCGCCGAGGTCCTGGGTGAGGGCGGTGGCGGCGAGCGACAGGGCGCCGTTATCACCCGAGGTGCCCATCTGGGCGAGAATCAAGACGAGGATCGGGAGAACGAGAAACTTCTCCTTGCCCCCCTCCTTGGCAGCAGCAGTAGACGCCATTGCATCTTCCTTTCTTCTGCGAGAAGGGCCCCTTGCCCTTCCCTTGCACTGACACGCCCCGACCAGATCGCGCGCATGCTCCCATGCGAACCACCGCAGGTCCCCTTATTCCCACGGAAGCGTCCAAATCACGTTCGCGACGTTTGAATCGTCCCGAGAATACGCCGCTCTAAACACACTATCGAGCAGGACGTCTGCCGTAATAACGGCAAAGTGTTGGCGGTTCATCCACGTGCGCTGGCGAGACTTTGCCCGCGGCATGAAAAAGCCCCCACGCGCCTTTCGGCACATGGGGGTCGTGGAAAAGAGGGGCGGGTGTGGGGGCCGCCTCCCTAAGCGCGAGCCACGGCTTCTTCTCCGCGGCCCGCGCGTGGAAAACAATGATGTCGCGAGCTACTTGGACTCGGGCTCGAAGCCGGCGGTGGTGCGGGTCACGACGATGTAGCCGGACAGGGCACCGACGACGGCGCACATGCAGCCCTTGAAGATCATCATGCCGGTACGGGTGAGGGGCATGGGCAGGAACATGGTGAAGACCCAGGCCAGGGCGCCGGCGACCACGGCCGCGATGATGCCCACGGGGATGGACAGGGTGATGGCGCCGCCGGGGAGCTTGGCGATGATGCCGTTGCGGTCGGCGGCGGCCTTGTAGACGTTCTTGCGCAGGTCCATCTTGGTGAGCGGAACAACGCACCAGGTCAGGATGAGGCCCAGCAGAGCGCCGGTGAGGACGATCTCCTCAACGACCTTGCCGGCGGCGAAGGTCACGTCGGGGTTGGAGGCGTTCATGCCGAAGAAGATCGCCGCGTTAACGATGCCGTTGATGATGCCGTAACCGATGATGCACTTGTTGGCGAGATAGCTCTTGAATTCCTTGGTTTCTGCAGCCATGCTGACCCTTCCCTCTTGGTGTGCCAATTTTTGCGGGACATAGTGTATCGTCGGCATTTATGGCGATTTACCACAACGTTTGCCGTAGTTACGGCAAAGTACGAACAATGTGTGGCCGTTTCATCCATTTTTTCTGTTCCCCGTATGGGAATCGACGGGCATGTCCCTGAGGCGGCGATCGGGCACAAAAACGCCCCGGGAACCCATGGGCTTCCGGGGCGTGACAGGAGCGTTTGACGCAGCGCGCTAGTCGATTGCGATCTTGGTGACGTTCTTCTTCTCCACGAACTTGGGAACCGTGACGGTCAACACGCCGTCGGCGAACGTGGCGGACAGGCCCTCGCAAGCCGCATCCTTGAGATAGACGCCGCGCGTGGCGGAATACGCGGTGAACTCGCGCTGGAGGTAGTTCTTGTTCTTGTCCTCCTCCTTCTCCTCGACGGTCACGGAGATGGACAGGCGGCCCTCATTGAGCTCGACGTCCAAATCGTCCTTGGTGACGCCGGTGAGATAGGCCTTGACCTCGTAGGAATCGCCCTTATCCTCGACGTCGATGGGGAACGCCTTGGTGGCGAGAGCGGTGCGCGGAATGTCCATCATGTCGTCGAAGATGTCGAACAGAGAGTTGGTGGACACGGGGAGGACGCCATAACCCTGACGATACGGAACCATAGCCATACTCGATCACTCCTTCGTGATACGCGTGGGGCACTTTGCCCGCACGCCTCGCGCGCGCCCTGCGGGGTGCGTGCCGTTGTTTGACACTCACGTTATGCCCGCCGCGCGCAAGGCTATTCACATCGGTGCAAGTTTTTTAAGCGTCACATTGTCATCAAATCTAAGTCTGATTGACTAAGATCTATCTCCGCCTATCCGAGGTCCCCGGTTTCGAGCTCGCCGGCGGCAACGGACACGGGGGCCTGGCCCACCTCGGCGAGTTTGAAGCGGTACGCGGCGGCGATCACGTCGACGCACCCCTGGCGACCAAGCTTGGCTCGGTTGACCACGATGTCTTTGCCGTCCGTCATCTTCCACTTACCGGCGGAGTAGCGCTTGTAAAACGCCTCTCGGGCATGCTGCATCTCGCGCACGAGCTTGGCACCGGCGCGCTTGTCCAGGCCGCGCTTGGCGCGCACGATCTCGACGCGGGCATCGAAGGGGGCGGTCACGAGCACCGCGATGTGATTGGGATTGTTGCGAAGCAAGTAGTCGGACAGACGCCCCTCGATAATGCAGCTACGCGTGGCGGCAAGATCGACGATCACCTGGGCCATCGATTTGAACAGGCGGTCGGAAATGGTGCGCGAATCCGCGCGATCGGGCAGGAACGCCATGAACTCGGCAGCCATACGCTCGTCGTAGGCGGCCACCTTGTCGAGCGCCTCGCCGCTGCGCGCGGCGGAACGGACCAGCAACTCGTTATCGTAAAGCGGGATGCCCAACTCCATGGAGAGCATCTTGCCGATCTCGTGGCCCTCGGCACCGTAATCGCGCGCGATGGTGATCACGACGGGCTGACCGGCGCGCACCTCCTGCGCCGCCGCGATCCTGCGCTCGTGCATATCTTTCAGAAAACCCATTGTTACCTCCCGGGTACGAAGGGTTTGCGTTTGATGGTCGGCGGAAACGGGCCCATGGCGCGGGCGCCGTAGAAAATGCGCCGCC
>ENA-UEPG01002315-UEPG01002315.1-human-gut-metagenome-genome-assembly--contig:-NODE-2315-length-12197-cov-16.802888_pt1 | contig 12197 bp, 9 predicted proteins | sample MGYA00242893_ERZ507902 | MGnify/ENA primary metagenome ERZ507902 (study PRJEB26167, sample SAMN06115491) | human gut metagenome | host: Homo sapiens | place: China:Gansu | collected 2015-04-23... | reverse complement strand
GCATAGTTTGTCAGAAGTTCATCTTTCTTTTCAAGCAGTTGCTCGTTAGTCAGATGTTGGTTTTCCAGTTCCGAAAGTTGTCCGGCGATGTCCGGAAGAACGAACAATGTCGGGTCTTCAGAGTTACCGGTAATCAGGTCTACACCCTTATCTGTCAGGTCTACACTATTCAGTTTCTCGTCGATTACGAAATATAGCGGATCAGTAACTTCATGCATACGCTTGTTGTTCTGTTCCATGTAGATTTCTTCCGTCTTGAGCATACCTGCCTTGATACCTTGTTCACTAAGGAACTTAATCAAAGCCTTGTTTTTCGGCAATGCCTTGTGGCTGCGGTATAAAGCGAGGAATCCTTCTTCCACCTCTTTCTTATCGTTGGATGCGATCAGTTTCTTAGCTTCGGAGAGATATTTGGTAGCCAATACTTTCTGTGCTTCTACCAGACGTTCTACTAACGGACGGAGTTGCTCGAACAATTGGTCGTCGCCTTTCGGTACAGGACCGGAGATAATCAACGGAGTACGGGCGTCGTCAATCAATACCGAGTCGACCTCATCGACGATGGCATAGTTGTGCTGACGTTGTACAAGGTCTTTCGGGCTGATAGCCATGTTGTCACGCAGGTAGTCGAAACCGAATTCGTTGTTCGTACCGAACGTGATGTCTGCCAGATATGCCTGACGGCGTGCGTCGGAGTTCGGTTGATGGCGGTCGATACAATCCACGCTCAATCCGTGGAACATATAAAGAGGTCCCATCCATTCGGAGTCACGTTTGGCGAGGTAATCATTCACGGTAACCACGTGCACACCGTTTCCGGTCAGTGCGTTAAGGAATACCGGAAGGGTAGCCACCAATGTTTTACCTTCACCGGTTGCCATTTCCGCAATCTTACCTTTGTGCAGAACGACACCACCGAAGAGCTGTACGTCGTAGTGAACCATGTTCCATACCGTGTCGTTACCGCCGGCTATCCAGTGGTTCTGATAGATGGCCTTGTCGCCTTCGATGCGTACAAAGTCTTTTGTTGCAGCCAGGTGACGGTCAAAATCCGTAGCGGTAACAACGATTTCTTCATTTTCTGTGAAACGTTTGGCAGTAGCTTTCACGATAGAAAAAGCAACGGGCAGTACTTCGTCCAGTGCTTTTTCATATTTCTCCAGAATTTCTTTTTCTGTCTTATCGATTTGTGCGAAGACTTCTTCGCGGTCTTCCAGTTCCAGTGTCTCGATGCTTGCCTTCAACTCTTCCACTTTCGCACGTTCGGCAGTAGCCGATTCATGGATATATTTTTTGAGTTCTTCCGTTTTGGCACGGAGGGCGTCGTTGTCCAGTTTCTCAACCTCCGGGTAGGCAGCTTTGATCTTTTCCACCCAGGGCTTGATTTCTTTCATGTCTCGTGTGGATTTGTTTCCGAAAATCGAGCTTAAAAATTCATTAAATCCCATGTTATATTATTTAGTTTATTATTTATCTTTTTCTGCACCACAGATTTCACGGATTTACACAGATTTTTTCATATAGAACACGGATCTTTCTTTTTAATCTGTGTGAATCTGTGGGATTTGTGGCGAATAATCTCCGCAAAGTTACATTAAAATGCTGATTTATTTATGTTTTGCTCCCTGTTTTTGTGAGTAAATTTTTACCGTAGGTCGGTAATAGGAGCAGAAGTACAGGCATTGGGAGCCCGGATGCGCATGAAATGTGCCAGTGTGGGCGCAATATGTTCAATGGTTACAGGTGTCTGGATAATGGCCGGTTTTACGGAATGTCCCATGAAAATCAGCGGTGAAGGGATATAAGAATAACGTACCACTTTGTTTTCGCCGCCGTTCTCGTTGACGATGGTCCATCCGGGAAGGACGTCGATTACGAGGTCGCCCGAACGTTTGCGGTGGTAGCCGTTGCGTATTTTATGAATTTCCGGCGTCCATGAACCCAGCAACAGCCGGTTGGCTGAATATGCTTCGTTCACTCCGCTGAACTGCATCAGGAATTCTGCTGACTTTTGTTGGATCTCTGCCAGATTCAGTTCCTTCTTTTCCAGCAATTTATGATTCAGATAAATCTGCTGGTTGTGGTGAGCTTCCACATACTTTCCTTCGCCATACGTAGCCATCAGGTACATATTCAATAGGGCGGCACAACGGTTGAGATAAAACTCTCCGCCGGGAATCTTGTACAATCCCGAGTCAGCCGATTCGCTGTCCGTATATCCGGTGGAAGTGACGAAAATAAGCACGTTTTGTAGTCCTACTTTCTTGTCGAGCGCTTCGAGCAGGTTTTCGATACTGCGGTCGAGACGCACGTAGGTGTCTTGTATTTCCATGGCACATTCCTGTACGGATTTATGTGCGTAGTTTCCTGCATAATAAGTGAGTGCCAATAAGTCAGTAATGTCATCCATGCCGATGGAGCTTTTGTTCAATGCCTCTTCGGCAAGTGCATTTACTTCATCATTCACAAAAGGGCTGGCGATGAAGCGTCTGTACTTGTTGTTACGGTCGTCATCAAATTTATATTTGAAGAGTATATCCCGCCAATCTGGCAGAAAAGTGTACATGCCACGGGGGAATACCGGTTCCCATGTCATACCCGCAATACGGAAATCAATCGCCTGCCGGTCATTGTATTGGCTTGCCCACCACGGAAATTCTCCATAATAGGTCGTTCCGCTCCATTTTCCGGTGTTGGGATTGAGCCAGAAAGCACCGTTTCCGGCATGTCCGGCTGCGAAAAGCGCGGCGTCGCAATCGGGGGCGATGGCATATACGAGTCCTTTGCCTTGGGTAGCTATTTTAAGCTCGTCGGCAATGGTGGAAGTCAGTAATTTGGTGGGTGCGGCCGTTTGGTCGGTGTAATATCCCATGAATGCCGTGTCGTCGGTGCTGTTGACGGGGCGAAGGGTAGAGGCGTCCATCCATCGTTGGGAGATGATTCCGTTCATGGAAGGCGTCGTGCCGCTGTAAATGGCTGCGATGGCAGAAGCGCGGTCTACGTTGCAGAAGGTATATTCGGCGTTATGGAACACTCTTCCCTCTTTCCAAAGACGTTTGAAGCCTTTCTCGCCGTAGAGTGACGAAAATGCTTCCAGATAGTCCGTACGCAGTTGGTCGATAGTCAGCCCTACCACTAATTTAGGGGCGGAAGGCAGTGACTGGGCTTGTAGCCCGGTAAAAGTCAGTACGGTGATGAGGGAAGTTAGTAGTCCTTTCATTATTTCTTTTTAGATGTCACAATCAGATTGCTTGCTGAACGTATCAGCAAAACGAGTGCCAAAGGTACAACAGCAAAGTCAAATCTTTGCGGAATTACAGGAAAAAGCACTATAAAAAGTGTTAAAACGACCAGATTCAAGGTCAAGTACCAGCATTTCTTCCCTTTTCGGACACAATATACGATGTAGGGAAGGAAAAGAAGTTGCCCCGGATGGAAAACCAATAACAGGAAATTGGAGCTGACTGCCGGGTGTTGGGAGAAGAGGGCGAGGAAGGCGAGGACGCATCCCACGATACCTGCCATGCCAAAAAGAACAAGGTCGATCCCCCATAATCCGGTTCTCCGGCGGATGCCATAGATCGTGGCGGCGGCTGTCAGTATAAATAAGAGTAACGAGCATTGGAGAGGAGTGGGCATCCAGCCGCTTTCATCCGGTTCGGGAGTGACGTCGATTATCAGTTCGTTGGTTTTGACAAGCGGACGGGAATAGGTATCTGTGGAAATCTGTGCGCCGTCGAAAGCATCCATCAGATAGAAGGGGGCAAACATCATTTGCCGTTGTGTGATGGGCTGGTCGGCTTCGCTTCCGATGCAGAGGTCGATGCCGAAACGCGCCCATGGATGTCCTTTGCAATATTGATGTACGATGTCGCGGAAAGTGCGCGAACCATCCTGCGGTTCCGTCGGATAAACCACCTTTCCTGCAATGCTTTCTTCTATCTTGTCCCGGGGACGGGTGGCGCAATTGTCGTAAAAGAAATTATAACGATACACCCGGTTTTCCGGGCGGTAATTTTCTTGTAATAACTGGATTAGTTTTGTTTTCTCTTCATCAGTCAGGTTTAGTGTTTGCTGCCACACACTGCGTCCGTAGAATGCGTATTCAGCCGCAAAATGCTCATAATCCGTTACTCCCAGTTGGTAATCGGTTTCTCCGAGCGAGAAGCGGAAGATGAAGTTAGGAGTGTTGAAACTGAATAATCCGTAATTGAACACAACGTCAATCCCTTGTGACGGGTTTTCATAGCGGATGGCAGTGTGTCCGAACAGGGAATATATTTCTTCTCCGGGAGCGCAAGTCAACAAACTCAATCGGATGGAGTCGTTGCTGTTGGCAGGTGCCTGTCCGGCGGACGGAAGCAGCAGGAAGAAGGAGAGGATTGTATATAAGAAAAACCGTTTCATTAGCAGGCTCGTTTTATTTTGGTGGCAAATATAGGAAGAATTGTTGGATTCGGGAAAACGGTGGTTCTGTTTTATCGGAATAGAGTCTCTATTTCATACAAACAGAGGCTCTATATGGCTTAAACAGAGGCTCTGTTTCCCTCAAATAGAGCCTCTATTTTGGGGCTAAAAAATCGAACAGCCAAACGAACACCCCCTGAAGGTGGCTCAACTGCTTGTCTGTCATGCGTTTGCAACGCTCGAAAAAAAGTAGGCGAACCACCAGCCGAACATATATAAATACTAAAATATAATAATCTATATAATATAGTTCATTCAACACACTTTTTCTGTGTTTTGTGAATGAAAAAATGAAGATGATTCAGGAAATTTGCCTTTAGATGAGATAAAACGGAGCCTCTGTTTGGGTGAAATAATGTTTCTGTTGGAACGGAAAATTGATTACAAAATAGTGAAACGCTTTGTGAAACGCTGTTTTTCTCTTGTAATCTATTGCTTATTAGTTGTTTATGATGTAATGAAAAAGGACTGTCGAACGCAAAGTGGAATACATAATAAACAATAAAAGATAATTGTTCTATTTAAAAATAGATAGTTCGATTTTTTTGTTTGGGGGGATTTCTAAAATGAAAAAAGAAGATAATTCCTCTTCTATGCTTCAACTTTTCTTTTTTTACTTTACCTTTGCGCCCGCTAAAGAACCAAAAGATTTGAATTTAATAATCGACATAGGAAATACAAAGGCAAAGATTGCTTTCTTCGACGGCGGAGAAATCGTGGATGTAGTAGCTGAATCCAATCAGTCTCTAGGTTGCTTGAAAGCTCTTTGTTCTCAATATCCGGTTGAACAGGGGATTGTGGCTACTGTCATTGATCTAAACGAAAAGGTATTAGCTGATTTGGCCGCTTTGCCGTTTCCTTTGCTCTGGCTCAATCATCAGACTCCGCTTCCGGTTGTCAACCTGTACGAAACTCCCGAAACATTGGGATATGATCGTATGGCTGCCGTAGTGGGTGCTAATGAGCAGTTTCCTCATCGGGATATATTGGTGACGGATCTGCCCGCCGTCAATGCGGCGGGAGAGGGACGTCTCCGCCGCCAGGGCGTCCAATTCCTCCGGGGTATAGGCATAGATGGAACCAATGAGCTGCTTGTCCCGGGCTGAGACAATGGTGCCCGACCCGTCGGTCAGAAAAAATCGGTTGTCGGCGCTCTGGTGCCGCAGATATTGGGAGTACAGGCTGACCTCGCTGATGTTGAGGATGACCACCCCAAGCGGCTCCTGAGTCAGGTGGTCCCGGATAAGCTGGGCGTACTGGAAGGAGTGGACAAAGATGCCTGTGGCCTCCGGATGGGTGGTGGTGGGCAGCAGCAGGGCGTCCTGGGTTCCGCTGAACAGGGGCCCATACCGGGGGTCGGCCAGGACGGCGTCATAGTTGAACTGCCTGGAGCTGTAAGTGGCAGCGGTCACGCCGTTGAAGCCCACCACATAGGAGTCCATCAGCATTTTGATGCCCCGCTGCCACACATAGTCGCTGCTCAGGCTGTAGAGCAGATCGTGGGCGGCCTCGTCCGCCCGCTCTCCGGCGGGGCCGGAGAGCAGTTCAATGAGCTGTGTGCTCTCAGCGATGCGCTTGGCCAGGGTCTGGGTATCGGTCATGCCCTGGCCAAGGGTGTAGCTGATCTGCCGCAGGCCCGCCTGGTTGAGGCGGATGTACTCCTGCCCCACCACCTGGCGGGCGTAGTGGTAAAGAGCCAGCTCCACGGAGGCGGTGATCAGCAGCAGCAGGGCAAACAGCAGCGCAAACAGGCGGAACAGAAAGCTTTTGCGTCGGTGCATCCCCGCGCCCCCCCTAAAGACTGATTTCCCATCCAGTTCACCCGAAAAGGGAGATATATCTGATCTATTCTACCACATTGCCCCCCGACGCGCAACGTTGGCCGCAGAATGAAAAGCCCCCGCCAGGGAGGGCGGGGGCACGGTCAGCGCAGGAGGACGGCGCCCAGTCCGGCGCTCAGGGCGTACGCCCGCCAGGCAGTCATCTGCTCCGGCGTGGGGGAGGGGCGGCCGGCCAGAGCGCCGCGCACCCCGTTAGGGCGGAAGGTGATCAGCTTGACGGGGGTGGAGGGGGCCCTGGGGCCCAGCGCGGCGGCCACTCCGTCCAGCACGGCCTCCACATCCACCGCGTCCGGAGCGCACACCACCCGCACCTCCGCCAGCTTGCCGCAGGCGGACAGAAAGGCCAGATTCTCCTTCACCGGGGCGTTGTCCGCCCCGGTCAGGGCCCGGTGGACGGCGGGCTCCCATGCCTTCACGTCCAGCATCACCCCGTCGCACACCGCCATCAGCCCGGTGAGGGGGGCCAGGGGAACCATGCCGTTGCTGTCCAGCAGGCAGCCCAGGCCGCCGGCCCGGGCCAGGGTGAACAGCTCGGTGAGAAAGTCCGGGTAGAGGGTACACTCCCCGCCGGAGACGGTGAGGCCCCGGATAAAGGGCCGGCTGGGGGCAAGGGCGGAGAGCACCTCCGAAGCGGTCATGACGGTGACCTTGGGGGAGGCGAACCGGGGGCACAGGCGGATGCAGGCATCGCACCCGGCGCAGCGCTCCGCCGCCCAGCGCACCCGGTCGCTCTCCAGGGACAGGGCCCCCGCCGGGCAGGCGGGCACGCAGGCGCCGCACCCGGTGCACAGGTTCTGGGTCTCCGGGTTGTGGCAGTAGGCGCAGGCCAGGTTGCAGCCCTGGAGAAAGACGGCCGCGCGGCAGCCGGGGCCGTCCACGGTGGAGAGGGGGAGAATCCGGTTGACTGGCGCGGCGGCGCTCATACCATCCGCACCTTTCGCTGGGCCAGGCGGTTGACGTCGTAGTTGGCCGTGCCCAGGTGGGTGGTGTTCTGGAGCACTACCTGGTGGGCGCGGAACTTCTCCATCTCGCTGCGCTTGACCAGATAGCCGGTGATGCGCACCAGGTCGGTGTCCGCGGAATAGAAGCTCATGTAGTGTACCCCAAGGGCGAAGGCCCCCTTCACCACGTCCAGCAGGGCGGCGGGGTTCTGCTCCACATTGGAGGCGATGGGGAAGATGTCCCCCACCCCCGCGGGGAAATAGGGGTGGAACCGGGCGCAGTGGCGCAGGTGGTCGGCAAAGGACTCCGGCTCACTCCCCACGGGGATACGCACGCCGGAGGTGATGCCCACGTCGGAGTCCAGGCCCACCTGGGCGTGGAGCAGGAAGTGGTTCCCGGTCAGGGGGGAGTGGGCGGCGGGGAGGGTTTTCACCACGGCGTCGATCTTCTCCATGATGCGCACGCCCAGCGCGTCGGCCTCCCCGTCACGGCCATACACCAGCCCCCGGTCCCGGAGCAGGTGGTTGACCGCCTCGGCCAGACCGGTGACGCCGAACATGGGCAGAAAGCGGTCGGCGGAGATAAGGCCCTCCTGGACCAGGAAGCTGGAGGGGAAGAAGCCGGACTGCTCCACCAGGAAGCGGATGCGCTCGTTCATGTAGTCGGTCGTCAGGCGCAGGCACTCCGGGAGCAGCTCCTCCACAAAGTGCTCCACACCCCGGGCGTCGTCCACCAGGCGGGTGAGGGTGACCCGGGTGAGGGTGTAGGCGCCGCCCCGGATGGGCAGGATGTTGTAACAGCTCGACACGCCGTAGTCGTCAAAGGTGTCCCGGTTGGCGGGATGGCTGCACAGGGCCGGGTTGGAGCAGGCCAGGGAACAGCGGATGGCCGCCTCTGCAAAGGCGTCGGGGGTGACCTCGGGGTCGTACTTCAGCGTGAAGTTGGGGACGGTGTTCTGCACCTCGGAGAGCACCTCCAGCAGCAGGCGGCCCGCCCGGGTGGCCGCCGGGCCCAGGTTGGCATGGCAGAAGGAGTCGGTGATGGTGCGGTCCAGATAGTTGAGGAAGAGGCGCAGCTTCCTGCGCGCCTCCTCGTCGCTCCAGCCGTCCAGGAAGGGGTCGATGAGGGTGTCCAGATTGCCCAGGTACACCGGGAAGTTGGTGATGGACGGCACATGGCGGTAGAGCGTCATCAGGGAAAAGAGCAGCTCGTCCAGATCCTGAGGCGGCGGCAGGCGGAGGAAGGCGCTGCCCTGGCGGACAAACGCTCCGTAGTCGGGCAGGATGTACCGGGGGCGGTAGGGGGCGTGCCCCTCAAAGAGGTCGTTGATGGCGCCGGTCTCAAAGAAATGGCGGGTGCGGGGCGGGATGTCCAGCACGTCGAAGGCATTTTCCGCCTCCTTGGCCAGGTTCATCAGCTTCTGCTCGTGGGTAAGGGTCTGCGAGGTCAGGGTGGCAAAGGCGCTGTCGGAATGAAACATGAAAATCCCTCCATCAGTGTATGGCCCGGCCGTCGGCCAGGCGCCGCTCCAGCTCCGCGCGGAGCCGGAGGTATTGGGGATGGCTGAGCTGAATTTTTCCGCTCTGGATGTCGAGGAATCCCCGCTCCCGGAGGGCGCGCACCCCGCGGTTGACCGTGCGGGAGCACACCCCGGTCTCGTCACCGATGGCCGGGCGAGTCATGGGGATGCAGGCCGTCCCGCCTCCGGCGTTGGCCTCATACCAGGAGACCAGGAAGGAGAGAAGGCGGCTGTCGCTGTCCAGAGACAGGTAACCCCGCTCCCGGCGGGCCTGCTCCCACAGGCTGCGCACCACCTCCCGTACCCGGGAGAGGGTGGTGTCCCGGCCGGAGAAGAACCAGGAGAAGTAGTCCTCCCGGGCGAGCACCCAAAACCGGCAGGCGGTTCTGGCACGCACCTCGGCCAGAAAGCAATTTGCCCCGCACAGGGCCTCGTACTCCCCGAAGAGGGTGAGGGGGCCGAACTCGGAGTAGGTGTGGGAGGGGCCTCCGGGCTGGAGCCCGGAGGCGTCGGCCCGGCCCTCCACCAGCACATAGACGCAGCGGCAGGGGGCGTCCTGCCGCACCACCACCTCTCCGGCGGCGCAGGAGAGCGGACTGGCCGGTGTTTCATCCGGCAGGCCGGAAAAAAGGGATGCCAGCCGCCGGCGCAGCGTGGGAGACTCCTCCGCAAGCAGCTCCCGTATGGTCATAGGGCCGCACCTCCCGTTCCAATTCTGCCCCCATTATAACAAGCCACTGCCTCTAAAAAAAGGACATGTGTCTTCTTTTTGGCGCTTTCTTCTGTGGAAGATCATATTCTTAAGGATACCTTTATGGATCGTTCATAGTCCGTTCACCAATCCAGGGAAAAATCGGCGTAAGATCAACAGCGTCAGGAAGAAGTGACATCAACCTCCTCTCATCTCTCTTACCTCTCTGTTTACACACACACCGGAACAGGGCCGGCCCATTGGGCCGGCCCTGTTCCGGTAAAATATGCTTTGATCAGCCTCCGATTCAGCCGGGAGGCTGATTTTTTTGTCCCGGTGTACGGGAGTGTCCCTCAAAACCGCCGATCCCACCCAGGGACGGGGGGTCCGATCCGGGGAGGCGGTGGCAGAGCCGGCGAAGCGGATGTAGGATGCCGCATAGAGAGGGGGGGACAGGCGTGGCCAGACTGGCAGAGCTGGCAGACGGCTACATGGACGCGGCGGTGCGGCTGCGGATGGGGTTGGAGGAGGTCAGGGCGGAGTTGGAGACCGCCGAGGACGGTCGGCGGCGGGCGCTGGAGGGGAGGGCCAAGCTGCTCCGGCAGATGCTGAAGGAGATGCGGGATTTGCGCCAACTGGCCGAGGGGTATTATACCAGGCCCCGGGACGGGACCTACAGCATGTCCCAGATCTACGCGCCCCGGGTGGACAGCACGAAGCAGTGAGGGGGTGTGGAGGATGACTGAGGCCCAGGAGGTGCGTGCCCGGGCCAAGGCGCTGCGGGAGCGCCGGGAGGAGCTGGAGAAGGCCCTGGCGGGGGCTGCGGGGCCGGGTGCGCGCCCCCTGCGGCTGGAGCTGGCCCGGGTAAAGGAGGAGCTGGTGGACTGCGCCCGGCGGCTGAAGGAGCTGATGCCAAGCCACAAGGTACGCTGCCGCACCACTTGGGCGGGGGTGGACGGATGGCAGTGGGACAGGTTTCAGTATCAGACCTGGGCCGAGCTGGAGGGCGCCGGGGAGCAGGACGGCCCCACGGAGCTGGACCGCATGCGCCTGGCCGTCCGGCTGGCCCGGGAGCGGGCGGTGACGGACAAGCAGGGGGAGTATCTGGCCCAGGTAGAGGGAGGGAAAAAGGCCGCCCAGGTGGCCCGGGAGGCGGGGCGCCACCGGGGGACAGTGAGCCGCACCGTGGGCCGGGGCCGTACAAAGATTGCCAAGGAGGCAAAGGCGCTGTATGAGGTACTCCAGGCCCAGCAGGGGCCGGGGCCGCTGGTGGTGGATCTGGCGGACGGCCGGGTGCTGGAGGCGGTGCTCTCCCTGCTGACGCCGCGGCAGCAGCTCTATCTCTATCTATACTATGGGGAGTGGCTGAGCCTGCGGGAGATCGGAAGGCTGCTGCGGGTAGACCACGCCTCGGTGCTCCGCTCCATCCGGTGCGGGCTGGAGCGGCTGGGAACGCTGGCGGTGGGAACCAGGGCGGAGGTGCGTGGGCTGGAGGAGCTGGAGGAGCGGCTGATGGCCCACTTCAACCAGTTGGAGCCGCCGGAGGAGGCGCTGCGCCCCCGGCCCAAGGCACCGGTCAGGGCGCCCAATCCCCGGCGGCCTCCGGCGGAGCGGCCGCCCCTGCGGGCCATGGTGCTGCGGCTGGTGCGGGGCGGGGAGACCCGCACGGCCGAGCTGGGGGAGGGCCTGCGCCGGACGGAGGGCGGCCGCTGGGGGAGCGGGAAGCTGCTGGCCGCCCTGGAGGGGTGGGTGGAGCGCCTGCCCGGCCGGGGCAGGGAAAAGGAGGGGAGGCGGCAGAAGCTGGGCCGCCTGCTGCTCAAACTGTTTGAATGGATCAGGAGGGAATTGTATGCTGACCATCATCGAAATTAAGGACAGGGAGGACGGCGGCCATGGCCTGCAGAGCCAGAGCCACCGGACGGAGTGCTGGCTGGAGGGGTGGCTTGCCGTACCGCCGGAGCTGGAGCAGACGGCCTGGGACTGTGCGGGCTACTGCGACCTGGACATACAGGACGGCAAGCTGGTGGGCCTGACGCCCCGGGAGCAGCCGCCCAAGCCGGAGCCGGAGCCGGACCTGACGCCCCAGTTCCGCACAGCCATGCTGTCCTATGCGGCCACCAGCACAGCCATCCCGGACAGCTATGCCCTGGACATGTCCGATCTGTTTCCCACCTGGGCGGCGGTACTGGCAGACGGCGAGGAGCTGCCTGAGGGGCGGGTCCTCAACGACGGCGGCCAGCTCTACCGGGTGGTGCAGGCGGTGACACCCCAGGCCCACCAGGCCCCCCACGACGAGGGGATGCTGGCCGTCTACCGGCCCATCGACCGGGAGCACGCCGGCACGGCGGACGACCCCATCCCCTGGGTGTACGGCATGGATTGCCATGCGGGCAAGTGCTACCGCTACAACGGCAAGGTCTACCAGGTGGCCGAGGGCGGGGATATGATCCCCTGCACCTGGCCCCCCGACACCCCCGGCATGTGGCAGTGGGAGGAAGTGCAGGCATAAGATGAAGGGGGCGGATTTGCCGCCCCCTTTTGAACCACAGGAGAAAGGATGAGAGCCATGGAGCGAGCGAACGGAGGGAACAGCAATGCTGAACAGCCGGGATATTGATCGGCTGCGCCCCGACGTGGCGGCCAACTGCCGCGCCTGGCTGGAGCTGTGCCGCGCGGCGGGGCTTCTGGTGCTGGTCACCGGAACCGTGCGGGATGAGGAGTACCAGCAATACTGCTA
>ENA-UEPG01002311-UEPG01002311.1-human-gut-metagenome-genome-assembly--contig:-NODE-2311-length-12225-cov-3.055153_pt1 | contig 12225 bp, 9 predicted proteins | sample MGYA00242893_ERZ507902 | MGnify/ENA primary metagenome ERZ507902 (study PRJEB26167, sample SAMN06115491) | human gut metagenome | host: Homo sapiens | place: China:Gansu | collected 2015-04-23 | study... | reverse complement strand
CCGGTGGGGGTGGCGCTGGGCGGCCGGGCCACCCGGGGGGTGCGGCCGGCGTGGCGGATCTCCCACTCCATGGCACGGGCGTGGAGAAACTCCCGGTCCATCTCCACCTGGTACAGACCGGCCAGGTGGTCGATGAGGGCCAGATACTCCCGCTTGTTCATGGTCATATAGGGGATGCGCAGGCCGAAGCGCTCGGCCAGAGCGGTCTTTTCCGAGATGGTCTCAAAGGTGTCGACCTCCTCGCCCGCCCGCTCTGAGAAGGTCTGCCGTACCAAGTGACGCCGGTTGGAGGTGGCGTAGATGGCCACATTGACCGGCCGCTTCTCCAGCCCGCCCTCCAGAATGGTCTTGAGGGAGGAGTAGGTCTGGTCGTCCTGGTCGAAGGCCAGGTCGTCGATGAACAGGATGAACTTCTGGCGGCGTCCGGCCAGGGAGCGGATGAGCCGGGGCATCCCCACCAGGTTTTCCTTCTGGATCTCGATGAGCCGCAGGTCCTCCATGCCCTCCAGATAGAGCATGGATTTCACCGTGGCGGATTTGCCCGTGCCGCCGTCGCCGAAGAGGAGCACGTTGTTGGAGGGGCGGCCCGCCACCAGAAGGTGTTGTCCAGCACCTGCTGCCGCTGCTGCTCATAGCCCAGCAGCTCCACCGGATGGGGACAGTCCGGGTCGGCCACCGGGATCAGGCTGCCGTCCTCCCAGAGAAAGGCCCGGTATTTGGCGTACAGCCCCGCCCCATGCTCCCGGTAGAAGGCGGTGAGGGCGTCAAAGTCGAAGGGGCTCCCGGTCCGCCACTGGGACAGTCCGGCCAGCACCGGGGCGAACTCCGGCGGGAGCAGGGCCTGAATGGCGTCCAGGAAGCAGGAACAGCCGGTCCCGACCAGCCGGACCAGGGTGTCCACATCTTGCCGCGCGGCCTGCTCCAGGACGGGGTCGGAGCCGCCCTGGTCGATCAGCAGGGAGTACGCGCTCTCATGGAAGCGCAGGCGGTCCCACAGCCAGTCCCCCAGTCCCTGGAACTCCTCCCGGCACAGGGCGGCAAACAGGCCGGTATAGGCGGCCAGGGCCTCCTCGCCGTCCTGGCGGTGCAGGGCGTCCAGCAGCCCGGTGACCGACCGGCCGATCTCAGTTTCCAGTTCCTCCCGATAGACGGTCAGCCCCCGCAGAGCGGCGCGCAGTTCCTTCCATTCCATACAGATCCCCCCGATTTCGCGGTTTTCCCCTATTCTAATGGGAACGGGCGGCCTTGTCAACCTGTGGCTGATATGATAGAATACACTGCGATCAGGGCGGCGCACCGCCCATTCTGTATGTTTTATTTCCAGGAGGTCCCCATGGTTGAGATCGGAGGAATCAAAATCGATGTTCCGCTGGCGCTGGCCCCCATGGCGGGGGTGACAGACCTGGCGTTCCGCACCATCTGCCGGGAGCAGGGGGCAGGGCTGACCTGTACCGAAATGGTCAGTGCCAAGGCCCTGTGCTTTCAGGATAAAAAGTCCATTCCCCTGCTCCAGCTGGGGGAGGGGGAGCACCCCGCCGCCGCCCAGATCTTCGGCAGCGACCTGGTGTGCATGGAGGAGGCGGCCGCCATCGCCCACGAGGTGTCCGGGGCGGACCTCATCGACATCAACATGGGCTGCCCCGTGCCCAAGGTGGCCAACTCCGGGGACGGCTCGGGCCTGATGCGGGACCCGGACAAGGCGGTCCGGGTGCTGGAGGCGGTGGTCCGGGGGGCGGGCTGTCCCGTTACCGTGAAATTCCGGCTGGGCTGGGACAAGGGCTCCATCAACTGTGTGGAGTTTGCACGGGCGATGGAGGAGGCTGGCGCGGCCGCGGTGGCCGTCCACGGCCGGACCCGGAACCAGATGTACGCCGGGACGGCCAACTGGGACTGGATCCGGGAGGTCAAGCGGGCAGTGAAGATCCCCGTTCTGGCCAACGGAGATGTGTTCAAGCCCAGCGACGCGCCCCGGATCCTGAAATATACCGGGGCGGACATGGCTATGATCGGCCGGGGCGTCTTTGGAAATCCCTGGCTGTTCGCCCAGTGCAGGGCGGCCCTGGAGGGGCGGGAGATCCCACCCATGCCGCCGCTGGCGGAGCGGTGCGACACCGCCGTGCGGCAGTTCGAGCTGTCGGCGGCCAACAAGGGGGAAAAGATCGCCTGTCTGGAGGCTAGGCGGCACTACGCCTGGTACTTGAAGGGGGTGCCCCATGCGGGGTACTACAAGGAACAGATCGTGAAGATCACCTCCCTGGAGGATGTGTACCGGGTGACCAGGGGGATCAAGCGGGATCTGGCGGACGCACCGACGGCAGCCGGAGCAGAGCGGTAAAGCGGGCCGGACCGCGCCGCGTGAGCTGTACAGGAGGGAGAGAGCGGTTTGACCGAACAAGAGATCGTGCTCCGGGCGAAGGGGGGCGACCAGGACGCCTTTGCGGAGCTGGTGACGGCCCACCAGGACCGGATCTACACCCTGTGCCTTAGAATGACCGGGAACCGGGAGGACGCCCAGGACGCGGCCCAGGAGGCGTTCCTCAACGCCTGGCGGGGACTGGCCTCCTTCCAGGGGGGCAGCAGCTTTTCCACCTGGCTGTACCGTCTGGCGTCCAATGCCTGCATTGATCTGCTGCGCAGGCGGAAGCGGCGGCAGGAGGGAGAAGCGCCCCACTCTCTGGACGACGAGGAGGCGGGCTGGCCGGAGCCGGCGGCCCCGGGGGGCGGTCCGGAGGAGGAGCTGGAGCAGAAGGAGCGGCGGCAGGCGCTGGAGCGGGAGCTGCGGGCCCTGCCGGACCATCAGCGGGAGATCCTGGTCATGCGGGAGGTGTCCGGACTGTCCTATCAGGAGATCGGGGAGCTTCTGTCCCTGGATCTGGGGACGGTGAAGTCCCGCCTGGCCCGGGCGCGGCTGGCGCTGAAAAAAAGATTGCTGGAAAATGGGAACTTTTTTACTCAGTCTGCGTCTAAGCCATCAGAAGAGACAAAAAGGAGGTGACCTGGCGTGCTGTCATGTGAAGAAGCCTTGGAACAGATGAGCCAGGCCCTGGACAGTCCGCTGACCGGAGAGGAGCAGGGGGAGCTGGAGGCCCATCTGGCCTGCTGCCCTGCCTGCCGGGCGGACTGGGCGGCTCTGAGGGAGCTGCATCAGGCCATGGGGGAGCTGGAGGAGACTCCGGTGCCCGAGGGCTTTGCGGACCGCGTGATGGAGCGGGTCCGGGAGGATGCCCGCCCCGCCAAGGTCGTCCCCCTGTGGCGGCGGCCCCAGTGGAAGGCGGCGGCCGGACTGGCGGCCTGCGCGGTGATCTGCGTGGGGCTGTACTACGGCGCGGACCGGCTCGGCCTGGGGGCGTCCGGGAATGTTGCGGCGGTCCCCGATCTCGCCCAGTGGTCAGAGGAGTCCGCAGGCTCCGGCGAGGCCCCAGTGGCCGGCGCGGCCTCTGCGGCCGGTACAGATGAGGATCCGGTGCAGAGCAAGACGACAGAACCGCCGGAAACAGCGGACGGGACGGAGACTGCCAGTGCGCCGCAGAGCGGCGCGGCCAATGGAGAGAACCCGTCGAAGGTTGCAGGTGTGCCGCGTGCCGCCCTTGCCCGGGGGGAAAACGCGGCGGGAGAGGCCCCTGAGCCTGCCCTGGCGGACGGGGAAGCGGGAGGAGCCGCGCTGTACAGCGTACAGCCGGAGGAGACCGAGCTGCTGCTGACCGCCCTGCCGGAGGGCGCGGCGGAGCTGCTGCCCGCTTTGGACCAGTGGGAGCTGGACGGACAGGGCCGCAGCTTCTGCGCGGTGAGCGCCCAGACGCTGGAGGCCCTGTGTGGGGCGCTGGAGGCGGCGGACATCCCCTTCCAGCGGCCGGAGCAGCCCTGGAGCGAGACCTGCCGGGTGATCCTGGCGGAATAAGACCGGAAGATCAGACCGGCCGGAGCCTGCGGAATGCGGGGCTCCGGCCGGTTTGTCTTTTGTTGGGGGAGAAACCGGGAAACAGAATGGACGGGAGAGGAGAGGCATGGGGGATGTGCTGAATTTTACTTGTGCCTGTACTGAAAACTATGGTATAATAACCTGTGATATTATTCCCAGTGTGTCCGCCCGCGCTGGGGGGAAGGAGGGATGCCCGATGCGTTATCAGGAATGGCGGGTCGCCGCGCCCAGCCGCGCCGCCCGGGAGGAGCTGGAGCAGGCGGGGGTCCCTCCGCTTCTGGCGGCAGTGCTGTCCGCCCGGGGGATCCGGACGCGGGAGGAGGCCCAGGCCCTCCTCGCCCCCGGAGAGACGCCGCTGGAGGACCCGATGGGCCTGCGGGACATGGACCGGGCGGTCCGCCGCATCCGCCGGGCCCTGGAGACGGGGGAGACTGTGGCGGTCTACGGGGACTACGACGTGGACGGGATCACCTCTACCTGTCTGCTCACCGACTGCCTGAGCCGTCTGGGCGGACGGGTCCTGCCCTATATCCCAGACCGCCTGGAGGAGGGGTATGGCCTCAACTCTGAGGCGGTGTCCGCCCTGGCGGCCCAGGGGGTCACCTTGATCGTCACTGTGGACTGCGGCATCACCGCCGGGGCGGAGACCGCGTTCGCCGCCTCTCTGGGGGTGGATGTGGTGGTGACGGACCACCATGAGTGTAAGGAGAGCCTGCCCCCCGCGTGCGCTGTGGTGGATCCCCGCCGCACCGACTGCCCCTATCCCTTCAAGGGCCTGGCTGGGGTGGGTGTGGCCCTGAAGCTGGCCATGGCGGTGGCCGGAGCGGAGCGGGCGGAGCGGGTCTTTCTGGAATATGCCGACCTGGCCGCGGTGGGAACGGTGGCCGATGTGATGCCCATGACCGGCGAAAACCGCACCATCGTTCAGACCGGACTGGCCGCCCTGGCCCATCCCCGGCGGCTGGGCTTTGCCCAGCTGATCCAGGAGGCCGGACTGGGGGACAGGCCCCTCACCTCGGTGTCCGTGGGCTATACGCTGGCCCCCCGGATCAATGCGGCCGGCCGGATGGGAAAGGCCGGTCTGGCCGCTGAGTTGCTCCTTACCCGGGATCCGGACCGGGCGGCAGAGCTGGCCCGGGAGCTGTGCGAGCTGAACCGGGAGCGTCAGGCCGTGGAGGGGGAGATCTTTCAGGACTCCGTCCGGCGGCTGGAGGAGACGCCCCAGGAGGGGGTCATCCTGCTGGCGGACGGGGGCTGGCACCAGGGAGTGGTGGGTATCGTGGCCTCCCGCCTGGCGGAGAAGTACGGCTGTCCCGCCTTTATGGTGTGCCTGGACCAGGGCGTGGGCAAGGGATCATGCCGCTCCTGGGGCGGGATCAACCTGTTCCAGCTTCTGGCCCGGTGCGGCGATTTGCTGGAGGGCTTTGGGGGCCATGCCCTGGCCGCCGGCTTCACCGTGCGGGAGGAGAAGCTTCCGGAGCTGTCCGCCCGGCTGCGCCGGCTGGTGATGGAGGAGCACCGGGGGGAGGAGCTGCCCTCGGTGCTGGAGGCGGACGCGGCGGTGCTGCCCCAGGAACTTACAGTGGAGGCGGTGGAGCAGCTGGACTGGCTGGAACCCTGTGGCACCGGCAACCCCAGGCCGGTACTGGTTCTCACTGGGGCCCATGTGCTCAGTGCCGCCCAGGTGGGCCGGGGCCGGCATCTGAAGCTGCGGCTGGAGGCCAGGGGGGTCCCGCTGGACGCCATCTTCTTCTCCGCTGACGGTGGAGAGCTGGGTCTGACCGCCGGCTGCCGGGTGGATGTGGCCTTCTATCCCCAGATCAACGAGTTTCGGGGGCTGCGCTCGGTCCAGCTTCAGGTGGTGGATCTGCGCCGGGCCATGACCCGGGCCCAGTTGGAGCAGTCCATTTATGAAAAATACCGGCGGGGAGAGCGCCTCACGCCGGTGGAGGCCCAGTCCCTGCTGCCCACCCGGGCGGAATTTATCTGCCTGTGGCGGTATTTGAAGCGCCAGAGCGCCGGGCAGCCCATCCTCCGGGACACTGTTCCACGCATTGCCCGGGGGGCCGCCCGCTCCGGCGGGCAGCCAGAGCTGCCCACTCACACCCTGGTGTGCCTGGAGGTGATGGAGGAGCGGGGGCTGCTCACCCTGGTCCAGCAGTCTGGACAGCTGGAGATCATCCTGCACCAGCTGGAGCACAAGGTGGATCTGAACGCATCGGCGATCCTGAAAAAACTGCGGAAGGCCACGCAGGAGAATTAGGAGTTAGGAATGAGGAATTGACCGTCCTGGCTCCTGCCCGATCAAATTCCCAATTTCTTATTCCTAATTTGTCAGAAGGTGATCGTATGGATCCGATTTTAGAGCGCTATCAGGCTCTTGAGGACAAGGTAGCCGCCTATACGCCCAATTTAGATACCAAGCGGCTGTTTGACGCATTTACCTATGCGGACACAGAGCACCACGGGCAGCTGCGCAAGAGCGGCGAGCCCTATATCATCCATCCCCTGGCGGTGGCCGACATCGTGGCCGACCTGGGGCTGGATGTGGACTCGGTCATTGCCGCCCTGCTCCACGACTGCATCGAGGACACCGACGCCACCCATGAGGAGATCGCCAAAAAATTCGGCAAGTCAGTGGCGGAGCTAGTGGAGGGGGTCACCAAGCTGACGCGGGTGCAGTATGTCTCCAAGGAAGAGGAGCAGATGGAGAACCTGCGCAAGATGCTCATGGCCATGGCCCACGACATCCGGGTGATCCTCATTAAGATCTGCGACCGGCTGCACAATATGCGTACCATGGAGTACCAGTCCCCCCGGAAGCAGCGGGAAAAATCTCTGGAGACCATGGAGATCTACGCACCGCTGGCACACCGCTTAGGTATGCAGAAGCTGAAATGGGAACTGGAGGACCTCTCTTTGCGCTATTTGGACCCCGTGGGATACAAGGAGATCGAGGAGGAGATGTCCGCCCGCTCCGCCGCCCATGAGGAGTTCCTGGCCTCCATCCAGCTGCGCATCCAGCAGCGGATGGAACAGGAGGGGATCCGGTGCAAGGTGTACGGCCGGGTGAAGCATACCTACTCCATCTACCGGAAAATGTTTGCCCAGAACAAGACGCTGGACGAGATCTTCGACCTGTACGCCTTCCGGGTAATCGTGGATGACATCCCGGAGTGCTACAACGTGCTGGGCTGTATTCACGATATGTTCAAGCCGGTGCTGGGGCGGTTTAAGGACTACATCGGCACGCCCAAGCCGAATATGTACCAGTCCCTCCATACCACGGTCATCGGCCGGGAGGGCATTCCCTTCGAGGTGCAGATCCGAACCTGGGAGATGCACCAGACCGCGGAGTACGGCATCGCGGCCCACTGGAAGTACAAGCAGGGGATGGCCAACAAGAAGCTGGGCAGCGAGGTGGACTTCGAGTGGGTCCGCAAACTGCTGGAGAGCCAGCAGGACACCGACGCGGAGGAGTTTGTCCGCACCCTGAAGGTAGATATGTTTTCCGATGAGGTGTTTGTATTTACCCCCAACGGGGACGTCAAGAGCCTGCCCGCCGGGGCCACCCCCATCGACTTCGCCTATAACATCCACTCCGCCGTGGGCAACAGCATGGTGGGGGCCCGGGTGAACGGGCGGATGGTGCCCTATGACACCCACCTGAAAAACGGCGACATCGTGGAGGTGCTCACCTCCAAGGCGGCCAAGGGCCCCAGCCGGGACTGGCTCAAGATCGCCAAGAGCAACGAGGCCCGGAACAAGATCCGCCAGTGGTTCAAGCGGGAGCGCAGGGAGGAGAACATCGCCACTGGCCGGGCCCTGTTTGAATCAGAGCTGAAGCACGCCAAGATCCCTCTGAGTTCCATCACGGCGGAGGATGTGCTGCCCAGCATCCTGCGGAAGGTCCGTTTCGGGACACTGGACGAGCTGTATGCCTCCATCGGCTACGGCGGCACCACCGCGGTGAAGAGCGTGGCCCGCATCAAGGACGAGCTGCTCCGCCTGGGACGGCTGAAGGCGGAGAAGGCCGCGGCGTCCTCCCGCACCACGGCGGAGAGCGTCATCGTCCCCGGCACGGCCGCCCCGGTGGACGTCAGCCAGCTGAAGGGCTCCAACAAGCATACCGACTCGGGGATCATCGTGGAGGGACTGGGCAACTGCCTGGTGAAATTTGCCAAATGCTGCACCCCCGTTCCCGGCGACCCGGTGATCGGGTTCATCACCCGGGGTTACGGGGTGTCCGTCCACCGGGCGGACTGTCCCAACGCCGCGCCGGAAAACCGAAAGCCGGAGGAGGCCGCCCGCTGGGTGCGGGTGTCCTGGGTGGACAGCAAGCTGCCCAACTACCGCACCGCCCTGGAGGTGGCCTCCAAGGACCGGGATAATCTGACTCTGGATGTGGCTATGGCCCTGTCGGCGGCCAAGGTAAAGGTCACCGCCCTGTCCGCCCGCTCCATGCCGGACGGACACGCCATCCTCCGCATCGAGGTGGAGGTGCGGGACAAGGAGGAGCTGGCTTCGGTCATCAATAAGCTGAACAACATCCAGGGGGTCTATCATGTGGCCCGGATGACCGGGAAGTAAGAACTGCGCGGGGCTTACCCGCGCCTGTCGTTCATAATCTGAGCTGTGAGGTCGATATTATGAGAGCAGTTGTTACCCGGGTGTCCTCCGCCTCCGTTACCATTGACGGGGCGGTGCGGGGCGCCATTGAAAAGGGCTATCTGGTTCTGCTGGGAGTAGGTCCCCAGGATACGGAAGCTGTGTGCGATAAGCTGGCCGAAAAAATCTGTAATCTGCGGATCTTTGAGGACGAAAACGGAAAAATGAACCTGAATTTGGAGCAGGTGGGGGGCGCTCTTCTGGTGGTGAGCCAGTTTACCCTCTACGCCGACACCAAGAGCCGCCGCCCTGGTTTTACCGGGGCGGCCAAGCCCGATGTGGCCATTCCCCTCTATGAGCGATTTATGGACCAGTGCCGTCAGCGGGGGTTCCAGGTGGAGCATGGGGAGTTCGGAGCGGATATGCAGGTGGCGTCGGTCAACGACGGGCCGGTCACCATCTTATTTGAATTATGAATGAGGAGTTAGGAGTTAGGAATTAGGAATTGGATAAAAGCTGTCTGCATTCCGCTTTCATTTTGTGAGCCGTGACAGCGCGGAACACCATAATTCCTAACTCATCATTCCTAATTCCTGATTTCCGACTCACGAGAGGAGGACAAATGATGAAGGTTAAAGTCATGCAGGTAGGGCCTATCGGAACCAACTGCTATATTCTGGAGGACGAGACCACCGGCAAGGCCGCCGTCATTGACCCCGGGGACGAGGCGGAGCGGATCCTGGCTGCGCTGAAGGAGGGCGGGGCGGAGGTGACCCACATCCTGCTCACCCACGGCCACTATGACCACACCACCGCTGTCCCGGAGTTGGAGAAGGCACTGCCCCAGGCGGCCATCTATATCCACCGGGGCGACGCCAATGGTGCGGGCAACACCCTGTTTCCCCTGGCGGGACAGGTGGCCGGTCTGAACTTCTATGACGAGGGGGACCACATCCAGGTGGGCTCCATTGATGTTCAGGTCCTCCACACCCCGGGGCACTCCAAGGGCTCCGTCACGCTGAAGGCGGGGGACGTGCTGTTCACCGGGGACACCCTGTTCTGCGGCTCCTGTGGCCGCACGGACCTGCGGGGGGGCAGCTATGAGGAGATCATGGCCTCTCTGAAGCGGCTGGGCCAGTTGGAGGGGGACTATCACGTCTGTCCCGGCCACGACCGGACCTCCACCCTGGAGCGGGAGCGGCAGTACAACCCCTTCCTGCGGGAGGCCATGGGACAGCGGAGTTGAGGAAGGAACAGCGATGAAATTAGTGCTAAAGGGGCACGACGAGCGGTATGTTGTGGAACAGGGGATGCTGAACCTGTTTCCTGGTGAGCGGCCCGTCTATGAGCCCATTGGCCCGGAGGATGACACCTGGGCCCAGGTCTCCCTCCGGGAGGAGGCGGACGGCTGTACCGTGGAGGTGGAGCTGTCCTGGCGGGGGACGGCGGCAACCCACCGGCTGGACGCCCCCCTGACGGGGGACGAATTTCAGCGGGAGGGCCTGCGCCGCCGGGCCATCGGCCGGTGCTTTTTCCTGGCCGCCCATGGGGTCACCGGTACTGCGCCCCCCTGGGGGATGCTCACCGGCGTGCGCCCGGTGAAGCTGCCCACCCGGGAGATGGCTGCCGGAGCCACCCCGGAGCAGGCACGGGCCAGCCTGGAGCGGGACTGCTATGTCTCCCCGGAGCGGGCGGAGCTGGCGGTGGACTGCGCCCAGGCCAGCCTGAATGCCCAGCGCACTCTGAAGGAGGACGAGGTCTCTCTCTATGTGGGCATCCCCTTCTGTCCCACCCGGTGCGCCTACTGCTCCTTTGTGTCCGCCGATGTGGGCCGGACGCTGAAGCTGCTGGAGCCCTATCTGGACGCCCTTTTGGAGGAGATCGACGCCCTGGGCCGAATCCTGGAGCGGACTGGAAAGGGTCTTCGCACCTTCTACATGGGGGGTGGTACGCCCACCACTCTGTCCGCTGTCCAGCTGGACCGTCTGCTCACCCGGTGCCGGGAGGTCCTGCCTCTGGAGGGCTGCACCGAGTATACCGTGGAGGCCGGCCGGCCGGACACCATCGACCGGGCGAAGCTGGAGGTGCTGAAAGGACACGGCGTGGGCCGCATCTCCATCAATCCCCAGACCCTGGAGGACCATGTGCTCCGGGCCATCGGACGGAAACACGCCGCCGGGGACATCCGGGCGGCCAACGACCTGGCCCGGTCAGTGGGCTTTGACTGCATCAATATGGACCTGATCGCCGGCCTGCCCCAGGACTCCTGCGAGGGCTTCCGCCGCTCTCTGGAGGGGGTGCTGGAGATGGAGCCGGAGAACGTCACCATCCACACCCTTGCGCTGAAAAAGGGCTCCACTCTTATGGAGCGGGGCGGTAGCCTGCCCAGCGGAGCGGAAGTGGCAGAAATGCTAGACTTCTCACGAGAGATATTGATACGGCGTGGTTATCGACCGTATTATTTATACAGGCAGAAATATATGTCCGGTGCATTGGAGAACGTGGGTTGGGCCAAACCTGGGACAGAGAATCTGTACAACATCATTATGATGGAGGAACTCCAGACAGTGGTGTCGGTAGGAGGAGGCGGAGTTACAAAGTTGGTGGACTACGCCGCTGGAAGAATCGTTCGCCTGCCCAACCCCAAGTATCCCCACGACTATCTGACCTCGCTGAAGAAGGTGCTGGCCCAAAAGGAGGAGCTGATCCGGTTTTACGGTTCTGAACTTCCCTAACTGCTACCCTGATGTGAAAGGAGAACGTCCATGGCATATCAATTACAGGAGATCAACCGCCGGATCCAGAATGATGTCACTGAATTTTTAGCGGAGTGCGATGAGAACTATGCCCAGCGCGTCTCACTGGCTGCGGATAAGATTCTGTCTAACCTAGAGGCCAGCCCCATTGTTCTGCTGTCCGGCCCATCTGGATCCGGCAAAACCACCACTGCAATGAAAATCGCGGAAGAACTCCAGCGGCGGGGGGTGAACACCCACGCAGTGGCCATGGACAACTACTTTAAAACCACCAATCCAAAGACTGCGCCCCGTACCCCAGAAGGAGCACTGGATTTTGAGTCCCCGCTCTGTCTGGATATGGAACTGCTGGACCGTCACTTCACTGCTCTGACCCAGGGAGAGGAGATTCTGATCCCCAAGTATGAGTTTATTCGCCAGATGCGCAACGACAGCAAGGGTACTCCGCTTCGTCTTGGCAAAAACGAGATCGTGGTGTTTGAAGGGATCCACGCCCTCAATGACAGTATTGCTGGCCGCCACCCGGAGGCTACTAAGCTGTACATCTCTGCCCGTTCCAACATCAATGAGGGCTCCGTGCTCCGCTTTAAAGGAACATGGATGCGCCTGACCCGCCGGGCGGTGCGGGATTATAATTTCCGCGGCACCGGAGTAGAAGATACTCTGGATATGTGGGCCAACGTGCGCCGGGGGGAGAAGCTGTATATTTCGCCCTTCAAGAACAAGGCGGATATTATCTTTGACTCTTCCCTTCCTTATGAGGTTTCAGTGATGAAGCACTATGCCCTCCCTTTACTGGAGGCAGTCCCGGAGGAGAATGTCCGTCGGGAGGAATTATTGGAGTTGATCGATGCGTTTCAGTTTTTCCAGCCCATCGATCCGGAACTGGTGGATAAGAGCTCTCTGCTCCGGGAGTTTATCGGCGGCGGTTCTTACCACTAC
>ENA-UEPG01002309-UEPG01002309.1-human-gut-metagenome-genome-assembly--contig:-NODE-2309-length-12238-cov-3.027547_pt1 | contig 12238 bp, 10 predicted proteins | sample MGYA00242893_ERZ507902 | MGnify/ENA primary metagenome ERZ507902 (study PRJEB26167, sample SAMN06115491) | human gut metagenome | host: Homo sapiens | place: China:Gansu | collected 2015-04-23... | reverse complement strand
ATCGGTGGAGCTGCATGACAAGGTCATCGGGCATTATCTGAACATAAAACACTATCAGTAAGTTGGAGTCATTACCCGACAGCGAGGTGTTTAGTGTGCCATGTCAGGCGAGAAATTCTATTGGATGAATCAAGTCCAACTCACTCATTGTCAATTTCATGGTTGATTATCCAAAACGTGATGCTATTTCCAACATCAACGCTATAATTGCAGAATAATTGTAGATACATTTTTGTATATACAATTAGGGATGGCAATTATGCCAATGGAGTTTGAATGGAATGCAAACAAGGCCAAAAGTAATCGGGTGAAACATGGCATCCGCTTTGAAGATGCGGTGTTAGTGCTTGATGATCCACAACGAACGGAGCCGCTATGAGCATGGTTAAACATAAACGAGGGACCTCCTCTACACTCGATGTGCAGCATGAGGCCGAACTGAAGGCGCTGGCGAATAAATCCGACGAAGATATTGATTACAGTGATATCCCACCTTCCAGCGATGAGCAATGGTCTAACGCCGAACGCGGTAAGTTTTATCGGCCATTGAAAACTCAGGCTTCGGTGCGTATTGATGCTGATGTGATGGAATGGTTGAAGCGACCAGGTAAAGGCTATCAAACTCGCCTGAACGCAATTTTACGTGAAGCGATGCTGCGCGATCAGAACAAAAAATAATTCAGGCCGCCACATGGCGGCCATCATCCAAAATTACTTCCTCAACCCCGCAAACGCTGCCCGAATCTCTTCCTCCGGCAACTGAATCCCGATAAACACCATCGTGCTATGCGGTTTTTCATCGCCCCACGGGCGGTCCCAGTCGGCGCTGTAGAGGCGTTGGACGCCCTGGAATAGCAGGCGGTTAGGTTCGCCGTCAATCCATAGCATCCCTTTGTAACGCAGTAGTTTATCCGCCGACTCCAGCAGCAGGTTTTCCATCACCCGGGAAACTTCGCTGATATCTACCGGGTAATCCAGTTCCACCACAATCGACGAAATATCGTTTTGTTTGTCCGTGATAAAGTGGAAACGCGGTTTGGTGCTGACGACGTTTTCTTCCAGCATAAAACCGTTGGTGTTGAACAGAAGGCCCAGGTCGATATCGCCGTGGGTAACGGTGTAGACCGGTGCGCGGGCGTTGATGCGCGCCAGGCGTTCACGCAGTTTCTCTGCTTCGCCTGCGACGTCGGTTTTCGTCAGCAGAATACGGTCGGCGTAGCCAACCTGGGACTGGGCGATGGTGAACTGGTTCATCTGCTCATCGGCATGTACCGCATCCACCAGCGCAATCACGCCGTCCAGCAGGTAGCGCTGGCATAAAATCTCATGGGAGAAAAAGGTCTGAATAATCGGGCCGGGATCGGCCATGCCGGTGCATTCAATGACCAGACGGTCGAACTGAATATTGCCCTTGTCGAGATTATCCAGCAGGTCGAGTAGTGCGTCTTCCAGCTCGTTGGAGCGCGAACAGCAGATGCAGCCGTTGGTCAGCGTTTTGATCTGCGTGGCGCGGTCGCCAATCAGTTGATCATCAACGGAGACTTCGCCGAATTCGTTTTCAATCACGGCAATCTTGTAGCCGTGTTGTTCGTTAAGAATATGGCGCAGCAGGGTGGTTTTGCCCGCGCCTAAAAAACCGGTGAGTAGGGTAACTGCAATCGGGTTCATGCTCTCTCCATTAACAACAGCGCATACCGCCTTTACCATCGCCGCCGTAGCGTGCGTTCTGGCGTTCGCGGAAGAATTCTTCATAGCTCATGTACGGCTTGTCGGGATGGTTGGTCTTCATATGCTCGACGTAGTTGTCGTAGTCTGGAATGCCAATCAACATCTTCGCCGCCTGGCCGAGATATTTTTTTGCCTGTCCTAAGTTACCAAACATAGTTCACTCTGATAAGAACAAAGCCCCGCCGAAGCGGGGCTAAACACGGTTAGTGGTGCGAAGAGATCTTCACGCCGCCTTCCGGGATTGGAACGTACGGTGTTTCTTTGTCAGTACGTTTGTCGCTGTTACGCACCGCAAGCCAGGTTTTGAAACCGTAGAAGATGATGCTGTACACCACAATCAGGAACAGAATACTCAGGCCTGCGTTGGTGTAGTTGTTCACAACGATGTGGTTCATGTTGGCAATCTGCTGCGCCGTCAGGTCAGTACCGTTAGCAATCTTCTCTTTGTACTGGCTTGCCATGTAGAAGAAGCCTTCCATCTGCGGGTTGGTGCTGAACAGTTTCAGGCCCAGCGCCCAGGTGGTGCAGATAAGCAGCCATACAGCCGGAACAACAGTTACCCAGATGTATTGGGTGCGCTTCATCTTAATCAGCACAACGGTGCCCAGTACCAGCGCTACGGCTGCCAGCATCTGGTTGGAAATACCGAACAGCGGCCACAGGCTCTTAACGCCGCCCAGCGGATCGACCACGCCCTGATACAGCAGGTAGCCCCACAGACCCACACAGCCCGCAGTACCGATGATACCGGCAACCAGAGAGTCGGTTTTTTTCAGGAACGGGATGAAGTTACCCAGCAGGTCTTGCAGCATAAAGCGGCCAGAACGGGTACCCGCATCCAGCGCGGTCAGGATGAACAGTGCTTCGAACAGAATACCGAAGTGATACCAGAAGCCCATGTCAGCCATCGGCAGCACTTTGTGGAACACATGAGCGATACCTACCGCCAGCGTCGGCGCACCACCTGCACGGTTCAGGACAGAAGGCTCACCAATGTCTTTCGCGGTTTGCAGGATCTGCTCTGGCGAAATCACGAAGCCCCAGGAGCTGACGGTCGCCGCCGCGTGTGCGGTAACGTCTTTCAGCTGCGCCATGATGATCGGCGCGTTCTCGCCACCCATTTCATGCAGGTTAGGCATGGTGATGCCAAGGCCCGCAGGCGGGGTGTTCATCGCGAAGTAAAGACCCGGTTCGATGATGGACGCAGCAACCAGCGCCATAATCGCCACGAAGGACTCCATCAGCATTGCGCCGTAGCCAATGAAACGCGCGTCGGTTTCGTTAGCCAGCAGTTTCGGCGTCGTACCGGAAGAGATCAGCGCGTGGAAGCCAGATACCGCACCACAGGCGATGGTGATGAACAGGAACGGGAACAGAGCGCCTTTCCACAGCGGGCCAGTACCGTCAATGTACTGGGTCATCGCAGGCATTTTCAGTTCCGGGTTCAGCACCACGATACCCAGCGCCAGGCCGACGATAACGCCGATTTTCAGGAAGGTTGCCAGATAGTCGCGCGGTGCGAGGATCAGCCACACCGGCAGCAGTGCGGAAACAAACGCATAGCCAATCAGCGCGAAGGTAATGGTGGTGTCTTTAAAGGTCAGTGCCGGACCCCAGTACGGATCGTGAGCAATCACGCCACCGAAGTAGATAGAGGCAACCAGCAGCACGATACCAATGACAGAGACTTCACCCACACGCCCCGGACGGATAAAGCGCATGTAGATACCCATAAACAGCGCAATCGGTACGGTTGAGCAAACGGTGAAGACACCCCACGGACTTTCGGCCAGGGCTTTAACCACAATCAGCGCCAGGACGGCGAGGATGATGATCATGATTAAGAAACAGCCAAACAGCGCGATAGTCCCCGGTACTGGTCCCATCTCTTCTTTGATCATCTCACCAAGAGATGCGCCATTACGGCGAGAGGAGATAAACAGCACCATAAAGTCCTGAACCGCACCGGCCAGCACGACCCCCGCCAGCAGCCACAGCGTGCCAGGCAGGTAGCCCATCTGCGCGGCGAGAACCGGACCCACCAGCGGACCAGCACCGGCGATAGCGGCGAAGTGGTGACCAAACAACACGTAACGGTTGGTCGGAACGTAGTTCAGACCGTCGTTGTTAATAACCGCAGGCGTCGCGCGCGTGGGGTCGAGTTTCATCACCTTCTGGGCGATGTACAGACTGTAGTAGCGATACGCCACCAGATACACCGACACAGAGGCGACCACGATCCACAGGGCGCTGACGTGCTCCCCCCGACGTAATGCAACTACCGCGAGGCAGAATGCACCGATGATTCCGAGAATCACCCAAGGTATGTGCTTGAATATCTTTTTAGTATCCATAGTAAAACCTGGCATGTATTGATTAATAGTTGACCGAAGCCGTTCTAGGTTTGCGTTGCGTTTGAGGAGGGAAAGTGACCGCTGTCCTGTAGTGATGTTGCCAGAGTTACGCGCGCGTAAAGTAAGGTAAATAACTGAGTGGTTATTTTAGGGATGTAAGCGGTCAGTTTTGCGGTTGAGCGGCAAAGGCGTCGTTTAAGTGACGATAAATATGTGATTCATATCACATATTTATATTGTGAGTAATTTATGTAAATAATGGCTTTTTAAATTCAGGGGGTGAATAAAATTTCTCGGCGTCATCTCCGCGGGATATTCATAAAGTTTTTCCTTTCCAGGCCGAAAATCTTGCATCGGTCCACAGGAAAGAGAAACCATGTTAAAACGTATCAAAATTGTGACCAGCTTACTGCTGGTTTTGGCCGTTTTTGGCCTTTTACAACTGACATCAGGCGGTCTGTTCTTTAATGCCTTAAAGAACGACAAAGAAAATTTCACTGTTTTACAAACCATTCGCCAGCAGCAATCCACGCTGAATGGCAGCTGGGTCGCGTTGTTGCAGACGCGTAACACCCTCAACCGCGCGGGTATCCGCTACATGATGGATCAGAATAATATTGGTAGCGGTTCAACCGTTGCTGAGCTGATGCAGAGTGCCAGTATTTCGCTGAAACAGGCGGAAAAAAACTGGGCGGATTACGAAGCGTTGCCGCGTGACCCGCGTCAGAGCACCGCCGCAGCGGCAGAGATCAAACGTAATTACGATATTTATCACAATGCGCTGGCGGAGCTGATCCAACTGTTAGGTGCAGGCAAAATCAACGAGTTCTTTGATCAACCGACCCAGGGATATCAGGACGGTTTCGAGAAGCAGTATGTGGCTTACATGGAGCAAAACGATCGGCTCTATGATATCGCCGTCAGCGATAACAATGCCTCCTACAGCCAGGCGATGTGGATTCTGGTGGGCGTGATGATCGTCGTACTGGCGGTCATCTTCGCCGTCTGGTTCGGTATTAAAGCCTCGCTGGTAGCGCCAATGAATCGCCTGATTGACAGCATTCGTCATATTGCAGGCGGCGATCTGGTGAAACCGATTGAGGTGGATGGCTCTAATGAGATGGGGCAACTGGCAGAGAGTTTGCGCCATATGCAGGGAGAGCTGATGCGTACCGTCGGTGATGTGCGCAACGGGGCCAATGCCATCTATAGCGGTGCCAGCGAAATCGCTACCGGCAATAACGATCTCTCTTCGCGCACCGAGCAACAGGCCGCTTCGCTGGAAGAGACGGCAGCCAGCATGGAGCAACTGACCGCAACGGTGAAACAGAACGCCGAGAATGCGCGCCAGGCCAGCCACCTGGCGTTAAGTGCTTCTGAAACGGCGCAACGCGGCGGCAAAGTGGTAGATAACGTGGTGCAGACTATGCGTGATATCTGCACCAGTTCGCAGTAAATCGCCGATATTATCAGCGTAATTGACGGCATTGCCTTCCAGACCAATATTCTGGCTTTGTACGCGGCGGTTGAAGCAGCGCGCGCGGGTGAGCAAGGGCGCGGTTTTGCGGTGGTCGCGGGTGAAGTGCGTAATCTGGCCCAGCGCAGCGCTCAGGCGGCTCGTGAAATTAAAAGCCTGATTGAAGACTCGGTGGGGAAAGTGGATGTTGGCTCTACGCTGGTCGAAAGCGCCGGGGAAACAATGGCGGAGATTGTCAGTGCTGTGACCCGCGTGACGGACATTATGGGCGAAATTGCTTCTGCTTCTGATGAGCAGAGCCGTGGTATCGATCAGGTTGGCTTAGCGGTTGCTGAGATGGACCGGGTAACTCAACAGAACGCCGCGCTGGTGGAAGAATCTGCCGCCGCCGCCGCCGCGCTGGAAGAGCAGGCCAGTCGCCTGACCGAAGCAGTGGCAGTGTTCCGGATTCAGCAACAGCAGCAACAGCAGCGTGAAACATCGGCTGTGGTAAAAACCGTGATGCCAGCTGCGCCGCGTAAAATGGCCGTGGCAGATAGCGGTGAGAACTGGGAAACGTTTTAATCGCCATAAAAATGCCCGATAAGCAAAATGTTATCGGGCATAGGGAGATTAATCTTTCCGTGGGGCGTTGATCGGCTGACGAACCAGGAAGATGTACGCCAGTGCACCCGCCGCAGTGACGCAACCGCAGATGATTAGTGCCAGACGGAATGAATGGGTGGTATCAACAATAAAACCAGTAATGATCGGCGCGAAAGAGGCGCAGATAAAGCTGGCAAAGTTCTGGATACTGCCCACCGACGCAGTCATGCGAGAAGCAACTGCGACGTGGATCAAGCCCCAGCAGGATGTTCCGGCAAAGTGAATACAAAACAGTGCCATGCCAATCAGCAGAACCGCCGTCATGGATGTTGTCGCTTGTGGTACTATCAGCGTAAAGGCGGCAGAACAGAACATCCCGGCAATAATGCAGATCTTACGGCTTTTAATCGGAGCCATTCCCCCTTTGACCAGCCAGTCGGTAACGTAACCGTTGACCAGCATCCCGGCAGCCCCAAACAGGAAAGGGATAGCCGCCATCAATCCTGTGCTTTTTAAATCCAGGTTATAGGCTGTTTGCAGGTAACCAGGAAGCCAGGCCAGATACAGCCACGCAGTGTAGTTGATGCCACTGAATCCGAGCATCATTCCCCACATTGTGCGGTTACGGAACAAGCTGCGCCATTCGGCAAAACTGAGCGGATCTCGGCGGGCATTGACGCTACCTGCATTGAGATAAGCTTGTTCAACGGCAGTCAGTTCTACGTGCTCGCGGTTGCGATAGAGCATATACCAGCCGATGGCGAGAAAAATCCCCAGTACACCAATGGTAATAAACATCCCGCGCCAGCCCATCACCAGCATCATCGCCGCCAGAATCGGTGGGCTTACGGCAACGCCAATGGTAGAAGCTGCGTTGAAGAAGCCCATCGGGCGTCCGCGCTCTTTGATGTTGAACCAGTCGTTAATGACTTTTACACCGCATGGGTTCATCGGCGCTTCACCAATCCCCATACCAATACGCACCAACACGAACTGCGTAAAGCTGTGCACCATGCCAGACATTGCCTGGAACAGTGACCAGAAGAACATCCCCAGTCCCAGCATCAGGCGCGGGCCTTTACGATCCAATAGTGGGCCGCAAGGAAGTTGCGCAATCCCGTAAGCGAGTGAAAACACGGAGAGCAAAGCGCCGATTTCGGTGGCACTTAATCCCAATTCTTCACGAATCGTTAAATTTGCTACCGACAGCGAACTGCGGTCGAGATAATTGATTACCGCCGCAAAAAATAATAACAACATGGCGGTGGCTTGAATGCGTTTAATTCGGGTACTGCGTTGAACTAATCCATCTGGTGGCACGGGAATATCTGCCGACGAAGATGGAGTAAATGAAGAACGCGGATCGATGGTGATATTTTCTTTTTCCACGCCGGACTCCTGTATTTATAATTTTAATTGTTTACGTAATTGTGCATTACGCAAGGTTGACATTAACGGCAGGTTAAAGTTTTAGGACTTTACTACCGCTCACAAAAACATTTTTAGTCGACTGATTGTGAGCATAGGTAAGCGGGAATTTCCCGGTATTTATCTTTTGATAAAACCGTGCACCCGCTAATAGTTTGCTGTTTTTAATCCGTACTTAATGAGCATAACGCGTGTTCTCATTAATGGATCGAATCATTGATTGTTTAGCTGAATTCAAATGGTTACGGAGCGCAAGGGTGGCATCAAGGTCACTGCGGCAAATCAGAGCGCTGAGAATGGTCATATGCTCATCGACGGCAATGATATTGCGCTGTTTAAGATCGCTTTCGTCCCATTGATAGTGAAAATGAAAGATGACTGAGATGATCTCAAGCGATTGATCAAAAAAGATATTGTCGGCAGCCGAAAGCAGTAAGGAGTGAAAATCTCTGTCAAGTTGCGAGAACATGCGAAAGCTATTGCCGATGTTGTCACGCAGTAGCCGATGACGTTCGAGCATGGTTTTCGCCTGCAGCCAGCGGGGATCATGATCAGGCAGGTTGAGAAAGTGCTGAAGTGAATGTGTTTCGAGCATTTCGCGTAGCTCAAACAACTGCTCGACGTAGGATTGATCGAATTGCTTCATGCTCCACTGGCCGCGCTTTTCGCTTTGAATAAGATTATAACGACCGAATTTTAAAAGATATTCTCTTACAACCACCGGGCTGACACCCGCGGCCCGAGCCAGTTGCAGTTCAGAAAAAGTTTCCCCAGGGCGTAACTGGCGCTGGTTTATCATCGTGAAAAAAGCCTGCTCAAACACTTTGTTTTGTTCACTCATTGAGGCGGTAGTACAGGCGAAACCGTCATCGTGGTCAGGTTTACGTGCAATAACATAGTCGTTTCCAACCTGCGTCAAGACGCCGCATTCGCGTAAGTGGCTGAGAATATGACGCACTGTGGTGCGGCTGATGTTGTACATTTCCGCCAGCGCACTTTGCGATGGAAGTGGGGAAGGGATATGACCCCGCGCCATATCATCAATGACCTGGTTAATCACATTGTGGCGTAAATTTTGTGAACGACTCATATTTTCCTCCTTGTGAGTCCATTAAAACCCGATTTAAAACATTTTTATGCGTGTGTTTTCACAAAACAGATTTTCCGTTCCGCTGCCATTTTTCATTTTCATTGATATCTAAGGCAACAAAAAATGGAGAGCCGAATCATGTCTACGATGAATGTTTTAATTTGCCAGCAGCCGAAAGAATTAGTCTGGAAACAACGCGAGATACCTATTCCGGGTGACAATGAAGCATTAATAAAAATTAAGTCTGTCGGGATTTGCGGTACCGATATTCATGCCTGGGGTGGACATCAACCATTTTTTAGTTATCCACGGGTTTTAGGCCATGAAATATGTGGGGAGATTGTTGGGCTGGGTAAAAATATTGCTGATCTTAAAAATGGTCAGCAAGTTGCTGTGATCCCTTATGTTGCCTGTCAGCAATGCCCAGCGTGTAAAAGCGGGCGTACCAATTGCTGTGAAAAAATTTCAGTCATCGGCGTGCATCAGGATGGCGGTTTTAGTGAGTATTTGAGCGTGCCGGTGGCGAACATTTTGCCCGCAGACGGTATTGACCCGCAGGCGGCAGCATTGATTGAACCTTTCGCTATTAGCGCTCATGCGGTGCGTCGCGCAGCCATTGCTCCCGGCGAGCAGGTGCTGGTGGTCGGGGCGGGGCCAATCGGTCTGGGCGCGGCGGCAATCGCTAAAGCCGATGGCGCACAGGTGGTGGTGGCGGATACCAGTCCGGCGCGCCGTGAACATGTGGCAACGCGTCTGGAGTTGCCCGTGCTGGACCCGTCAGCCGAAGATTTTGACGCGCAGCTGCGGGCGCAGTTTGGTGGTTCGCTGGCGCAGAAAGTGATCGACGCGACAGGTAATCAACATGCGATGAATAACACCGTGAATCTGATTCGTCACGGCGGCACGGTGGTATTTGTCGGTCTGTTTAAAGGTGAGTTGCAGTTCTCCGATCCGGAATTCCATAAAAAAGAAACGACGATGATGGGCAGCCGCAACGCCACGCCGGAAGATTTCGCTAAAGTCGGTCGACTGATGGCGGAAGGGAAAATCACTGCTGACATGATGTTAACCCATCGCTATCCGTTCGCCACGCTGGCAGAAACCTACGAGCGCGATGTGATTAACAATCGTGATTTGATTAAGGGTGTAATTACTTTCTGATAAGGCGAGATTATTAAAGTTGCCATGCAGCGTCCGGGGAAGTGTTGGGCGCTGTTTTTTTGTTTCTTAATAATGTGTTGTAAGCCGTAGAAGGTGTGTAGGTCGCACCTTATGCGACCTACACATCAGTCAGGAATTACCCTTCACGTTCTACCACTTTAATTTCCACCATGCCGATCCCGAGCTTACGCGGCGAGTGTCCGAGGATATTCCCTTCGTTGGTTGAGACAGGTTCCGGCGGCACAATTACCAGTGTGTCGGCATCGGTTGGGTTATCGAAATGCAGTGTGGTGGTGGTCACTTCATTGCCCAGCACAAGAGTTTGTTCTTCATTGCCTACGCGTACCGGAATAGGACGGCTGGCGTTATTGCCGTATGCTTTGGCGGTAATCACTAGGTCAAATTTCTTCGGCAGCGGATGCTTGTACTCGATTTTTACTTCATCGCCCAGCTGCGCGTTGGACCAGCGGCCCCACGACTCCGGACGGGAAATCCCGCTAAACTGTTTCACCTCTTCTGGCGCACCGGCGACGTTAAAGATGAAACTGTCGGCTTTGTAGCGAATATCGTTATCAACAATCTTCAGCGTATCGACATTGCCTTTGTAACGCGCCATGTCGATGACCGTATCTTTAAATGCCGTTTTGCCCTTCCATGTTGTTTTGTCAACATGCTGAACAATTTGCTGACCGCCAAGCTGCCCCTGCGAGACACACCAGTCGGTGGAAAGTGCCAGTTCCGGAGCCCAGAGTTGTGCCATCTTGTAGCAACGGTCAACCCAGACGAAATTGTCGCGTGGAGCGAAATCGGCCAGCTGGAAACGCAGCGGTGCTGAGTATTCGCTTTCCGGCAGCGGTTCCACGCGTTTGTCTGAAACCCGCAACAGCAGCGGCAAACGGAAATGGCTACCCGAGAAGGCAATCATGTTTTTCTGCTGGTCGATGGTGAACTCTTTCATCTCTTTAGGGAATTTCCACAGGCGGATGATATCTGGCTTCCACGCCAATGTTTTCTCTTTGATATTGAGGAAGATTTCCGACATCGACTGCCCGGATAAACTGCTACGGCCAAGTCCGAGATAGTTATCGCCACCGAGAATGTCCAGCACCGTCGCGCCGTTATCCATCGTGTTACGCTTCACTGCCAGCGTCTCTTGCTGCGGCTTGTCGCCACGAATGACAAAAAACAGGTTATTGCGATCCTGCTTATTGAGGTATTTCCACGCCGTGTTGTTCATCGCTAAATGGTCAGAAGAGACGACGATGACGGTATCTTTAAACCACGGTGACGCTTTGATTTTGTTGATAAACGTCGCAATATTCTCCTGGCTGCAACTTACCGCGCTGAATGACTGATTCGGCTTACCGTCAAAATCATATTTTTTGCGGTTACAGGTGCGCGAGATAAAACCATCCGGGTGATGGGTATCGACCGTCAGGGTAAACAGTGAGAATCGCTGACCTGAGCGGGAAAGCTCTTCAAACTTTTTCCACGCTTCATCGAGAACGGTATCGTCGTAGAATCCCCAGTCGTTGCGATAGTGCGGGTCGGCCACCACGCTTTTCAGCTCTTCTGAGCCGTATAAGTGGTCGAAGCCGTGCGATTTCAGGAACACATCTTTACCGGCAAAACGCAGATTCGCGCCCTGCACGAAATAGTTCTGATAACCCGAGTTTTTCAGGATATCGCCCAGACAGATGTTCTGCGGGAAGAAGCTGGAGACAGAGGCGGAGGCGTTGCCTTCAAATGGGGCAAACAGCGGTATGCCGCACTGAGAAGCTACCATGCCCGCAATCGTGTAATCCGTTCCCGGCAGCTGCTGCGTGTGGCTGAAATCCAGGCCTTCATTTTTCAACGCGCCCAGTTCAGGCGTGAGATCCGGGAAAGCTTCGTTATCAAAATAGGTTCGCTCGAGACTTTCGCCGTAGATATAAACCAGGTTGAGTTTCGGGTCAGGGATAGTTTTCGACGGCTCTTTATAATAAGCCGCAAAGTCCGGGTCGCCGTCGCGTGACTGGGATTTCACCAGTTCCGTTATCTGACGAAATGCCGGGCTGGCATCCACTGAACCCAGCGCCAGTAAGAGTGCCAGCAGGCTGTAACCAAAATGGTGCGGATGACGACGACGGCGCAGGATCCAGCCCAGCGCACCGAACACCGCCGTCAGCCCCAGCACAATGCCGATACCCGGCAGGATGTATTTGCTGACGCCAGCACCGGTCAGGCTGTTGGTTAAGGTATAGAGAACCGCGTCGTTAATACCATCGCCAGTAAAATAGTCGCTGGCAAACAGGGTGATATTTAAAACGACAAATAGCCCCAGCACCGTTAATGTGGCTGCAAACCACCAGGTGTTACGTCCCGCTTTCCATGCGTAAATCAGCACAGAGGCGAGAAAAAGGGCGAAAGAGAGTA